>Ga0302325_10009161_pt1 | contig 21664 bp, 15 predicted proteins | sample Palsa_T0_2_FD_201948 | JGI IMG/M metagenome (GOLD analysis project Ga0302325, IMG submission 201948) | Peat permafrost microbial communities from Stordalen Mire near Abisko, Sweden - Palsa_T0_2 | ecosystem: Environmental > Terrestrial > Soil > Palsa > Peat permafrost | place: Sweden: Abisko...
GCAAACCAGAAACGCCGCCTCCGCATTCCCTCTTGAGCCCGCGCGCGGGACACCGCTATGGTAGCATTCATTGCAAACCGCCCCTTTTTCCAGTTCCACTCTCGCTGAATTCTACCGCTTTGCTCTGCTCCTGACCGGAAATGCGAAAAGCGCCGAGCAGGTCATGGCTGATAGTCTGTCGGAGGTGGGGTCGCAACTGACCCAGTTCCGCAATGAAACGAGCCGCCAGGCCTGGCTGGCCACTCACATTCGGGAGCGTTGCCTGGAGAACAACAAATCCGCCCCGCCGACGGCGCCACGCCTGCTGCGCGAAGATCCCGACCCCGGGACGCGTCCCGAGGTGCTGAACATCGAGGCGTTTCTCCTGGCGCAACGGTTCCACCTTCTGCCGGAGCCGGAGCGGAGCGCGCTGGGCTTGTTTTACCTCGATCTCTTTTCGGTCGAGGAAATCGCCGAGCTTCTAAAAATGGACCTCGAAGTGCTCTCCGACACGCTGGGTGCGGCGCGGGATCTACTCCAGAAATCCCTTGGGGCCATGCACGGCGAATCCAACCTGCCCTCATGAACGCCCGGACCGCCCAGACTCTGCTCCGCTGCTACCGTCCAGGGAAAGCAGCCGACTCGCGCACGGACAAAGCGGTACGGTTCGCACAGGACGACCCGGAACTCAGCAAAACCCTGAGCGAGCAGATCAGCTTCGACGGGCAGATCATCGACGCGATCCATTTTATCAAGCCGCCCGACGACTTGCGGAAGAAGCTTAGCGACCTCGGCGTCAAGCCGGGCGCTGGGAAAACGCGGTTGCGCTCGCAGATCATCAACCCGGCGGTGATCACGGCAATCCTTGGGGTGATCCTCATCCTCGGCATCGCCGTCTTTTTCGTTCTGGACCGAATGGAGAAATTTCCCGGACGCGAAGAAGTCGAGAACATGCTGACCGCGGCGGGCAAGATGACCGGCTCAGAACTGGAGACGGTTGGCGGTACCACCGGCCAGCTTGGCGACTGGCTCTACATGCGTGGCTACGACGGCTTCGAGGCGCCGCGGGACCTGGCGTCCCTTCAGGTGGTCGCCTCGCGCGTCTTCCGGGTCGATGGCCGCACCGTGGCGCAACTTGCCGTGGATGATGCGGGCACATCCCGCTGTCTCATCTTTGAATTTCACGCCAGCGAATTCGGGGTGCAGTTGCCTTCGGACGGCGATTGGAAAGTGCTCACGCAGGACGACTGGGTCGGGGCTATTCGCCAGCGCGGGGATCATTGTTTCCTGATCACGTTCAAGGGTGCAAAATCCGACATGCAAGGCTTTCTCAAAACCCTCCCCTCCAAATGATGAATCGTATATTCATCAGTTGTGCCCTGGTTTTTTCGCTCGGGCTGCTCAGTGCCTGTTCTTCGTTCGACCGCCAATGGAAGGAGGCTGCCTCAGGAAAGGAGGGTCTGACACGTTGGGACGGCGTGTGGAAGAGCGGGAAGAACGTCTATGTCAATGGCGCCTATCACCATGGGCGCCTGCGCTGCGTGCTCGCCGCTCAGCCGGACAAGAAGCTGAAGGCCTATTTTCATGCGAATTGGCTTATGTTCTCAGGGAATTACGATATGACCCTCCAACCGGTCGCCGCCGGTCCGCGGCGCAAAGATCCCGGCGACTACGAGGGAACGCACGAGTTGCCCGCCATGTTCGGGGGCACCTACCATTACCGGGCGACGATCGCCGGCGATCATTTTGAGGCGAAGTATACCTGCCAGATAGACCAGGGCATATTCGAGCTGCGTCGGGTCCGGTAAGGGACCGCTGGCGCCTTCTTTTTCAGTTTCTCCCGCCCCAAAACGCGAAGAAGGTTTTAGACGCCCTCTAAGAACCAGAAAAAGACCATCCTGCATCCCGAGCATTGACGAAGCGCAGATTTATCGCGTAGACGGAGTTATGTCCCGCCCCTTTCGCCTCCTTCTTCCCGGCGTTTTTCTGGTCGCCGCGCTCGTTCTTTCCAGTTGTGTCGGCACCATTTACGACCGGACCTATTCCTACCAAAAGAACTATTTCAAGCCGCCAAAGGAAAAGCAAACAGCCTCGGCGGAAACCATTCTTGGTCCCGGCGAAACGAAGACGGACCCGAACGCGTTGCTCGAAAACGGGGCTCCGAACGGTCTGCCACCTGCCGCGGATGTTCCGGGCCTGGCGCCACCACCGGGCCTGCCCGACCCCAATGCCGCTCCGCCGGGTGCACCCGGCGCGCCGGCGGCGCCGGCAATTCCGGGCATTCCACCGGCTACTCCTCCTCCCGGTGCGGCGCCGCCGCCGAATCTTTGAGGCTTCGGGCTTCTTCGGGCGCGTCGCCGGAGGCGTTTTAAAACAGCAACTCAGCGCTTTCGCGCGGGTTCCAACTCCCATGGAACCCGAAACCGCTACCTTTGGTTTTGCGCTCGCGTGGATTGTCCTTGTTGACTTCGACCCTGAATGAGCGACCTGCCTTCCGTCATGCCTGAACCGCAGATGAATGATGCGGAACCTGCGTCCGACCAGATTACCGCGGAGATTTTCGTCTATGTTGGACAGAATCTCATTGCCAAATATTCCATTGAGCATGGCGAGTATATCATCGGACGCGACGCTTCCTGTCCGGTGGTCATCGATGCCGATCTCGTTTCCCGGCATCACGCGCGGCTGACTTTCAACTCCTTCGAACTGGTCATCGAGGATCTCGGCAGCAGCAACGGGGTATTCATTGACGGTGTGCAGGTGCAGTTGCCGACCCGTGTGCGACTCGACCAGGAAGTGCAGATCGGCACGGCCCGTCTCTTCATCCGGCTGCGCGAGGCCGCAGCCAAGCAACTCGCCGAGGCTCTTTGGGACAAGGACCTGGGTCTGGCGCAGGTCCGCGAACAGCTCGAGCAGAAGAAATACAAGGTCATCACCACGATCGCCCGGGGGGGCATGGGTGTCATTCTGCAGACGCGCGATCTGCGGATTCGGCGAACCGTGGCCATGAAGGTCATGAAGACCAGCAACCAGTTTTCGCGGGAGAACGTGCTGCGTTTTATCGACGAGGCCCAGCTCACCGGCCAGCTCGAGCACCCGAACATTGTGCCTGTTTACGAACTCGGCATCGATGACCAGGGTGAGATTTTTTACACGATGAAGTTCGTCAAGGGCACGACGCTCGACGACGTTCTGCGCGGCATTCGCAACGGCCGGCAAAAGACCATCGATAAATATCCGCTCGGCACACTGCTCACGATCTTCCAGAAAGTGTGCGACGCCGTGGCCTATGCGCATTCGAGAGGCATCGTGCACCGGGACCTGAAACCCGAGAACATCATGATCGGTTCGTTCGGTGAGGTGCTGGTCATGGATTGGGGACTGGCCAAGAACATGACCAGTTCCCGGCGGGAAGGCGCTCCCGAACCTGCGTCGGCGCCCCTCCCGATGGGGCCCACAGGGAAGCCGGTCGCCGCGATGGCATCCACAGGGAAGCCGGCAAACGATTTGCGCGGCTTCGAGACCTTGCACGGCCTCATCGTCGGCACCCCCCCATATATCTCACCCGAGCAAGCGCGAGGCGAACTCGACCGGATCGACGAACGCTCCGACATTTACGTGCTCGGCGGCATCCTCTACGCGATCCTCACGCTGCACCCGCCGGTGGAGGGGGAATCGGTGCATGAAGTGGTCGAGAAAATTGTCACGAGTGCAATCGCCGCGCCTTCAAGCTTCAACCAACCGACTCGAAAATCCTCCGCCAAACCGGCCGGGGACCAGGGGCCGGAAGCCGCTGAGAACCTCATCTTCGCTCACTGTCCCGGGAAACGAATTCCGGATGGGCTCTCCGCGGTCGTCATGAAGGCGCTCGCGCTGGATCCGGGCGATCGCTACCAGAACGTCGAGGATCTGCAGACGGACGTCGAGGCCTACCAGGGCGGCTTCGCCACCAAGGCCGAGCGGGCCAGCATGGTCAAGCACACGCTGCTCTTCGCGGGCCGGCACAAGAAAGAGGTCGCCCTCTTCGTTTTTTTTGCGGTCCTTTTCCACGTCCTGGTCGTGGGCTTTTTCCTGCAGCTCACTCGCGAACGCGATCGCGCACGATCCAGTGAAAAGCACGCGCTCGAGGAGGAAAGGCGCGCCGTCGGCCAGGAGCAACTCGCGGCGTCCCGCCTGCTGGAATTGCGCGGCACGGCTCCGACCTTTGCTGAGGAAGCAAAGCAGCTCATCGATGATGGTGACTTCACGCAGGCGCTGGAGAAAATCGAATACGCCATCCAGCAGGTCCCGAACGATGCCAGCTACCACAACCTGCGCGGCAATATTCTTCAGGCGGAATTACGGCTCGAAGAAGCCGCCGACGCCTACGACGAGGTGCTGCGCCTGGACCCCAAGCTCGTCGAGGCGAAACTCAACCTCGATCTGACCCGGCGCATCTTGAAGCAGATCGGCACCGACGAGCAGATCAAGCCGGCCATCCTGGGTGAACTCTACGCCGCGCTGATCAATCAAGGCCGCAAGAGCGCCGCGGAAAATGTCGGCAACCAGCTGGGTCCGGACAAGCAACGCCTGGTCCGCATCTGGCGTGACGCCTTCGACAAGCACGGCCTGCGGCAGCAGCGTTTTGAGACCAATGGGGACAACACCATCAACGTCGACTTCAGCAACGTGGGGCAGCCCGACTTGAAAAGGCTGCGTGACGTTCCGGTGAGCGGCCTGATCCTGGACGAGACCAAATTGATCGACCTTAATGGCCTGAAGGGACTGCAACTGCAATCCCTCTCCATGGTCCATTCGCTCGTTCGCGACCTGTCACCGCTCATCGGCATGCCGCTGCACAGTTTGAATCTCGAGGGGAGTGCCGTCACCGATCTGACGCCGTTGCACGAGCTGCCGCTCGAAGTGCTGCACCTGGCCAACACGCGGGTGAGCAATCTCAGTCCCCTCAAGGACACGAAAATCGAGCAGTTGTTCCTGAACAATTGCCGCAACGTCAAGGATCTCTCGCCGCTGACGGGCCTGCCGCTCCAAACGCTGACGCTGAACCGCACCGGCGTGAGCGACCTGACGCCGTTGACTCATTCGCCCCTGCGCGAACTCAATCTGGAGGGCTGTACCTCGGTGAGCGATCTTCATCCGCTGATGGCGATCGCGACCCTCGAAGGCGTGCTCATTCCCTTGCAGTGCAAGGACATAGCCTTCCTGCGCAGTCACCCGGGCATCAAGCGCATCTCCTATCAAAAGATGACCGAGCCTGCGGCGGACTTCTGGGCGGCGTACGACGCGCGCCAGGCGGCGAAGGGGACACCCAAACCGCCGGCGGAAAAGGCCGTGGACAAGACGCCTGAATCGATCGGCGACGGGCGGGCCAAGTCCGCCGAAAATGCATCGGAGAGCGCTGCCAGCAAGCTTTCCCAAGGTCCTCCGAAAGTGCCGGTGAAGGCGGGAGAGTAGGCGGGCAGTTGCCCATCGCGGCGGTCTTCCGGGCAGAGCACCCGGTTGCCGCCCGGGCGCGGGCCCAGCCAATCCATCTGCATCGATACGGCTTGCCGGCCGCAAGCATGGCCACGAATCGTCGCAAGCTGGATAAAACGCCACGTTCACTGTCTTTCTTGTGTCTTTTACGCATCTTTGTGGCTAATCCGATGCTGGCCCTCGCGGCTTCCTGATTCTCCCTTTGTCATGAATAAAAAATATCAAGTCGGTATCATCGGCTACGGTTGGGCGGCGACCGCCCACATCGCCGCCATCAACGCCACCCGGAACGCCGAAGTCTGTGCAATTTGGTCGTCCCGGCCGCTCGACTCGAAGGAATTGAGCGAAAAACACGGTGGCAGGATCACCGCCTACGCCGACCTGGCGAAAATGCTTTCCAGCCCCGACGTGCAGGTCGTGGACATCACCAGTTATCCCACCCAGCATGCCGGGCAATTCATCGCCGCGGTGCACGCCGGCAAGCATGTCATCGTCGAGAAGCCGCTGGCTGTGGAATGGAGCGAAATTCTGGCTATGAAACGCGCCGCCGAACAAAGCCGGGCCAGGGTCTGCGTGTGCTTCGAGTGCCGCTGGTCATCGCAATTCCAGGCGACCAAGGCGGTGATCGATGCCGGCCTGATCGGCGCCCTGCACTATGGCGAGGTGGATTACTATCACGGCATCGGTCCGTGGTACGGTCAGTATCGTTGGAACACCAAACGCGAGCTTGGCGGCAGCGCGCTGCTCACCGCTGGCTGCCACGCCCTGGACGCCTTGCTGCTCTGCCTCGGTGGTGACGTCGAGGAAGTCACCTGTTACAGCGCGCAAAGCCAGAATCCCGTCTTTGCTCCGTACGAATACCCGACGACCAGCACCACGCTGGCGCGCTTTGCCAGCGGTGCGATCGGGAAATGTGCGGCGGTGGTCGATTGCCTTCAACCCTATTACTTCCACACGCACCTGGTCGGCAGCGAAGGCTCGATTCTCGACAACAAGTTTCACAGCCAGAAGCTCGCCGGCTTGAACAAGAGCAACTGGTCCCAACTCTCGATGCAGATGATCGACAGCGGTGACGTGGACGACCATCCGTACCAATCACAATTCCAGGCGTTCTTCGATGCCTTGGAAGCGGGCAAGGACATGCCGCTGACGAGCTTTGCGGACGCTTTCGCCACGCACCGGGTAATCGCCGCCGCCGACAAGTCCGCCGCCGAAAAGCGGCCGGTGAAGCTCAGCGAAATCCAGGTCGCCTAGCGGATGCCCGCAGCCCTAGCCATCGCCGCCCATCCCGATGACATCGAATTTGTCATGGCGGGCACGCTGCTGCTCCTGCGCGAAGCGGGCTGGCAGATTCATTACCTGAATGTTTCCAATGGCGACATGGGCAGCACCGTGATGACCGCGACACAGACCGGCCGCACGCGCCGACGCGAGGCCCAGGCGGCGTGCCGCCTCCTCGGCGCCAAATGGCACGCGCCGTTCTGTCCGGACCTCGGCATTTTTTACACCGAGAAAAACATCCGCCGCTTGTGCGCGGTGGTGCGGCAGTCGAAACCTTCGGTGGTGCTGACCCACGCGCTCGCCGATTATATGGAAGACCACATGATCACCGCGCGCCTCGCGGTCACAGCGACCTTCACCCGCGGTATCCCGAACTACCGCTCGCTCCCGCCGCGCGCGGAGAACCTGGAACCGTGCGTCATTTACCACGCCATGCCGCATGGCCAATGCACGCCGATGCGCGTGCCGGTGCGGCCGGAAATCTTCATCGATACGACCGGCGTGCACGCGGCGAAGCGCGCGGCACTGGCCTGTCACGCCTCGCAAAAGGAGTGGCTCGATGTGACGCAGGGCATGGACAGTTATCTGGCGACCATGGACGATTTTTCGCGCCGGCTCGGAAAACAAACGCGCCGGTTCACCCATGCCGAGGGCTGGACGCGGCATTTGCATTTTGGCTTTGGCGCCGAGGAGGACGATCCCCTGGGCGACGTGCTCGGCACCAGATATCTTCGCAACCCCAAACGCACATGACTCTCTGCACCTCCCGCATCAGCCCCGATTGGTGGGATTACACCTGCTTGCCGCTCGAAATTGTCGAAGAAGTCGCCCGCCTCACACCGCGCGAGGTCGAGAAGCTCTCGCGGCCCGGCTTTCGCGTCGTCTTTTACGACACGCTCGAGGACTTCTACCTGGCCGAAGCGCTGGAATACATCACCGCGTGGAGGCGAAGCACCGACGACAATCCCGTCGGCATTTGCGGACCCATCGGACCAACGGAACAATTGCCGCTCGTCGCGCGGCTTGTTGCCGAACTGGGTCTCGACGTACGCCGAGGGCATTTCTGGGGCATGGACGAATGGTTCGATGCCGCAACGGGGCGCGAGGTGCCCGGCAACCATCCGCTTTCCTTCGAGAAGGCCGACCGTGAGATCTGCTTCGATCGAATTCCGAAAAAGCAGCGCCTGCCCGACGCGCATCTGCATTTTCCCAAGGCTGACACCGCCGCGTATCGGAAGTCGTGGGACGCCGGTGTGCATTGCGCGGTGATGCAGGGCGGGCAGGGGGACGTGAAGCATTGGGCGTTCAACGATCCGCTCCCGCGCAAGGGCAAATACAAGGCCGCGCCACCCACGCCCGCGGAGTATCGCAAACTCGCCACCCGCGTGGTCGACCTGCACCCGCTGACCATCGCGCAAAATGCGCGCACCAGCGGCGGCGGCAACATCGCCATGGTGCCGACCCAGGCGATCACCGTCGGCCCGGTGGAAACATGGAAAGCGGAGAAGGTCTCGATCTGGCAGGCGGGGACGCACGACAACCCTTTCGGCCAGCGCCTCAGTGCCTACCTCATCTCCAAACGCCTCGCGACTTCAGCCGTCCCGATGTCCCTCCTCGCCGATCATCCCAACGTGCAGTTCAATTATTACCGTGGCGGGATCGGCGCCTGCGCCGTGGAGATGCATTGATCACTGGGATGAGAATTGCCTTCGGTGATTTTTGCGACTGGGATTTTCATGCGCAGAGCGCGGAGTTGGTTCCGCTGGGGGGTTCTCAATCCGCGGCGTGCTATCTCGCCCAGGCCCTGGCGCGTCAGGGCCACGAAGTCTTTCTGCTGACCAGCACCAAGGCTCCAGGCCGATATGGTGGCGTGACCTGTCTTTCCTGGGCACAAACGCCTCCCGCGGTCCTGCGTGCCCTGCGGCTCGCGGTCTTTGTCTGCTTGCTGGGTGGGCCTGGACGAATCATGCGCGGCCTCCTGGCACCGGAGACGCGCCTTGTCCTGTGGACGCAGCACCGGGTGGACCAGCCGGCGGTCCAATTTCTGGCACAGCTAGGGGAACGTGATGCCTACGACGCTTTTGTTTTCGCCAGCGAATGGCAGCGCGCGGAATTCATCTCGCATTTCGCACTTTTGCCGGAACGGACGCAGGCGCTGCGCAATGCCGTGGCGCCGGCCTTCCTCGATTTATTTCCGGCCAGCCAGCCAGTCCTGCCGCAGAAGGCAGCGCCGCCGGTGCTGGCCTACACGAGTACCCCTTTTCGCGGCCTCCATCTTCTCGTCGACGCCTTCCCCGCCATCCGGGCGCAAGTGCCGGGTCTTCGGCTGCGCGTCTTTTCGAGCATGCAGGTCTATCAGACTTCGACGACGTCCGACGAAATGACCTATGGCACTCTGTACCAACGCTGCCGCCAGACACCAGGGATCGAGTATGTCGGCTCGATTCCGCAACCGCTTCTGGCGCGGGAAATGCGCGGCGTCGCGGTGCTCGCGTATCCCAATACCTTTCCCGAAACCTCCTGCATCGCGGCCCTCGAAGCCATGGCCAGCGGCTGCCGCCTGGTGACCAGCGCCCTGGGAGCGCTTCCCGAAACCACCGCCGGCTTTGCCAGGCTCATTTCGGTCGAGCAGGAGAGCGCGAGTTACCTCCGCGAATTCGTCGTTCAAACGGTTTCCGTGCTCCAGGAAGTGCAGCGGGCCGATGCTGCCGCCGAGGAACTGCTTCGCCGGCAGGTGGACTACATCCAGCAAAACGCGACCTGGGACGTGCGCGCGCGCCAGTGGACCGAATGGCTGGCGGCCCTCTGCGGAGTGGCGGCGGGCTCTTCATCCCCTGACTGGCGCCGGATGCATTCAGATTAAGAAGCTGCTGCGCGGCGCACGCTGCTTTACTGAGCACTAAGAACCAAGCACCAAGCACTAACCACAATTCACTTCGCCGGCCACGCGAGATGCCTGTGGAGAAACTCAAAGGTCCCGACACCATGAATCGTATGGGGGCCGTCGAACCATTCGATCTCGGTCCGGTCGCCGATGCCCAGCTTGTCGTAGCCGCGCCGGACTTTGGCGTATTCATAGCCGACCCATTCATCCATGCCTACGCCGTCGTCGTGGCCGCGCTCGACCATGAAGGGACGCGGCGCGATGAGCATGGCCATCTCCGCGTAGTTGGTGACATTCGCCAGGTTCCATTCCGGCATTTCGTATTCCGGCGTGACCATGTAGGTGCCTCGATAGTCGAGGCTCACGTTCTTGCGAATCCATTCGTTGAAATCGCCGGAGCAAATCGAGAGGCAGTACCGGTCCAGCAGCGCCGGCACGCGCATTGCCGTTTTGCCGCCGTAGCTCAGGCCGTAAAAGCCGATCCGCTGCGGGTCGACGAACGGCAGGCTGGCGAGCCACTGCGTGGCCACATCGTGCTGCGCGAGGATGAAGGAGAACAGCGAGAGCCCGAGCGGATTGGCGCGCCGTTGCAAGACCCGGAATTTGTCCTGGCCGCGATAAGGATTGTGCGGGGCATAGACGATGAAGCCCTGCTCGGCGAGCCGTGAGGCGAAGCCCTTGTAGAAATGAAAGTTGGGCGCCTTGGGATCCTCGGTGACGACGTCCTCCGGCACGCCCTCGAGCCCGTGCTGGCAAACGACCACGGGGCGCCGCTCGCCTGGTTTCAAGTCGCGCGGCAGAAGCAGCCAGCCCCACGCAAAGACATCCGGCAGGACATCGAGCGTCACTTCGTAGACCCGTACTTTGTCGCTCTCGAAAAGCCAGCGGGTGCGCGGATTCGGCGGCGGAAACGGCCCGTCGATCTTGCCGATCGACGAGCGCCAGAGTCGGTCGCGGAGCGAGTGCTGGATTGTGTCCCAGTCGGCGCCGGGTTTGACGCTGGCCCATACGTCCGCGTTGCGCTGGATCTCCGCAGAGCTGATGAGGCCTTGGGTAAAGGCGTCCAACTCGCGCACGGTACGGTGTTGGCGGGCGTCGATGAATTCGGCGGTCGGCGGCGTCGGGATGGACAGATTCAGAGTTGACCCCGCCTCGGCGAGCGAATTGAACTGCGGCCGACCGTTGAGGGCGGCTACGAGAGACGAGTAGGCATCCACCTCCCCGGTTTGATTCGCCGCAGTGCTACCGGTTAGGATTTTGACTTCCGGCGCGCCCATTTCGCGGCGGAGCAGATTGGCTCGTTCCGCCTCCGCGGCGATTTCATCGGCGGTAAAGGCCGTAATCGCTCCCGGCGCGGCGCCCCGCCGCTGCGCGTCCGCAGGCGGCGGCCCGCTGATCGCCGGCGTCCCATTCGGATCGACGAACACCGGTCGCGGCGCGACGAGGGCCGCCAACTCCGCACTGCCGAAGTTGCGCAGCAGGCCAAAGACGTTGCGATAGATCGGCTCGGAATAGAGACGGTCGTGCGGGCCAAAATATCCGGCAATCGTTACGGCCTGAATGCGTGGATCAAGCGCCGCGGAGACCAGCGCCACCAGACCGCCTTCGCCGTGCCCGACCAGCCCGATGTGCTCGGCGGCCGTCGCGAACGGCGACTCTTTCGCGCGCAGCGCGTCAATGGCTGCAAAGACTTTCTGCGCCTCGTAGCCGATCAATGTGCGCCCCATCTCGAAGGCCTGCCGGTAAATCCATTCGCGGTGCGGCTGGTTCGTGTAGCGTTGCAAGGCGTCGCTTCCCGACCAGTTGTCGCGCCGGTCGACGAGCACGGGCGCGAGCACCAGCCAGCCTTGCGTCGCGAGTGCGGCGGCACGCCAGGCCTGCTCGGGGGATTCATCGGCATCGGGCAGAACGATGATGACCCCGCGCGGCGAACCGGCTGGACGAAAGAGCACGCCCTCGCCATGGACGCCGGGGAGGACTGGCCAGCGAACTTGCTCCACGGACCATTCATAATGCCCTTTCACCATTTGCGCTGGCAGCAACCCCGCGGTGCGGATCTCCTCGATCAGTCCTGTCTCACGCTGGTCCACGACGCCGAGCATGCGCCGAAGTTCTTCGCGGCGCTCGGCGGTAAATTTCTCCCATTGCGAGTGGTCCTTCGCGGCGGCCTGCCAGGTCCGTGCCCGCTCCTCGGCGGCATGCGCAGTCTCGCGCTCCAGCCATTTGTCGATGCCCGCGACCATCGTCGCCGAGAGATCGCCGGTGGCTTCCAGCGGCTGAGTGTCGGGGAGGGGATCGGCGTGCAAGACAGGATTGAACGCGACGAGAATGGATGCGCACAGTGCGTAGCAGACGCGCCGAATTTTCCCGGGTAGGGTGGGCGTCCCGCCCGCCGTGCTCTGTGTCCCGCGGAGCACATTCGAAAATGAGCGCGCGAATCGCGGCCCTGTTCTTTGCGATTGGTCCAGGCGGGACGCCTGAACCGGCGGGCGGGACGCCCACCCTACCCGGGACGATTCGACGCTGCTGTTTTCCGTCGCACGGTTCATACTGTGATCCTCCATTTGGCCTGGCGTAGGACAGCGCGTGGTGAGTCTTTCAGGTGTTCGTACCAGACGGTGAGCAGCGAGCCATCATCGAATTCCACCGTGCTTGGATAGCCGAGATCGCCCGACGTTCCGTTGCCATAAATGATCATGGGCTCAGACCAGGTGCGTCCGGCATCGGAGCTGATGCGGGCCTGATTGCCAAGCGGCGCCCGCCGGTGCCCGTAGGTCATGAGCAGCCGGCCATCGCGCAGGCGGCTGAGGAAGGAAGGCAGCCCCCACACGCCGATGGAATGCGGCTCCGACCAGCTTTTGCCGCCGTCGGCCGACTCACATTGCAAGGTCTCGCCGAGGCCGTTCTTGTTGCCATTGCGGATGTGCACGACCAACCGGCCTTCGCCGGCCTCAGTCACGTGCAACTCGTGGTACTGCACCACGGAATCGCCGGCGCGCGTGGGAATCTCCGCGAGCCATTGCCAGCTCAGGCCGTCGTCCGTCGACTGGCACACGCCAATCCGCTTTTCCGCCGTCCAAAGTTGTTTGCCGGCATAGAGCAGTCGGCCATCGGCAAGTTGGATCGGCCCATGCGGACTGTTGACGATCGTCGGGTAGCGGGCCGACCAGGTGACGCCGCCGTCGGTCGAGCGGACCATCCATTCGCCCAGGTTGGTCTCTCGTTGCCCAGGGTCCAGCCGCGTATACGCAAGCTGCCACGCACGCAATCGTTCCTCCGGCCAGGCGCCGGGTTGGTCCTTCTTTTTCTCCGCATCGAGCAGAAGCCGTTCGTAGGCGAGCGACGTGAAGGTCGTCGCGAGCAAGGTTCCATGGGCGGTTTCGACGATCCCGGCGTCGCGATCGTCGCTCGGGCTGTCGAGGATCGTTTGCGGCCACTGCCACGTGGCGCCCTGGTCGCGCGAGAGCATCAGCTCGACGCGGCCAAACGGACAGATGTGCGCTTCGCGTCCGCCGGAAACGACGAGCACAAGGTCGCCGTTGCGCCGGCGTGTCACCGTCGGCCAGCCGTGATAGTATTGCGGCTGGAGGCTGATGGTGCGCGCGTCGTTGACGCTGGCCCGTGGCGCGGAATCGGCACGGGCCCGCACGCCGAGCACCGCGGCGGTCGTGGCCGCGCTCGCGCCTTGCAGGAAGCGGCGCCGGGAGGTGGCGAAGGGGAGGGGGAGAGAACGCATGGTTGCCATTTTTGCCAAATCATTGCTTCATGCGACAAGAAACGATGACACCTGAATTCCGCCTTACCGAACTCCAACTCGAACTGCCGCCGGCCCCGCAGCCGGTCGCCGTCTATAAGCCGCTCGTCATAGTCGATCGTCTCGCCTACGTCTCGGGCCACGGGCCTTTGCGCAAGGACCGAACCCTCATTACCGGCGTGGTCGGGCGCGACCTGACGCTCGAGCAAGGCAAGGCGGCGGCACGGCAGGTGGGCCTCGCCATTCTGGCGACGCTGCGCGACCGGCTGGCCAGCCTTGACCACGTGAAGCGCGTGGTGAAAGTGCTCGGCATGGTCAATTCCGCGCCCGATTTTTACGAGCATCCGAAAGTCATCAATGGCTGCAGCGAACTGTTTGCCGACCTTTGGGGCCCGGAGGACGGGGTCGGCGCCCGCAGCGCCGTGGGCATGGGACCGCTGCCGGGCAACATCGCCGTGGAAATCGAGGCCATTTTCGAACTGCAATAACCGCGCTATGGAATGGTATCGACTCACCAATGAAGCGGAGGTGGCCTCGCCCGCCCTGCTGCTCTTCGAAGAGCGCATCGACGCCAACCTGCGCCAGATGCTCGCGATCGTCGGTGATCCGGCACGGCTGCGGCCGCACGTCAAAACGCACAAACTCGGCCCGCTGGTCGCACGGCAAGTGGCGCTGGGCATCACGAAATTCAAATGCGCGACGCTCGCCGAGGCGGAGATGACCGCGAGCGCCGGCGCGCACGAGGTGCTGCTCGCCATTCCGCCCGTCGGGCCGGCGGTCGGGCGGCTGTGCGCCCTGGCGCGAAAATTTCCGGCGACGCGCTTTTCCACGCTGGTGGATGACGCCGGGGCAATTGCGGCGCTCGGCGCGGCGGCGACCCAAGCCGGACTGACGCTCGACGTCTTCCTCGATATCGATTGCGGACAGCATCGCACGGGCGTGCCCGCCGACGACCACGCCATCGAGCTGTACCGCCTCGCGGCAACGACGCGCGGGTTGCGCGTGGCGGGTCTGCATGCCTACGACGGCCATATTCATGAACCCGATCCCGCCATCCGGCGCGCGCAATATGAAGCAGCGTATGGCCCGGTGCTGGCGCTGCGCCGGAAACTGGAAGACGCCGGACTGCCCGTGCCGGCCCTGGTCGCGGGTGGGTCCCCGACGTTTCCTTTTCACGCCCAATGCCGCGACCGTGAGTGCGGGCCGGGCACCACGGTGCTGTGGGATTTCGGCTACAGCGACCAATTGCCCGACCTGCCATTCCAGCCCGCGGCCGTGCTGCTTACGCGCGTGGTCAGCAAGCCGGGACCGCGCTGGCTGTGCCTCGATCTCGGACACAAGGCCGTCGCGGCGGAAAATCCGCACCCGCGCGTGCGCCTGCTCGAATTGCCGGACGCCACGGCCGTGTCGCAAAGTGAAGAGCATCTGGTCATCGAAACGCCGCGCGCCGGGGAGTTCTCGGTCGGCGACACGTTGCACGGCATCCCGCGCCACGTCTGTCCCACCGTGGCCCTTTACAGCGAAGCCACGGTGGTGCGTGGCGGAGCAGCGGTCGACCGCTGGCCGATCCTGGCTCGAGCACGGCGGATCACGGTGTGAGGCAGAACCTCCATTCGCGATTGCGGGATCGACCCCTGGCTTATTTTCCGGTATCCCCCGACGATGCAAAACATCGTGGCACCCACTGACTCCAAGCCGGAATTACCCGAACTGAAAATCGGCATGATCGGCCTGGACACGTCGCATTGCGTCGCCTTCGCGGAGATCCTGCACAACCCGAATTTGCCGGGTCATGTGCCCGGCGCGCGGGTAACCGCCGGGGTGAAAACGTTCAGCCCGGACATGGAGTCGAGCGCGGAGCGTGTCGCCGGCTTCGCCCGGACGATGCAGGAAAAGTACGGCGTCCAGATGGTGCCGACGATTGAGGAACTGTGCCGGCAGGTGGACGGCGTCATGATCGTGAGCCTCGACGGGCGCGAGCATCTCAAGCAGGCGCGGCCGGTGATTGCCGCAAAGAAGCCCCTCTTCGTCGACAAGCCCATCGCCTGTACGCTCCGGGACGTGCGGGAGATCTTCCGCCTCGCAGAGCAGGCCGGCACGCCGGTATTTAGTTCGTCGGCCTATCGCTTCCACGAGAGCCTGGTAAAGTTGCAGGAGGCCGATGTCGGTGAAGTGCGTGCGGCGATTTCCTATGGCCCGGCCTATCTGGCGCCGCACCATCCCGACCTTTTCTTCTACGGTGTCCATCCGCTCGAAGCCCTTTATACGGTCCTCGGCCAGGGGTGCGAAATGGTGGTCCGCTCGCATTCGACGGACAGCGATGTGGTGACGGGAACGTGGACCCACGGACGCCTGGGCGTGCTCCACGGGCTCCGCACGAAAGCGATCCCGCACAAGGTGACGATCTTCGGCTCGACCGGCTTCGCGGAGCAACACTCGACGGGTGAACGCTTCAGCGAGTTTGGCGCGCTCGGCGCCGCGCAATCGTCCGGCGGCGACAGTTACGTGGCGCTGCTGCGGCGGGTGCTGGATTTTTTCCGCACGGGCGAGCCGCCGGTTTCACCGGAGGAAACCATCGAGCTGTTCGCCTTCATGGAAGCCGCCAACGAGAGCAAGAATCGCGGCGGGGAACCAGTGAAACTGAGCGAGGTGATCGACGCCGCGAGGAGGCAGGATGGAGCAAAATGAACCGTCGCTCCGAACTGTTCTGGTCAGCCTCTTAGCTCTCACGCCAGAATCTCCGTCACGACCCGCCCGCCCTGGTTGTCGGTGAGCGACATGGCGGTGTTGTTGCGCGTGAAGGTGAGCTTGGTGTGGTCGAGGCCGAAGAGTTGCAGGACCGTGGCGTGATAATCGTGGTGGTTGACGATGTCCTTCACGGCCCGGTGGCCAAATTCGTCGGTCTCGCCGTAAGTCATGCCGCCCTTGAATCCGCCGCCGGCGACCCACATCGAGAAGCCATAGGTGTTGTGATCGCGCCCGACTTTGTCGCGCCCGGAATCGTACTGGATCACCGGGAGGCGCCCCATCTCGCCGCCCCAGTGAACGATGGTCGAGTCGAGCAGGCCGCGCGCTTTCAGGTCCTGCACCAGCCCGGCGGCCGGTTTGTCCACATATTTGCAGGCCGCGGGCAGGCTCTTGATGATGCCCATGTGGTGGTCCCAGGTTTGGTTGCCGGTGAAGAGCTGGATGAAGCGCACGCCGCGTTCGACGAGCCGCCGCGCAATGAGGCAGCGCGTGCCGAACTCGGCGGTCGCGGGATCGTCAATGCCGTAGAGCTTCTTCGTCGCCTCGCTTTCATGGGATATGTCCAGCGCTTCCTTCGCGGCGGTCTGCAGCTTGGCGGCCAGCGCGTAGCTGGCGATGCGCGCCTCGAGGTCCGATTCGCCGGCGTGGCGTTCGAGATGCTCGCGGTTCAATCGATCCAGAAAGCCGAGATAGTTTTCCTGCGCCTCGCCGCGCAGGTACGGCGCCGCATCCAGATTCGGAATACGCGGCTCTTTTGAACGGACAGCCGTGCCCTGATAGATGGAGGGCAGCCAGCCGTTGGTCCAGTTGTCGACTCCGAGCACGGGCAGGCCGCGGGGATCGGTCAGCGCCACGTACGCCGGGAGTTCCTGCGATTCTGATCCGAGCGCGTAGGTAAGCCAGCTCCCAATGGTTGGCCGGCCGCCGAGAATGCGTCCGTTTTGCAATGCGTAGATGGCTTGGCCGTGATTGTTGACTCCGCTTTGCATGCCGCGCAGGAGCACGACATCGTCGACGATCGTCGCGAAATTCGGCAGCAGCTCGCTGATCTCGGTGCCGCACTGGCCGTGCTTTTCATATTTCCACGGGCTGGCCATGACCGTGGTGCTGGCATGCGCGGCATCGTCGTATTTGACTTCGCCGGGAAATTTTTTGCCGTCGAGCTTGTCGAGCTCCGGCTTGTGATCGAAGAGGTCGATCTGGCTCGGCCCGCCCTGCATGAACATCGAGATCATCGCTTTCGCGCTCGGGGCGAAGGCCGGCCTTTTCGGCAGCAGATCGTAGTGCGGAGTTTCCAGTTGCGGCTTCTCCGGCGCGCCGAGCAGGCCGTCCTGTTTCAAAAGCCACGCCAGCCCGAAGGCGCTGAGATGAAACCCGCTGGTGGCGAGAAAATGTCGCCGGCTCAAGCATCCGGAGGGGTGATTCTTCATGGTCGGGAGGTCCTCTTCGTAATCTTAATCTTTATCTCCAAACCGCATCAATCGACGTAAAGAAACTGGTTCGAAGTCAGCAGCGCCTGGGCGAAAGTCGCGAGCGCTTGCATGGCCGGTTCCGCGGGTGGCCCTTCCCTGCCCTTGGCCACTGGCTCCGGCTTGACCGGGTTCGCTTGGAAATAGGCGGTCTGCTTCTGCAGGAACTCGACGGAGTTTTTCAACTCGCTCTCCGTCGGCACGCCGCCGAAAGCCAGCAGCCACGCGTGGTTGACCTGCCCGGCAAGGTCCGGTCCCGCTTCGCGCGCGACGCGCTCGGCAAAATACTTCGACTGTGCCAGCGTAAACTCGCCGTTCATCATGGCGAGGGATTGCGGCGCGATGGTCGAGGCGTTGCGGCGTTCGCAGTTGGGTTCCATGCGCGGAAGGTCAAAGGTCTCCAGCATCCCGAGCGGCTTGCTGCGGCGCATCTGCACATAAACGCTTCGCCGGAATTCTTCGCCATTCAGCGGCACGTACTTCCCACTCGGGCGCCCGGCGGAATCGGTGGTGTCCACGCCAATGATGATCTGGCCGTCCTCGTCGGTCATTACCGGGACCGGCGCGCCAAACATCTTCGGGTTGTATTTCCCGCTGACCACGAGCATCGCATCGCGCAAGGTTTCGGCCTCGAGGCGCTGGATGCTCATGCGGCCGAGCAGAAGATTGTCCGGATCAATCCGGTCCTTGTCCGCGCCGCGAGCGGATGACTGCCGGTAGGCCGTCGAGGTAACGATCAACCGGTGCAATTGCTTGAGGCTCCAGTGCTCGGCGACGAATTCGCTCGCCAGCCAGTCGAGCAACTCGGGATGCGTGGGCCGCTCGCCGAGATGCCCGAAATCGCCCAGCGATGCGACAATCCCACGGCCGAAATGATTGTGCCAGACGCGGTTGACGAGCACGCGGGTGGTCAAGGGATGTTTCCCGTCGGTCACGCTGCGGGCAAAGGCGAGCCGCCGGCCCGTGGTCGGCTCGTCGAGAGTCGTCTCGGGAATGGTGCTCGGATGGAACGAAGCGAGGACCGTCAGTTCGCCGGGCTCCTCCTTGTCCTTCGGCTGGCTCGGGTCGCCGCGCGAGAAGAGGAAGGTCGCGGGCGGCTGCTTCGCCGCGGTGACCGTTTCGGTGAAGGCCGGGATGAATTCCTCGATCGGCTTGCGCTTGCGAATTTCCACGGCCTGCTCGGCGAATTTTTTCAATTGCGCCTCGTGCGTCGTCCCGTAGGTACGGTCGTAAAGGTAAAGCGAACCGGAGCTGAGCTGGTTGATCGTCGGGTGCTCCTTCAGCAGTTGGAGTTGCTCCGGTGTGCGCTTTTTGGGATCGGTGCGGTAGGCCGCGCGCAGTGGGTCGCGCAGTTCCGCGGGCTTTTTCTCCAGCTCCCACGTGAGCACTTTTTCAATGAATTCGTCTTCTTTCGCTTTGCGCTGCTCATCGATGACCTTGGCTTCCTTCTCGATCTCCGCCGCCTTGGCGCGCTGCTGGTCGGTCATGAGCGAGATGAGCCGGCCGTTGGGGACGCGCCAGTGGTCGAGATCGAAGCTTGGCTCGAAGATCGCGCGCATCCGGTAGTAGTCGGCCTGTGGAATCGGGTCGTACTTGTGATCGTGGCACTGCGCGCAACCCACGGTCATGCCGAAGAGGGACGACGAAACGACTTTCAACGTTTCGCTAACCACTGCATTGCGCGCGACGATCTGGTCGCTGGCCGCGGCGCTGGCCGTGCCATCGGGCACCATGCGCAGAAATGCTGTCGCCGTCAGTTTGTCGATGGCGTCCGGCGAAAGGTCTTTAAAGGGCGGCTTGACCATTTCGTCGCCGGCGAGCTGCTCGCGAACGAATTCGTCGATCGGCTTGTCGGCGTTGAGCGAGCGAATCACGTAGTCGCGATACTTGTAGGCCCATGGCCGCACGGGATCGGCATCGGTGTAGCCCTCGGAATCCGCATAGCCGGCCACATCCAGCCAATGGCGGCCCCAGCGTTCGCCGTAGTGGGGTGAAGCAAGCAGGCGGTCCACCAGCCGGTCGTAGGCATCGGGCGCGTCATCCGCGAGAAAGATGGCGACTTCCTCCGGCGTTGGCGGCAATCCGGTGAGATCGAGCGTCACGCGCCGCAGCAGCGTGGCCTTGTCGGCATCCGGGTTGAAATCCAGGCCCTGCGCTTCGAGCTTCGCGAGAATGAAGGCGTCGACTGGCGTCCGCACGCGGGCGCTGTCTTTGACCGCCGGCACTTCGCCACGGTGGATCGGTTGGAAAGTCCAGTACTCGCGCTCTTCCTCGGTGATCCACACCTTCGGCACCTCCTCGGGCTCGGGCCGCACGGTCTTCGCCCCTTGCTGGATCCATTGCTCGATCGTGGCGATTTCGGCAGGCGTCAGCTTTTTGCCTTTTTCCGGCATCTCGCCTTCGCGCACGAGTTCCACCATCTCGCTCTCCTCCGGTTTGCCGGGGACCATCACATGATCGCCGTCCTTCGTGGTCTTTTCCATGAAGCGGCGCAGGCGCAGGTCAACGCCGCCCTTCAGTTTTTCACCTTCACCGTGGCATTGGAAACAATGCTCCTTGAGGATCGGCCGCACATCGCGTTCCAGCGTGAGTTCACGGGGCCCGGCGTAGCCAAAACCGGGCGCGAGCAGCGCGGCGAGAACGAGGAATTGGTGGGTACGCAGGTGCATGGAGGCGCTCCAAATGCTTATCCTAGGGCATTATCCGGCACGATGAAAATCCTTAGAGTGGTTAAAGGGGTCGACGGATTTGGCCTGGGCGATGGAATCGAGGGTGGGTGGGGAGGGACAACGACGAATGACGAAGGACGGTGCTCCTTGGCGATCGGAAGACCGCGCCGCGCCCATCTGCTTGTCCGATCGTCCCATTGTCTCACCCTTCTCCCCCGACCCACTGGCGCCACATGGCGCGATACGCGGCTTCGATTTGCCGGGCGAAACGCGGGGCGTCCATCAGTACCGAACTCTCCATCCGCGAGCGCAAGGTCGCACGGAGATTGGCCAGACGCGGCAGATCGCCGGCAAGTCCAGTCGCGATCCGGACATAGTCTTCCTCCGAGCAGGCCACCAACTCGGGCAGGCCGGCGTTGCTCAAAACGCTCAAGCCTCCTCGTGAAACCGGAGCGTGACCCGCGAGGCTCACGACGGGGACTCCCATCCAAAGGGCATCGAGGCTGGTGGTGTGCCCTCCGTAAGGAAATGGGTCGAGGGCGATGTCCAGGCGATGGTACAGCTCCAGGTACGCTTTGCGCGGACGCCGTTCCACAAATTCCACCCGGGTCTCGGCAATTCCTTCCTGTGCCAGGAATTCCAGCGTCCGTTCGCGGTGACTTCCAAACCCGCTCAGCAGGACCAGACGCGAATCTCCCGTCTGCCGGAGGATGCGCGCCCAAAGCTTCAGCACCGAATCGTTGGCCTTGCAGAAGCTATTGAGACTGCCAAAAGACACCCTCCGGTTCGCTCGCGCTGGCCGCTCGTTGATCGCCACTTCCATCCCACGCGGGTCATAGCACCAAAAGCTGTCGATGAAGAAGACCCGCTCCGCAGGTCGCAGATCGCAGATCGGAGTTCGGAGTTCGGGAGGGGAAGCCCCCATCTCCGATCTCCGATCTCCCATCTCGGAGGCGTCAGCCTCCAGCCACCGATCGCTGATCCGATACTCGATCTCGTCCAGGCCCGTGCTCTCCGGATAGCCCGCGAAGCTGACTTGCACCGGCGCGGGCTTGCGGGCAAACACCGGCAGCCGGTTGCCCGCCGTGTGCTGGGAGAGGTCGACGAGAAGGTCTACGCCATCCTCACGGATCATCCGCGCCAGTGCCTCGTCACCCACCCCCACCGTGCTGCGCCAGCGGCCGGCGAGTCGGCGAAACTCTTCGGTGACGCTGTCCGATCGCGCCGCGCCCGAGTAGCATACCACGTCGAATTGCCGATGATCGTGGTATTGGAACAAGGGCCGCACATTTTGGCCCACCACGTGGTCGCGGAAATCGGGCGAAACGTATCCGACACGCAATCGGCGATCCGGGTTGCGGTCATTGGGGTGGGGGAGGGTCGATCGCCGGAGCGGTTCACCGAT
>Ga0302325_10009164_pt1 | contig 21662 bp, 17 predicted proteins | sample Palsa_T0_2_FD_201948 | JGI IMG/M metagenome (GOLD analysis project Ga0302325, IMG submission 201948) | Peat permafrost microbial communities from Stordalen Mire near Abisko, Sweden - Palsa_T0_2 | ecosystem: Environmental > Terrestrial > Soil > Palsa > Peat permafrost | place: Sweden: Abisko...
TCGTTCACGTAGACCTCGAAGACCTACATGATCGACGTGGCATGCCCGTGCCTACAACCCGCGCAAAACCGCCCTGCCACCGCATACTCCGTAAAACCGGGTAAGTCGGGAACACGCCGGAGCCCTGGTCAGCGTGGGCGGCAGCGCGCCGCGAACTGAGGCGCCTTCCCGCGAACCTGTCCGGGCTGGATAGCAAGATGCGTGGTTTCCGCTGGCACGAGGCTCGTAACGATCTCGGAACGCGTTGGCAGCTCGCAACTCAGTTGCTAAACTGGACTTATGAAGCGCGAGTTCGCCGAGTGGCCGTGTTCCCTGGCGCGTGCCGTCGATGTCTTCGGTGATTCCTGGACGCTGCTCATCGTCCGCGACGCACTGCAGGGGCTAACGCGCTTCGACGAGTTCCAGCGATCCCTGCACGTCGCCCGCAACACGCTGTCCGACCGGCTCGGCAAGCTCGTGGACGCGGGGGTCATGACCAAGCGGTTCTACCAGGACAATCCCCCACGCTATGAGTACCTGCTCACCGAAATGGGCCGCGACTTCTTCCCGGTCCTGGCGAGCATGCTCGCCTGGGGAGACAAGTGGCTCGACGACGGAGGCGGCGCGCCCGTCACCTTGCACCACCGCAACCCCGGGCACAAGATTGCCAGCCAGGTCATCTGCGTCGAGTGCGGCGAGCCCGTCGAGCACGCCGACATCCAGTTCTGCGTCGGTCCGGGATACCCCGACGACGTCCCCCCTGAGCTCGATATGCGCGGCCGGCTAGCACCGGCGCCAGTTCAGCCCGCCGGCCATCCCGAGGGTACGAATACGGGGGTGAGTGGTGCCGGGGTAAAGCCCGGCAAGCGGGCCGCCGCGAAGCAGACCCGCCCGGCCCAGCCCAGCCGTCGGGCCGGCTGAACCGCGGCCTTTCTTCGGCAGACGGTCACCGGCATCGGTGTCTGCCGCCCCTGCATCGTGCCCTCGTGGCCGCGGGGCACGGACAGCCGCTTCGCCTTTGGCGGGCGGATCTAGCCAGGCTCCCTTCGCGACCAGTGAATCGCATCGCGGGACGTGGAGCGACTCTGCCTTCTTCCCTCCCCAGCACCCAGGATCCGGCACGATCTGAGGTCTAGGAACGAGTGAATAGTTTTTTACAACTAAGTCTTGATTCGATACTCGATCTGTGTTTTATTGATGGTGCGCCGGGTGACCCGGATCACCCGGTACCTCGGCCAAGACCGAGCGCGTCAGCACCTTGACGAGGGTGCCTTCTCGAGAACGTCACCGTCTCAACGCCCCCAATACGGACATGCGAGGAACCGAAATGCCACTCTGGAAGATCCATCACCCGGTCGGCGCCTACACGGCCGAGGACAAGAAGGAATTCGCCGAGGCGATCACGCGGGTCTACGAGGCCGTCCCGATCGCCAGGTTCTACGTCGTCGTCATCTTCGAAGAGGTCGCGGCCGACTCGTTCTACGTCGGCGGCGAGTCCCATGACAGGTTCGTCCGGCTCCAGATCGACCAGATGGCCCGGACCCTGCCCGGCCCGGTCATCCGGGAGTGGTGGGTCAGGAACCTCGACCAGGTCATCGCGCCCTGGATCAGGGACCGCGGCTACGACTGGGAGTTCACCATCACCGAACCGCCGGCCGACCTGTGGTCGCTGCAGGGCGAGATCCCGCCGCCGTTCGAGTCCGTGGCGGAGAAGCGCTGGATCCAGGAGAACAAGGCGACTCCCTACTCCCAGGCGGAGAAGCTCCCCGTCAACCTGGCCCTCGCCCCGGGCACCAGGGGGGAGTGAGAAAAATGACCTATGGGACCATCGACCCAGCGACGGGCGAGACGGTCCGGACGTTCGGGGACATCTCCGACGCCGACCTCGACAACGCCGTGGAGGTGGCCCGGTCCTGCTACCGGGACGACTGGCGGCACCGGGCGGTCGCGGACCGGGCCCGCATCGTCAAGGCGGCCGCGGCCGCGCTGCGAGCCCACGCCACCGAGTACGCGCACTACGTCACCGCCGAGATGGGCAAGCTGATCGGAACCTCGGAGGCAGAGGTCGGCCTGTCCGCGGCGATCCTCGACTACTACGCCGACCACGCCGAGTCCTTCCTCGCCCCGCAGCAGCTGCCGGAATCGCCGGGAGCCGTGATCGAAACCGAGCCGATCGGCGTGATCCTCGGCGTCGAGCCCTGGAACTTCCCCTACTACCAGCTCGCCCGCGTCGCCGGACCGCAGCTGATGGCCGGCAACGTCCTGATCATCAAGCACGCCGAGAACGTCCCGCAGTGCGCGCTGGCGTTCGCGCGGCTCTTTGCTGAGGCCGGCGCCCCGGCGGGGGTCTACACGAACGTGTTCGCCAGCATCGACCAGGTCGGGCGGCTGATCGAGGACCCGCGGATCGCCGGCGTCACCGTCACCGGAAGCGAGCGCGCCGGGTCCGCGGTGGCCGAACGCGCGGGCCGCAGCCTGAAGAAGGCCGTCATGGAGCTCGGCGGCAGCGACCCTCTGATCGTCCTCGAGGATGCCGATCTGCAGCACGCCCTGGCCGGCGCGCTGTTCGGGCGGATGTTCAACACCGGACAGGGCTGCGTCTCCTCCAAGCGCATCATCGTGGTCGGCCAGGAGCGGGGCGAGACGTTCCTGCGCGGATTCAGCGCGGGCCTGGCCGCGCTGCAAGCCGGAGATCCCGCTGACCCCGAAACCACCCTGGGGCCGCTGTCGTCCGAGAAGGCGCTGGACCTGCTCCTGGACCAGATCCGCATGGCCAAGGACGGCGGCGCGGAAGTCGTCTTGGGGGGCGAGAGGATCGACCGTCCGGGTTACTACCTCCAACCGACCATCTTGACGGGTATCAACGAGAAGAACCCCGTGTCCGTTCTGGAATTCTTCGGGCCCGTAGCGTCCCTCTACGTCGTCGAAACCGAAGAGGCGGCCATCGAAGTGGCCAACGCCACCCCGTTCGGTCTCGGCGCGTCGGTGTTCACCAGCGACGTCGACCGAGGCCGCAAGGTGGCCAGGCAAATCGAGAGCGGCATGGTGTACATCAACCAGCCCGCGTGGACGGCCCCCGAGATTCCCTTCGGCGGCATCAAGAACTCCGGCTTCGGGCGCGAGCTCGCCGAACTCGGGTTCGGCGAGTTCGTGAACCGCAAGCTGGTCAACGCCGCTCCCGCCGGTTCGCCGCCGTGGGGCCCGGTGCCCGTCTCATGAGTGTCGTGATCACGGTGGCGCCCACCGGGCCGATCGCGTCCAAGGCCGACAACCCGGCGCTGCCGACGCAGCCTGACGAGATCGCCGAGGCGGTCCATCAGGCGTATCTGGCCGGCGCCTCCGTGGCCCACATCCATCTGCGTGACACCAGCGATCGGCCCACGGCGGACCTGACGACCGCGCGGCGGACCATGGACCTGATCGCGGAGCGGTGCCCCATCCTCATCCAGCTCTCTACCGGTGTCGGGCTCAGCGTCCCGTTCACCGAACGCGAGGCGCTGGTCGAGCTGCGGCCCCGGATGGCGACCCTCAATCCCTGCACGATGAGCTTCGGGTCGGGTGAATTCCGCAATCCGCCGGCCGATGTGGTGCGCCTGGCGCGGCGGATGGCCGAACTCGGGGTCAAGCCGGAGCTCGAGATCTACGACACCGGCCATCTCGACGCCTGCCTGCGGCTGCGTGACGCCGGGCACCTCAGCGACTGGCCGCTTCAGTTCTCGATCGTGCTCGGGGTCCAGGGCGGGATGGCGGCCACCGCGGACAACCTGATCACCATGGTGCGCCGCCTCCCGGCGGACTGCGTCTGGCAGGTGATCGCCATCGGCCGGGCCAGCCTGGAGCTGACCGCCATCGGCCTCGCCCTGGGCGGCAACGCGCGCGCCGGACTTGAAGACACCCTGTATCTCCGCAAGGGCGAGCAGAGCCCAGGCAACCTGCCGCTGGTCCAGCGGGCCGTGGCCCTCGCGGCCGCCCTGGATCGCCCGGCCGCCTCAGTTGACGAGACCGCCGCCCTCCTCCGGCTGCCGCCCCGCTAAACACACACCCGCCGAGCATTGGAAATCCTCGTGTCGAACAATTCAGAACGGGCGCTCCCGGCCGCCGTCGGCAGTCCACCGCTGACCACGGCTATGGACGGAGCGGTCGCCGTCCTGTCCATGGGACTGGCCCCCTACAACCTGATGGATCGCGCCCTGAACCGCGAGCTCGTCAGGGGACTCGACTGGGCCAAGCGGGAAGGCGCGCGAGCCGTCGTCCTGCGCAGCTCTCTCCGGCACTTCTCGGCCGGAGCCGACCTCGACGCGATGATCGCCGATGCCGCCGAAGCCGACGTCCTGGACTGGGGCTTTACCGAGACGCTGCGAGCCTTCGACGAGCACCCGGCCCCCGTAATCGCCAGCATCGGCGGCGTCTGCGTCGGCGGCGGCTTCGAGCTCGCGCTGGCCTGTGACCTCATCATCGCGTCCGAGTCGGCCAAGATCGGCTCGGTCGAGGTCACGGTCGGCCTGCACCCCCTGATGGGCGCGGTGCAACGGCTCACGCAGCGGGCCGGCGCGGCCAGGGCCAAGGAAATGGCGTTGCTCGGCCGGCGCTACCCGGCCTCCGTCCTCGAACGCTGGAACATCATCAACTGGGTGGTAGCCGATGAGCAGCTCGAGCAGGCCACGATGGTGCTCGCCCAAGAGCTCGCCCACGGACCATCGATCGCGCACGCCGCCACCAAACGCCTGGTCTCCGTCGCGGTCAACGAGGGGATCGCGGCCGCCGACGAGGCCATGGCGGAGATTCAGCGGCCGATCATCCGTTCTGCCGACTTCCGCGCCGCCGTCAGGTCGTATCGCGAGAACGGCATCGGCATGGCCGAGTTCGAGGGCAGGTGAGCGGCATGCCGCTTCCGCTCGAAGGAATCCGCGTCGTTGATTTCTCCCGCGTGCTGGCCGGCCCGCACTGCGCCAAGACGCTGCTCGACCTGGGGGCCGAGGTCATCAAGCTCGAGCCTCCCGGTGGCGACCTGTCCCGGAAGGCGTTCCCCGGCCACGGCGAGATCTCCGGGTACTACTCTCAGCAGAACGCGGGCAAGCGCAACCTGAGCATCGACCTCAACGTGCCGGGCGCCCGCGACGTCGCTCTTCGGCTTTGCGACACCGCCGACGTGATCGTGGAGAACTTCAGGCCCGGTGCCCTGGCCGCCTTCGGGCTTGACTACGAGTCGGTCGCGGCCCGCAACCCCGGTGTCGTCTACGCCTCGATCAGCGGGTACGGGCAGCACGGTCCGTTCCGTTCGAGGATGGCTTATGCGCCGACGATCCAGGCGGAGACGGGAATCACCGCCACCACGGCCGATCATTTCGAGCGGACCGGCGCACTGCGCAGCGACTCCCTCTCCCACGCCGACGTGTACTCGGGCCTGCACGCGGCCATCGCCATCCTGGCCTGCCTCACCGAGCGTGAGCGCACCGGCCGGGGCCAGTACATCGACGTGGCCATGGCCGCCGTGATGCTCTCCGTCAACGAGCGGGTGCACGCCGACCTTTCCGATGCCGAGCTCGGCGCCGAGCGGCCGATCCTCGGTGCGACCGACGGCCCGTTCTTCGCCGGGCCGGGCGGGGAACGGTTCGCGAGCCCCATGAGCCTGGTCGGCAGCATGTCCTTCCCCTTCTACCTGGCCGCGATGCGCCGGCCCGATCTCGGCCAGGATCCGCGATTCCTGACCCCTGAGCTGCGCCTTCGCAACCTGGAGGCGCTGCACGGCATCGTGCAGGAGTGGATCTGGACGTTTGCCGACATGGAGTCACTCGACGCGCAGCTGGACGAGGCCAAGATCGCTACCGGGCGGGTCCGCAGCGTCAAGGAGTTCGCCGGCAGCCAGTGGGCCCGCGACTGGCATGCGGTGCGGACGGTGTCCGACCGGTCGGGCGGTGAGATCAAGATCCCGAGCCGTCCGTGGCACTTCGCGGACCAGCCGACGGCCGACGAAGGTCAGCTGGCGGCGCGTCAGGGCGAGCACAACGCCGAGGTACTCAAAGAACTCGGGTTCAGCGCCGCCCAGATCGAGGCGTTCGAAGCCGCCGGAGCGCTGGTCCAGCCGAGCGGGAACGACGGCCATAGCGAGGGGGCCGCCGTCTCCCGGCGATGACGGGAGACAGCGGCCCCTCGGCCGCACGGGTCAGGGCACAGGCAAAGAGGCTTATTCACGTCATCCGGTAGAAGTGCAGCACCGCTGGATCCGCAGGTTGGCCGCCTTACCGCCTTCCCGCAATAGCTCGCCCGCACCATCGTCATGCCTACGTCACCAAGCATCCCGGCCGGGTGCCGGCCATACAGATGAGACAACCGGCCTTGCTCGCTTGCCTAGCGAGTAACGGCACGGTGACGCGCGCGCCAGATTATTCAGACAGCCATCCGAGGAGGACCAGATGACTGATTCAGAACGCAGTTCTGGCTGCGAGGAGCGGGACCCGCAAAGGTATTCCGGCTGTGACCCGGGTCTGCTTGACGACCTGAAGTGCAAGGCCAAGGGCATCGAGAAGCAGGCCGAGTACAACGCCGCGCACGGGCAGGAGCTCGATGACGCCCGTGCCGCATTCATGACGGCCCGTGCTGCCTACAACGCGGCCCGCGGCGCGGCTGAGCCGCTCGTGGGCGAGGCCCACCGGCAACTGGAAGAATTGGAGGATCGCGTCCGGTGCCAGCTCGACCGCGAAGGCGTCGAGTGCATCAATCTGGCCTTCGGCCGCGTCGTCGAGCGGCTGGACCGCTGCGGCCATGAGCGCGGCTGCTGCTGTGACGAGGACTGCGACTTCGACGACGACGTACGCGAGTGTGACCCGGACGACGTCCCTGGTCGCCTGGCGGTGATCGAGCACCGTACCAAGGAAGCCGCCGAGTGCTTCTGGAGCCTGATCGGCGAGCATACTGTCGTTCCGCCCCCTCCCCCGCCGCCGCCTCCGCCGCCTCCGCCCCCTCCGCTGACCGCGGGTCCGGGTGTTGCCGCCGCGGCGCCGCCCGCGGCTCCCGGGGCGGCCGCCGCTGCGCCGCCCGCAGCCTCCCCTGCCGCTCCGCCAGCCCCATCCGGTCCTTCGCTGGCCGCTTTGCCCGCACGAGTCCAGGCAGTGCGGAACGAGGTTGATGCGATCGCGAAGGCGGCTGCAGACGGCTCGTGGGAGCCCGCCAAGCTCTATGCGGCCGTGCTCGTCGCGCGTCGCCATCTGAAGGACGTATGGCGGGGCTTCGCCAACGTCAATGAGTACATGGAGTGCCTCTGCCGGGCACTGACCTGCATGATCAAGGGACACGCAGCGATCGGGGAGCTGACTCGCCAGGCCGCTGTGAACCAGTGCCACCGCGAGTCCTGGAAAGCCGCGTGCAAGTATCTCGCTGACAACACGGTGGCTGAGGTACTGGCCGAGTATCTGCGCGTCTGTGCCGAGGACGACGACAACCGCGACCGCGATCGGGACAAAGGCCGTGACCGTGGCCCGCACGGCCGCCGCGATCGGCACGACCGCGACGACGACCGCGACGACGACCGCGAGCGGGAACCCGACCGTGACCGGGAACCCGACCGCGAGCGGGAACCTGACCGTGACCGGGAACCCGACCGTGACCGGGAACCCGACCGTGACCGGGAACCCGACCGTGACCGGGAACCCGACCGTGACCGGGACGACAACGAGCGCACCGGTCCGCGGCCACGTCCGTACCGGGACCACCGCGGTCGGTACCGAGCGCCATAACGCACGAAGCCACACCTGGTGGCCTACTACCGGGACCGGGCGGTCACATGAATCTGACCGCCCGGTCCCGGTAGTAGCCGGGTGAGGGTCGCGCTAGGCGCGGTCGCCGAATTCCTCGCACTTCACGCGTGAATGCGTGTCCGTTCGTGTATCAGCCGCGTCGCCCGTGCACACATCTCGCGGTGACAATCCATTAACTATCGAGGATTGGTCGCAGTCGGCGTGTCCTGATGGATCAAGGTCTTCACGCACCGTCAAATACTTAATACGTCAATTTCGCCCCGGCCGTGGGCTTTCACGCCGGAAGCCTTTCGGCTCCGTCGCATGGCTGCGTTCATCTGTCCGCCAGTGACGCCGAGACGTTCTTCAATAACCTGGAGGTCGGCGATCGCGTCGATGTTGTCGAGTAGGCGCCGAGCTGGGGGCCGTGGCAGCGCCGCAGCTGCCTGAACGGGACCGGTTGTACTGAAGGGGATTGGCCATGCCGGACTTGGTGTGCACCGGGGCGACGCTTCAATGCTCATTCGGCACGATACCCGCGACCTTCTCCGCCTCGGGCATCCAGACCTCGGTAGGCACTCCTGCCGGTGTCGTGACCGACGTGACCCCAGCGAATGTGCTGCCGTTCGGGATCTGCACGTCGCCGTCCAATCCGGCTGCCGCATCGAGCACTCCGCCCCCGTGCGTGCCTGTGCTGGCGCCATGGTCGCCGGGCTCGGCGCGGGTCACGATCAGCGGTGTCAGCGCGCTCGACGACTCGTGCACGTGCACGTGCAAGTGGAGCGGTGTCGTGACGGTGAGTGCGGCCGGCCAGACCGCGGCCGGCGACCAGTGAGCTCCGGCTGGCGGTTGGCCACCTCCGCGGCCTACGGGACATAAGGGATCACGGTGTTCAGCGGATCCCAGCTGTCAAAGGCCGCGGGCACGTGATGACGGCCGGGGAGCCGCGGCGGGCTGATGAAGACATTGCCGGTGACGGCCACGGCGGGCGGGGTGATCACCGGGGATAGTCCCATGCTGTGGCTCCGCTGGTTTCCCCGTTCCTGCTCGACCTCGTTGGCCACGACGTTCCCGGTGACGCAGCTTTCCGCGACCCCACCGACGAAAGCCGTCTCTCCGCCTGGGAAACGGCTCCGGATCCTGTTGTCGTGGATGAATGCCGCTCCCGCTTCGGCCGTGAAGTCAGCGACGAGGAGGCCAGAGCCGCCATGGGAATCGGCGGTGATGGCGTCGATCTGGCAGCCGCCGAGGTCGAGCCGTAGGCGCGGCCGCCAGCCGTCTCGGTCGCTGCCGGGTGAACCGCCTGGTCCCCGGTCTGCGACCTGGATATCCGCGTCTGTGTCCGAGGCATCCGGGTCGGCAAAGAGAGCATCGACCTCGGGCGGGAACTCGGCTGACTCCAGCGCCCGCAGAAAGAAGCCGGAGAAGGTTTGGCGGGCGCGCGCGAGGAGTGCGCGGTCAGCGGTGAGGACCTGGCCAAACTCCAGGCGGCCGCCGTCGGGCGGGACCGCCGGGAGCACCTGGCCGATCGCGGTGGCGATCACGAGGATCCGGTCCAGCAGCGCGGCGCCCCCGAATTTCTCCGTGAGTTCCCGGTACGCATCGGCGTTACCGATCGCGACCCGGTCGAATATGACTGACAGCTGGGGGTCGGCGACCGAGATGAGCCAGAATCCGCCATAGCCGCCGCGGACCGTGTTCCCGCTGATCCGCAACGTGCCGAGGTGGGCAATGGCGAGGGCCGGAACCGTCACGCCGTGGAACAGGCAGTGGTCGATGGCAGCGTCGTCAAGCCGATGCGGCCGGTCCGCCTCGCCGTCGGACTGAGAGGTCGGCACCTGCAGGTACCCGAACGTCAGCCGGTGCGGCGGCTTGGCCTCTCCGCCCCGGGCCAGGTCATGGAACCCGACCGGTCCTTCCGGGATCGCGGGTGGACGCTCCCGCCGGCGGCGCCGGCGATCGGCCGGGAGCGAGCTAGCCGCCAGGAACGTGCATCCGGCGATCTCAGTGCCGTCCATGACCCCGGTCGCGAAGATCCCGGCTCGGAAGCTGTTCGAACGGCCCGGATCGAGGAGGTCGAAGCTGCAGTCCTCCACGGTCAGGTCGATGCAGTCGTGCGCGGAGATGCCGATCACGAGGCGCAGTCCGCGAGAGAACTCCCTCAGGAGGAGGTAGTTCCTGGCGTGTAGCCCAGAGAATGTGCGGCTCACCGGGGAGATCCTGACCGGCGGCGGGGACAGCTTGATGCCCCTGATCGTGACCGAGGCCGCATTTCGGATGGTAATGAGGCCGAGCGCAAATGCATCCCCGGGCGCGCGCGGGCCCTGCAAGACGACGCCTTCCCGGCATGCCTGCAGGGTGATGCCGTCGAGCTCCGGCCCGAGCCTGAGCGGCGCGGGCAACGTGTACGTGCCAGGCTGCAGGCACACGGTGATCGGTCCCCGGCCCGCGTGCTCGTCTAGGACAGCCTGCAGCAAAACGCCGTTGTCGACCTGCTCCGGTCGAATGTCGAGGGTACAGCAGCCGTCCTTTGCGGCGGTCAGCTCGGCCAGGCCGGAGAATCGCGGGACGCAACTCGACGCGGTCAGGCCCTCGTCCCCGTCCTCGTCCCATCTCACCACCGCGAGCGGGCAGGCCCAGGTCCGCGGGCCCTCGGGTGGCTGGGGTGCGTGGAGGTAACGTTCCGGGTAAACGGCCGTCGGCTGTTCTGGCCGCAGCGCGAAACGCCAGAAGTCGCCGACGTGGAAGCCGTTGCCCGAGGTGAGCGTCACGCAGACACCGGTGTCGCCGAGTGGGACAGGCTTGCCCGCCTGCACTTGTGCCGCCGCCCGCCACACGCGCAGATAGAGCTGCGGAGTCCGTTCGGCGGCCAGGTACTCGCCCGGGTAGCCGCCCGGCTCGCCCGCGATGACGAGGGTTCTGCCGGTGGGCTGATAGGCCCCGGTGACGGTCGAGACGAAGCCGGTTGACGAGGCGATGTAGTCGGTATCGGTGAGCTTGACGGCATCGCGCAGCAGTTCCACCGCGTGGCCCCGCTGCGGATAGTGGTAGCTGTCCACGGGCGCGCTGGCGAGCGTGAGAGTCGTGGTCCCGGAGGCTGGGACGGCCGTCTGGACCCGGTAGAGGAAGGACGCGTCGTCGAAACCCCACACAATCGTCGGCTGTCCTGTCGCGTCACCGATCCCCGCGACCATCACCCGGATCATCTGGTTCTCGGCACCCAGGTAGCGGCCGGCCGCCGCGGGCTGGCCGCGGCCCGCGGTGTCCGGGAATGACACCTTCAGCCGTGCGGCGGACCTGACCGTCATCTCCGCCGCGTCGAATGTCAGCCCGTGGTCGGCGAGGGACCTTTCGAAGGCGTCCCTGGAGCCCTCGCACGTGCCCGATTCGCTGGGACAGCGCACGAAGTGCTGCAGGATCCGCCGGCGTTGCATGGTGTCCGGGCCGCCGAGGGCGACGTCGGCGAGGGCTGGGTCCTCGACCGCTGAGACCTCCTGCTCGGCTGCCAGCAGGTAGATCAGCTCGTGCCTGATGTCTCCGTCGCGACGTGCGCGCGGGGCCCTCCACATCGGATCGGTCGAATGGTCGAGCCAGTCAGGCTGCGCGCTGTAGCGGACCTTCTCGGTCAGGTCGAGCCGCTCACCACCGAGATAGAGCGTGCCCGGCCCGATCGTCAGATCACCTGGCGCACGGCCTGAGCGCTCGCTCCGAGGCGGGGCGGTCACCGCGTAGCCGCGGTCGGGCGTCGCGACCGGGCCGATCACGTCGAGCGCCGCCTGCCGGTCGCGCTCCTCGCCGATCATCGCGGCTTCGTTCCAGTCCGCCTCGACCGTAACCCGGCCCTGCTGGGCGATGACTCCGCGCCACTTGCGGCTCGGGTCGTAGCTCACTCGTGCACGGTCGCTGGCCATGGCCGTCTCCCTTTCCCGCCCCGGGCGGGACGATGATCACGTGACATGCACGATCACGGGCAAGAGCCCGAGCGGCATGTATTCGGCGTACTTGGCGAGTAGGCCCCGTTCCTTGACCGGGTTCAGGTCGGCGGAGAACGCGCCGACTTCCGAGCCTGTCTCGGCGCCCGTGGAAATGGAGGCGCCCGTTGCGCCGCCCACGACCGCGGCGTCGGCGGTTTCGAGCAGCTGCGCGTATCCCGGCTGCCCGTACGAGTCGCTCGTGAAGATCGGCGCGCCCGCCGGCATGATGGCCGACTGGTATGGACTGGGAAGCACGCTGCCGCTGGCGTAGGCGCTGAAGCGCACGCAACCGGCTTGCGTGTCGTCGACGGTCGCGAGGTCGGCCAGGATCGAGTCGCTGGCAGAGAGGCGGTGCGCGAAGATGCGCCCGAGGACGGTGACCCTGGTGAGCTCTACTGCCGCGTCCGCAACCGCGAGGGCGGCGGTGCTGACGGCAACCGGGAACGACTCCTCGAGCCTGGCGCGATTCAGGGCCGGGTCGGCCTCCCCGGTGACCAGCGCATTGAGCCCGGCCAGGACCGTCCGCGGGAGGCCCGGCCGCTGCCCGGCCAGGGGCCGGGCCCGGTACGCCCGCAGATCCTGCCAGACCGTTTTCGGGAGCCTGCCGGCCAGCGCCACCGACAGCGGGTCGGCCGACAGGAGGCTCGTGGCCAGCAATGACGGGTCGAACACGTCCGCGGCGGTGAGGTCGGTACTGGTCGTCGCCGCCAGGCCCTGGACGATACTGTCCGTGATGGTGAGCGTTTCGACTGACCCGCCGAACCGGGTGCGGATCGGGCCGAGGATGCTGTGGTCCACGCAGAGCCGGCGGATGGCTCCTCTCTCGGCGGCCGGGGCATCGGGGTCGGCTTCCACGAAGATCCGGCACGGCGCCAGGGAGGTGCCGTCGACTGCCACGGCGAGCGGCGGGGAGCCTGGTCCCGCGGTACCCGGGTCGACCGTGCAAGCGGTAATGCGGACGATATCGAACGAACCGCGCAGCACGATGTCGCATCCGGACACGGTGAGCCCGTCGAGGACGAGGCGTGCCTCGCCGCCGCCGGTGAAGACCCATGGCGGCGACCCGGCGGACGGTCGCAGCACCGGGCGCATGCCCGGGCCGGCGCGCACGAGCAGCGAGACGATCGGCGCCGCACTCGAGCCGGCCGCGGCCAGCGCCGGGTAGGTGGCGGAGTCGGGAGCGCTGGAGTCGCCGAGCGTGACGGTTCCCGACGGCCCCGCCTGGGCGAGCGCCCGGGCCAGGTCCATCCCGCCCGACACGACCTGCTCAGTCGCCACGGTTATCGGGGGATCAGGGAGCAGGCCGCGGTCGTAGGGGCCGGCGCCGATCGTCGAGGAGAACCCGTACTGGTAGCTAACCGTGAGCGGCTGGGCGGGTGATGCCATCGCGCCGGGTGTCGCCGCGAACCGGCCGATCTCGGGCCAGACCGCCGTCAGCTGCCAGTCACCCCCGAGACCATAGCGAGCCGGGACGGCAGCGGGGTAGGGCAGCCGCGGGGATGTCCCGCGGCCGGTGATCGCGGCGTCGAGGGAGGTCGTCAGCGGACCGGGGACCTGCCACTCGCGGGGCATGAGCTGGGAGCCGGGGAGGTCGCCCAGGTCGGGCGCGGAGGGGAGGAAGAGCGGTACCTGGCGGCCGGTTGGGTCGAACACGTACTGGCCCCGGTGCCCCGCCACGGCGACGGGCGTGCCCGTCACGACGGGGAAACTCGTCAGCCGCCAGAGGAACACCAGCAGTTTGGCGATCCCGAAGTGGCCAAGCGCGCCGCGCCCGGCCCGGACGTCGGCCGTGTGGAAGCTCTCATCGAAGGCGGTGCCTGCGAGCACGGCGCCGTGGCTGGATCGCAGGTCGGCGAATCCGCCGGCCGGAATGGCCCCCGGCCGCCAGGCCGTCCCGAGGGCCGGGTCGAGGGCCGTCCCGAGGGCCGGGTCGAGGGCCGGGTCGAGGGCCGGGTCGAGGCTGTGCCGGGTGCGGGCGAGCCGCCGGAAGGCCTCGCAGATGACCGCGGTCCACCCCGTGACATCCAGCGCTATCTCCTCCAGGACCCCGAGAGTGCCCTTGCGGCGCCGGTAGTGGATGGTCTTGGCTACGTCGAGGCGTTGGGCCCGCGCATTGAGGTAGGCGACGAGGTTCGTGCCCACGAGGTCACCGATGTAGGGGATGACCCAGTCGTCGCAGGTTTCGATCGACTGGTCCGCCCATAGCCGGTCGATGCTCCGCCGCACGACGGCCACCTGAGCGCCGATGCGGTTGAGCAGTTCCCGCAGCGGGCCGGGGGTGACGAAGCTATCGGTGTCGGCCGTGCGGTAGACCGCCGGGAGCAGCTGCCAGAGCCGTTCGGCGTAGTAGGCGTCGTAGCCGTCATCGACCTCAGTCACCCGTGCTCACCGCCTCGATGCCGATCTGGCTCACGCCGGGGGCCGGCGAGGCGATCTGCTCGTAGTCGGTCGCTGAGATGGGCCGCCCGAACGTGACCACGCTGGCCGGGGCGGCGGTACGGACGTCGTCGGGGGCCTCCGGGTCCTGGCCGCCGGACACCGGCACCGGGTTCTGGATTGACGCCAGGTTGAGCTGTGGCTGGCCGATCGTCGTCAGGCGCCCGGCCGGCGGGCTGGCCGCCCCCGATCCGTAGCGGTAGCTCGCCACCACGTTCCCGGTCCCGGACGGCAGCCGGGCGCCGTCGATGCCGTCCCCGAAGGTCACGGTGGTGACCGCCTGGCCCGGCGACCGCGTCACCACGAATACCCGGGCGTTGGCGGCCTGGCCGTAGAAGCTCGGGACCTCTTGCCATTCGATCTGGTTGACGGTTACCGTCAGCGTACTCACCGGGCCCCCGCCGCTGGGCAGGTAGGTGAGTGGCGACTTCGACAGCGTGAAGGACTGACTGGCGAGCGCCGCGTTCCCGCTGCCGAGCACCTCGCCGGTCACGGTCTTGCCCCGGGACACCGGCACGAGGTTGAGCAGCAGTTGCAGCGGTACCGCCAGCGATGGCGAGGCGGGGGTCGGCGACGGCGCGATGCCGGTCGCGGTGATGGTGAGAGTCCCCGAGCCTGCGTCGGCCACCGTGACCGGGACGCCGGCCCCGGTCGCGTCCTGGAGGAGCGCGGTCGTGCCGCCGGCGGGCGGTGGGTAATCCGCCGCGACGGTACCGGGGAGGCTGTTCAGCGTGGGCCGCGGAACTCCGATGATCGTGCCTACGTCACGGAGGCCGTAGCGGACGGCGATGGATCCCTGGCTGACCGCGGCTCTGGCTTCCAGCAGGACGCCGGAGTCCGCGGTCGCGACCTCGAGCACGGTGTGCGCGATGACGATGTCCGGCGGTCTGGGAAGTCTTGTGCCGGGGAAGGGGACGGCCCAGAGCGCCTCGGAGGTTGCGGTCACGACGGCGAGCGCCGATGGATGCCCCAGGCCGAGGTCGAACAGGACCAGGTCGCCGGGCGAGATGGCCCTTACCGCCGCCGACAGGTGTACCCAGACCGTGGGCGGCCTTGAGCCGGAGGTCACGATCGGGTACTCGTACTCGTGCGGCGGATGGGGCGCCGAGAGCTCGGCCGGGTTGATGATGGCGGCCGTGGCGGTCGGCCGCAGCAGCCGGTAGCGGGTGGAATCCTGAGGCGGCATGGGCACTGCGTGTGCTTCATGCCTGGCCGGTCGCGGAGTCGGTCCCCACCCGCCCTGGGCGAACCCGACGACGGTGTTGATCACACCGGTCGCGGGATCTGTCGCCGGCGTGAGAGCGGTCACGGTGACCAGGGACCAGTAGTCGTTGTGCCCCGCGAAGGTGCTGTCGACCAGAACGAGCCGGTCTCCCGCTTTGACGCCGCTCACCCGCCCGGCGAGCAGGACGGATTGCGGCGAGCCATCCTGGTACTGCTGGAGGGTGGTGTCTGGCGGCAGCGCGACGGGAACGGCGGACGGCCCGGTGAAGGTGACCGGCGCGTCGACCTCGAAGGTCTGGGCCGGGACACCCGGGGACGCCGTGCTGGACACGCTCATGCCGGCCGGAAGGACCAGTGGCTCGGCGGACTGTCCGGCCGAGCTCACGGCGGCCAGTGTGCCGGTGGCGGCTATGCCGGGGCCCGGACGGTAACCGAGCAGCGCCACCAGGTTCGCGATGCTGCCGGGCTGCGTGGCGGTGCCCAGATAGCTCTCGTTGGCGTAGCGCTTGTTGTAGAAGGAGAGCACGTCGGCGAGGTAGGCCCACCACTCGAGTACCTGCAGGCCGAGGTCGCCTGGTGCCGGCCGCCAGCCGTTTATGGCTTGCTCGCCGGAGAGGGGCCGCAGCAGGGCCTGGCGGAAGGAGGTGAAGTCGTCGGTGCCGGTGCTCATTTCACTGCCTCCACGCGTACCCGCAGCGAGCCCGCCTCGGGTCTGTCCGGGTCGTTGTCGACGCGCAGGATCTCCCCGGCGCCGAGCCCCAGCCTCTGGGGCAATGGCATCCAGTGCGGCTGGCCCCCGTGCCTGCGGTACAGGATCTGATCAACGCCGTCGACACCGCTGCACGACTGGATGGCGGCCAGCAGCGCACTCGACTCCAGCGGCTGACCGAAGCTCCACCGCGAGTGGTCGAAGAACCCCGTGGCGCCGCCGGGGAGCGTACCCGGCTGCAGGCACGCGAGCACGGACGCCGCCACCTGACCCCGGTAGTACTCCGGCCGTGCGCTGACCGTGATCCTCAGGTCGATCGAAAGGTAGCCCGGCGGCAGGACGTAGCTCTCGTGGCCGGCCAGCCGCTCCTCGTTGAGCAGTTCGGCGAGCGACCGAAGTTCGGCGGCGGTCGGCGCCTCAGCCCCGGCGGGATCGGCCCGGGTCACAACGGTGAGCCAACTGCCCGTCCAGCGGAACGAGGTCGCCGCCTGCTGCACCCAGGGTAGCGACTGCGCCGCCGCCTGGAAATCGCCGGCTAGCACGGCCCGGAGGAGCTCGGCGCTGAATTTCTGCGGTGCGCGGCTACGGATCTGCGCCATGGTCTCGGCGTCGGCGCCGCCCGTGGCCGGGAACGGATTGGTGCAGCTCTTGATCATCGGGCCCTGCGGCTGCCCCGGCGCGATGTTCGTGATCGCGTCCGCGGGCACGTTCCCGGCCGAGCCACCGCCCACCCGGTAGAGCACGCTGAACTGCGTGCCTGGCCGCGGGGACATCCCGAAGGTTCCGGCACCGAACCGGATCGTCGTGCCGCCGTCACCGTCGTAGTCGAACCACGTCGTGCCGTTGCTCGTGAGCACCGGCGAGTACTGCTCGGGCGTCAGCGTAAACACCTGGTCGGCTGACCCGGCATCGAGCAGCCAGTGCTGGAACGCCCACGGCGACGTGCTGCCGCCGGCCAGTGCCGCACTGCTGAGCGTGATCTCGGGCACGGCCGGGAGCGAGGCATCCGGCTCGGCCGTCGCAAGCCAGGCCAGCGGTCCGGACGCGAGGCAGTAGCGATAGTCGGGCCGCGGATCCTGCGGCGTCGAGTTCGCCGCGACGCGGACGACCACCGGACCGGGCGGCGGCTTCGTCGGGTCGGGGATCTCGAACCCCTCGATCCGGCGCTGGCCCTGAACGGCGGGGACGATGTTCCCGGCGACCGTGGTGGTGCTCAGGTCATGGTCGTCGGTGGTCGGGGCCTGGAGGAAGACGTGCGTCAGGAGCGTCGGCGGCGGGTCACCTAGCAGCGGGTCGAAGGTCTCCTCCGGGGCCGAGACCGTGACCAGCTCCCGGACGGGAGGATCGGCACTGCCTGCCGCAAGCGTGTCGAGCAGGAGCTGCTGGCCCGGGTAAAGCCCCAGGCCGTGGCCGACGATGTAGATATCGGTCGAACCGGCGGGCAGGCGGCGCTGGCTGTCATCCCAGTAGTAGGGCCGCCCGAGGCTGGCCCGGTTCCAGCGGGTGTCAACGGTCGCCCAGGCAGGCGGGGGCGAGCTGTCGCCGCCGGCCAGGCCGGCCGCCGGGTCCTCGATCTCGAAGTCGACGGTCGCTCCGTCCGCTCCGAGGGCACTGACCAGCACCGGCGCGGACATGTCGATGGGCCAGCCCAAACTGGTCGCGGTACTGTTCACCTCGAGCTGGAGGAAGGCGGTCGCGGCGGTCGCGGGGGCCGGCTCGTAGTCCACCAGCCTGGCGTGCCGGACGGCCGACAGCCGCTGGGTCGCGGTCTGGAGGGTCGATTCCGCCAGGACGCGGTCCTGGTAGTAGCTGAGCTCGTCGGCCATGGCCGCGAGGACCTCCATCAGCATGACGCCGAGGTCTGCCTCCGACCGCTCTACCCAGGCCGGGTAGCGCTGGGTGGAGAACTCCGACAGCGCTTGCCGGAAGCTGGCGAAGTCCTTGGCCAGGTAGTCGATGGGTACCTGCTCCTGGGCCGGCTCCGGGCCGCCCGGCGCGGGCGCCGCGCAGTCCGTCCCGGTGGGGCTGCCCGCCGTGAACCTGAACGGTGCCTGGGCCAGGAAAGGGTCGAGCCTGCTGGCCGAGATGGCCAGCTGGTAGGCCGAGGAGTCCCCGGGCCCGGTCACGGTGAGGGCCAGGACCGGCCGTCCCTGGCTGTCGGCGCTCCAGGAGGTCGTCTCGTCGATCGGGCTGACCGCGATGCTCGTCACGATCTCGCCGCCGGTGATGGTCACCGGCCGGCTGCCGGACAGGCTGCCCCGCACGGCCACGGTGTTCAGGAAGTGGACAAAGAGCCGGGTCCGGCGGGGGCCGACCTCGATGTAGTCAATGCCGTTCAGAACGGCGCCGGGGGCTAGGAGCAGCTGGCGCCGGTGACGGGCCGGCGGGTCCGGGTTCATCCGACCGTCACCGTTACGGCCTGGTTCGTCTGGGTCTCGACGAGGGTGTAGGTGACCGTCACCTGAAGCGTGCCCGGCGCGACGGCTGGGTCGCCCTGGGCAGCGCCCGTCGTGACTTGGACCACGTTGACGATGCCGGCCAGCCACTGGGTCAGGCCCTGGATGACGCGCAGTTTTACGGTAGCCGCCAGCGCGTCCGAATTCGGCGCGAACACCAGCGATCTCAGGCCGCAGCCGAACTGCGGGAGGTCGACCCGCTCGCCCGGGTCGGTCAGCAGCAGCTGACGGATCATCTGGTCGACATGAGCCGCGTAGCCGGACTGCGCGGTCTGCTGCGATGTCGTGTCGATCCGGAAGGGAAACGCGTAGTCCTGGCGGGCGATCGTCATCACTGCACCTCCAGCGCGCCGTCGTTCACCAACACGCTCGAACTGCTGACCACGACCGAGATCGACTCGCCGCTGGCGAGCTTGATGCCCGAGCCGTCCAGGGTCACGGTGTTGCCGTTAGGGTCCGAGAGCGTGATCTTGCCCTGGTCGTCGTCGAGTTCGAGCTTGTGCTTGACACTGATGATCACCTTGACGTGGTCCGCGGCGCCGGCCGGGAACTCGCCCTCCCGCCAGTAGCCTCCGGCCCAGATCGGATACGACACGTCCCCGCCCTCGAACTCGATCCAGACGCCGCTCCCGGCCTCGGGCAGGAACGCGAAGCCGACGCCAGGCCCGGCGTACGGGACGCACGGCATGCACCAGCCGGTCGGGGTCTCGCCGAGCACCGAAGGCACAATCGCCTTGATCCGCATCGTCGACGCGTCGACATCCAAGACGATGCCGCGGTACTTCCCGTAGAAACGCGTGCGCAGCCGCTCGAGCAGGTCCTCGAGCGCCCGGTCGCCGGCCCCGGTCATAGCGACCCCGCGGCGGCCAGGGCGGCTGTGGTGCTGCCGAAGGACACGAGCGCGCCACCGGTGCCTGCGGGGCCCATCGCGTTGCGGACGAGAGTAAAGCTCATCTTCCACGAAGCGAGCGAGTAGTGGTGCCGGACGTTCCAGACCAGCCAGTTTCCCGACTGGATGGCGCCGGCGCCCTCGATCGTCACGATGTCGCCGACACGCAATATCGTGCCGATCCGTTCGGCGTCGGCTTCCCCGGTGCAGCGGGAGAAGAATCCGGACTCGGCGAGTACCGCCGCGGTGCGATAGCCGAGTTCCGGCACGTCGGCCGGCGCGGTCAGCAGCAGCGTCGAGGATTGCCCTAGGTATGTGGGGTAGTCGCGGTTACCGAGCGCCGTGAGGCCGCTGGCGTCGGTGCTCACCTCGGTGCCCGAAGCGGAGGATTGGGTGAGGTCGACCTGGCCCGCGTCCGCTTTGGTGGGGCGCAAGACATCCCAGTCGAAGTCGAGGGTGTCGACGGTCCAGCTGGTCGGGTCGGTCAGGGAAATCGTGGTCACGGGCTGGCCGTCGAGCGCCGGGCTCACGAAGTACCCGGTCCGGTCCCCGGGGGTGTCCGTGCAGCCGACCCGGCACAGCTTCCCGCCGCGCCGGGCCAGGCCGCGCAGGAACTGCAGGTCCGTCGCGCGCTGAAACAGCGTGTGCCCGTCGGGAAGGTGGCCGGGGGAGTCGTTCAGCGTGTTCCCGTCGGCGGGCGTGAAGCCGTATTTCTCGAAGATCGCGTTGGCGACCTGCCCGTCGGTCTGTCCCGACCATTCGAACACCTGATCGTCGATGTTCATGAGCCACGATGCGTCCTGGGCCCAGACCTCGGTGGTCGAGGAGGTCGAGGCCCGGTCGAGGTGCAGCCGCCAGGACAGGACATAGCCGTCGAAGAGGCACTGGGCCTGGGATCCGGATGCGCCCACGGTGACCGTGAGGGTGATGTTGGTCCGCGGCTCGAAGGTGCCGTCGCCGACGAACTGGAGATCTCCGGCGGAGGTCCGGTTGGCCGGCAGCTGCAGCACCAGCGCGCCTGGCTGGTCCGAGCTCTCCTCGACCTCCAGTTGCGCGATCGCATCGTAGAGCGCATCTGGTACCGGTTGCCCCCCGACACCAACCTGGACGGTGACGCTCATGTCGGCCCGCCCGGCGGGATGCCGATGAGCGCGCGGGCGGCGAGGGCGCCGGCGAGCATGGAGTTGTTCGCGTCGCAGAGCCGCCAGAAGCCGGTCGGCGCGTTGAGGTACTGTACCGCGATGAGGTCGAGCCGCGCCTGCCCGACCCGCTGGTAGTAGCCGATGAGCGGCACCGGATTCGGCGGTGCCGGAGTCACGGCCGTGACCTGGGTGCCATCCGGCAGGGAGACGGTATAGGTGGGCTGGCTCGCGTAACGGCTGTCGGCTGTGAACATGACGCCCCTCCGGTTTCAGTGCGGGATCATCCCGATGAGCGACTCTGCCGCGTTCACGAGGTTGGCGAGCGCGAGCGCCTGGCGGACCGAGAACGTGTAGTTGTAGGCGGTCGTGGCGAGGCCGGCGAGGACGTCGTTGTCCGTTTTTGCGCTGTTGAGCTCGGCGGGTGTGAGCACGCGCAGCGAGAGCTGGGCCTCGGCATGGGTCGGGTTGAGCGTGGAGTCGTAGAGCTTCTCGGTGATCGTGAGCCCGGTCACCCGGACGGGAACGATGCGCTCGGCGCCCCAGATGAACAGGGCCACCGGCATCACGGACTGCGGGACCGCGGAGGTAGCGCCGGAGGCCTGGCCGCCAAGGGCGGACGCGATACCCGCCGATACGGTACCGAGCAGCCCGGACTGGCCCGCACTGGCCGGATAGAGCAGCATTTCCAGCGCGGCGAGCCGGCTGTAGATCCCGCTCAGCTCTGCGATCGGCGCGCCTGGCCCGTTGTTAGCGATCTCGTCGTTCGCATCCATCGCGATGGTGAAGGAGAACGTCTCGCCCGGATTGCCTTTCACCGCGAGCGGGTTGCTCGCCTCCGCTCCCCCCGTGGCGGTGCTCGAAGGCGGGGCTGCCTCCGGCTGAGTCCAGGTATGCGTCATCGTCTCGGGGTTGTACTGGAAGACGATCACGTTCGGGACGGGCACCGGGAGGTTGGTCGGCATGAACTCGATCAGCGCCCCCTTGAGTGTCACGCCGCTCATCCGGCCACCTCCCCGTCGGGCCTGCCAAGTACCCGGTCCCGCGCCAGCACGCGCCCGATCTCGTCGACGATGCACTGGGCCAGGAGATCCGGGTCTCCCTGCTCAGCGGCACCGGCCTG
>Ga0302325_10009165_pt1 | contig 21662 bp, 22 predicted proteins | sample Palsa_T0_2_FD_201948 | JGI IMG/M metagenome (GOLD analysis project Ga0302325, IMG submission 201948) | Peat permafrost microbial communities from Stordalen Mire near Abisko, Sweden - Palsa_T0_2 | ecosystem: Environmental > Terrestrial > Soil > Palsa > Peat permafrost | place: Sweden: Abisko...
CGTGATCGCGCCGGTTCCCCTGCGGGGCCAAGACGTAATCGCTGAGGCAAAGTTTATCGGCGAGGCGCTGGCGCTGAAAATGGAAGGCGTGCACCGGCGATTTGCCGCCGAGCGCGAAGAGCGCGATGGAATTCCCGCGACGTTCGGCTTCAAAGAATTGCCACACGGCGGAAATCTTCATGTAGCTTGCGGCTTCCTGCTTGACCTCTTCGATGGCGTGGTGCAATTCGAGAGCGCGGGCGTCGCGATCGGCGAGCGCCTTCTCGAAGTTGCCGCGAAAACCAAGATGGCGGCCAAAGAGCATGTAAGGGTTGATGTAACTCCACACGTCGTGAAGGTCCGGGACGTTACGAACTTTGCGATCGAGATAGGCGACGGCGGGAATGGGCAAATCGGGGCGAATGCGCGGCGAGCGTTCATCACTGGCTGGAGCCAGCGGGGCTTGCACGGGTTCGTCGAGGACGGCCACGCCGACATGGGTGTGAGATTCCATGACGCCTTCGCGACGGCCGGGATCGCTGAGATCGTTCATCAGGCGCAAACCGGTCATCGCATCTTTGGCGTAGCAGACGGCGGTGCCGTATTGGGGCGCGATTTTCAGGCGAGTGAATTTGTCGGAGAGCGCGGCCCCGCCGACGAGCAGAGGCACGGTGATGCCGGCGTCGCGAAGATCGGTCGCGGTAATGACCATCTGCTGGGCGCTTTTCACGAGCAGGCCAGAAAGGCCGATGGCGTCCGGGTGGTGTTCACGATGCGCGCGGATTAATTCCTCGGGGGGAACTTTAATGCCGAGGTTGATCACGTCGTAGCCGTTATTTTTCAGAATGATTTCGACGAGGTTCTTGCCGATGTCGTGCACGTCGCCTTTCACGGTGGCGAGCATGACCTTGGCACGTTTTTCGGTGTCGGCCTTTTCCATGAATTGCTCGAGGTGGCCGACGGCGGCCTTCATGGCTTCGGCGGATTGCAGGACCTCGGCGACGATCAATTCGTTGTTGTTGAAGAGGCGGCCGACTTCACCCATGCCGGCCATCAGCGGGCCGTTAATCACATCGAGGGGCGCAACATTTTCCGCGAGCTTCGTGTTCAGGTCGTCGATCAGGCCGTCTTTGGAACCTTCGATGATGTAATTGGAGAGGCGCTCATCGAGCGGCAGGCTGGCGCTCTTTTCTTTTTTGCGGGTGCCGGCGGCGCGAAAATGCTCGGCGGCCGCGGCGATGTGAAACTGGTTGATCGCGGCTTTCTGTTCGGGAGATTGCTCACGCCAATCCACGGGCGCGCCGCGCAGATTCGCGGCTTCGGGATGTTCCGCGGGGACTTCCGCTGGCGGCGTATTGAACAAAAGAGCTTCGGCAAGTTTTCTTTCGTTTTCGGGGATCGAGCCAAAACGCTCGATGCGCTCGGCGTTGACGATGGCGAGATCGAGGCCCGCCTTGGTGCAGTGATAGAGGAAGACGGAATTGACGACTTCGCGCGCGCCGGCGGGCAGGCCGAAGGAAACATTCGAAATTCCGAGCACCGTGCGCACGTAGGGAATTTTCTGCTTGAGCAGGCGGATGCCTTCGATGGTTTCCACCGCTCCGCCGATATAATTCTTGTCGCCGGTGGCGCAGGGGAATACGAGCGGGTCGAAGATAATGTTTTCGGCGCGAATGCCGAATTTGTGGGTCAGCAATTCGTTCGAGCGTTGGGCGATTTCCAGTTTTCGCTGGCGGGTGAAGGCTTGCGCTTGCACCGGATCTTCGTCGATGCAGCCGACGATGACGGCCGCGCCGTAGGAGCGGGCCAAGGGGCAGATGCGTTCAAATTTTTCTTCGCCGTCTTCGAGGTTGATGGAATTGATGATGCTTTTTCCCTGGCAGTAGGTGAGGGCGAGTTCGACGCCGCGCGGGTCGGTGGTGTCGATCATGATGGGCGCTTTGATTTTACGGATGAGCTGTTCGTAGAACGGCGGTATGTCCTGAAGCTCTTCACGGTCGGTGCTTTGCAGGCAGACATCGACGATGTGCGCGCCGCTTTTTACTTGGCGGCGGGCGATTTCAGTGGCTTCTTCCCACTGTTCCGCGGCGACCAGATTCTTGAAAAGGCGCGAGCCGATGACGTTGGTGCGTTCGCCGACGATCAGGGGACGCGTGCTTTCCTCGGCTTCGATCAATTCGATGCCGGTGTACACGGCGCGATGATTTGGCGCGGCCGGGATGCGCGGCTTTTTGCCGCTGGCCATTTGGGCGATTGCGCGGATGTGTTTTTCGGTGGTGCCGCAGCAGCCGCCGACCATGTTGATCCAGCCGCGATCGATGAAGCGCTCGAGCTGCTCGGAGAGCGTTACGGGAGTTTCTCCGTAGAGGCCCTCTTCGTTTGGCAATCCGGCGTTGGGATAGCAGGAAACGTAGCGATCAGTCAGCGACTGTAACGTGCGGAGGTGATCGGTCATGAATTCGGGACCCGTGGCGCAGTTCAGGCCCAGCGAAATCAAGTCGACGTGATCAAGCGAGGCCCAGAGCGGTTCGATACCCTGGCCAGCGAGCATGGTGCCCATGGCTTCAATGGTCACGGAAATCATGAGGGGGATGGGCGCGCCGCCTTCGCGTGCTAAATCCTGAACGGCGAGGACGCCGGCTTTGATGTTGCGCGTGTCCTGGCAGGTTTCGAGAAGCAGGGCATCGGCGCCGCCTTCGATGAGGCCGCGGGCCTGCTCATAATAATTATTTCGAAGCTGCTCGAAGGTGATGCCGCCAGTGACGCTGATGGCTTTGGTGGTAGGACCCATGGAGCCGGCGACGAAGCGCGGCTTTCCGGGCTTGGAGAATTCATCGGCAGCCTCGCGCGCGAGCTCCGACGCGATGCGGCTGATTTTGCGGGAGTGTTCGCCGAGGCCATATTCCGCGAGGACGATGGGAGCGCTGCCGAACGAATTGGTTTCGATGATGTCGGAGCCGGCCTCGAGATACTTGCGGTGAATACCGAGGACGACGTCGGGGCGCGTGATGACGAGATTTTCGTTACACCCTTCGTATTGCGGGCCGCCAAAGTCGCCGGCGGTGAGGTTTTCCTGTTGCAGCATGGTGCCCATGGCGCCATCGAGAACGAGAATTCGTTCCCGGAGCAATTCGCGAAGGGCCAGGCCCTGCTGGATTAGGTCTCTCATGGTCGTGTATTCAGTCTAACTGAACTGCGTGGCCCGCACTGCGGTGTGCGTAGGCTCTTTGGATACATTGCTACACTCTGAGACTTTGGACTGCTTAATGCGAGCCGCTCAGAACGTCGCTGCGGGGTTTGGGTGGCCGATCGGACTGAAATCGCAAAAGCGGCTGCAGAGCCGCCGCACTCCAAAAAGGCGGACTGCCCGCCTAGCGACTCTGGGCGAAGAAAGAAGTCTAGGCTGATCGTGAAGGCGTTTCACTCATCGCGCTGCTGTTGAGAAATTCGATGGGAATGTTCCCGGGAAGCATTCCGGCGGCTGCGCCGCGGGTGAGCAATTCGCGCACGGCGCGGCGGCCCTCCTCACCGTAGTCGAGGGTCCATTTATTCACGTACATGCCGACGAATTTGTCGGCGAGCACGGGATCCATGTCGCGCGCGAATTGCAGCGCGTAATCAAGCGCCGACTCGCGATGATCGAGCGCGTAGGAAACACTTTCACGGATAATGCGCGCAATCTGCCGGCCCAAGTCATCCCCCAACTCGCGGCGAATAGCGTTCGCGCCGAGCGGAAGCGGCAAGCCGGTTTGTTCCTGCCACCACTGGCCCAAATCCACGACTTTGTGGAGGCCGATCTGGGAGAAGAGTAACTGGCCTTCATGAATCAGCAATCCGGCCTCGACTTCCTTGTTCTGCACGGCGGCCAGAATTTTGTCGAAGGGCATGGTGACCACTTCGACGTTCGGCTCGAAGAGCTTGAGCGCGAGGTAAGAAGTCGTGAGCGTGCCGGGAATGGCGATTTTGCGTCCGGCAAGTTCAGTTTTCTTGAGGGGATGGCCGGCCACGACGATGGGGCCGTAGCCTTCGCCAAAACTTGCGCCGCAATCCATAAGAACGTATTTGTCGGCGACGAAAGGATAGGCGTAGAAGCTAATCGCGGTCACGTCGTAGACCTCTTTTTTCGCGGCCTGATTCAACGATTCGATATCGCAGAGAATGTGCTCGAACTTTACACCGGGCAGGCGCACCTTGCCGGTCGCGAGCGCGTAGAACATGAAAGCATCGTCGCTGTCGGGCGAATGCGCGAGCCGGATTTCCGTCACTTTTGGTGAAGCTGCCGGTGTGGACATGTGTGGTCCGCCTGGCTCACAGGAAACGTTCACCTACCGGGGCCGGGCTGGGAAGACGATTCTGCTCGGTCGTCGTGCCCGCTGCGGTGAAGGCCAAGAGGTGTGGACGTCGTCCGGCGTGAGCGCCGAATCAATGCAGGGAAAGGATAACATAGCGCGAGTGAAGGCGTACAGAGCGCGAACTGGAATCCAGGCCAGGACGCGTTGGCGGTCGCGGCCGTCACTCCCCGCGTCATTTTTGTATCAAGCGGCCCGGATTCTGGCTCGGTAACACCCATGCCGCGACGGTATCGACGACGTCTTCCGATACATGATTCGGAGTGCCGTATTCGGTGGGGGTGGAGGGCCCTTGCCCGGACATGAAGAAGTGGTTTAGATCGGGAAGCAACTTCAGAGTGACGTTCTTGTGTTTGGCCAGAGCCTTCGACCAATCCTCGAAATTCGCGTTGGTCACCTGGTAATCGCGTCCGCCCTGGAGAACCAAGATTGGAATTTTGAGTTGCGACGCGGTTTTCACCGGGTCATATTCGCGCAGGTCCAGCCAGTACGAGCCGTATGTTTTCGAGCCGAGCAGCAAAACAGTGTCGCCGGGCTTGAGGGTGGGGCTTTCAATCTGTTGCGCGGCGGCATCGGCGTCGGAGACCTGTTTGGCCATCTCGTCGGCGGGCGCGCCGCCCTTTGCGGCCAGATAGCGAATTTGCTCGACGATGACTTGCTCGATGGGTTTGGTGTTGCCTCCAAGAATCGCGATGCCCGCAATCTGCGGATCGCCCGTGGCGATGCGAGGGGCGAGATATGCGCCGAGACTGTGACCCAGCAGGAAGATCTGTTTCGGGTTTATTTTTTGCTGCTTAGCTACGAGCGCCACGGCGGCGCGGGCGTCGCCGATCACTTCGTCGTTGACAGTCAATTTTGTGGGATCGTCGTTGCTTTTCTCGCCGTACTTCTCGGTGCGCTTCGTATAACGGAAAACGGCGACGCCGTGGCTGGCCAGCCCCAAGGCGAGATCCTTGAATATCTTGTTCGGTCCGACGGTTTCATCCTGGTCGTGCGGACCGGACCCTTGGACCAAAACGATTACGGGAAAGGGGCCGCTTCCATTGGGAATCGTCAGGGTTCCGGGCAATTCAAATTCTCCGTTCACGAGCGTTAGCGGTTGCTCGGTGAAGGAGCCGGGCTGGGCATATGCGGGTGCGCTCCACGGTGTTTCGGTGTCCTGATGCGGGCGGAAGCTCAGGCCAGCGATTTTTCCGTCCGGATCGAACGCCACGGTGGCGTCGAGAGTCACCTTCGCGAATTTGCAGCCGAGTTTCACGACTTCCAGGCCCTGGACGCGAATGGTTTGCGTGTCGGTGATGGATTCGAAAGCGCCTGCCTGCTGGATGAGGCTGGGCCAGCTTTCCGCGAGTTTCCCCGGGGGAAGGGCGGCAGCCATGCGATCGTCGAACGACGCTTCCACTTTCGAAAATTCGCCGGCGACGAGCTGGTGAATGATTTTCTGCGCGGCCTCGCCAGCGGGGACGGAGTCGCCGGCCTGGTCCGCCGGAGGCTGCGATTGCGCGGGCGGTGGGGCCTGAGCACGAGCGGGAAAGCCGGCAAAAAGAAAAATGAGCGCGAGAAAAATCGTTTTCATGAACAGAACCTCTCCGTCGCGGCCATGAAATTTTCGCGTTTGCGCTGTTCGACGAGCCGCAGCTTCATCGCCTGGAAATTATAGAACAGGATCTACTGAACCGGAGCGCGCGTGGACGACGCGAGCGGCGAGGCGTGGCGGGCGACGAGAAGCCATCCTGCTTCGTGGCGCACGAAAATGTTGGTGGCCTGGACGCGGGTGTCGTCGAAACCGTCGGTGAACGCAGTGGTCACGCGTTCGGTGCACACAACCCAGCCGGCGTTGCCTTCCACGCGCAACCAGACGCAACTGAGCGCGACGCGCACGCGCTTGGCGTTGGTGAAAATGCGCGCCCAGCGCTCGCGAACTTCATCCCAGCCGAGCAGGAGCTCGGAGCCCGCATGGACGCAGGAAACGTCGTCGTCGTGCGACCAGACGGCTTCCATTTGGGCGAGGTCGAGTGATTCGAAGGCGGCGTAGAAGTTCATGTTCGCCGTCCGCAGGGATTCTTCGGGACTCAGTTTTTCTGGCGCTGTCTGCATAGGTGCGAAGGCAAAAATAGAAACTCGACGGTGATCTTATCTTTGCTGCCGAGCCGGCGGCGATTTGGTTGAGTGAAGTGTGGCGTGTAATTCAGCTGGAAATTGGCGAACTTGATTTCCCGATTACGGCCCAAAAGTTTCGCGGCGCGTTACGATTCGCGGCGAAATAGCGCGAAGCCGCCCACCAGCGTTACGATCAGGGCCATTTTGACGATTTCGCCGGGGATGAACGGGAGCGCGCCGCTCCGCCATGCGGACGTCCAGCCGAGATGCATTCCCAGCGCGAGCCACGTGCAGCCGCCCAGAAATATGACGGCTTCGCCACAGAGCAGAGCGCCCGCGAGAGGCGCACCGGCCGGCTGCAATTTGGGCGCGCGGGGAAGCCTGAAATTTGCGCCGCGCTCGACGAGCCAGCCGGTGACGAACGCCGCGAACGGATAGGCAACCAGGTAGCCGGCGGTAGGTCCCAGGAAACGCGCCGGCCCGGGAATGCCGAGCGGTTGAAAGACCGGCAGGCCGGCAAGGCCTTCGAAAAGGTACAGAACCATGGCGAGAGCGCTGCGGCGCGCCCCGAGCAGCACCGCGACGAGCAGAACGCCGAACGTCTGGCCGGTGATGGGCACTGGTGTGAACGGCAGTGGAATGACGATGTGAGCGCAGAGCGCGAGGAGAATATTTGCCGCCGCGATGCGTACAACATCCGCGGCGACGCCCTCCCCGGAGTAAAGCTGGTCGGCTAGAACTTTCGACTGTGACATCCGTATTCCTTTTGGGCGTGATTCAGATGCGAGCGCATCGTTTCGAGCGGTTTATTTCGGGGCCCAAGCTTCGCTCGACCGAAACTTGCCGCATTATACCTGAGCGTGCGGAATGTCACTCCGACTTTTCGGGCTCGGCCTTCTCGCCCGCGAGGAGCGGGTCTTCGGTAGTGGCGACGGCGCCGTGCTTGTCATCGCCGTGAACTCTTCCGGATTCGTCGAGAAAAAAGGAGCGATGGCCATTCGCGCCATAGGGCTTCGGCGTAGCGGCGAGTTCGAAATTGGTGTCGTTCCCGCTGATGTCCGGAACGATGCGATAGCGAAATTCGTAGCCGTCCTGGCTGCCTTTGGCAAGTTCGGCGCTGACGAGCGAGGCCTGTTCCGGAGAAATTTGATCCTTGGGCGCGGGGCCAAGCTCGGCGAGCGATTCGGGCAGGCGTCCGAAGGCGCGCTGGTAGGTGTGAATCGCTTCAGAGGTGGCGCGCAGGGTGGCGACGATTGCATCTTCGCGAGCAGTGAAATCGGCCTGCGCCCACTGCTTCGAGAGCTGCGGAATATCGAAGAGCACGAGGCCGAGCGACAGAAGCTTCCATCCGTTCGCCTCGTGGATCAATCCGAATTCGGTTTCCTCGGAGTCGACTACCATGACGGGAATGAACGCAAGAGTTTCCTGAACGCGCGGCGTGCCGAAGCGATATTCGACCGTGGTGTTGGGGGCGCGGCAGCGCAGGACGGTGTGGCCGTTGCCATCGGACGAGATGAGCGGTTTGCCTGGCTCATCGGAAAGCGAAATGTGCTTGAGGAATTCGGCGCGCTGCGTGGCGGGAAGGGCCCGAAAGGCGGCCGGATTGCTTCCAGAGAGGAAGTCGGCAAACTGGGTTTCGTTGGCCCGGCAGGCGGCGGACAAGGCCGCGGAGAGCGCGGAAGATGCATCGGTTCCGGCCGTTTCCTGCGCGCTGGTGGGCGAAACCGTGAAAAGTAAAAATGCGGCAGCGGAGGCGAAAGCCAAAGCAGCGCGCATTGGAAAATGAGAAGTCATGTGCATCACGAGTGGGATTTCGCGTGGCCGAGGATGGTTGCCAGGTGCTGCGTGAATTTGGAGCGCGGCATGACTTCGGTGCAGCCGGCGGCGCGCGCCTCCGCGGCGAGATCGACCTGCACATGGGACAAGAAACAGATCAGCGGCAGGGTCTTGGAGACCGCGCGAACCTGAGCGATCGCATTTACAGGATGATTTCTGGCATTCAAATCAACGACCACAAGCGCGGGGGAATGTTTTGCAATTTCCGCGAGCAACGCTTCGGTGGTGGAGCAGGTGCGAACCTCGACGCCGACGTGCTTCGCGGTTTCGAGAATTTTAGCCTGAAAGAATAGGTCGTCGACGAACGCTACGATTTGTGCCACACGATTTCCCTCAGCTTCCGGTGTACCATGCGGGGCGGCGGGCGGCAAGCGTGAAGGGAGGCGCGCTCCGTGCTTTGCGCGGACAGCAACCAGGGTGGTCAAGTTTCGGCTAATGCCCGGCTTTTTCTTCGACGCCGGCGCTTTCATCGGGCACGTCACCAGGGCGGCCTTTTACGCGGTCGTAAATGCTGCTCAGGCACGTTGAGCCGAGTGCTTCGTTGTAATAGGTGGGCACGCCGAGTGCCGTGCGCAGCTCTTCATTGAATTTGCGCAGGTCACTGAGCTGGTGCCGTTGTGCTGGAAATTTTTTGGCTTCGTGCGTTACGAGGAATTTTTGGTAGCCGGCATCCCACAAGGTAGTGAATTGGCCTTGCAGCATGATGCAGGGCGCTTCGGTCATCTGGAATTGCGAATCCGGAGTCTTGCGCAGCTCGGCGCCGCAATTGTATTTTTCGATACGCACGACGCCGCCGGAATTGCGGACCAGGAAGCCATTCCCGGAAAGAGATTCGACTTGAGGCTGAACGAACAGTTTGTTGATGTACCACATGGCGCAACAAGGATAGGGAGTGGGCGTGCCTTCTGTAAAGACAAAAATGTCCTGCAAGCCGATGTCGCCGGTAAATTTATTGAATATTCAGGACTTGGCATAGCATCTACAATGGATGGACGCAAATCCGGCGGGCGCCGCGAATGCCAGAGCCGAGGCTGCGTTTCAGTGGGCCAAAAGTAAGTGAATACAGCGAATAAACAAACTTTGACGCATGACAGACCGGCGACAGTAAAGCGGGGCGAGCATCTGCTCGATCAAATCGGGAACACGCCGTTACTGCGAATAGAACGCGTGGTGGCGTACTTTCCTCAAGTTGAATTTCACGCCAAGGCGGAGTGGTTCAATCCCGGCGGCTCGGTGAAGGATCGCGCGGCGTATGCGATGATCCGCGACGGAGAGCGGCGCGGCGCGTTGCGCCCGGGCAAAACGATACTCGACGCCACCAGTGGAAACACGGGAATCGCTTACGCGATGATCGGGGCGGCATTGGACTACCCGGTGAAATTATTTCTGCCGACCAGCGCTTCAGCGGAACGCAAACAGATTTTGCGGGCGTATGGGGCGGAAATCATTTACACCCCGGGAGATGAAGGGACGGACGGCGCGATTCGCCGGGTGCGCGAGCTTTACCGAGCCGATCCTGATAAATATTTTTATCCCGACCAGTACAACAATCCCGCGAATCCTGCCGCGCACTATGAAACGACCGCGCCGGAAATTTGGGCGCAGACGGAGGGTCGGGTGACGCATTTCGTCGCGGGGTTGGGCACCAGCGGAACGTTTATGGGCACGGCGCGGCGCCTGAAGGAATTGAATCCCGCGATTTGCTGCATCAGTTTCCAGCCCGATTCGGGATTTCACGGCCTGGAAGGCTTGAAGCATATGGCGACCGCGATCGTGCCGGGAATTTACGATGCGGCGCTGGCGGACCAAGACATTGCCGTGCGGACGGAAGATGCGCAGCGGCTGGCGAAGCGCCTGGCGAGCGAAGAGGGGTTGCTGGTGGGAGTGAGCGCGGCGGGGGCATTGTGGGCTTCGATGGAGGTGGCGCGGCGATTGCCGCCGGGCGAGCAGGCCGTAATTGTCACCGTATTTCCCGATGCGGCCGACAAATATTTGAGCGAAAGATTCTGGAGCGAGGAATGAACGGGCACGTCTTGAAGCTGGGGGAGAGCCTGGCGGCGAAGATTCAAGCGCACGGGATGGAGACCTACCCGCACGAATGTTGCGGGGCAATCCTGGGCCGCGACGGTACAGGTTCGCGCGAAGCGCTGGACCTGCTGCGCCTGGTGAACCGGCGGGAGGATTCGCCGCGCAACCGGTTCGAGGTGACCGCGGAGGATGTACATCTGGCGGAAAAAACAGCGCGCGAGAAAAAGCTCGAGCTGATCGGCTGGTATCATTCACACCCCGATGCCCCGGCGCGGCCCAGCGAGTTCGATCGCGAGCACGCTTGGCCGTGGTACAGCTACATCATCCTAAGCGTGCAATCCGGACGGCCGTGCGAGATGAATTCATGGCGATTGCACGATGATCGGGCCGCCTATGACCCCGAAGCGATTGAATCTCCCACGCACCCGGCGAGCATCTAACTCAATTCAGGCGAAAGGATCGAACACGCGATTTTTGCGGCGCCGCGCCGCATGGAGGAAAGCTGATGGCAGTGAAAGTTATGATTCCGACGCCTTTGCGGGCGTATGCGGGAAAGCAGGAAAGCGTGGAAGTGTCCGCGGCGACCGTGGGAGAGGCTTTGAAGGGCCTGACGGACCAACATGCGGAGTTGAAGAAGCACCTGTATTCGGAAGATGGAAAGCTGCGCAGCTTTGTGAACGTATACGTGAACGACGAGGATATTCGCTACGCGCAGAAAGATCAGACGCCGGTGCGGGATGGCGACACGGTAAGCATCGTGCCATCCATCGCGGGCGGGGGAAAGAATTGAATCGGGGAGAGTTTTTATGGCAACAAAACCGGAAGTAGCGGGAAGCCTGGGCGCGTCGTCCGCGGCGACTGTCACGCTGACAAAAAAGGAAATCGAGCGGTACAGCCGCCATTTGATCATGCCGGAAGTGGGCATGGAAGGGCAGTTGAAGCTCAAGCAGGCCAAGGTTCTGTGCATCGGCACGGGCGGATTGGGCGCGCCGCTGGGTTTGTATCTTGCGGCTGCGGGAGTGGGCCGGATCGGCCTCGTCGATTTCGATCGAGTGGACGACAGCAATTTGCAGCGCCAGATTTTATTCAGCACGCAGGACGTGGGAAGGCCGAAGATCGAGGCGGCCGCCGACCGCCTGCATGGACTGAATCCCGAAATTCAAATTGATACGTTTGACACGCACCTATCCAGCGAAAACGCGCTGGAAATTCTGAAGGATTACGACATTATCGTTGACGGCACCGACAATTTTCCGACACGCTACCTGGTGAATGATGCGTGCGTGCTGCTAAAGAAACGGAATGTGTATGGCTCGATCTTTCGCTTCGAGGGGCAGGCGACGATTTTTGGAGATCCAGAAGGGCCGTGCTACCGCTGCTTGTACCCTGAGCCACCGCCTCCGGGGCTGGTGCCGTCGTGCGCGGAGGGCGGGGTTCTGGGCGTGCTGCCGGGAATCGTTGGCGCGATCCAGGCGGCGGAAACGCTCAAACTCATCATCGGCAAAGGCGATTCGCTCGTCGGACGGTTGCTGCTATTTGATGCCCTGGCGATGCGTTTCCGGGAATTGAAACTGCGCAAGAATCCCGATTGCCCGCTGTGCGGCACGCATCCCACGATCACGAAGCTGATCGATTACGCGGAATTCTGCGGGTTGCGGGGCGAAGAAGCGCCCGCGGCGCAAACTTCGGTTCCGGAAATCACTTCTCGCGATTTGAAGAAACGGCTCGATCGCGGCGACGATCTATACATTCTCGACGTGCGCGAGCCGCATGAATATCAGATTTGCAATCTGGGCGGCCACTTGATTCCGCTTGGAGAGCTTTCGAAGCGAGCGAGCGAACTCGATAGCTCGCGGGAAATCGTGGCGCATTGCCGCAGCGGGAAACGCTCCGCGGAGGCCGTGGAATTTTTGCAGCGCGCAGGCTTTCGCAAGGTGTTGAACTTGAAGGGTGGTATCCTTGCATGGTCGGACGAAGTGGACCCAACGGTTCCCAAGTACTGAGTTTCGGTGGCGGAGGATTTTGACGGGCCAGCGAGCGGGCGGTCCGCAAGAATCCATGGTTTATTGCGATTAAAAATTAACAGGTTTCGATCGGAGGATCGAATGGCGGATGTAAAAGTGACGGTGGTGAACAATGGACCGTTGTTGATCGATGGCGTGGTTGACATGGTGGACCAGGAAGGCCATGCCTACGGATTGGGCGGACGCACTAAGATCGGACTGTGCCGCTGCGGAGCCTCGGAGCGAAAGCCTTTTTGCGACGGCAGCCACAAGAAATCAGCGTTTCAGAGCACGGTTCAGGCCCACGAACTGCCGCCTCCTCCTGCGAAATCCTAAGCCGAAACCTGGGTAGCCCCAACCTCAAGCGGTAACCTTTCTACACATCAAGTGTGCCGATCCGGGGCTGTGGAAAGAGTTCGTCTAGTTGCGCATTTCTGCAAAGTATTGACTTAGCGCATCTTACTAAGTACTAGGACTAGTTCTGGAATCGGCATCGCCCTTGCAAGGCACCTTACGGGCAAGTGTAGGCAACTCGGGGGCTTTGTGGGTCGTCCGGGCCGGTTTTGGGCAGGGGTGCATAATTTTCGTCTCGTCCTGTTATGGGCGATTGCCGGTGGTGCGTATTTTGCCTGCCTGTGGGTCCTGCACACTTCTACGTACATAGCTGATCCCCTACTCGACACCTATTTGCAGATGGCAGGAAGCATGATCGCGTTCACGTTTGCAGCGAACGCCCTGGTTCGTTTTCGTGGCACGCACGATCGCATCTCGCTGATTCTGGCGTTTGGATTTGTCCTGGCGGGGCTCGTGGAGGCCGGCACCAGCATGACGTTCTATCGCGGCATGCTGGTGACGGTAACTCCGGGTAATCAGATCTCGGTCGGATGGCTCGCGGGACGAACGCTGCTCGGGGTCTTGCTTCTCGTCGCGCTCGCGGTGGAAAAGCGGATACCGATCTCGCGCGACCCGGCGAAGGAAATGGCGGGCGCGACGCTGATCGTGGGCGCGGTCGCTTACCTTACCAGCGTCTTTTATTTCATGCTGCCTACCGCGCCGCGCATTCATCCAGGCGCGATAATTTCACGGCCGTGGGATTTGTTGCCGGCGGGAATTTATTTGGTCGCGGCAGTAGGCTTCGCGCGGCGCTTAAACCGCGAGGGCGCGTATTTGGATTGGGCGCTGTGTGTGGCGGGGGGCCTGAATGTCCTGTGCCACTTGACCATGAGCGCTTCGCAGCATCACCTGGACGCGGCGTACGAAACCGCGCACTCGCTCATGGTGATGAGCTACGTGGTGGTGCTGGGCGGCACGCTGCTGGATAACGCCAAACTCTTCGACCAGGTCAGCCGCCTGGCGGCTTCGGATTCGCTGACCGGGTTGGCGAACCATCGCAAGCTGCTCGAGGTGATGGAAACCGAAATCCAGCGCTCGAAGCGTACCGGGCGCAGCTTTGCCGTTCTTCTGTTCGACCTGGATGGCCTGAAAAAAATTAATGACAAATTCGGCCATCTGACCGGCAGCCGGGCGATCAAGCGATTGGGCGTGGCGCTGCGGCACAGCAGCCGGACGATCGACACGCCCGCGAGGTTCGGAGGCGACGAGTTTGCGTTGATCCTGCCCGAATCGGGGTCGGAGGAAGCCGGTCAGGTGGCGATGCGCATTTGCGAGGAATTAAGGGGTGACGGTCAGGAGCCGGCGATCACCGTCAGCGCGGGGCTCGCGGTCTTTCCCGCCGACGGCACGTCGATCGAGAAGCTCCTGGGCGCCGCGGATCGTGGGCTGTATCACATGAAAGGCAAAGGCCAAAAGAAGTTTCGGTTCGGGCATATCGCGGCCTGTTTGTAGGCGCGGAGCGTGAAAGGGGGATGTGAGACGATGAGATTTCGGAAGGGGATGCCGAGACTTTCCATGGGACCGCGCCGGGAGACGCGCATTCCGATGGAAGTAGGCGTTCACATTTCCGGTCATCCGGCGCTACCTGGCACGGAAACGACGTTTACTGAAAACGTGAGTTCACGCGGCGCGCGCGTCTTGAGTACCCGTCGCTGGAAACCGGGAGATCAGTTGACGATTGCCACCCTCACCGGTTCTTTCCGTGCCATGGCCCGGGTCGCTTACTGCCAACTCGTTCCGGAGACGGGATTCGCGGTCGGGCTCGAGTTCGTTGAACCCACGGGCCAGTGGGTGATTGCCGGCGGTTTCGCGAATTAGCTTGTGGACCTTTATTGAACGAATTTTGTGTCTGGGACCGGTCCGGAGCCCTCCGGGAGCGTTCCGAACTGCGATTCAAACCTCGCAACATTTTCCTTCAACGCCTGTAACAGGCGCTTGGCGTGCGCTGGACTTAGAATAATGCTGGACACGAGTTTTCCCTGGGGGACGCTGGGGAATAAATAAATAAAGTTCAGCGTGAATTCCTCGCCGTTGTGGTGAATGACGGCGAGATTGGCGTACTGGCCCAGGAGCTCTTTCTCGTCGGCTTTAATCTGGACCTGCTGCTGGTTTGGCTGATTCGGAAGCGTCGGATCTGACATAAAGGCCCTCCTTAGAATCTCTTCATCACTATAACAAAGGCCGAATCCCAGCTGAACATTTTAGGCGCACACGTCCATTCGAATTGACGCGAAATGAGGTTAAGCGTAGTTTATATCTGGAGTTTAGCGAAGTTAACTATGGATGAGCTTAAAAAAAGCGGGGCCGGCGGAGGCGGGCCGACGGCACATCCGACCACGCAGTCCGCCGTCACCTCGGCCGCGGCGCCGGAATTGATTCGTCTTTTGACCCACGAGGACGTGGACCGCGCGCGGGACCGATGGCAAGTGGCGCAGGCGCGTTCCAAGGGGCGCCGCTCGAAGGCCCTGGGGAATATCCGGCTGCTGTGGCTGCTGGTGGGACCGGGCGTGCTGGTGTTTCTGGGCGAGAACGATGCGCCCAGCATGCTTTCGTACTCGGCGGATGGTTCGCGCTTCGGAGTTGGATTCTTCATACCGTTTGTGGTGCTTACGTTTGTCATGGGATTCGTGGTGCAGGAAATGACGGTGCGACTGGGCGCCGTCACGCACCGCGGACACGCCGAATTGATCTTCGATCGCTTCGGCAAATTTTGGGGATTCTTCGCCATGGGCGATTTGATCTTGGGAAATTTCCTGACGCTGGTCACGGAGTTCATCGGGGTGCGCGCGGGGCTGGGCTTCTTCGGTATTCGTCCGGCGGTCGCCGTGGGAGGGGCGCTGCTGATCGTGGCGGCCGCGATCACCACGGGCCGCTATTGGACCTGGGAACGAATCACTTTGAGCCTGGCCATCTTCAATGGACTTTTTATTCCGGCGGCGATTTTGGCGCGTCCCGATTGGCGCGCCGTGGGGCATGCGATGGTCACCTGGATGCCGCTGCCCAGCGGGAACCGCTACGAAATTCTAGTTTTGATCTTGGCGACGGTCGGCGCGACGGTGACGCCGTGGATGCTTTTTTTTCAGCAAAGCGCCGTGGTCGACAAGGGAATGCAGCCGCGAGACATCAACGCGGGCCGGTTCGATACTTTACTTGGCGCGCTGCTGGCGGCCGTGTTCGCCATCGCCGCGATTCTTGCGACGGTGCCGCTGTTTCATCACGGCATCAATGCGGCGGAGTTCCAGGGTGCGGAGTTTGCGCAGGCGTTGGAACCCCTCATCGGCCACGCCGGGGCCGCGCTGTTCGCGCTGGGCATTTTTGAAGCTGGAATCGTGGCGGCGATTGCCATCTCGACGTCATCGGCGTACGCGTTCGGTGAAGTTCTGCAAACCGGGCACAGCCTAAACCGCCCGTTGCGCGAGGCGTGGCCGTTCTACCTGACGCTCCTGGGTTCGGCGTCCGCGGCGGCGGCCCTGGTTTTGATTCCGCGTTTTCCGCTCGAATTCGTGGTGTTGACGGTTAACGTGATCGCGGTACTCGCCATGCCGCCAGCGCTGGCCTTCTTGCTGCTGCTGGTGAATGATCGGGAGGTAATGGGAGAGTATGTGAACGGGTTTTGGGCCAATGTCGCGGGCGTCGTCGTGACCGTGCTTTTGATTCTCGCGGGGCTCGGTTTTGGCGTCGCCACGGTTTTTCCGAAATTGCTGGGTGGCTAGGACTTTTGTAGGATTTGAAACGGAGCGCTCGAAAATGCCGTTACATTCAAGTGATGCGAAAGCGGATGCGGAATACGCAAACGCCGCTGAAAATCAGCGCGACCTGGAAGCTGCGGAAATCGACGCAAAACGGTTGACGCTGAAAGATGCCCGGGCGGTTCTGTCCTTACTTGAGGCGGATCAGGTGGTCGCGGCCAAGAGAACGCATTTCGGGCGCCAGAAGCTTTCGGCCGGGACGCGTGTGTTGCTGTGGTGCCTGCGCGTTTACGTCGTCGCTATGCTGATTATTGTGATGTTATCGGTCCTTCGCGCTTTTCACCCGGCGCCGTAAGCGAGAGGGAGCGGTTGAAAAGCCTTACGCGCAATGAGAAAATTTGGATGGGGCAAGTCTCGGTCTAACACCATTCTTGAGCTATGACTTTCGACGAATCCGTTGGCGGCAAAACAAAAGCCGGGTCAAAGCCAAAAGTGCTGGGCATTTTCGTGGTGTTCATCGTTGTCGCGATTGCGGGATCGATTGTGGTGTATTCCCTGAGCGGTTGGAGCGCGCCCGCCGCCGCGAGAAATCTGAAGGATCCCTTTCCGTCGACGCCGGGGGCCGTCGCGAGCGCGAGAAATGATTACGCCGCGCACTGCCAAAGCTGCCACGGCTCGAATGGCGATGGGCGAGGCGAGCGGGCGGAGCGGCTTTCGATCGCGCCCGCGGATTTTGGCGACGCGCACGCGATGGGGCTGCGTACGGATGGCGAATTATTCTGGATCATCACGGAAGGCCATAAGCCAATGCCGGCGTTTCGAGGAACGATGAGTGCGGAGCAGCGCTGGGATTTGGTCGAGTACGTTCGCGGGTTCTCTGCTCACAAGTAAGTTCGCCCGTACCTCGTCTCCATAGGGAAAGTTCCAATAAAAGAAAAACGGACCATGCGGTTTGGGCATAGTCCGTTTCGAAATACGCGACTGAATTTTGCGCGGGCTTACTTGATGCGCGCGAGAGCTTCTTCGACTTCTTTCAGGTCGGGCACGGTGGGAATGTCGTAGTTCTTGAACCACGCCACTTTTCCTGACTTGTCGATAATCGCGATGGCGCGGCCGGTGATTCCTTTGTCGGCGAGATAGACGCCGAATTTTTCGCCGACGGCGCCGCGCGGCTGAAAATCGGCGAGCAGCGGGTAGTGAATCCCCATTTTTTCCGCGAAGGCTTTGTGCGACCAGGCGCTATCCACGCTGATGCCGAGCACCTGGGCGTCCAGCTTTTCGAAGTTTTTCATGTCGTTGACGAAACAGACGTGCTCGTTGGTGCAGACCGGACTCCAATCGAGCGGGTAAAAGACCACGACGACGTTTTTCTTGCCCTGAAAATCCGAGAGCTTAACTTCTTTCTGGCTTTGATCTTTCAGCGTGAAATCCGGCGCAACCGCGCCAACGGTAAGTGCCATTCTTCTTCCTCCTGTTTTCGCAGAATACGCAATGCAAAATAGCGATAGTACATTTTCTTGCATGCCCATCATATCCGAAGGGCGCGTCGTGAACCAAGCGCGCGCCCGGACTGGCGGAACGCGCGCAAGTCGCGCTCTGATAAACTCCAGAAGTCGAAGTGGACGACGGACGGAGAGCATGGCCCCGATTTCTTACGATGATGCCTATCCCCATGTGGAATTTCTGCCGCGCAGCCGGAATTGGTGGTCGTGGCTGAAGGGAACGCCGGCGGAATGCATTCACCTGGGAGAAGAGTGCAAGTGGATCGCGACACTGGTACCGGACATTATTTTCCTGCGAGGAAAGCGGGGGAAAAGGCACGACGTGGTGCGGCCGGATATTACGCTGTGCCGCGATTGCCTGGCGGAGACTAGCGCGCCGGAAATGGCGGAGTACGAAGGACGCGTGGTGGCATTCGCGCCCGATCCGGCTCTGTTAACCCAGTATTTTTTCGTCGAGAAAGAAGATTTCGCCGCGGCGGGGCTTGCACCGGACGTGACGAGTGCAATCTCCGCGCGGCTGGTGCAGAATGGCGGCGCGTGCCAGACCTGCGGCCACGCGGCGACGTGGCTGTGGTTCCCACGCGATCAGGTTGCGAGCCTGGATGAAGTGGAGCGAATCGTTGCCGCCACAGGGGAATCGTTTTGCGCGAAACACGGCGCGGAGAAATTATTTGCCGAATTTGAAAAGATGGGCGAAGCCAACATTTTTTATATGAATCTTCCGTACGGCGAAGGTGGAGCGTACGTCTGGATATGACGATGCGATTGCCCGAAGTGGTGAAAAAATATTTGGCGGCGGCCGGGGGCTACGGAAAGTCGGTGGCGATTGCCTCGCTGGGAATTCCGCAGGGAGAAACGGAGCGGGTGTTTGATTTTCTCGACGAGGATTATCACATCAGCCGGTTTTTTCATTTTCGGGACGCCTCGAGCGAAGGTGCGCACCCGACTTTTATGATTAATGGTTTTCCGCAGACGCATATCTCGATTGATCCGGAGATCCAGGCGACTTTGTAATGTTAGGTTCCGGGATCGACCGCGAAAGCGGCGGCAGAGCCGCCGCACACCAAAAAATCAGCGCAACGCCGGGTGGAAATCGAATTGGGGATCGATGTCCACGGGAATGTCGTTCGTTTTGGCGAGGAGATCACCGAGTTCGTAGGGCATGGCGCCATATTTTTTGAACCAGGCGTCGGTTCGCGCGCGATCGCCGGTGGCTTCCTGCTCGAGTAATTCTTTCGCGAGTGACGCAATTGCCGCGGGCATCTTGTCGAACTCAATTACGTAGAGCCCGGTGGCATCGTCGCGGCGAATTGCGCCCTGCTCGGTCAAGTAATTGAATTGCATGATTTCACCCGCGCCGTGCGCCTCGGCGACTCCGAAGCGTACGGTGCGAAAAATTCCCGCGACGTACGAGGCGTAGGTCTCGTTTTGTTTTTCCTTGGGTATCGCGCCGTGAGCCACGAGCCATGCATAGCAGAATTCGCCCACTACATCGGCCTTCGATTCTTCCAGCGCGGAATACGAAGACCCGATGGCCTGATTAATTTGCACTTTGCCCTGCGCGGTGCGCGCAAACGCCGGCCCTAGTCCATGGGAAATTTCGTGCATGATGGTGTCGGCGAGATAGCCGTCGCCGGTGGCCATGGCGGCCTGGTCGGGACGCATGGTGCGCTGCGCGAGCGGAAGAATGATGTAGTTGACGCGGGCGTCCATGAAATTCTTCCAGAACATCTTCTTCGAGCCTTTTTCCTCATGGATGTGCGGATCGTTCGGCAGATTGTCGGCGACGGCTTGATAGCCATGCAACAAATCTCCGGCACGATAGGGAGAATCCACGACTTCCATGGGGGACTGCTTGCCGCGTTTGGAAGGCAGGTCCGCCGCGGGAAGGGGTAGCGATTCCTGCAGATCGGGAACGTATTTCTGGTACAAAGCCAGCTTCTGGCTTTCCGCGTCATTGCGAATCATTACGGACGCGCCATAGGTTGTCTTTACGCCGAGCAATGAGTCGGTGTAGACCTCATAAGGCGCGAAGACGACATCGAATTTTGGGCTTTCGAGATCGAGCCAGGCGATGTCGCTGGCGTAATAGTCGTCGGTGAGCAGCGCATCGGCGCGCAGGCGCAGAAATTTCGCGAAAGTGGGATCGTTACTCAGTTCCGCAGCTTCGCGTAAGTCCTTGGCCATCGGCTCGAGGAATTTCGCGAAGGCGACGTGGTAGGGCACGAAGGAGATGGTGGAAAGATTCAGGGCAGTCCCCGGCGAGTTCGTTTCGACGATGGTATAGGGTGAATACACCGCGTCCCGGGCTTTCGGATTCTGTTTTAGGTACTCCGCAATGTCGTCTTTGGTCATTCCGCCATAGAAGCCGCGCCCTAGCGGCATGGGCTCCGTTCCCACAAATGGTTCATCGTTATTGATGAGATCGAAACGGCTGCCATTGATTTTCAAGTAGCGGCGAAGCAAGACCTCCTGCGGATCAGTGCTATTCGCCAGCGACAAATATAGCTTCAAACCTTCGGGATCGCTCTGGCGCCAATAAATGCAATCGAGGAGGCCGGAAGCGTCCACGAGTTTCTTGACCATCTTTATTTCGCGCGCGTTCAGTCCGTTGGAATTGAAAGGCATGTGGACGGGCTTGAACTTCGCGACGCGCGCCGCGAGATCCGGCACGATCACAAGTTTTGTCTCGCCGGCGCTGCTCTGGGATTGAGGCGGCGTCGAGAATCCCGGGACTGAGACGGCGGCGAGCACGACCGCCGCGAAGGACGCTGCAAAGAGAGTCTTGATCATGGGCAGATTCTATCGTGCGAAGTGAATGGGTGGGAAGGGTAGATGTTATGCTCGGCGCGTGGGAAATCAGGATCCGGCCGGACAAGAAAAGTCTCGCGTTGGTTTATGCGTTGATTGCGGGCACGCGCGGCGAATCGAATCCGATCGCGGCACGCGATTTTATTTGTGTGGGTTGGCAGCGGTGAATCCCGCGTTTCGGAAGTATCCGGCGTTGCCCGTGGTTATCTGCGGCGGGTATTCAAAAAAGGCTGAGCCCTAAATCCACGGGCGCCAAACCGCGGCAAATCCAAGCCCCGTAGGTCTGACTCGCCGTCGATCAGCTCGGGGAATTATTTCGTCGCCACCGTGGTGCGGGCGAGGCGGTCGGTTTGCGCTTTTTGTTGGCTGCTGATTTCGTGGGGCAGGCGATCGCCAAAAATCTCGAAGAATTTTGCAGTGGCTTCGGTTTCTTGGGCCCAGTCCGCCGCATTTACGCTGAGAAGCTCGTCAAGGCTCTCGCGGGAAATGTTCAGGCCGTCGAGTGTCAAGGAACTCGGCGTGGGGACGTAGCCGATGGGCGTGTCCGTCGCGGCGGCTCGGCCGGCGATGCGGTCGACCATCCATTTCAGCACGCGAACATTCTCTCCATACCCTGGCCATAGGAATTTTCCGTGGGCATCCTTGCGAAACCAGTTCACATGGAAAATCTTCGGCGGATTCTTGATTTTCGGACCCATTTCAAGCCAGTGCTGGAAATAATCGGCCATGTTGTAACCGCAGAAGGGAATCATGGCCATGGGATCGCGGCGCGAAACGCCGACCGCACCGGTTGCGGCGGCAGTGGTTTCGGAAGCCATCGTGGCACCGACAAAAACGCCGTGATCCCAGTCGCGCGATTCGTAAACCAGGGGGGCGAGCCGGGCGCGGCGCCCGCCGAAAATGATTGCGGAAACGGGAACCCCCTCAGGATCCTCCCAGTGTGAAGAAATCGAAGGCGACTGATTCGCGGCG
>Ga0302325_10009166_pt1 | contig 21661 bp, 22 predicted proteins | sample Palsa_T0_2_FD_201948 | JGI IMG/M metagenome (GOLD analysis project Ga0302325, IMG submission 201948) | Peat permafrost microbial communities from Stordalen Mire near Abisko, Sweden - Palsa_T0_2 | ecosystem: Environmental > Terrestrial > Soil > Palsa > Peat permafrost | place: Sweden: Abisko...
GACAATTTCAGGCAGGGGCGCAAGGGGTGGATCCGTTTGCGCCAGCCATGTTAGCGGAGTGTTGCCCAGGGTGTACAAATACTGGTACGACGGTAGGCAGGGCGTGTTGTTGGGGCCTGTTCGCGTCACTGCCAGCGCAACCCCCAGCGGATTATTTGGCGGCGAGGGAATGGCAAAGACTTCCTTCCTGGCCGTCAACCCTTGCGTGGCGGCGATCAAATTGCCTGCCAGGACAGTTTTCGTAAGATCGCGATAGGCCGTGAGTTGGTCGGCGCTTTCCCAAGAAATCTGTGTGACAGGCGTTGGCGCTCCCTGAGTAGGAAACAAATAATCAAAGAGTTCCACTGCGGGCGCAGGGCTCGCAAGCTGGACAATTTGCCGAATGGGCGGATCGGCGGTGCTGGCGCTCGCGGTTTCGATTAACAAAAGTTGGCCGGCGTAAAAGTCGTGCCCGTGCCCCGCGACATACATCTGTGTCGCGCCAGCTTGCAAACAGCGCTGGCTGTCGTCAAACCAATAGGGCTGGATCGCTTTGCGGTTCCATGCCGGATTGGTGACTGAAGTGGGCGGCTGGGGCAAGCCCGTATTAGCGTCCATTGGTTGGCGTAGAAATTGGGTGGCGGGATCAATTAACCGATTTTGCAAACTGGCCCCGGTTTCAAATGGAATGGTAGAGCCGTCCGGCATGACAGCGGCGACCATTAAGCCATCGGGCAATTCATAGACTCCCGGCGCCACATCAAATTGCAATACGACCGTCGCGGCCGTGGCCGGGAGCGGCTCGTAATCCACCAGTCTGGCCAGGCTGACGACCGAGCGCCGCTGGGTTGCCGTCTCCAGTCCCGCTTCGGCTGCGACCCGATCCTGCTGATAACTCAAATCGTCGCCCAGCGAACTGAGCGCCTCCAAAAACATCACCCCAAAATCCGCCTCTGATCGCTCCTGCCATTCCGGGTAGCGCAACGACGAAAAGTTCAGCAACGCCTGGCGGAACCCCAGGAAATCCTTGCTCAGATAATCGATCGGCGGCGGGTTCGACGGGAGCGGCGGGCATTGGACCGCCGCAGTCTGGCAATCCAGGCCGGACGCGCAAAGAGCTTTAAACGAGAAGATAGTCTGGTTGAATTGCGAGTCGAGGCTGGGGCTTGAAATCGCCAGAGTATAGTTGGAAAAATCACCCGGCGCGGCCACCGTCAGCGTGAGTGTCACATGACCGCTATCCAAGCCCCAAGTCATGTTTGGGTTCACTTTCACCGTCGGAATGGTTTCCCCTCCGGTAATCGTTGGAGTGCCCTTCAAAGTGCCTTCCAGCGACACCGCATTGAGGAAGTGGACGCGCAGTTCGGTCTGGGCCGTATTGGCGATTTCCACGAAATCAATGCCATTGTAAACGGCGCTGGCCTTGAGCAAAGCCGCCTTTCGGTCTCTAGGTGGGGTCGTCATCTCAACTCACCGTAATCTCGGTGATTTGTTTGGTTTGCGTCTCGATTAAGACGTACTGCACCAGCACCACGATCTGCGACGGATCTCCGTCCGGCGCGCTGGAAACGGTAACCTTCTGAACCTGAATTTGATCGGACAGCCAGCGGTTAAGCGCGCGCTGAACAGTAAGCTGGCAAGTGGCTTGCAGTGCGTCGGAGTTTGGGGCAAAAATCAGTTGGCGCAGGCCGCAACCGAATTCCGGCAAGTCCGCCCGCTCGCCGGGGGAGGTCAGCAGAATCTGGCGGATCATCTGGTCCACGTGCGTTCCGTATTCGGTCTGGGCCGCCTGTCCGGAAAGCGTGCTGATGCGAAAAGGAAAGGCGTAATCGTGCCGGGTCATGCGAGCTTGGAATTTACTGTCCCGCCACGCGCGGCTGAGTTGAATTAATGAGCACCGTGCCTTGTGGCGCTTGCGTGGCGGCCAGGCAAAGGCCCACACTTGCTTCAGTCAGATTGAAATTGCCCATCGTTTGGCACTCCTGTGCCGTTTGCACCCACTGCACTTGCATGCAGGGACTGGGTTGCGTCGAAGGGAGGACGAAAGGACAGCCGGCAATCATGAAAGTGTCCGAGGAAAGGGCCAGGTAATCTCCTCCCGCCGTCACGCGGGTGTTGGAACTGATGATTTGAACGGTGCCGCCGTGAGGGCACATAAGAACGCTGGCAGTGGTAAGCAGGGCTGGCATGACCATCGCCTTTACATTATTTCCAAGGCCCCGCTGTTGACGTTGACCTCCGAATCGCTGATCAGAACGCTGTTGCTGCCGCGCGCGAAATTGATGCCGTTGCTATCCATCGTCATCTGATTCCCGTTTGGATCGGAAAGAGTTATCGACTCCGCGTCATCGTCCAAAAGAAGCTTGTGGCCGGATTTAGTGACAATAGCTTTGACGTCCGGGGTCGCGTCGGGCGGCTGCTCGCCATCGCGCCAGTAGCATCCCACCCATATTGGATAGGAAACATCGCCGCCCTCGAATTCAATCCACACCCCTGCGCCAATTTCCGGCAAAAAAGCCAAGCCGACGCCGTCCCCGGCATAAGGAACGCAAGGCATGCACCAGCCTGTGGGCTGATCGGCCAGCACCGCCGGCACAGTGGCTTTGATCCGCAACGTGCTCGCATCCACGTCAGTGACCGTGCCGCGATACTTGCCGAAAAACCGATTGCGCAGTCGGTCCAAAATATCCGTGATGGCCTGGTCGTTCATTATAAGGAACTAACCATCGACGCCAGTCCGCCCGCGCCGCCCGAAGGCGCTTGACCGACAGCATTGCGGACCAGGGAAAACTTCATTTTGTAGGAGTCCGGCGTGACGATATGGCGCACACTCCAAACAAGGTAGGAGCCGGAGTGCAAGGCCCCGACGGCATTCAGCAGCACCGTGGTTCCGGCCCGCAGAACCACCCCGAGGCGCTGCAGGTCGGCCTCCCCCTGGCACTTCACAAACCACAGCGACTCCCGCAACAACGCCGCCGCCCGCATCGACAATTCGCCAGCATCGTCCACCGGCGCCGCCAACATCACCGTCATCGGGTTGCCTGTAAAATCCGCCAACCCGCGGCTCCCCATCAGATCCAGCCCGGAATCCGAAGTGTCGCCAGTCGCTTCGGAGCTATCCGTGAACAGCGCCTGCCGCGCGACGACCGATGTCGGCCGCGATGCGTCCCACTCCAAATCCAAGGCGTCCACCGTCCAGGCTTGCGGATCATTGAGCGTCAGCGTCGCGGCGGGTGCTCCGCTTAGATTCGGCTTGGCAAAGTAGCCGGTTCGTTGGCCCGGCTGATCGGCGCAAACGACACGGCAGAATTTTCCATTTCGCCGCGCCAACATCCGCAAAAACCGTATGTCCGAGCCGCACTGCATTAAGCTGTGGCCCGCTTCGGTGTGCGAAGGCGAGTCGTCCGAGGTGTTGTCAGGGGCCGGAGTGATTCCGTAGGTGCCAAAAATGGCGTTGGCTACGTCGGCATCAGTCATGTCCACCCATTCAACCGTTTGCTCCGTCAAATTCATCATGCAGGTGGCGTCCTGGCCCCAGATGACGACGTTTGACTTGGTCGTTCCTGTGTCGAGGTGAATTTTTTGCGACAGAACGTAGCCGTCGAAAATGCACTGGGCGGAGGAGGCGCTGCTGCCGCCGCTCAAAAGCCCGCTCAGTCCGCCACTGCCCGAACCGCCGGGTGGATTCACCACGACGGACAGGCTGGAAAACGGTTGCAGTCCGGGGTCGGAAATGTAAGTAAGATCTCCGCTGTCGGTCGCCACTACCGGCAGATGGAGTTCCACCGCGCCGGGCAGATCCAGACTTTCCTCAACTTCCAGCGAAACCAGGTCCGTGTAGAATCCCGCGTCAACCGCTTGTCCGTTGAGAAGAATTTGGTAGGTTGCGGCCACGGTTCACTTTCCCGTAATGGGGACGCCGATCAGGGCGCGCGCCGCCAATGCATCGGGCACGACGGAATTGTTCGCATCGCACAAGCGCCAAAAGGCGGTCGCGTCCTGGAGAAAAGCGTTGGCAATGACATCCAGCCGTTGCGCCCCTCCCCGGCGATAGTAGCCTTGCACCACCGCCGCCCCTGGCAGCGGCGGCGCCAGAACGCTGACGGTCGTTCCGTTCGGGCCTGCGATGGCATAGATGTTCGAGTTGGAGTAGCGGCTGCCGGGGAAGACCATAGGATTGAATTGGTTAATTAAAACGGGTTGGGCAACATGCCGATGATCGAGGCCGCGGCATCGCCCAAATTGGCCGCCGCCTGGACTTGGCGCAGGCCTTGAGTATAAACGTAAGCCACTTGGGCGATGGTGGCCATGTCGCCTTGGATGGAGTTGGCTTCATCCGGCGTCAGAACCTTCAGGGTAATCTGAGCCTCGGCGTGGGTCGGGTTTAACAGCGAGTCGTACAGTTTTTCGGTAATATTCAGCGCCGTCACGCGAACGGGAACAATGCGTTGAGGCCCCCAAACGAAAAGCGCCACCGGAACATCGGAGCGCGGAACCGTCGCGACCGCCCCGCTCGAAGAGGAACCGGTGATGCTGGACACGGCGGAACTGAGGGCGGACGAAACCGTGCCCAGCAAACCGCCCGAGAACGCGTCGCTCGGATATTGAAGCATTTCCAGCGCCGCCAGTCGCGGATAAACCCCGCTGACGCTCGCCAATCCGGCAGTAATGACATTGCCGTCCGCAATCATGTCCCCGGCGTCAAACGCCAGCGTAAATGAAAAAGTCTCCCCCGGCACTCCGGGCACGGCCAGCGGATCGCCGGTGGTTTTGCCTGCGGCAGCGGCGGGAGCCGGCGTCACAGCCGTCCAATTGTGAGTAATGGATTCCGGATTGTATTGAAATATGATGACGTTCGGGATCGATCCCAGAAACGTGGGCATAAATGAAACCAAAGCACCCTTGAGATACATGCCGGCCATGAGCGTCAATCCTATTTCTTTTCGACGAGGCCATTCACGGGGCCTGACGGATTTCGCGCAACATCTGCGCCACAATCCGCTCGGCCAACTCCGAAGGGTCCTTCACCGCCGAAGCCGGCGCATCCACGCGCAATTTTGGAATCTCGCCCGCCGCGCCACTCAGTTTAGCATCGGCCAGTCTGCGAGTGATTTCCAAGGCAAGTCTCTTGGCGTCAAATTCCGGCATGGCGGGAAGCTGGAGAACCATCGAGTCAATTGTAATATCGCGCATTCAGAGCATTGGTTTAATAGGCCTGCGCTGCTCCAAACGTCGGAAACTCCCTGGAAATCGTCCTCCGCGGAACTGCCGGCGCGCTGGGAACTGGCGCCGGAGCCGGTTTGGGCGGAGGTGCCGGAGGCGCCGCTGCGATTTTGATCTCCAGCGAGCCAATATGAACGCTCCCGCCGGCGCCGCTCGGGTGTTCCGCCGGATCCTTCCCTTGGTTGCGGCCTTCGCGAAATGCGGCAGGCACAACACGTCTGGGCGGTTCAAACTCCCGCGCCATAGTTTGCGACAAGCTTGTTCTTTCCGCCGTTTCGCGGCCTTTCAATGAAACCGAGGTTACCGGGATGCCGGGAATCCTTGGCGAGTCAGCCGGGATTGGCGCTGGGAGTTTCTTTCGGGCTGGCGCTTCCCTTAAAGGCGGTTGAAGTGGCGTTGGCATTTCCCGGTCCTTGGCGGCCGGCGTGGCAGGCGGGCGCAATGGGCGGGAAGCTTCGACAGTCCATTCTGCTGGCCTAAAGTCTTCCCGCGATGGCGGCAAAACTGGCGCCCGTTCTGACGCGGAAAATACTCGGCTCGTCGCTGGAGTCGGCTCGTCGCGCAAGGGTGGGACAGAATATCCTTTTAGAGGAGTCGGCTGACTTGGGGTCTCGAAAACCGTCTCTTCAAGCTGAACTTTGCTCTTCGCCAACAGCGGCTGGATGCCTTCGATTCGTCGCGTCCCCGAAGGCGCCATCCCACTCAGATCTTCGGTTTCGGTTGGGGCAATAGGTTGTTGGATCGGCGCGGCTTGGCGTGTCTCACTGATGACGGCCGGCTCGGCCACACTCGGAAGCGACCCAAAAATCAAGCGCGGCGGACGGATCGTTGGACCTTCCACCAAACCGGCGATGCGGCGAAAATAAGAACCGTGGCGCATGGTTAATTGGTTTGAGCGCGTTGCGCCAATTCAACATACGCGACGCGCCTGGCGCGGGGCAGCGACAAAATATGGCTCTCCGACCAATGATAACGCCGCGCCAAAACATCCACGTCCGCATAGATGGATGCCGTTCGATCCCGCAACTCGCGCAGGCAAAATCGACGCGGCTCAAAGTAAAGAGTCAAACCCTTTCCACACTCGGGGCAGATTGCTTGGAGATGGTCGGACAAGCAAGGAGCCATGGCCTCCATGGCGGCCTCCGCCTTGCGCCGCAAGGCAACCGGGGCGCTAGCCGGTTGAAGGCATCGCCGGGCCAATTCGTCCTCCGCATCCAACCGTCCCAGGACTGAAAGTTGGTCTTCCGGAGTAGGCAGGCGAAAGTCAATGATCTGCGCGGCCGTCGCCCCATCCCATCCCGGTGGCGCCAATCTGAACCATCCCAATGACTGGCCCGGCCGGACTGACCAGCCTCGGCAGGACCTGGCAGGAGACACTGGCGCGTGGTGCTGGAGAAACTCGCCAAGGCCAAATTCAACATCTATGAGCTGTCTGCATTCCTTCGAGCTGCATGTGGCGTCCGCCCGCACTCTGTCTCCCAGAACCATCCGCCGGAGAAAAACGATAAGAGCATCCAGATCGGTCACGGCCATCGTGCGCCAATCCAAAGGCGCGCCTTGCGCGTCGCGGGCCAACCGATCCGCCAGCGCCACGGCCAGCGCCGCGTCCGAAGCCGGAGCTTCCGCCATCAGCAATTCTTCCGCCCCGCTGAGAGGGCTGACAAAAACCACGCGGCCGCTGACCGGAAGGCGAAACAGATTTTCCTCAAAACTCAAGGCAACTTATTTCTCCGCCGGTTCGGTCAGCGTCATGTCGCGTTCCCAGCCTTCATTTTCCAACTTGACGTGTTCCAACGCGATGGCGCTCCCGCCCGCGTCCAAGTCCGGCAACGCCTGGAATTCTGAAACCCAACAACGGTGAATGTTGTAACGCATCACGGGCTGGCCCTCTTCATTGAGTAGGACGATCATGATTTCCTTGCGCAAGTTCTTCAGCGAAGTCGAAGGCGCCCCTTTGTCCAGCACCTGGCTTGAATCGGCCCAATCCTGGAAATCGGTGTCAAAGGTTATGCCGCGTTCCAAGGTAATCGGCTCGTACTTGGTCCGGCCCAGGCCTTTGAGGATGATGGCGTTGCCGCCTTCCTTGTATTCGATCACATCGGAGGATCGCTTGATACCGCCGACCTTGCTCACACCGGCAACAGGCGAAGTGGAGGTGGCAAAATAGACCAGGAATCGATACGATTTATAAGGGTCGAAGCGGGTGGTGTTGACTGTGAATGGTTTGCTCATGGCGATGTTTCCTTTTCTTTGTGGGTGAGTGAATTGTCCTGCGTCCGTACCTTATGGTCATGATGTTTGCGTCTGGCCGGCCAACTGCGCGATTTGGATGACGACGAACTCTGCCGGTTTCAAGGGCGCGAACGCCACCACAATGTTGACGATGCCATTGTTGATGTCGTCCTGCGTTGTGGTCTGATTGTCGCACTTGACCTGGAAGGCATCGCTCGGCGTGTCGCCTTGAAAGGCCCCTTGCTTGAACAGGCCGAGCATGAACGATTCGATGCTGGTCCGAATGGCCGTCCAAAGCGGATCGGCATTTGGCTCAAACACAACCCAGCCCAAATTGGCGTAGAGAGTCTGCTCCAGAAACAGCGCCATCCTGCGCACCGGAACGTACTTCCAATCCTGGAAGGATGGATTGGCCGAAACGCTGGTGCGCGCGCCAAAGACCACCACTCCTACTCCGGGAAAGTTTCGTATGCAATTGATGCCTTGCAAATTGAGCACGCCCTGTCGCTGGTCTGTCATCTGGCCGTTCGGGACGAGGTCCGTGACGTTGGTCAGCAGTGTTTCCAATCCCGCCGGAGCCTTCCAAACGCCGCGATTCTGGTCGATTTCCGAGTAAATGCCAGCCACCGTCCCGCTGGGCGGAATGTAAATGTTCGCGCCGGTGATTGGGTTATTGGATTGCAGATACGGAAAGTAGAGCGCGGAGTTCTTGCTCGTCGCCAGCCCGGTGAAGCTTATGGCGGTGGTAGGGCCGGATCCATAAACACCGCCGTCGGGTGTGTCGTTGATAGGAGGGTCCATGATGAGAAAGGCCCGCTTGAGAACACAAAAAGACGAGGCGGAAGACAACACCGCCGGATTCGTCACGCCGGGAATAACTAACAAATTAAAAATCGCCAACTTGTCCAATGGGGAGTCGGCCTGCATCGCCTGGGTGAAATCGCCCGCCTCGAAAATATTGGCATTGGTGGCCGTGGGCGACGCAATCGGCAGCTTGAGCGCAGGCCCGAAACAAATCAGCACGGAACTCGTGCTTGTGGGAGGCGAGGACAAGGGCGGCGAAGACATGGAAGATTCAAAATTCTGCAGAGTTTGAGGCAGGCCAACGGGGGGGCTTGCTGTGCTGAAGGCCACGCTGACCAACTGCGACGTGCCATTGATTTGACTTATCACCGAACTCGGATTGTTCGCAGCCGCCGGCGCGAAATTCACTCGCGAATAAGTTTCCGTCACCGGCTTTGCTCCCGCCGGGGCGGCGGACGTGGGGGCGTAGGTGATGGTCAGGTCCGCGATGAGCGGGGTGTTTTGCGGCGAGCCTTGCGCATTGACGACATTGTCCACCGTCAGGCTCAGTTGATATTCACTGTCCACCACGACCTGCGACGTGAACTCCACGTTCGCGCAAGAAACGGTCGCCTGGCTCGTGACTGGAAATGCCGGCGATTTCAACCCCACCACATAAGCGACCGCGCCGCCGTTCTGGAAAAATTGATACACGGCCATCGCCATGTCGCCGAACAATCCCGCGGCCTCGTCAGCCTCAAACCAACTGCTGTTGAAAAAGCCGCCAAACAAACGCTCGTAGTCGGCAAAACTGAAAATTTCCACCGGCTGGCCAAACGTCACCGTCTGGTACGGATGCGTGTATCCGATGAACACCGTCACCGAAGTAGGCGCGGCGGTGATGGTGTGCGAATTGCTCGGAATCTCTTCTATGTAAAGACCGGGATATGATGGTGTAACTGGCATAATTCAAATAATCTTTCTGGTTAATCAGTCGGTTCCTTGACTCAATTTTGGCAGGCTCCGCACTTGGTCTGCAAAGTCCTTGTCTCGAAAAACTTTCTACCTATCCGCCTTTCGGGCGCGGCAAAACTCTTCGTTTGCCCCGCGCTTTCGTTTCCCGCGGCTTCAGCCGATAATGAACGCGCCCATCCGGCCCCTTCTTCGCGCTCAACTTCTTTTCCTTGACCAGTTTGGCCAAGGCGGCTTTGACCCCCGAAGCCGCTTCTTCAATCTTCTGCTCCAAAAGCCACCACGCCACGATCCCTTCCAAAGTGTCCTGCGCCGTCGGATTCGCCGAAAGGTAGGCCATGACTTCCCTTTGGATGGCGGCGTTACTTTTCAAGGCTACGAGTGCTACAGTTTGCCGCCAGCAGTCAAGCATGGCTCGTGCCAGCCAAAGTTTGCCTCGCGCCTGCGCTGATCAGATCGTTTGGACAGGTCGAAATTGTCCACGTGCTCAAAGCGCGCGAGGCGGATAAACGCGCCATTTTACAGGGAACTCTAGCAGGACAAATTTGTCCTGCGAAAAGCAAGTGTTTGTCCTGCCGGAGTCAACTGGATTTTTTCAGCACGAAATTCCTCGGCCGGAGGAAATCTGATGCTTTTGCATCAATTGCCAGAAAGCGCGGCGATTTTTTTTGGCGGTGGACGCCGCTTTGGTGATGTTGCCGCCGGAAGTGGCCAGGATTTGCCGGATGTAGGAAATCTCAAATTCCGCCACCGCCCTGGCCTTGAGGCTTTTGAAGGACCCTTCGCTGATGGAGGGTGCCGATTTTGGCAGACAGATGTCCTCGCTGGCGATGGCATCCCGCGTCGAGAGAATGGCCGCGCGCTGAATTACATTTTCCAATTCCCGCACATTGCCCGGCCAATCGTAGCCCATGAGTTTCTCCAGCGCCGCTGGCAAGAATCGTTTCGCCGCCCCGGCGGATTCCACCGAGTATTTGGCCAACAAATGGCGCGCCAGCGCAGGCACGTCCTCCTTACGCTTTCGCAGAGGCGGCAGGCAGATTGGAATCACGCTTAACCGGTAATAAAGGTCGGAACGAAATTTGCCCGAAGCAACCACCTCCTCGAAATTGACATTGGACGCGGCGACCACCCGCACATCGGCCTTGCAGACTTTGCTCGACCCAAGCGGCCGGTACTCTTTGTCTTGTAGAAAGCGAAGAACCTTTACCTGCGCCGCCGGAGTCAGGCTGTCAATCTCGTCTAAAAAAAGCGTGCCGCCATGCGTGTCGTGAATCAGGCCAGGAATCGAGGAAGTGGCGCCAGTAAACGCTCCTGCCTCATGCCCGAATAATTCATTTTCCATTAGCTCCACTGGGATTGCGCCACAATTGACCGGCATGAACGGCTGCTTGCATCGCGGGCTTAAATAGTGGATGGCGCGGGCCACCATCTCTTTGCCGGTGCCCGTCTCTCCCGTAATGAGCGCGGTTGCGTCGCACTGAGCCACTTTGGGTATCTTGGCCACTTCCCGCATCAAGATCTCGCTCTCGCCGATAAACTGTTTGAGGCCCAGCCGGTCTTTCAAGCTCCGCACCGTCGAGTCGGCCTCCCGGACATGCTCCGCCAGCCTCAGCAGGCGCGGAATCGCATCATCCGGACGCAGGGGCGAGAGGAGGAAATCCACGGCGCCATGTTTCAGCAAATGGCACAACTGGCGCGGTTCGGCCGCTTCCACCACCAACACCACCGGAACGCCAGCGCATTTCTCCTGTAGCGATTTGCAAGCCGCCTCCGCTTCGTCCAAACCCTCCTTGACAAGGCACAACAGGATAAGATCCGGCTGCACCCGCCCGCCCGCGAAGGGCGGCGCTTTGTCAAACGCAGCTTCGCTCACGCGGAATCCGAAGGAAGTCGTTTCTTCCAAAATGGATCTGACCGAACGAAGCCAATCTTCTCTCGAGTTCAGATTCAGCAACAGAAGATTCGTATGCGGCATAAAGGATTTTGGGGGTTAGGATTAGGAGGATTCGGACTCGTCGGCAAGAATGCCGCCAAGGAACGGGACGGCCTTGTATATACGAACTTTCAGCTCGGTTGCCGGCCGCTCAGAACTCGGACATGACTGGGCCTTTGTTTCGCGTTGGCTGCTCATCTGCAAAACGATCCCTCTGCCAAGCTTTCGAGAACGAAGTTTGGCTCGGGTCCATAACCATATTCGGAATGCGGCACGAATTGCAAGGAGAAGTTATTCACAAGTAGCATTGCAACGCAGGAAAACCGGCGCGTCCTCATAAATAATCAGCGCATGTTTCATTTTTGCCTTGTCATTTATTTTCCACCCTGTCATCCATATAGCCCTGAAGTCGCAATACCAACAAGAACATGCGCACCGCGACCGCGGCGCCAGAGGAAGGAATTATGGATGTTTCAGCGCTCGATGAAAATGGCAAACCCATTGACTGGTGGTTTATTTATAAAGTTCCCCAACTGACCCAGGACGCCGCCAGCGACAGCGCCTGCGGCTACGAATACGTTTACTTCGACGCCAACTCGCTCAAAGCGGTCAAGTCGCCCAACCTGCTCAATCGCAACGAGGGGGCTTTGAACCTGACACTCAATTCCGTTTTCAGGAATCCAGGCGCCTCCACCGGCTGGATACTTTACAACGATGAAATGCCCGTTGTGGCGAATGGAAAAGACAGCGGGGAGTTTGGGCATACCAAAGGCGTCCTCGCCTATGACAGCGGCACAAAGTCCGCCTTTTGGCTCCTCCATTCCTGGCCTAAATTCGCCGCCCCCGGCTCCGTCGGCATGCCAACCCCGGAGTACGGCCAGACCTTTCTATGCATCACCCTCTCCTTGGACACCGCCCATCAAATCGCGGCCCAAATGGCCAACCATCAGGAGCCGCAGTGCTTTCTCCCTCGCGCCGTCGGCCTGAGCGATACCGACCCGCTGATGGCGTTGACCAAGCCTTACAATCCGAAACCTCCCGCAGCCGCAGACGCTTTGGACTGCCAGTCAAAGGGCGGCCTGAACTTCAAAGTGTTCGCCAAGAATCGCGAGTGGAACCAGGACTTTTGGAATGGCTATGTTGGCCCCCAACTCGGCGCGGACATGGATGTCGAAACTTGGATTCGCGGGAAAATTCCGCCCGTGGCCGACACCGATGGCATCCACAAAACCTTTGACATTAAGTTCATCAACATGGGTCCGCTGGGCGCGCACTGGGCCTGGCCTGAAACGCACGACCACGCCAAGTGGGGCATCACCACCACCGGAAATTGGATTTGTGTCGGCGACATCAACCGCATGATTTCCCAACGCAACCGCGGAGGCGGCACCATCGCCTTCCAGAATCAATTGCTGTGGCAGGCCTTGTCTAAAACAGACCTGATCCTCGCTCCCCCCGGACACACGCGCGAGGAAGCGATTCAGCTCCTGCGCGACAGCCAGAACTCAAGCCTCCCTTCCTAATTCCCTGATCGGTATTTGATGCATGACCCTGGCGCACTTTGACACCATTCTGGCTTTCGTCCTGATTATCACAGGCGTCAGCCTGATCATCACCACGCTGACCCAAATGGTTTCCGCGCTGCTTGGCTCGCGCGGGACGCATCTTCGTTGGGGGATTCAAACACTCCTGGCCAGCATCGACCCTGACCTTAAGGAATATGCCACGGACATCAGCGAGCATGTGCTGAAACATCCTCTTATTTCCGATTCCGCCTTCTCCAAATTCGAGAACGTCTTGTTCGGTCGTTGGCGACTGGCCAGCGCCATTCGCAAAGATGAGTTGGTTGCCATCCTGCGGCTTCTGGCCAATCCTCCGCCCGGCCAGCCTGTCAACGCCCTCTTACCGTCCTGCGTTTCGGCCCTGCAAAAATCATTGGCGGAAGTCAATCCCGCGGCCGCCAGCGACGTCACCGCGGTGGTCACAGAAGTCAACAAGCTCTTCCCAAACGAGCCTGACAAAGCCCGGCTGTTGCTTTCCCCGGTGCTCGCATCCGCCTCAAACCTGCCTGCCAAAATCGACCAATGGTTTGATTCCGTCATGGCTAGATCTTCCCAGCGCTTCACCCTCCACATGCGGATTTGGACGGTGGTCTTCGCGGTCATGGTCGCCTTCGCGATGCAACTGGACACCATTCAATTGTTCACCCGCCTCTCCAGCGACTCTGACGTGCGCAGCCAGGTGCTCGCCAGCGCCGATGCTATAACCAAGAAAGCGGAAGCTTCGCAGACGACGCCCGACGGCAGTGCCTCGACCCTCACGCTACGGGCCGCCTCCGACAATTTAAGCTCCATTTTAACGAATAATTTGGTAGTCCAGCTTGTGCCGCAGCCGTATCCCTCTCCGGTCTATCGGGATTGGTCCCCGGCAAGCCGTTCTTTTTGGGGAATCCTCGCCAGCGCCGCATTGCTGAGTCTCGGCGCTCCTTTCTGGTTTAACATTTTGAAAACTCTAAGCAATCTGCAACCCGCCCTGGCGAGAAAAAAGCAGCAAAAGCCGGCCGCGAAAAAAGGGAGCTGACAGATGCCGCGGCGCGCAAAACGTGTCAAAAAAAAGGCTTGCAAAAGCTCTCAATTAGTCCTAAAAACATCCAAGAACTACACAGAACACGAATGACCGAACATGGAGCGAGACTATGCCAAAATACTGGATGATTACCGACCGGGCGATTGCCAATGGAGAGCCGGGAAGCGCGCGCGGCCCGCTCACCTATTATGTGAGTGACACGGAAGGCTCCCTTGACCAGTTTGAGAATTGGGACGCTGTATCGGCGGACCAATTTAAGCAACAATTGATCGCCGCCGCGGATCAGTTTCCGCCCGTTGCGCACGGCTGCAACGAAGACCAGCTTCACGTCACATTCTTTGTCCATGGATATAACAACGACTGGAAGGCCGCCGCCCTGCGTTATCAACAGCTGTGCGCTGATCTCTTTTCCGGCGAGGAGAGCATGGGTCTTTGCATTTCCTACGATTGGCCCTCGTGTGGAAGCGTGATCGACTATCTTCCCGACCGCGTTCATGCTCGGGAATGCGCCATGGATCTTACCTTCGTGTTGAACGAGTTATTCGCCTGGCTCATGCAAAAACAGCAGGCCACGCAAAAGGACGCCTCCCAAGCCTGCAAGGCAAAGCTGTCTCTCATCTCCCATAGCATGGGCAATTACCTTCTTCAAAAAGCCATGGCCGCCGCCTGGACTCGCAACAACCAACCCCTGCTCGTGAGCCTCATCAACCAGTTGATTATGGTTGCCGCCGATGTTGACAACGACCTCTTCGAGCTGTCCGCTCCCGATGGCAATGATGGCAATGCGGTCGCAAATCTCACTTACCGGATTTCGGTCTTGTACAGCGGACGGGACGCCGTGCTTGGCGCCTCCGCGGGCCTGAAGCACTTCGGCACACGCCGGCTGGGCCGGTCAGGTATCACGCAAGATCCGCCCACGGGCAAGGACAACGTATGGCATGTTGACTGTTCCAGTTTCTTCCCGGCGTCGGTTGGCGCCATGGACATTCACAGCGCTTATTTTGTTACCAAGGAAACTCTTTCTCTCATGTCCGATATCCTGACCGGACTTGACCGAACAGTCCTCGATCAGTTGGGGCTTACGAAGGGCACAGCGTGGCCGCCGCCCACGCCCCAAACATAGTCCGTGAGCGGCCCAACTGCCGCGCCAATTGGATCCGAATGCTTGGCTTGCCCAAAAACGCCCGCCATGGACCATGGCCGAAAGGCTGATACAACCATGGCGACCATCGATGGGGGTTTGCAAGATGGTTGTCTCCATAACCTGTTGATAATGTGGTGCATCCGGAGGGACTTGAACCCCCAACCTTCTGATCCGAAGTCAGAAGCTCTATCCAATTGAGCTACGGATGCAATGTTGTTCACGGCGCTCTTCAGCCCCGAAACCTTATCCCAAACACATAATGCAGGTCAACTTTTGCCGATAAACCGGTTTCCGTCTCAGCCTCCCCCAAATGACCCGGAAACCCATGCCCCAAAGCCACCGCCGCCGGCGCGCCGCAGGCCAATGCTTGACAGCGCGCGCTGGAACATCGCGCCATACCAGGTGGGCCGGGCGACTCGAAAAGGTTCGGGTCGCGTAGAAGGATTCAGCCGCAGCCGTTCGAGCTTGAGATCGCCCTCCTGCCCACCTTGAAGCGAATGCGCGAGGTCGGACTGCGGCTCCAGCTTGTCCTTTTGAATGAGCATAACCCTTTGCATATCGTGAGAGGCGAGAAAGGTCGCCGATGGAAAATCCGTCGTGAAAGCGCCGCGCCTCCGTTTACGGTGTAAACGCCAACCCATGTGTGGCGGGGTCCAATGGGAGTAGGCACGGGCGCGGATCCGAACCGCCTTTGTGTCACCCAATGGCCACGCGACCATTGCGCGGTCAAGGAAGCCAACAAGGGCTTTTCCTCGTGGCCTTGTCATATTGGGTCGTGATTTTTTGAGGCACAATTTCACAAAAAAAGTTTTTTAGGCGTTGGTAGGCGTTAGCAGCCGTTAGCGAATTACTTTCATCCAGGCTTTCACGCTTTCATTTTTCGCATCGCATAAAAAAGTATTCGCCATTAGTCGGATTAGGTCGGATCGAACCCGGATCAAAGTCGGATTGAAGCCGGATCGGCGCCGCGCCAGCCCGAAAACACCGCGAGCATACGCACAAAATATATTTTTTCATTTTGGTTTGATCTGGTTTGACTGGCTTTGACTTGGTATGACCAACCTTGACCAGCTTTGACTCGAACAAGGCTGAGTCAACCCACGTCAAGGCCTGTGGCGCAGGTTTCCAAATCTGCCGTATCGCCGACTTCCAAGACAGCTCCGCGAAGTCGCCGTCAGAGGGTTGGGAAATCCGCGGCACGGCAGAATTGAAAGTCTGCGCTACGCACAACAGATACAACACCGTTGCCGCTATCTTTTTTACATTCATGCCACGATATTACCAGAAGCCTCCAAAAACAAAAAACCTACGGTAGGATTTTGAGCACGATTTTTTTTTGAGGGTTCCGGAACCTGCAAGATGCTGCCCGACAAGAATTTGCGATGCACCTAATCTCCAAAAAACAGAAAAAATGCAAAATAAAATGTTTTTTTGCCGCGCGAAACCCCGATTTATCTGCCAAATAAGGTCATTTTAGGGTCGTTTTTGACTGTCAAACTATTTTGTGATTTGCAAGTGGTTGCGCATAAGTGGTTTGCAAAGTTATCAAAAACAGTCATTTTTCACAAAACTCGGATTAGACCGGTTTTCTTGGCCAAAACGATGGTTTGAGGCCTTTATTTGTTGGAAAGGCAAATCGGAGGCAAAATCAATGCGGTTTGGCCTGGGCCGCGTTGGTACCGACAGAAGTGCCGCCGGACACAATGACGCCTCCGGCCGATTGGGTGCCTCCCACGGAAGCGCCGGCCACTACCGCCCCTGCGGGCGTGGTTCCGGCCGGTTGCGTGCCTCCAGCGGGTCCGCCAGCGACAATGACCCCGCTGGGCGCCGCTCCGGCAGATTGGGTGGCTCCGGTGGGACCGCCTGCGACAATCACTCCACTAGGCGCGGCTCCGGCAAAGTGCAAGCCCGCAGAAGCAGGGCCGGCGACAATGGCGCCTTTCGGCGGAGCGCCGGCGGATTGCACGCCTCCGGCAACGATCGCGCTGCCGGGCCTGACTGGAAACCAATAGCCAGGACTGAGAACTCCGCCGGAACCGTAGTTGCCGCCAAAATTGTAGGTACCACTCCAATAATCAGGATGCGTGGGACCGATCGTCGTGGACGGAAAGATCCCGCTGGAGGATCCAAAAAATTGCGCGCTGGACGCGGACGCAGGATGTGTGACATTGGCACTGGGTTGAGCAACAGTTGGAGCGCTCGTGGAGGGCGGGGGGGCTGCCAGCACGCCTCCGGCCAACATCCCAAGCGCACCCGCCGCAGCGAACATCTGTTTTATAAGATAAACTCTCATATTACACTATGATACCATGTTGCCGATTAAGCAAATCCTTGGGCATGGGGTGAACACCGAAGATGCTCGCGCCCTTCTTGCCCGCATGACTACTTTAAGGGACTGTGTAGAACACCCCATAGCGGGCGCGCATCCGTTCTGTAAATTAGAACAGTCTGGCGCTCAAAATCATTTGCCTTTTGTGAGCCAAAGTTTGGGCCCGCGACAATATGGGCGAGCACAGAATCGTGAACAACAATCATCAAAACGAAAACGCGGCAGGCCACGAGGCGCGGATGGAACAGGCGCTGCGCGACTCCGAACTTAGTTATCGCCGGCTGTTCGAGGCGGCTAAGGACGGCATCCTCATTCTGGACGCGGAGACGGGATGCATCAACGACGTGAATCCATTCCTTTTTAAGCTATTGGGCTTTTCCCGCGAAGAAATGGTCGGCAAAACCGTCGGCGAACTTAGCCCGTTCAAAGACATCGAGTCGAACAAGGTCATGCTGGCGCGATTACAAGCGGACGGATATGTCCGCTATGAAGACCTGCCCTTGGAAACAAAAGATGGCCGAAAGATTGCGGTGGAATTTGTCAGCAACGTGTATCAAGCCGGCTACCACAATGTGATCCAATGCAACATCCGTGACATCACCGAGCGAAAAGCAGCCGAAAAAGAGCGGTCGCGCCTGGCCGCGATCATCGAATATTCTGAAGACGCCGTCGTGAGTATAACGACCAACGGCATTATCATCGGTTGGAACCGCGGCGCCGAACGACTCTACGGCTACGCCGCCGAAGAAATGATGGGACGATCCATCTCCATTCTTTACCCGGCGGATCAATACCAGGAATACCAGCGAGTCATGAAAGCCGTCGGGAACAGTAAAAGGGTCCCGCCTTTTGACACATTGCGGCTGCGCAAAGACGGCGTCTTGATCAGCGTATCCGTGGGTCTCACCCCCATCGAAACCATCGGCAGCGAAATTGTGGTAGCCTCCATCCATAGCCATGATATTGCCCGGATCAAGAAACTGGAGGCCCAATTTATCGAGGCGCAAAAAATGGAGGTTATCAGCCTGCTGGCCGTCGGGGTGGCGCACGACTTCAATAACATCCTGGCCGTCATCATGGGCTACAGCGATCTGCTCGCCTCGATCCTTGAGCCGGAAAGTCCGCTGCGAAAATATCCAGAGGAGATTCGGCAGGCGTCGGAGCGGGCGGCGGGCTTGACGCGGCAACTGATGATCTTTAGCCGCAAACAAGTGGTGCAACCCATCGTGCTGGACCCCAATGCCGTTGTGAAAGACCTGGACAAGATGCTGCGCCAGCTTATTGGCGAGAACATCGAAATGACCATTGTACCTGGCGACGCCGTCGGCCGCATCAAGGCCGACGCCGGGTATATCGGACAAGTTCTGATGAATCTGGTCGTCAATGCCCGTAGCGCCATGCCCAACGGCGGCAAACTCAGCATCGCCACCAGTAACGTCACGCTCGATGAAAGCGACACGCACGCGCACCCAGGCGTCCATCCCGGCGACTACGTGATGTTCACTGTCAGCGACAATGGGACCGGCATGTCCGAAGAAGTCAAAGCCCGTTTGTTTGAAGCATTTTTCACAACCAAACCAAAAGGCAAAGGGACTGGATTGGGTTTGGCCACCTGCCAGACCATTGTGCAACAATCCTGCGGTTATATCGAAGCTCACAGCGAGGTTGGCAAAGGCACGACCTTCCAGATTTATCTGCCGCGAGTCGAGCAATCGCTTGACCCCGCCGCCAAACCGGACCAGACCGGGCCATCGCCGCGCGGGACGGAAACCTTGCTGGTGGTGGAGGATGATCCCTCCCTGCGGAATTTGACTCGCGGTGTATTGGAAGCGCAGGGTTATAAAGTGTTGTCGGCCTCGAACGGGCAGGAGGGATTGCGGGTGGCGCGGGAAAACACAGGGGCGCCGATTCGTTTGGTGGTAACCGATGTCATCATGCCGCTGATGGGCGGCAAAGTGATGGCGGAATGGCTCAGAACACATTATCCCGGTCTGAAAATCCTGTTTACATCCGGTTACATGGATGATGCCATCGCGCGTTTCGGTGTGGTTGAGACCGGGGTGCAATTCCTGTCCAAACCTTATTCGCTCCCGACGCTGGCGGGCAAAGTGCGCGACCTGTTGGATGCGACATAGACGCCCTGAGCAAGAACTCGACAACCCAGCCGTCTCCAGGCTATTATTCAAACGATGATCGATTGGGTTGAGATTCAACGTTATTGCGATGACATTGCCCGCGAATTCAAGCCGCGGCGCATCGTGGTGTTCGGTTCTTATGCCTATGGCCAGCCGACCAAGGATTCCGACGTGGACGTGATGGTCGTGATGCCGTTTTCCAAAAGGCGTCGAATCCGTCCATCGCTGGCCATTCGCCAGCGCATCGCGGCTGGATTTCCGGTGGATATTCTGGTGCGTGAGCCTGCCGAGATTGCGCGGCGCTTGCGCTCAGGCGACTCATTCATCACAGACGTGATCACGCACGGCAAGGTCATGTATGAAGCCGAGCGCGCGTGAATGGGTGGCAAAGGCTGAAGAGGATTACCTTGCCGCAGTGGACCTGGCACGGCGGCGCAAGCGGCCTTTGTGGAGCGGCGTCTGTTTTCATGCCCAGCAATGCGCCGAGAAATATCTCAAAGCCCGCTTGGAGGAAGCTGGGCTGCCTCTTCAGCGCACGCACGACCTCGACGCACTCTTGAACCAAATTTTAACAATAGAGCCGTTATGGTCGGCATTCCGGCCTGCCCTGCAAAATCTGACCGACTACGCGGTGGACTTCCGCTATCCCGGCCACAATGCCAACAAAAGCCACGCCCACCGCGCTCTGGCCGATTGCAAATCCATCCGACGCGAAGTGCGAACGAACCTGGGCTTGCCGCTCTAAACATGGAAAAAATGATTGACTTCAAATCCAAGCATTCGAAATTTGTTCAAATATTGAGTAGTGAGGAGGAAGTCAGATTCGGCCTCGGCCAAACGCAGTTTCATTGCGCGAAGGTGGATTGGCCCCTAAATTGCGGGCGATGAAATCCAAAGGCATCGTTTATCTCGTCGGGGCCGGACCCGGCGACGCCGGATTGTTGACCGTGCGCGGGGCGGAATTGCTGGCCCGCGCCAACGTGGTGGTCTATGACGCCCTGGTCAACAAGGAGTTGCTCCGCCTGGCGCCCCAGGAGGCCGAATTGATTTACGCGGGCAAGCGCTCCAGCGATCACGCCATCCCCCAGGATCAACTCAATCAATTGCTGGTGGATAAGGCCCACGCGGGCCAATGCGTCGTCCGGCTTAAGGGCGGCGATCCCTACGTCTTTGGCCGCGGTGGCGAGGAGGCCGAGCAATTGGCCGCCGCCGGCATTGCCTTTGAAGTGGTGCCGGGCGTCACCTCCATCATCGCCGGCCCCAATTATGCCGGCATCCCTCTGACGCATCGCGACTTTTGCTCCAGTTTTACCGTGGTGACCGGCCACGAAGACCCGGATAAGGACGGGCCCGAGATCGATTGGGCGGCGGTCGCCAGGATTCCCGGCACCAAGGTCATTCTTATGGGGGTCAGTCGTGTCAAATCCATTGCCCAGGCCCTCGTGGACCATGGAATGGCCGCAAGCACGCCCGTGGCCATGATCCGCTGGGCCACCACCGGACGCCAGCAATCCATCGTCGGCACCTTGGGCACTATCGCCGCAGTCGCGGAGAAGGCGGGATTCAAGCCGCCGGGCCTGACGGTCATCGGCGAGGTGGTGCGGCTGCGGGACAAACTTAATTGGTTTGAGAAACGTCCTTTGTTTGGCCGCCGCATCGTGGTCACGCGCACGCGCGCGCAGGCGAGCCACTTGACTCGCCTCCTGCTCGAACGCGGGGCCGACGTCCTGGAAATACCCACGATCCGCATCCTCCCGCCCGAGGGAAGGCATGAGATCGCCGAGGCGTTGCTGGAACTCAATTCCTACGATTGGCTTGTGTTCACCAGTCCCAACGGCGTGACCGCCTTTTTTGAATTGTTCTTCAAAGTGTTCGAGGACCTGCGCGACATCGGCGGCGTGCGCATCGCGGCGGTCGGGCCGGCCACGGCGGACAAACTGCGCGTCCTGCACCTCAAAGTGGATGCGATTCCCAAGGAATTCGTCGCCTCCAAAGTGGCTGCGTCCATGGCCGCGCAAGGCAGCCTTGAAAACTTGAAAATTCTCCTCCTGCGCGCGGAAGTGGCCAATCGCGATTTGCCCAAACAACTGGAGGAACTGGGCGCGATTGTGGACGACCTCGCCTGTTACAAGACCGCGCCCGAAACCGAGGACCGCAACGGCGCGGTGGAGCGGTTGTTGGAAGCGGGCGCCGATTGGATCACTTTCACCAGCAGTTCGACGGTTGAAAATTTCAATGCCCGCGTCGATTTGAAGAAATTGCTGGAGAGTTATCCAAAGATCAAGCTGGCCTCAATCGGCCCCGAAACCAGCAAAGCCATCATCGCCTTGGGTCTTAAACCG
>Ga0302325_10009167_pt1 | contig 21660 bp, 21 predicted proteins | sample Palsa_T0_2_FD_201948 | JGI IMG/M metagenome (GOLD analysis project Ga0302325, IMG submission 201948) | Peat permafrost microbial communities from Stordalen Mire near Abisko, Sweden - Palsa_T0_2 | ecosystem: Environmental > Terrestrial > Soil > Palsa > Peat permafrost | place: Sweden: Abisko...
TCAAGTATCCAAAAGTCGCTGCAGTTCAACAGACCTTAGAGGCTTTAATGTGATAGTGAAAGTAGTCGCGGAATGTCTGGATGTGAGAAATAACCTCATCTCGTCGCTGTCGAGTTAAATGTCTTGGGAAAAGGACTACCGATGGTTAGTGATGGTATTGCAAGTGACATAGCCTCCACATACCAAAGGTGACATAGCCAATCTCTCCATTGCCAGAATCCTTAACACCAGGGACACCCTGAAGCTCCAAAGGAGGGTCTGTTCTGAACAAGACTTGTGGGGCATTCTGGATAGCTCTCCTCCTTGCGTCAACAAATTCTTGAATGAAGACTTTGCCGAAAACCCGATCAGTTTCTTCTCGGAAGATGGTACTGAAAATCACAGTGACTCTGTCGTGACTTGCTTTGATGTAAATTGCCTCTTCATCGCGGTAATGAATGGCCATTACTTGACCCCCTTCTCTAACACCTTGCGGCGCTTCTTCCGATGTGAACTTAGATGCTTCCTCCTGTAACTTGTGGTGCTCGTCGAATGCGTGCTCGAAGGGCGCAGCCATCGCATTTCGCTTCAGCAGAGAAACTCTTCGGATCAGGTCGTCTCGTGCCTCTGGACAGCGGAATCGATGTCAGTGGTGAAAGACGATACAGAATAGAAAAACCCTACCTCTGTCATCAGGCAGGCTATCCAAATCAACCTGCACGGAGAAGTTGTAACCGTTTTCCGGCGCAACGACATAGGGGCCGTATTCCCGTTCCAGTACCTGCTGCGCGCCATATTGCACCAATTCATTGAAGCATTTGACCTGGATCGAAACGAGGATTTTGGTTTTGGATTCCGGAGTCGAGATATGGAAAGTAACCCCATCGAAATCCGAGACAGTCTGGTCGATGTTGACCGGAGGGGCACTGATCAAGAAAGCGTCAGCGGGGGTAATGAGCAGAGACCTAGAGACTAACCCAGAAAATCGCTCCGTCAGTACTGACTGAATCAGAACATTCTGATAGTCGAGGAGAAGCATTTTGGTCGCGTTCTGAGGAAGCGTTGTTCCCGTTCGAAGTCGGATTGTCCAAAGGCTGCTTCCTGTCTTGTGCTGAAGGCTGACGACGTGGGGTCTTGGGTTGAAGCTAGACCCCTTCCAGCCGTTCCACGATCTGCACGCCAAATCTTATCGGCAGCACCAATAAATTTATTACGAAAAGCTCCCCTAAAAAAATTCGAGGTAACACTTTTGCGCAAATATGTAAAGATGGTCAAATCATACCTGTAGGTCTCACAAAGCTTCCCATGATTAAGTGCCATGCTAACGTACATCCTGTCAGGAAATACGAGCATTCGAAAACCTTCGGTCTCGTCAACTCAAGCACCTCGAATGCCGTCTGGGCTGCAGAGGAAGCAACTTCATCTCGAAATACAGGAGCCGGTAGAGCCTTCGTCCCAGCAAATGAAGAGGTTCTGTGTTGGGACATCAAGAAGGGAGAGTTGCTGGGTCGGTGGAAAGACGACAAATGCAAATCTCAAGTCACAGCCATTGCCCAAAGCACGACCGATCACGATATCTTCGCCGTGGGATACGAAGATGGAAGCATAAGGCTTTGGGATTCAAAAATTGCAACGGTCATAGTTAGCTTCAATGGCCATCGATCCGCAATTACAGGACTTGCTTTCGACAAATCCGGAGTCAGACTTGCAAGTGGCTCGAAAGATACAGATGTAATTCTTTGGGATTTAGTCGCCGAGGTAGGCTTGTTCAAGTTAAGGGGCCACAAGGATCAGATTACCGGACTCCAATTTCTTCAGCCGGAGGTTCAGGATGGGCTAGGTGAGGGTGGGGAAGTACTTGCTTCGGGATATAGCAGCTCTAATGTTTCGGGAGGCTTTCTCATCACAACCGGGAAAGACGCTCTTATCAAGCTCTGGGATCTCGAATCGCAGCATTGCATTGAGACTCACGTTGCGCAGACCAATGGGGAGTGCTGGTCACTAGGCGTGTCGCCTGATGGCAGTGGTTGCATTTCAGCGGGTAACGATGGGGAGTTAATAGTCTGGTCAATTGACCTCGCTGGTCTTAGTAGACTCTCTAAGCAGATGAATGACATTGCAAGTCGTTATTTGCACAATCGGGGGATCCTTCATCGCCAGGGCAGAGACAGGACTCTTCAAATCAAATTCCACCCACGACAGGATTATATTGCGGTCCACGGATCTGAAAAGAACGTTGAACTGTGGAGGATACGGTCGGAAGATGAAGTCAAAAAGAATTTGGCGCGGAAGCGCAAGAGGAGACGAGAGAAACAACCTGCTGAGGGCCGGGAAATGGATGGAGCAAAGGCGGATCCGGAGAGGATTGATGATACTTCAAGTGCTGAACTCAGCGACTTCTTCGTTCATTACGTGACCGTTAGGACAGGTGGGAAGGTCCGCTCGACAGACTGGGTCAAAACGAAAGCTTCAAAAACTATTCAATTATTGGTTTCAACAGCGAATAACCAATTGGAGGTTTACAACGTTGACACAAAGGAGAAAGACAAGAAATCGAAGAGCGATGATGCTCCGCATTACTCGCGGACTTTAGCGGTCGAGTTGCCAGGCCACAGAGCTGATATTCGAGCGTTAGCACTTAGTTCAGACGACAGAATGCTTGCTTCAGCATCTAACGGGGGCCTGAAAATCTGGAACGTACGTACAAGAAGCTGCATTCGCACCTTTGAATGCGGCTATGCATTGTGCTGTGCTTTTCTACCCGGAAATAAGATTGTAATTGTTGGCACTAAATCTGGAGAATTGGAACTCTTTGATGTTGCCTCGGCTGCTCTTCTCGAAACGATGAAAGCACACGACGGTGCAATATGGACTCTACAAGTCCACCCCGATGGGAGATCACTTGTCTCTGGAAGTGCTGACAAGTCCGCCAAATTCTGGAATTTCGAGGTCGTCCAAGAAGAGATTCCCGGTACAAAACGAACCACCCCACGGCTGAGACTTGCTCATACGAGAACTTTAAAGGTCTTGGATGACATACTCAGTCTTTGCTTTTCCCCAGACTCTCGATTGCTCGCAGTGGCGCTGTTAGATAATACTGTCAAGGTATTCTTCGTCGATTCGTTAAAGCTTTTTCTTAACTTGTACGGCCACAAATTACCTGTTCTCAGTATGGATATCTCATTCGACAGTAAACTGATTGTCACTTGTTCTGCTGACAAAAATATACGGCTTTGGGGTCTCGATTTTGGAGATTGCCACAAGGCATTCTTCGCCCACCAAGATAGCATTCTCCAAGTCGCCTTCGTGCCCCACAACCAGGATGGCAACGGGCACTATTTTTTCAGCAGTAGTAAAGACAAGGCGATCAAGTATTGGGATGGCGACAAATTCGAGCAAATACAACGGCTGGATGGCCATCATGGAGAGATTTGGGCTCTGGCTGTGAGTCGTACCGGCAACGTTCTTGTGAGCGCTAGCCATGACAAGAGCATTCGAGTCTGGGAGCAGACGGATGAACAGATTTTCCTAGAAGAAGAAAAGGAAAAAGAATTAGAACAATTGTACGAAAACACATTGGCAACATCACTTGAGCAGGATCAAGACAAGGACGACGAGGCAGAGGTGGGTGCAGTCTCGAAGCAGACGATCGAAACCCTCACTGCCGGAGAAAAAATTGCGGAAGCCCTGGAGGTCGGGATAGCAGACTTGAACATCATGAAGGATTGGGAGTTAGCAAGGTCATCACAGCTCAATATCGCACCACCATCTCGAAATCCTCTATTCATCGCTTTGGGGGGGGTTAGTGCTGAGGCACACGTCCTAACGGTCCTTCAGAACATCAAAGCTGCCGCTCTGCAGGATGCCCTGCTAGTTCTGCCCTTTACCATGGTCCCGCCCCTTTTCACATTTCTCAACATCTTCGCCTCAAGGTCAATGAACATCCAGTTGACCTGCCGGATTCTGTTCTTTATGCTCAAGACACACCATAGCCAAATTGTGGCGAGCAAAACTATGAAGCCTATGCTCGAGGGAATCCGAGGTAATCTGCGAAAGGCCTTGAAGAAGCAAAAGGACGAGATGGGATACAATCTTGCTGCTTTGAAAACCATTGGCGCTCAGATGAACGAGAACACCGTGGATTATGTAAATGATGCCGCTTTCGATGAGGATGAGACTAGGGGCCTCCGGAAGCGCGGTTTTGTAGAAGTAGCATAGCCTATAAACACGCAGTGATGAATGCATGTATTACTTCGTGCACATTCTTAAATGTAAAACTTTGAACGAGTCACTTCTCTCGAGAATGGGACGTCCATGAGTGCCTCCCGCCCTTCCCAGCTCCTATTCACCTTCGCTAAACCTTTCTCAGCGGAACGGGTATGGGATAGGGTGCTAGCCGAGGCCGAGGCTCATTGACCTCGTTGACGACAGCCTACTCACAGCTCCCCTCAAGATGACCGGAAGCCGCAACCCAACATTCCGTTTCCCTCTTCAATCCTCACAATGGCTGGTGTCGTGAGGCAGCCAATCGACGTTCCTTCGCTTGAACGATTCATCTCTGAGAATATCCCTGAAATTAAGCCTCCAATAGACATCAAGCAGGTAATCTGACGCCCCGTCCCCAAAGGAAACATCCTCTGCCTGGCCTTCGCTGATTTCGTACAGTTTGGATTTGGGCAATCGAACCCCACCTACCAACTTACGGGAAGCGATGGAGCCAGGTTCGTGATGCGGAAGAAACCTCCTGGAAAATTGGTCTCGAAAACGGCACACCAAGTCGAGCGGGAATACAAGATCATCCATGCTTTAGAGAAGACTGATGTGCCGTTGCCGAAGGCGTATTGTCTTTGTGAGGATGAAAAGGTTATTGGGACGCCTTTTTATATCATGGAATTCTTGGATGGGAGGATCATTGAGGATCCTGCCATGCCAGATGTTACCCCCGGCGAAAGGACAGAAATGCAGGTGCTAGCATACCTACAATAGTTGGATAAACCGCTCACGTTTGCTAAAGGTGGCACGACGCCATTCGAACTCTTGCCAAGCTCCATCGCATTAATCCTAAAGACGTTGGGCTGGAGGACTATGGCAAACTATCAGGTTTTTACGATCGTCAAATCAAAACCTTCTCCGCAATCTCCAAGGCACAAGCTGCAGCAGTGGATGTAGACACACATGTCCCCGTTGGACAAATACCTCATGTTGAAGAAATGTTGGCATTCTTTCGGGACAAGAAATCGCAACCAAAGGATAGAGGAGATCCTATCCATGGAGACTACAAGATCGACAACCTGGTTTTCCATAAGACAGAGCCAATAGTCATTGGTATTCTGGAGTAAGTCTCTCCTTAACTGTAGACTCTGACATCCGTTAATTTCAACGTAGCTGGGAAATGTCTACCATCGGCCACCCATTATCAGACCTCATCAACTTGACTACCCCTTACTATCTAACCAACCAAACCCGGATTCGAAATCTACCTGCATTTCAAGAAGGCGCCACTCCAGGTCTGCCGACACAGAAGGACCTCATCAAATGGTACGCTGAGGTAGCAGGCTGGGATCCATCACCTGACTTGACTTGGGGAATTGCATTCGGATTTTTCAGAGCCACTTGTATTTACCAGGGAATTGCTGCGAGGTGGGCGGTCAGGCAAGCAAGCAGTGCGAAGGCGAGGGACCATGCACAAGCTCGGCATCCTATGGCACGACTAGCATGGGATCATGTTCAGAGAGCTCTAGAACAAGCCAAAGAGAAGCCGAAACTGTAAATGTTGTAAAATGAGAAATGCATCATGATTCGCTTGGAGGGCACAGTTGCCACCACTACGCTGCGAGATATTTTGTTTATTTGCTTTGTCACGAGAATTTGCAGACCTGAAATCCTGATCACTGTTGGGTCTGCTTGAGACCTGGCACATTCTGTAAGCTTAAATATATGTTGCTTTCTGTGCGAACACTTGAGCGCACTCTATTAAGAGGGCCACCACTCAAAGACGTTACACCAGCGCATGAGGAGTCGAGTTTGACTTCTATCCCCAAGTCGTCCCAGAACACTCTATTCTTCTAAAAGAGTATAAGAGCCATAACAAAAGGTCACTATCACTGCTACCAATAATTAAGGTAGCCTAGCCCCTATTTCAATAAAGTGGGCAGGTTAATATTGACAGGTTCTGTTTCATGCAACCCTAATACTTGGTTCGGTCACGATAATCTTTACTAGAGACCCCTATAAGTTAAGCGAGCTCTTGTCATTGAAATTCAATTCACAAAATCTGGCGACCATTCACTGCTATGTCAACAACTAGCCTCTTCTCTCAACTCGCTGTGGATTGATTTCCAAATTACACAACAACTTGCGACGCGTCATTCAAGCCAACCCGCGTTCTCAGAAACTCGCTTTGCTGGCTGGCCGGCTGTGCTTGATCTCTACTTGCCCCTGGCTAGTCGTCTATCTTGATAATTGAGCTCAATTTTATCGTAGCTCAGCTCCGAACAAGGAAACCCACCAAAAGCGAACTCCTTTACGCACTATACGACGCACCCTTCGATCCGCTTTCTCTTATGCTGCCCAGCAAAAGCACACGAGCCCCATGTCCTTCCTCTCTGGAGTTTCCCCTCCGTTTGCTGTCATATGCTTCCTTTTCGGTGGCGGCTTTGGGTGGTTCTTCTTCTTCGTCACCGTAAGCATCTTCGATAACTCCATCCGACCACGTTACTTCCCCAATCTTCCCTCATACAGCGGTCCTCGCGGCTATCAAATCCAGTCTGCACACAGTGCAAACCAGGGAGTTCCAAGCCGAAGAAGAGCAAGCAGGAGAAGAAACAGCAGAAGTGAAGCAGAAGGGCGATCGGAACTTGCTCTCCGGGCTATAATATTGTGAGATTCGAGGTTGCTAGAGATGCTCCCACCCCATTTTTATATCTAACACTCCTTAGTTACACGCTTTTACAAATCAATTTCATAAAGTCTTCGCCATAGCACCAGCTATCGATCTGAGCCTCCTAGGAAATATTCTACCCCATCACAAGGTAATAGCCACGTCGACCATAGCACCTCCATCCCCTCCCATATTTACAGCACCATTCAAAACCAAAGGCATCCCAAACGCCACAGCTTCGCCTACCTCCTCTCCAGGTGCCGCCCGAACCCTAAGCCCGAGTGTCACTTCGCTTCCACCAATTCCCCAAAAATGAACTGGACTCCGGGTGCCAAAGCTGTCCTCTTTATCTTCGGTGCCTTGGTCTGCCTCGCCCTCTCCCTCTTCATCCTCGGGATAATCAGAAGAACCTGGAAACAAGTCATATTCCAGCGCGCAGCCGAGCAAATAATTCGGGAGATCGAGGACAGAAGACGCGAAGTAGCGCTACAATGGCAACGTCTTGAGATGGAACGGTATGCGGATCATGGGCGGTATTGGGAGATTCAGGTGCATCACCGAATCATGAGGTATGGAGAGCAGGTCGAGGAAGGTGAATTTCAACATTTCAGAAATACTCTCGCCACCGGGGATTATGCACAGGAAAGGGAACGTCGTTGTTCTCGCACTGACGATCAAGGGCAGGGAGAGGAGGCCAAAGCTGGTAACGAAGCACGAGAGTCAAACGAATATAGGGGAGGCGATGTAGAGGCAAGTCGACATAATTCTATCGAGACAAAACTTGCCAGCGACTCTATCCCTAGGGAGATTGTCAAGCGAAACCAGGGTTCATCTAGAACCGAATACGATGGAGATTCTTCGAAGCCATTATCCTCGGACGAAGTCCTACGTGGCGTCAATGCTCTGGGATACGAGTTTATTAGTGATTCTCAGAGAACAAATGCACGGGCGAGAGCACTGAAGGACCTCGAAGGACGCTAGGGGTGAAAAGATCTGGAGTTCTACCGGTATGATAAGGTATACTGGTGATGCTATGTACGTGAGGTGTGAGTTTCGCTGCACAACATGGAGTCTAGAATAAGTGGCTCCGGACGTGGAGAACAGAGAATTGATGTCTCTTAAACTAGATGTGAACTGCGCGGTGGATAGATCAACGAAATGTGAACTGTGACTGAAAACAATCTCTGCATAAAAATGGATCAGGAAAAAGCAGTTGACATCACTTATGTCATTTGGGTTTGCCTTCTTAAGGTAACTAATTAAGCCGGGTCCGTTCATCCCACTACCACCAAAGCCCATGCAATGTGCAATGATTTGCACACAATCACTTCTCGAAAACCAGACCATCAGCCACATAACGAGGGGGTGGAAATCAAGAGCCATGTCTCCCATGCGAACCATTTGCACCATTTACTCCATCCGCGCCATCACTGTGTTGAGAAAGAAGTATGTAGAGGCCCGCTTCAATTTAGGGGTTCCATGTTAGCTATCTTGACCATCTTGGTTGAGAGTTACCAAGCATGTGAAGATCATCGAGGTCGCTCCTTCGGTCAGACTCTCCTTGTTGGTGCCTATTCGCTTCGATGCCCGCCTCAGAGGGGGGATGCTGACCGAGAGGATGACTGGCATCCAGAAGTGCTTGAAATGAGGAATTTCCCATAGACAGATCGTTTGAATGTGGCCGCGGTCGGTTGGCTTGGCCTAGATTGAAATGATCAGGATCTTGATAGTTCAACGTGAAACTCAGGGGATCAGAGTTCCACTCATTGTTCGAGAGGCCCGTGAAAGTATCAAGACTACGACGCAAGACAGGCTCACCTTGACGTTCCGCTTGGCGGTCCCCTGATAGCCCCGAACCAACCGCGACTGGAGGTGATGCTTCTTCTGGTGGGGACGATGAAAGGCCAGACGGAGCTCGGTTTCGAGGGGGAGTCTGTGAGCTGGAGCCAGAGGATCCACTGTTTTGTCTAGGCAGACCAGGAGTAACCGACCTCCTAGGTATGTGACCAAAGCCTGGGTTTACAGCGGGAACATTAGTAGCATGCGTACGTTGAGGTGCATTCCCGTGGGTTGAAGCTGGATTGATCCATCGAGCGGAAGCAGAACCGACAGATGTTGGGCGGCCAAGCAAATGTGCTGCCCTGCTATTTCCAATTCTTCCCCGGGCTTGACGTCTTCGGCTTTCTGGAGAATCCCCTGTTGATCTGCCAGGGGGAGAGTAGCTCCAGGCATCGACATTTCTGGCCATAGCAAGCTCGTACTCGTCCTGTGCTCGCTGCATCGGGATAGAATTGGAAGTTCTGTGGTGAGGTCAGTCGAGTCTTCATATAATTGGCGTTCTGGACAATAGAAGACAAGATTGTTCCACTGCCCAGAAACTCCTGTGCAATATAGAGGCAAAGAGCATCTCGAATATTTGAACATAACGAGACAACTTGAAGTCATGATCCTTCTCAAGCCCACACCTAACTTTATCTATTGGCATAGGAGGAATCATAACTCAAACAAACATACCTTGATGCACCAGCCTCCTCCGAGAACGGATATCTAGGTGCGAAACCCTGTCGTGCCCGTTGATGGGCTAACATATGCTCCCGCCTTGCCGCCCTATAGGACTCATAGGCCAGAGTCTTTCTGACAGAGAGTTCGGATGGAAGTTTGTCCCTACAGTACGGACAGCTATCCGAGTCCTCAAACCACTTCTTAATGCATTTGTCTCCAAATACGTGCTTGCATTTCGGTAGACGTATGGGCTTTTCAGTCAAGCCTTCTGGGTTGCTGATGCCGAATTCATTGTAGCAAATGATGCACGCTAGAAACATTAGAATGCCAAAACGATACGAACAGTGGGAGAATATCCCCAAGATATAGGTCATTATAAACTTACTTCGACCATTCTCATCCAGATCCTCAAGCTTCACTGTCTCTAGCGACGCCAAAGCTTCCTTTGAAGGAACTCTCTTGCCTGCTGCTAAAGCTCCCCGCATGGCGGCCATGGAGCGTTCGTCGTCCGCATCCGAACTAAATAAAAACTCGGCACTTCGACGGTACGCTTCAGCATCTATTTCTGGTACGGGATCGTCGTCGTCATCAGAATCCCATGTGTGAGCAGCTCTGAAAGATCTAGTTAGTATTCTCCCATTTAAAGAGGTACATCCACAGGCATAGAGACTAAGTTGTCCCAGGGAAAATGGGAAATTTCGAAATAAGTGGACTTACGCTCTTCTTCGTACATGCGGAGGGTCGGATGCATTGTTTCGAGGTACATGAGTATGGCTGAGTCGTGATGCTCGTGGATAACCTGGAAAATGTCAGTAACTGTGATCCCACTCTTACAATTCTCTTCTTACTGGTTCTCTGCTCCATGAAGGAGAGAGGCTGAGAAGGGCGAACTGAACGCTCTGCTGCGTCTTCTGGCCTTCTCTGTGTGGAGTCTGGACTGATAAATCGATTCGTCCGGCCTTGGCCGTAGACTTGGAAAGCTTGTTGCACTCTGAGCTGTGCTTCGTGCGCGTAGGTTGAAGGTATATGAGGGCTGGTAGCTGGCACTGCCGAGGTTTGAGCAGAGATTCCTCCAGAGGTAGATTCGGAGGAGGTATTGGTGCTGTTTAACGGGCTGGTATAGGAGTTGTAGCCGAAGGGTGAAGAGTCAAAGCCTCGCATCTCGTTCCACGGCATACCCATGAATCTTGACTGTCTGCTGAAAGTAGATGAATCCTGGACTTGGCTACCAGAATGTTGCACATCTGCTAGACCCTGGCCCTGCCAGCTCGGGACGGGCAAATATGGACTTATACCCCAGTGTGGGATGTTCTCTGGTGCTGTATACGAAGGGCGGCTTGCTGCATTCGTATTGTTGGCTTGGTACCACCCGCTGGAGGAGTCGTAAACTGGATCATAGTGCTGGCTGTCGCGAGTATGAGGGGTGAAAGAGTTGGCACTCGAAGAAGACTGAGACGGTTGGCACTGATGTCGATGAGCAGCATGCGGCGGTTGATGGCTGGCCTGAGCCTCGTCCATGGTGAAGTCCATCGGGTCCATAACGAGGCTTGGATGTCCTGTAACTCGATCTCGAGAGGGTTTCTAACAGCCCCAACGCTTCTTGTAGAAGACGTCGGGCTCACCTCACGAGAAGGTCCGGCGTGAGTTGCAATCCTATCTCAGCGGCGTGGTGTGGGTTGCAGCGGCAAAGATCGGGCCCAGTCGAGAGGCAGGCGTTGTTTCGGTCATCAGTGAACTCGAGCCTGTGCACGATGAAGCGAGGATGACGGAAGGGTGGACGGCGGTCATATATGTTCGCAGATCCGGCAGAAGGAGTGGAAGTTGGTGGCCGGACGATGGGGTTGGAACGAGGCGAGAGGTGAAGTGAAGTGAGGTGAGGTGAGTTGAGGGGAGGGGCGTGGGAGGGGAGGGGAGGGGAGGGGAGGGAGGGCTCTGGTTTTGTATGCGTCTGCGTCTGCGTGTACTTGCGGGTGTGAGGGAGTATGGGATGAGATGGGATGAGATGGGATGGGATGGGATGGGATGGGATGGGATGCTGCGCAGCTATCGGTCATATGTATGTACTGAGTGCGTGCAGGTCAGAGGTGCAGGTGGCATCTCGCACGAGGGGTTGTGAGTTCAGTTAGGTAGGCTAGGTGGGTCTTTCCTTTTAGCACAGCTGAAACCCGAATCACCGACTTTGCCTTTTGCCTGGCCTCGCCTGCCTGGCCTGGAGGGCGTGCGGAGGAAAAGGAGCCAAATGTCCGTGTTGACGCTGCCAGTATACATACCTAGTTTACCGTGCAATTCACAGTTCACAAATTTCACCAATTTCACCAATTTCACAATTCACAATTCACAATTCACAATCTACAATTCGCAATCCACAATCCACAATCACACAATCCACAATCCACAATCCCAAATTCACGTCAGCGTCACCACCCGCTTCAACCATGGCTGCGGCCAGCGCCTCGCTTCCTCCGCGGCGTCTTCCAGTGCCAGTGCCAGTGCCAGTGCCCCTCGTTCACTAGATCTTCGCCAGTGCCAGTGACGATCGCGCACACCATTGGTCCACTCACCACCACTCCACTGCTGCGGGCCAGCAGGGTTTGGCAGCGCTGTTCCCTGCCCCAGGCCCAGGCTTATCGATCTTCGTATTTCATCAATTCACCTCGTCAATTCGCGCGCTGTCAACAGCTGCTGCCAGTTGTCCATCTGCTCTTATTCATGTTTCTGTTTATGTTTCTGTTTCTGTTACTGTTTCTGTTTTTGCTTATTTTCTGCTTATTTTCATACCTTTCCTTCCGCCACCTTCCCCGAGCACGGAGGCCATGAGAAACACAGGCACTGATGGATTAACAATACAGTACAGTAAGAAATACAGCCCACCTTCCACTCCCCGCCGAGGTTTGGCTCCAGCCGGGCCACACCGCGCACCATCGTCCACGATGCCAGCAAACCGCCTCGCCTCCAAGGCAGGCTCAACACTGACTCGGTTGCGAGAGCCGCGTCTATGCAAGGTCTTATTCCGTTTGGTATGCCTGCCCGCCTGCCTGCCTACCTGCCTGCCTACCCGACTTCCTGGCCGCACACATTCCACTCTGCAACCAATCTTCCGTTTGAGCACGGCGACATCTGAGTTCCAACCTTACCTACGAAGTACAGCGTATGTAAACCTCAGACCCCAAGGCCGAGACCAGAGCGGTGACGCTTGAAAGAGTCATTGCTTTGCTTGCATCACATCTCTCAGACACGTACCAGCACATCTACCCTCGCCATCAGGAGCGCAAACCTTAGCTACTTAATAATATTGTCTTTATCAGATCCCAAGGATCCACGACAAAAATAATGTGGAAACAAACCCTCGTTGACCAAAAACCAGCCATACTCACCATGCCGTCCCATCCCGTTGAAACGAGATCAGGTGCAAAGGGACTTAACAAAGCTGTCGTTCCCCCAACACGCACTCGCAAAATGTAGAAATCCACGAGGGGCAACACCACTAACACCCTCTTTCGGAGATTGCCTGGCCTCGCCTTGTTCCCCAGCGCAACATGTCCCTAGAACCAGCCATTTCCCTTCTCGTGCCGCTGCTGACCGTTCACCTCATCCGCCTCGATATAATCATAATACACGCCCACGCCTGGTATATCATCATCGGTTTCATGAAGTCGTGGTCACTAGTAGCTGAATATTGTTTGCTTGTTCGGCACGCCTCACCATAACAACTCCAGGCCCTCCAACCTCTAAATGCCTACCATTATTAATTTTCTTTCTCGCCGTCTCGTGGTACTGTCCACACCCACGTCTATGTCCACCTCATCGCATCTTATCCGTGCCACCGCTTAAAAGTCTCGTCATAGGCTGTATCTCCGTGTGCCAAAACCAACCATCGGAAGCGCCCTCCAGCTTCTTGCTGTGCCTACACGACATATCGCACAAAAAGCAGTGTTAGTTGCCATACTGACCCCTGGTCCCGTCGACATTAGTCTGCCTTTTCTGTCACTTTTTCGAAACATTGGCTGCTCGCCAGTCGGACTTTGTTAGTGAATTAATTGCTGCTTCCCAATCAGTATATGTCGTGATCATTATAACGCTTGCAAGTCCCTCTAATCTAGGATCTATGAAAGACATCTTGTCGTCCGCTTCATCATGAAAGTCGGCCATGACCAGCCATCACTTTTTGAGCCGGTATTTCCCTCCCACTAGCTCTAACAATCCCTCTGCAACCTTCCGGCCCAAGAATTCTTGCAGTTCCTCATTGCTGTACGGGAAGCCGTCTACAATCAGCATCTTCAGCATCATGGCGATCTGCTGTAGTGCCATTGTGGGTGAGCTATTCGTCAACATGCCCTGAATGAATTGCCAATATATCCCCAACTTTTCCTCCCCAATTCCCTCATCTGCTGCCATTCCTGTGTCATCAACACTTTCATCATTGCCGCCTGGCATTGGAGAAGCAGCCGCTTGTGCCTTCGATCGTGCACGATCTTCTTGATTCAACATCTCCATGACGGCAAATGTATTCGGCGCCACCTCATGAAGAACTAGCTTCTTGACCCAAAATTTAAGCGCATTGCGAACGAGCATCTCCTCCATCTCGAGATCCTGTACGAGATCCAGCACCGTTCTCTGCACAACGGTGATCCTTGGTTCATTTTTCTGAAAAGCCGAGATGACCGTGGCTTGCCAAGTGTGAACCTCTTCCGTCACAGTGCGATCTTCTAGTTCTAGCTCAACAGTTGCTTGACCCAATGTGTTAAGCCAGGTAAGCTTTCGGGACGCCTTTAGTGACTCGAAGCCCTCTTCATACCTCTTCTGGAGTTCGGTAATGGCGTTGGGGACTCGATAATTCTCATCCTGGAGTTGAGGCCAGTATAATCTTGAGAGGATTTTTGCGTGCAAGGATGGTTTGAGGAGGCCTTCCGGGTTCATATTTTCGTCCAATATATCGGGGTTCATCCGAGCAGCAGTTACTTCTTCCTCACTTGGGTCCAGGTTTTGAGTCCTCCTGACTACGCCATCGACTCTTCCTGAGTCTTGAATATCCTTGAGCATAACCTCGCAAGCTTGCAGAGGTGCTTCACCGAACCTGCTTTTCAATAGCTCGAGAACCTTGATCTGTAGACGTTAGCGAGTTCAGTGTGCACGATACATTCATCGATTTACCTCCTTGTCAAAAGTCCCATCATGTTTCAAGAAGTTCTCTCCGATAATATTTTGAAATTCTTTGATGAAACCCTCTGGGGATCCAAGGACGCCAATCAAGGTGCCTATGACATCCGCAGTCTTTGATCTTTTATACCCTGGTCCAGCATCGACAGGATCGGGTATCCACTCCAGATCATGCCAATCTAGTTCTTCATCATTTGCTCGGTGTCCTACTTTCTCGGAACCGTCATTCAGCAGGTGTGCTAATTCAACTAATTTGTCTCCCGCAGGACCAATCGGATAGCCTTGAGCGTCTTCCGTCTCTGAAAGTAGCCCAGCAATGATAATTCGCACTGTGTCTTCGCGTGAACACAAATATAGCTGGAGAGCGTACGCAACTCGATCCAGCAGAACTTTCGAGTGATCCAGGGAATGAAACGACCGAATCATGGAAATATACGTCTGCAGGATCAAGATTGTTGAGGCACCCGGATGCAGGAGATTGTCGCCTAGGGCGTGGGCAAATACATCAGTCAGTTGAAGACGTTTTTGAGCTGTAGTAATAGCAGTCCGAAGATCGTCCAAGGCCCCACTGCTACGTGGCCAATTGACAACAATATCGAACAGCTCATTGATTCGAAGGTTTGCGAGGCGATCAAGACTCATCTCCTTGAACTTTTCCATGTCTGTCCAAGACACCTTAATCTTAGTACCGAGCATGCTGAGCACTTGGACTGCAAGCTTAGCATATCTATTCTCAATCCATTCACGGAGATCGGCAACGCATCGAGACGGAGACGATTGATTTCTGGGTGGCCTGGACAATATGGAGTAAGTATTATTCGACTAAGGTTCAATTTACCGCAGATCCCGAGACATTTAACAATTTTGATTGTGCCACAGCCTGCGGAAAATACAAATAGGAAAATACACTAACCAAAATCCTTTACAGCCGCGATGGACGTATTCAGTCATGGAATCGTTCATAATCTCAGCGAAAATGACTTGGAATCTTTCTCCAGTCAATCCGACATTGTTGAGAGACTCCACTAGCCCTAACATCTCACGACGAGCTTTCTCGGATTCCTGGCTTTCAGCTGCTATGTGGTGATTATTGGGCTCGTCTTTTGACGGTAGACCGAGAATCATAGAAACGTGCCACTTCAAAATCTTCTTGAGAGCGCCAGATAGGGGATCTATGGCCGAGTTGCTGATGATAGCGTGGAGGTCACGACGAAATTTTGCAATGACTGGCTGTGAGGTTTCCGGCGCGGATGTGTCAATTTGCTCCTTGATAAAAGAAAGGCCATGAAGATACTGCCGGTGGGCTGTTTCAAGGATTTTGATACCCCGAAGAAGTAGCGCTCCTGGATCGGGCTGGTTCCGTAACCGCAATATTATGGGAAGAACCTGCTGTAGAAAGTGTTGACGGACTTGAGAGGTATGCCAAGCAATTATATCTTCAGTTTGGCGAGCTAAGGGAACACATGCTTGGGGATAGAGAATGTCCTCGAGCGCGTGGAAGAATGGGTTTCCAAGGGATTCCCTTTCTGGCTGCAAGGGTTCCAGAACGCCTCGATTTTCAGGAAAGACTGGAAGGTGCAAGTGGCGAGTAACAATGTGCCATGATCGATCCCAGCGAACCTGGTCGTCAACATGGTTTGAAACCAAAGAAGAAACGCTTCTTGAAGGCGGCAGTACTCCAAAGACCTGACCGGATGGTGTGAAGCCGGTAGCAGGAGTCGCAAGCGGTGTTGGCTGTGATATGCGGGCAGTGCCAAACACCGAGTCGAAAACGCGTCGTTGTGACGCGGTGATGGTTCTTCCTGGCATTTTCACGATGGTGCCGCCGCCGCCATGGGGACTGCTGGGAATAATCCTGAGTGTCGCGCTCGCCACGATGTTCCGGCCTGTTATGGACTCTTATGATGAGTAGAGGTGGAGATGGAGGTTGAAAGATTCCCCTACTTTTCCTGCGAACAAAGGCTCGCGTAATCACGTGGTCATCGATGATCAAATCACGAATCACAGCGAATGGGGAAGTTGCAAGGCCAAGGCGGGCTTTCAGGCATGATCGATTTCAGATTCCCGGAATCCAAGTACTCTGTTCAACACTGATACCTGCCCCATTCTGGTTGCTCAGCAGCGTGGTTGGTGTGTAGTTGGTCAAGTCAGCAACATAACAAGGTGATATGCTATCCTCTCTCACGACATTTAAAAGTTTTTACCCACGCAAATTAAAGTCTAGTCATTATAGCGATAGCGATGCTTAAGATCACGCAATCGTGCTATCCTGAGTATCTGGGTATCTACTCCGTATGCTTCGAGGGACATATGCAAAGAAGCAGATAAGCGAGACCCCGAGCATCAAAAGCGTCCTTACTCCCCTCCTTGCCCGAAAGAGAAGATCCCGGCCAATCTAATTGATATCATTAAGCATAAGTATCATATCGACGTAATTCGCCCAGAAGGTGTCGTCCTTCCCCTAGGCCTCATATTTATGACCGACTCCAACTCCCTCAACATGCGAGTATTGGCCTCCGCTCTCGATTTCATCGATTCTCTTTTCATCCTCTCCTCCTTCATCTTCGAAATACGCTCTTCCCGAGTCAAAGTACTTCGCTGTCTTGGGATAGCTACCGCCTCAAATATTTCTTCAGCGTCAGATGAACTGAAATCCATACTTGATCGAGATCGCGGTTCGCCGTTCAATAACTTGAGCGCTTCTGCAGCACCTCCCTCCTCGACAGCCGTAAGACCGCCCAGTGACGTGGTGGGAGAAAGTATACCACTCCTAGAAGATAGGCGTCGTTCGTTTCGGTCTATGTTGAATGCCAAAGCTGCCTTTCCTTCCTCCCATTCTTGCATTAGCGCTTTGAGGTCGAGTCCGATTGATTCATACTGGATCATCAAACTCGCCCCAAGTTCTGAGATATCTTCAGTTTCATTTAAATTCCTGTCAGACTCATCACGAAGCATGTGCAGCTTTGCCTGAAGCCCGCGAATACCAGAGGATAAAGAATTTAGTTTTCGCAGCTGGGCTCGCCACCGTTCACGGCCCGGAGTAAGCGGAAGCTTAGGAGTTGGGGGCACTGGAAAACCTATTGAGTGTTAAATAATAACCCTGCGGTGGAACTCCAGGCAACAACTTACTCTCTTCTTCTGTGAGAATCTCACGAAGACGGTGTTCAGCATCGTCCGTAATAACGCTGACTCCATGAATCTCACCAACTGCGGTATTCCATCGGAGGAAATCTGGCTTTCCACCATTTGCGTTCAGAGCCATAAGACAGCACAAAAATATCTTCCTAGAGGTGTGAAGCCTCGCGGCCAGAATCTTCAAGACCCGAACAGACTCTTTATCATCAAATTCGGTCTCAGAGTAGCCTGACATTGCTTCCGAGAAATCAGTGTCGCTAACATCGTAGATATCAAGATATTTTTCAAGATCCAATTCTTCGGCGAATGACTTGAGAATAATACAGGCCTGATTGTATCGTGGAATTACGCCAGCGAAACCAAAGCGTAATGCTTTTCTCAATCGTGCACATCTCCTCGTCTGACTCCTATCCTCCAATCGACTGATGGGAGGTAAAGGAGCGCTTCTAAACAATGTTAACAGTTTTCGAATAATAAATCAGAGAGCTGCTTACATCCTGTACCCATGAGATACCAGCTCAACCTCTTGGACAAGGGTTAATGCCCCGGCGGTTGCGGTGTCAAAGTCGTGGGCTTTAGCAACGAAACGGGAAATCTCCGCCAGTGTCTGCTGCCGGAGGTACCGAAGCCACTGTCTACGTATGTACGCATATCCCACGATGACCAACGCAACCATAACCGCAAGAAAAACAACTATGCGTCCTTTCCCACTTGTAGAATTCTCACCACCTCTGGTCCAGTGAATTAGCCAGGCTAATGAAAATGCGGATGCGGCCGTGACAAAAGCTCCTGCTAATGTGAAGGCCCCAGTATGTGGTGCGTTCGGCGTTTGTACTAATAAATTTCGAGATTGGCCATGCAGAGCCTGGCTTAGATATGATTGTGTACTGAGAAGCTGTGACGCTACTATGATGTATCTGAAGTGTTCCAAGAATTTGGCATTGTCCGCGCGACCAAGCCTTGAATTTACTGCCTTCTGGAGAGACTCGGTCAGCAAATCATCTGCTGCAGGACTGTTCAAAGCCTACGGAGCATGTATTGTGTATCGCGGCGACCGCATTGTTCTGGGGTATTGCCAAGCGTAACGGCGGGGGCAGTTTGCTTCGAAATCTGGCACGAATCGTTGGTCTGCCTCGCGGGGCAAAAGTCGGACTCGACGAACTTGAAGACACATCTTGCTCACGAGTTGGAATACTTTGCGAATCCTTCCGGCCCTCACCTTGCCACCAACGTCAGTCAAACAGCGTCTTCTGGTACAAAAGGTCCCAAACCTTCTAGATAGCTGGCGAGAGGTGAATCCTCGAAAATGACGGCCTCCATGGAATGCAAGGCGTTATCAAAGATGACCACCGTCCATTCCGGGTGGCGAACTGTTGGTCAGGACTCAGGAGCGATGCGGTTGTTGTGGGTAGGCAATTTCAGTCTCAGTCTCAAAGCAATCGCCGAAAGACAAAGGCAACTGGTCGGATTTCGGATGGCCTTTTGGTTATGCTCTTATCGTTGGTTGTTCTCATGGTCGAATGACAACAGAGGCTTTTGGCGCGGTCACGGTCATTTGCGCGAAATTTGGCGCGAATTAGTTCTAGCGCCCAGGGCTGATCATTGCAGGGGCCACCTTGATATTCAACTTTCAAGATTGCCCATGCCATTTTCTGGACTTCATGGCATTTGCGATAATACAGACGACCAGACCACCGCCCATTTCACCCCCTTTTCGCACCCTGGATGCAACGGCCTGATCTCCGAAAACTTCCTTGACTTGTTATTTTTCTGTTTGCCTCGGACAGTTTTGCAAAGAGTACACTGCTAGCCTCCGTCTGTACCCTTCTCGGGTCTTTACTGTAACAATCATCTGTGCTGCTCAGCATTGTCCCAGACACTTCGCGCTCATGATACCAGTTCCCAAACTTTAGAGTGCAAAATAGAGGCAAAACATGAATGTCCAGGTGAGTCTTGGACATTTATCAGCCAGACGTGGCGAAGATGCATGTCGTCCTTAGATTGATGAAAGTCCTCAATACCTGGTAGAGACCCAGTTTGGACTACTATACCCCGTACTCGTTCATGCAACGGCGGATCTTAATCACCCCCACTGCAGTTGAATGTCTAGGCATATCCTGGCACATCCAAGTTTGTTGAGATTTATCGAGTTGTCATCAGTCCTGATACCTCGAGGAATGGCGTCGGTTTTCGTTCATGTACAGTTACAGTCAGGATGTGTACACCATCTTCTCTCGATTTGCGCTGATTACTCGACTTTAATTGATAGCACTGCGCCGGGTGGCCGGTGCCAAGCCCTGGGTTCGTCAGGGAGGCTACATACACGCCAGGACGCCCGAGGGGTGCAGCAGCTTTGCATCTCGGGATTATCCCAGAACGCAGCTTTGGGTTGGGGGGGGTTTCTTTCTTTTTTTTGAATGCTTCCCATGATGATTGTCCCTGTTAGGAAAATGTAGACACGTATCATCGGTGTTCATCGCGCAGGCAAGAGAGTCATTTTTCCTCCGCGACCTCTTGCCACACCTTGCTTCCGTGCTGTCTAGCCTTGAACTGAAGGGAGCTACTCGTACAGCGCAAAAAGACGATCACGCCTCCTTCTGCCAGATTGAGGGCAGAGTGACGATGCAGATAGCGCGGGTTTGCAACGATTGCAGGGGATCCTCGCCTCGGCAGCGCGAACCGAATTCTGGAGAAATCTTGCACAGGCCTGGCTTCGATTCTGAGGCAAGCCGTATCGATACTCCAGGCTAACCCCCCGACAAAATTTATCCGATTTTGCTAACATAATAACGTTTCCACCACAAAAACTATAGTTAAATCGATTTTAATGGAAATATGGATTCGAAGCTTGCAATAAAGATGCATTAAACAGAATTTAATTACAAGGTACAGTTATTGTGATATTTATAAATTAAGCGTACGGCCTATTCTATGAATGTGATTCTCACGAATCGCATTTTGTCCGAATACGATACATCATAAAGATTTTAGCTTATATAAACTTATGAGAAAGGGGAGAAATTAAAAAGGTCTAAATAATAAGTACAGTAAGAATGGATACCTCGGGAATTGAAGGTCAAGCCTGATCTTGCATACGGGCTCCGCATTAACAATGTGTAAGGTTGTAAAACCCCTGAGCGCGAGATTGTTTCCACTGTGCAACACACAGCCAGTGTCTCTTTGTCGGAGACGCAGGTGACGAGTCTTCATGCGCGTTTTCCCGTTGGTACAGTACCAGGGACCGCTTTCAGTAATCGTCCATGGTCTTATTCAGCAGCCATGTGTCATGTGCTACAGTATGTGTCCACACGGTTGTCCCTGAAGCACGGCAGAGATAAGCCCGCCCCCAAATCAATCAACGTCATCTCGAGGCTGAAGAACACGAGCACCGCGTGAATGCGTGCGTCTGTAATAATCAACGAGCAACGAGCAGCGAGCAACCAGCAACCAGCAACCAGCAACCAGTAACGAGCAACTAGCAACTAGCAACTAGCAACTAGCAACTAGCAACGAGCAACGAGCAACCAGCAACGAGAAACAGCGACACTGACCGAAGAGGGCAACAGCGTAAGGCTGAAAGGCTGAAGCTCGACTTTCAAAGTGATTACCGTGCATCGGCCCAGTGTGAGCTTGCTGACAAATCCGTGCTGGGCCAAGTGCTCTCTCCCCAATCCTGACAAACAAAATCCGTTGATTATTATTTTGATTACCACAGGCGGGAGGATCGTCGATCGTCTGCCAAAAGAATCGCAATCCAGCGCGCTGGGCGACACAGATGAGACCAGATGAGAGCCCGTACAGTCAGCAAGCCAGAGCCAGCAGCTAGGCCAGCCCTGCTGCTCCTGTTGTTGCCCTGCAGCCTCGCCCTCGCCCCGGCCTTATGAAGGACCTGCAGGCCAAACGGCCCTGTTCGCTAACGCCCAGAAACGACACCATACATCTCCCGTGGGGGGGGGCCCGCCCGGGCGCCCCGGGCCGGGCGGGGCGGGGGGGGGGGGCGGGGGGCG
>Ga0302325_10009168_pt1 | contig 21658 bp, 15 predicted proteins | sample Palsa_T0_2_FD_201948 | JGI IMG/M metagenome (GOLD analysis project Ga0302325, IMG submission 201948) | Peat permafrost microbial communities from Stordalen Mire near Abisko, Sweden - Palsa_T0_2 | ecosystem: Environmental > Terrestrial > Soil > Palsa > Peat permafrost | place: Sweden: Abisko...
GTTACCCAGGACCGTGCTGAAAGTGCCGAAGAGAGAAGTAGGGTTGACCCAGAATTCGATGGTGCCGGAAGAAAGGTCATACAGACTGTTGGCCGGGATGTTGACCTGGTCTGTCACTCCGTTGAGGGTTATCCCGTTGTCGCCGAACTGTACCGGTGAGGACAGCCAGGAATTGGCTGCGCCGGTTCCTTCGATGGACCCGTTAAAGCCGGTATTAAGTGAATTCGTGGCGAGGTTATCCACCGTAGTGCCACTACCTTCGTTGAAGTTCATGTACAGGTTGAGGTTAGGATCGGAGAGGTCGGTGGTCCCCAGCATGCCCGTCCTGATCTGTGCAGGTGTCCGGACTTCGTACCATGTTCTAAGCTCGTCGATCCTGCCGATCATGGGCTGGGTGCCGTTCGTCTGCATCCCTATCTGGAAATTCTGGCCGTCGGTAAAAAAATAACCGTTCGCGTTCGTTGCGCGCTGGATACCGTTGACATAGATGATGGCGCTGTCGGTTTCGGCGGAAAAGGTAAAGGCCAGGTGGGACCATTGGCCGACCGGCATGGGTACGCCAGTGGAGGTCGGATTACCATTAATATCATTCCATTGGTTGCCCACGACGATGTTACCGCTGGCGTCATACCCCATGTAGAAGGCGTATTGTACGGAGGCATCACCCTCGGACACGAACTGATGCATCTGGCCATCCTGGATCAGGCTGGGCACATAGGCCCAGAATTCTACTGTAAAATCACCGTTTGGATTGACCGGATCGGTCCCAATGTAAAAGACATAATTTGTGTCGTTGAGTTCTAATGCTGAATTCTGTGCAAAGGCATGAAAGGAAAAGAAAAGACATACCCCTAGCGGGAGAAGAGTAAAACTTTTTCTCATAGGATAAGATTTATTGGAGTGGAAGATAAGAGAAAAAATTACTGCGCTAAAACTGGTTGGGGTAATTCCCGCATCCTTAAGGGTTATACCTGAGGGGCCGAGGCGTGAAAATCTTATAAAATTACTGGCCGGATTGCGGTAAGCGGAGGTTTTCTTACATTACAGCTTGAATGGCTCTTTCTAAAACGATACCAGCTTTGGATGGTTTCCAGGAGATCTCCACGGCGCAGCGGGATGAATTCCGGGACAATGGGCATTTGATGGTGCGGGGCTTGCTGAGCTCCGCTGAGATCGGGGTGTATCGTCAGCTCGTGGTGGATGCGGTGAAGCGGCTAAGCCGGGAGCGGCGGAAGTCGCCGGAGCGAGGTATTTACGGGAGGGCCTTTGGGCAGATGGTGAATTTGTGGCAGGGCGACGAAGGGGTACGGCAGTTCGTCTTTTCCAAGAGGCTTGGGAAGGTAGCGGCGGACCTGCTGGGGGTGTCCAATGTGCGGATCTACCATGATCATGCTCTTTTCAAGGATGCGGGTGGCAAAGCGACGTACTGGCACCAGGATCAGTATTACTGGCCATTGGATACAGCCGACACGATAACGCTGGCGATTGCGCTGACGGATCAGAGTATCGAGATGGGGATGTTCGTTTTTGCTACAGGGTCCCACAAGAATGGCACCATCATCGACCCCAAGCTGTCTTCCGAGCCCGATAGTTTATACCGGAAATATATCCGTGAGCAGCATTTCCCGCTGACTTGTGCTGCGAGTATGAGGGCCGGTGACTCGAGTTGGCATTATGGCAATACGGTGCATCATACTTCTGCCAATGAATCGGACAGGCGGCGGGAGATGATGAGCATCACGTATATGGCGGATGGGGCGCGAGTGGCGCAACCTATTCATGAGGGGCAAGTATATGAATTAAACAACTGGCTGACCGGGCTGCCGCCGGGGAGGCTGGCAGCATCGGACCTTAACCCCCTGGTATTGTAAAGGGCAGGTATTAAGGGGGGCCGGGATGCGGGATAGAGAGATGGGTTGGCCCGGGATTTGCTTAATCATTTTCGCTTTCAGGTTATACACATCAGCATGGATCATCCTGTTATTACGAATGTTCAACCAGGGGAGCACAGTTGTTCAGCGGAGGCAGACCCGGTGGGATTGAGAGTCCTGGAGCTTTTTTCCGGCACCCGTCAATTTAATCGTTGGATGTACGATCAGATAGCTCCTTTTTGCAAGGGGCATATCCTGGAAATCGGCAGCGGCATCGGGAATATCTCGGACTTTATACTGAGGGAACATGAAGAGGTAACGTTAAGCGATGTGAAGCCAGCCTACTGCAGAAGGCTGGAACAAACATTCGGCGACCTGCATTCGCTGAGGGGTATTTACCCTATAGACCTGGCGGTGCCAGACATAGAGAGGGTTTATCCCCAGCTGGTGGGAGCATTCGATACTGTGATTGCGCTGAATGTCGTGGAGCATATTGAGGATCATGAACAGGCTATCCGGAATGCCCGGAAGCTATTAAAAGTGGGAGGAAAGGTGGTTGTTTTGGTGCCGGCTTACCGGTGGCTTTACAATCCGCTGGACAAAGAACTGGGGCATTTCAGAAGGTATAACCGAAGGAATTTATCCGAATTGTTAGCGGGCCAGCATTTTGAGGTTTTGCATACCCAGTATTTCAATGCGGCTGCTGTACCGGGGTGGTGGATATCGGGCAATTTGTGCAGGATGAAAGAGATCAAAAGCGGTCCGCTGTACGTTTATGACGGCCTGGTGCCGATGTTGAAATTGGCTGACCGGCTGTCGGGGAAGAGGTTCGGGTTATCGGTTATAGCTGTGGGCAGTAGATTAAGGTGATTGGGGAGAAACCCCGGGGTCTAAAAAAATTACCTAAATTGTTTGTAAGAATACAAAAGTAGTAGTATATTTACGGCGTCTACTTAGCCTGCCATATTCAAATCCTCTGAATAATAGGCTGAAATTTTTTCTATCTGTAACGCATCGGTGACCCATTCATCCTTGAAATCCCCGGATCTAAACGATCAAGTTTAGCTTAAGCGAAAAATCCACGTATATCTACATTGCCTGCTTCTTGAAAAGAAGTATCGATGCCAATACCTCTTGTAAGCCGCTTCATTTCCATTTTTTCCTAGAAAGATTAAGTGTCTACTTAAACCCTTAAAACAACATTGGAAAAATGAAAAAGAGAATTTTGGCTATTGATGATAGTAAGGCGATCCGATTTTTGTTGCAGACTGTTTTGGGAAAGAATTATCAGGTGATCACGGTGCCGGACGGTTATGCTGCCATGTATTATCTGGCACATCGGGAGCAGCCCGATCTGATCATTGCAGATCCTCAGTTGCCGGATATGGAAGATTGGGAATTGGTGCATCAGTTATCGGGAAGCGGTATGTACGGAAATATCCCTTTATTGATATTATCAGGTCTTGATAAAAATGAAACGGAAATCAGGTGTGCGGAGTACGGAGTAGCGGGTTATTTTTTGAAACCGTTCAATCCCGTAGAAGTCATTGAGTGTATTGATAGTTTGCTGATTATGGACAGGTCCGACAGAAGCCTTTCCGCTCTGGCCGGATAAGAAAACGAAAGATAATGTTTGCCATAAGAGAATTTTCCTTACCGGGAAATTGTCAATCTCTGAGCCACCGTATTTATGAAGCATAACCCTGTTTATATGGAAATATTATTTCTACCCCAAACTGTTGAGACCGAGAAAAAAGCGAAGGCGAGCTTTGCCTTTAGGTCTTACCCTGTGAAAGATGCCTATTGCCCTGTGTACAGCGGATTTTACTACATTGGTAAGGACGCCGGTCATATCCAGATGTTGCTGGATCTTTATCAGCGAGGATTTGCCACTGAAGATTTCGGTAATGCGAAATCGGAATTGCTGAGAAGTGTGGAACAGAATGATAATATTCTTCCCCAATTCATTCTGATCGGGGCCGTTGCCGACCTGGAGGTCATCAATACTTTTTGCAGGTTTCTCCGCAAGCACCCCTTATTGTCATCTATTCCCCTGTTAATTGAAGGATCTGTACTTGCTGCCGATAAGTATCTTACTTATAAGAATAAAATCAGGCCTGACGATATCCTTTCCATGGCGAAGACCGGCGGGGTTGAATTCTGCCGGAAAGTGGATTTTCTGCGGAAGATAAAACAGCATGCACCTATCCGGACTTCCGGCAAGATCGAGCGCAGCAAGATTGAACGCAGCAAGCCGGTGAACCTTGATCTCGGGCTGATGTCCAAGCGGGTTTTCGACATTCTGCTTGCCAGCCTGGTGTTGTTGGTTTTGAGTCCGTTGTTCCTCCTGATAGCGATTGCCATCAAAATTGAATCCAGGGGTTCCGTGTTTTACATTTCCAAGCGGGCAGGCCGGGGATATAAGATATTTGATTTTTATAAGTTCCGCACCATGAAGCAGGACGCCGATAAGAAGATCAACGAACTGACTCATTTGAACCAATATAGCCCCGACGCCAAAGGACCGGTGTTTTTCAAGATCAGTAATGATCCGAGGATCACGAGGATCGGTGGTTTTTTGCGGAATACGAGTCTGGACGAGCTGCCTCAGCTGATCAATGTTTTGTTGGGGGATATGTCCCTGGTTGGCAACAGACCTTTGCCTTTATACGAGGCCAGGACCCTAACTACTGATGAATATGCGGCCCGGTTCATGGCGCCAGCCGGTATTACCGGGCTTTGGCAGGTGAAGAAGAGGGGGAACAAAAATATGTCCGTGGAAGAAAGAATCAATATGGACATCGACTATGCATCCAAAGTAAGCTTCAAGACAGATTTCTGGATCATAGCGAGCACCCCTTCCGCGCTTATTCAGAAAGAAAACGTTTAGTCCTATTATATTTATTTGTCAAGCCTTTATCCTTTGATTGATCCCTGTACCTCTAAACTATTTGTATGTTGAAACAACAACCCTTAATCTCCATTGTCACGCTGACATGGAACCAAACAGATGTCACGTGTGAATTCCTGGAATCCACCAGAAACTTTACTTATAAGAATTACGAGATCCTCGTATGTGACATGGGCTCCAAAATAGATCCGACGGAGCAAATCAAGCGAGGCAATTATCCCAATACTACCGTTTTAAGAAGTGAAACCAACCTGGGCTTTACGGGGGGGAACAACTGGGGTATGCGGCAGGCGAAGGGAGATTATATCTTTATCGTCAATAACGATACGGAAGTTACTCCCGATCTGCTGGATGTACTGATAGAGCCTTTTTATAGCGATCCGACCATTGGCGTTACCTGTCCCAAGATCCGGTTTTTTCATCATAAGGACGTTATACAATACGCCGGATTCAACCCTATGGACCTGCATACCGGAAGGGTAACATCGGTAGGGAGCAAAGAAAAGGATGAGGGGCAGCATGACATATCCGGGTATACTCATGGGGCGCATGGTTGCGCGATGATGGTCAGCAGGAAGGTGATCGATGAGGTAGGGATGTTTCCCGAGACTTTTTTCATTTACTATGAAGAATGGGATTGGAGCAGCCGGATTATCAAAGCCGGGTATCATATTTATTACCAGGCGAAGGGGCTTATTTACCATAAAGAGTCCATTACTATGGGCAAGCAGAGTGCGATAAAAGTCTATTACCACACACGCAACCGCATCCTGTATATGCGCCGAAATACGAAACCGCAGGAGTTTGCCGTTTTCTTAAGTTTTTTTATCTTGTTGTCTGCCCCTAAAGCTGTTGGAACCTATTTGTTCAAAAGGCAGTGGAAGCATCTTCAGTCGTTTGTAAAAGGGGCCTGCTGGAATCTGACGACATCAAAATATTCATCTGTATAATTCATCTTAAAAGTTAAAATAATGCCTACATCTTTAGTCACAGGAGGAGCCGGATTTATTGGCTCTCACGTAGTTAAGCACGCTCTTGCCCTTGGGCATGAAGTAGTTGTGCTGGATGACCTGAGCGGTGGATTCGAGGACCATATTCCGGAGGGTGCGACATTCGTGCAGGGAAGCGTGGTAGATCACAAGCTGGTGACCAGTCTTTTTGCGGAACACAAATTCGATTATGTATATCATCTGGCTGCCTATGCAGCGGAAGGGTTGTCGCATTTCATCCGCCGGTTCAATTATAACACTAACCTGGTAGGAAGTATCAATCTGATCAATGAATCGGTGAAGCACAAGGTGAAATGTTTTGTTTTCACTTCTTCCATTGCCGTCTATGGCAAGGGACAGTTGCCGATGACCGAGGAAATGAAACCGGAGCCTGAAGACCCCTATGGCGTGTCGAAATATGCCGTGGAGATGGACCTGCGTTCGGCCCATGAGATGTTCGGACTTAATTACGTGGTCTTCCGTCCGCACAATGTATATGGTGAGAACCAGAATATCGGGGATAAATACCGTAACGTCATTGGCATTTTCATGAACCAGATCATGCAGGGCAAATCGCTGACTATTTTCGGCGACGGTGAGCAGACGCGTGCCTTCAGCTATATCGATGATGTGGCTATTCCCATCACCAATTCGGTGAATATTCCCGCAGCCTACAACCAGGTATTCAATATCGGCGCCGACAAGCCTTATACGGTAAATGAGCTGGCGACTGTCGTCAGCGAAGAATTCGGTGTCGAGCCGAAGATCACGCATCTGAGCGCCCGGAATGAAGTGTTGCATGCTTATTCCGATCATACGAAGGCGCATGGCACTTTTGGCGCGCCCACCGGTATCGATCTGCGGGAAGGTATTGCTAAGATGGCTGCCTGGGCCAGGAAGGTAGGAGCCCGGCAGAGTCAGGAGTTTAGTAATATAGAGATCACCGAAAAATTGCCTGACGGCTGGGGAATCAAAAAGCAAACGGTTGCCTAATTCAATCTCGTAGACGATGCAGAAGCCAGTAAAAGTGATGGAATGTATCCGCCAGGGCCAGGTAGGCGGTGGGGAGACGCACATGCTGAGTCTGATCGAGAATATGGACCGGAGCCGGTTCGAGCCGGTTGTCCTTTCTTTTACCGATGGTCCGATGGTGACCCGGCTGAGGGAAATGGGGATAAAAACGCATATTATTCATACCGAGCGGCCTTTCGATTTCAGCAAGTGGTCGCAGGTGAAGGAATTATTACGGCAGGAGCAGGTGGAGGTAGTGCATGCTCATGGCACCCGTGCCTGTTCGAATGTCATGTGGGCTTCTCAATCCCTGGGCCTTCCGGTGATCTATACGGTGCATGGGTGGTCTTTTCACCCTGGTCAGTCGCCACTGGTGCGTCAGATCCGGATGATGGGTGAACAATATCTGACCGGCAGGGCCGCGGTCAACATTTCGGTTTCTGCCAGCAACCGCCAGACCGGAACTAAGCATATCCGGAGATTTGATTCTTTGGTTATTAACAACGGCATCGACAGGAAGAAATTCAATCCGGGCAGATCCTTCAAAGATATCCGGCAGGAACTGGGCATACCGGCGGATGCTACTCTGGTGGTATTCATCGCACGGTTCACTTCCCATAAACAGCCGCTGACCCTGATAAAGGCTTTCCGGTCGGCATTGAATGACTTGCCGGATATGCACCTGCTGTTGGTGGGAGATGGTGATCAGAAGGCCGAGGCCCTGGACATGGTGCAGGCTGCGGGATTGAATGAAAGAATTCATTTTCAGCCTTTCCGGCAGGATGTGCCAGATGTACTGGCTGCTGCAGATGTATTTGTGCTGCCCTCTTTATGGGAGGGTCTGCCCATAGGACTATTGGAAGCGATGGCGATGGGAAAGGCTGTTATTGCGACGGATGTAGACGGGACCAGGGAAGTAGTGCAAGACGGGGTTAACGGATTACTGATAGAAGCGGGAAATATAGCAGCGTTGTCCGACGCGCTGGTAAAAATGGCAGGTAATGAATTAGTAAGGAAGGAATTCAGCAAGGCTGCCGTGGAGACTGTGCAGACGCAATTCGAGGCTGTCGGGATGGTGAAAAAGATCGAGGAGGTATATTCCAGGGTCCTTCAAGGGACCGACTAATTTTTTCAATGCTTGCTAACATATGAATACCGTGATGAGCATTTTCAAACCTGTAATGAGCATCTTCAAGCCCAGGGCGATGGAGATCGATTATGTTCCCGGGATGTTTGTAAAGGAATACGACGGGTGGAGAGGGGTTGCCATCCTGATGGTCGTGCTGATACATTTTTCGCCGGATTTTTTTCCCGTGGGTTGGGTCGGCATGGAATTGTTCTTTGTGCTCAGTGGATTTTTCATTACAGGAGTATTGGTAGACTCCAAATCAAAAAAACGCTATTACTTGCGGTTCATCGAACGCAGAGTATTGAGAATCTTCCCGTTGTATTACCTCTGTCTTATTATTCTTCTCTTTCTTCTGCCTCATTCCTGGTACGATATGTCGTATTACCGTTCCCACCAGGCATGGTTCTGGCTGTATATGGACAACTGGCTGTATTCTATCGATGGCTGGCCGAAGGAAAAGGCGCTGCATCATTTCTGGTCATTGGCTATCGAAGAACAGTTCTATGTTTTATGGCCGCTTGCCGTATGGTTGTGCAGTGCGAAGGGGTTGATCCGGACCTGCGTTTTCCTGTGTTTTTTCAGTGTGATTTTCCGCAATGTCGGCATGCAGTTTGGGTTTGTCCAGCCTTTTACTTATGTGGCTACTTTCGGCAGAATGGAAGGGCTTGCGCTGGGATCGATGGTCGCCGTCATGCTTAGGTCCGATAGGTATAAGGCCCTGCTGGAAAAATACGCTTACCCGGTTACCGTCTTTGCGGCCGGCCTGGCGATGATGATGTTCGTTGTGGCCGGATCGACGCGCTTCTGGATGCCTTATCATTACAGCATCACTTACACGGTTTTAGATGTTTTCTTTGCGGGGATGATCACCCTGACCCTTTGTCGGAATCAATTCCCCCGGATGAAAAAAATGCTGAATAATCCCGCCTTGCGCCAGATAGGCGTCATGTCATACTGTATCTATATCTTCCATTACCCGATACTGTGCCTGATACAATACAATTTCCTGGGTTATTTCGAGCAACTTACCCATCATGAAATGCTGGGTAAATTTTGCTGTCTGGTAGCGGCGTTTTTGGTCATTGTGCCTGTGGTATATTTTTTCCACAAAAAGGTGGAAATGCCCATTTTGAAGCTTAAAAAGAGAGTATAGATCTGGATGAATGGTAGGGATATTTCCGATTATTTTTTGTTAAAATCCCAGGGAAAATTATGATATGTTAAAACAGGGTTGTACATTGCATTACTTTTTAGACCCGTGTTATTCCTCTGCGCTGTCGTCCTAACAAAACCACTTCTTTTTTCCATCCATCCACTGAATACCATTTCCACTCCGTTAACAATATTCCATTGAGAATCGCTTTCCTGTAAGGATCGCCTCCTACTCCTATTTTACATCCAATATTAAGGATCCAATATTAAGGATTACCGATTGATTGTCACTTCGGTGACTCGTGTTGTTATGGATTTATGACATGTCTTTAACCCCTCCAAATATGAAATGTAAATTTACCCTTCCCGTAGTGATCGTATTCCTGGCCTCCATGTTTTTGGGTGCGCAGATGGCACTTGGCCAGACAGGAGTGCTGAATCCCAATGACACTGTCTTTACTTATAATCCGGCGAGTCCGCCAAAGACTCCGGCTAACAACGTTCTTGTTAAGTGGGTCAGGACAGTTGATTTCAGTTATTCTACGACTGATTTCAAATGTTACTTTTTTGACGGAATGGCATTTCGTTTAAAATGGCCCACCAATTATAACCCTAACCAATCATACCCCCTGTATATTTTCTTTCATGGTGTAGGGGAAAAAGGCACCACCCTTTATGATAATGAGCAGCAGTTGTTCCATGGCGGCCAAATGATGCAAACGGCGGTAAACAATGGCACGTACAATGGCTTTTTGTTTTATCCGCAAAATACTACTGCAAACGGCGGATGGAGTACGGGTGACCTCACTGCGTGTGCTACGCTGATCCAAAACTATTTTGCGCCACAGCTTAACGTAGATCTGAACAGGATCACTGTCAGCGGTCTTTCGGGAGGGGGTGATGCTGCCTGGACGTTTATTGAGACCTATCCCCTGATAAGTGCGGATGCATGGATCATGAGCTCGTCTTCGGTGTTAGACCAGAGTTACGCCAATCTGTTGCGTTTTACGCCTATCTGGATGTTCACAGGCGGCCTGGACAATGATCCCACACCTTATACTTCCAATCAGATGGCCGCAGTCTACGCCAAAGCCGGCGCTGATCTGATCAATACCATCGAGACGACACAGGGACATGATACCTGGGACAGTTCGTGGAACGAGACGGGATATTTTCCTTTTATCAATGCAGGCAATAAAGCGAATCCGTGGACGCTCACCGGACAGAACCAATTCTGCCCGGGAACCAGCATCAATGCAACTATTGGTGTCATGGCCGGGTTCCAAGGTTATCAGTGGAGACAGAATGGCGTCGTCATTCCCGGTGCCACTGCCGATACGCTGGTAGTCACCAGTACCGGCATTTACGATTGTAGTATCGAGAGGGGGACTACGTGGTCGGCCTTTTCGCCGCATCCGGATACGATCAGCTATCTGGTAGCCAGTGCTCCGCCGACGATAACAGTGAACGGACTGGTTAGTTATGTCGAGCCGGCTCCGGACGGCAGCACGACCACCAGCCTGATGGTGCCCAACAATTATACCGCTTATGTCTGGCAGCGGATAGATTCTCCCGCCACGTTGAGCAGTACGACGAATATATTAACGAATGCCGTGCCGGGGACCTATGAGGTGAAGGTGACGGGGCAATATGGTTGTTCGGCTAATTTCACCGCTCCTTTCGTTGTTGAGAATGCCAACGGCCCGAACCCGCCTTCTCCCATTTCTGGTTTGCTGGCGACTGCTTTGTCGCAGACTCAAATTAAACTGAACTGGAACGAAAGCTCCAGCCAGACTTATCCCGAGACTCAGTTCGAAGTTTATCAGAGTACTGCTATCGGCGGCCCTTACAAACTGATCGGACTTAGTCCGACGCTGGTGGATAGCTTCGTGGTCACCGGGCTGAATCCTAAATCTATATATTATTATAAGGTAAGGCCTATCAACAGTACCGCCGCTGCCACAGTGTCGGCTGCTGCCAGTGCACAGACACAAGCCGATGTGACGCCGCCGACGGCGCCGGGATCGTTAAGTCTCGCAACGACTTCGTCCTCCTCTATATCGTTAGTATGGAACCAATCCACTGATAATGTCGGGGTGGTAGAGTACGATATTTATATGAACGGCCTGAAGCTCTATTCGCAGCCGAATAGCGCCAGCAGTCCTGACACGACTTACACCGCCTATAACCTGGTGAACGGCAATACCTATAACTTTGTCGTCAGGGCAAAAGACCTGGCAGGAAATGTCAGCCCGTCCAGCAACCAACTGACTGCGGTTGCCGCCTTCAACGGGTTGAATTATACTTATTATAATCTTGGTTCTACCACACCGAGTGTGCTGCCCAATTTCCCGACACTGACACCAACCAGCAGCGGCAATATGGGTGTTCCGAACGTAGCCAATGCCCCGAATACCACGAATTTTGCTTATCTGTGGAACGGGTATATCAATATACCGGTGACCGGGAACTATGTCTTCCAGACTTATTCGGACGATGGCAGTGAAGTATGGCTGGGTGGTCTTGGCCAGACGGCTTCTCCGTATAGCTACGCCGGCACCAGCACTCTGATCGTGAAAGCCAATCAGCCGCAGGGCCCCACAAATACCAACAGCGCCACCCTGACGCTGCAGGCGGGAGTATATCCCATCGCTATCGGCTATTTCCAGGCCGGCGGCGGATATACTATGGCCCTGAACTGGTCGACGCCTTCGAGCGGCGGTTCTTTCTCGGCCATTTCTAACAGTCAATTCGTACAGACTTTCCCGTCTGCGGGAAATGCGCCTGCTGTGCCTACCAACCTGACGGCTACGGCAGTCAGTTCTAAGAAGGTGACCCTCAACTGGCAGGATACTGCCACCAATGCGACGGGATTCCAGATATTCCGTTCGACGAGCGCGGGTGGGCCATTCGCAGCAGTGGGCACGGTAGTAGCCGGCAAGACGACTTTCAACGATTCGACGTTGACAGCGGCGACGACCTATTACTACCAGGTGGATGCCATCAACAACTACGGTTCATCGAGTTACAATATCAATAATAATAGTGTAGGGGGTGGTAATTGGACCGTCAACTATTACGCTCTGAGCTCTGCGCCCAGTGTTCTCCCCAATTTCTCGACGCTGACTCCGACCAGCACCTTTACGGATACGACTGTCGCCATCAACTTCACGAATGCGGGTACTAACTGGGCGGCTACTTTTACCGGCTATATTATCATCCCGACAACGGGTTCATGGACCTTCAATACCAGCAGTGATGATGGCAGTGCGTTGTATATCGACGGGGTTCAGGTGGTTAACAACGACGGGTTACATGGGGTGAATACGGTTACGAGTACCGTGACACTGACGGCGGGTGCACATAAGATACAGGTACAATATTTCCAGGCCGGCGGCGGTCAATCGGTGAACGCCCAGATCTCCGGACCTGGAATTTCGCTGGAAAATATTCCGGCCAGCATGCTGGGTGGGCTTCCGGTTAGTGTGACTACGCTGGCTGCGCCTGCTATTCCTGCAGCTCCGTCGGGTCTGTCCAGCTATGTGGTGACGTCCAACAAGGTCGGCCTCACCTGGACGGTCAATGATACCAATGCGATAAAATATCAAATATGGCGTTCTCCTGTTACCGATGCCAACTACCTGTTGGATACGACGTTGAATGGCCACGGGATCAGCTCTTATCTGGACACGAACCTTACCCAATCGAGCGTGTACTTTTACAAAGTCAGCGCCCTCAATGAAGGCGGCAGTTCGGGATACAGCAATGAGATCGGCGATACGACATTGCCAAATCCGGTGTCCACTGTGATTGAGACGGTTCCTGGACCCATCAGCCTGCATAATGATACGACCGAAACGTTTAACCTCTCAGCCACTTCCAACTTCGGCACAGTGATAACGTTCGCGTCGTCCAACCTGCCGGCTTTCGCTACACTGACAGCCGGTGCGAATAACACTGCGACCCTCACGCTGAAACCCACCGGTTTTCAACTGGGTACTTATAAGGTTGCCCTGACCGCCACCGACAACTTCGGTGGTACGGTGACCGATTCTGTCCCCATTAACGTAACGGGGAACAACCAGGACATCATCGACATGAACATCAACTCACAATTCCCGCAAGGTGCGCCCTGGAACAATATCACGGCCAACCCAACTGCGGGCCTGACGGTGAGTAACCTGAAGGATATCAATGGAAATACCACCACCGTAAGTATAGTGAATGTCAGCCCGTGGAGCGCGAACCGCACCGGAGCTCAGACAGGCAACAACAGCGGTATTTTCCCTGACAATGTGATGCTGACTTTCTATTATGGTACGGCAGCGGCAGGTTACCAGATGTATCTGACGGGTCTTACGCCGAACAAGAGATATTCGCTGGTCTTCTTTGCCGGCTATCCGTGGACGGCTGCACAGCTGGCTGCACAAGGCCCATTGCTTTGCACCTATACCGCAAATGGTCAGACAGTCACCCTCAATGCTGCCAATAACACTTCGCAGGTAGCGCAGATCAGCGGTCTTCTTGCTGACAGCACCGGAAGGATCACCTTCACGTGCGGCAAGCCCACAGGATCGCCCTTCGATATGCTGGGTGCGCTGCAGATCATCTCTTATGATGCAATCGTCGCTACGACCACGTTGCTGCCCCCGACCAACCTGTCGGCTTACGGAACGAGCTCGAGCAAGATCGCTCTGAACTGGACAGGATCTACGGATATCCGGACCGGTTACGAAGTCTGGCGCAGCACCTCTCCGGTAGGCACTTATACCCGGATCGCGACACCAGCAGCTAATGCAACCAGCTATGTGGATAGCACGCTGACGCCGAATTCGACCTACTTCTACGAGGTCAGGGAAGTGGTGCAAGATAGCTTGTACTCCGCATTCACCCCCTATGCAGGCGGTTCGACGGTAGCCTATGTGGCCAACCTGAACTGGAATGGAACGGCCAGCTTCGCTGAGAACAACGGCCAGTGGAATAATTTCAATACGATAATCAGCGTACCGTTTACCCTGCCCAATCTGACCAATACCGTCGGGCAGAACACCGGGATCAATTTCAATCTTATCCGCAACACGGATGGATACAATTCGGGTATCGGTGTTACGACGGGTAATAATTCTGGTGTGGTACCTGATACCGTCATGAAAAAAGGTATATACTACACGAACTTTGGTGATAGCATGGCCTTTACCCTCACGGGATTGTCAATGACCTCTGTGTACAACTTAACGTTCTATGCGGGTGAAGTCAACTATACTGGTACCACGACGTATCGCAACGGCAGCCAGATAGCCACTTTGAACCCGGTAAGCAATACCTCGCAGACCGCCACGTTATATAACATCATACCGGATGCTACGGGCACGATTACGGTTTACATCGGTTCGTCGGTAGGATTTGGGTTCATCGATGCCGTGATCATCCAGGGCATGACGCTTCCGAGCTCAATCGCCGCCGACAGTCTCGGGCTGGGTGGAATAGCCACTTACCTGGCGACTACGAGGGGTTTAAGTACCGGGGATGCAGAGATAGGGGGCACTTCTTCCAGTCTGGATTCCACGGCGACTGTTACGGCCGGAGCCATGAGCGCTTATCCGAATCCATTCGTGAGCCAGGTGGTCTTGCAGGCGAATTTCGAGCAAAATGTACCGAAACTGGCAGTGCTCCTGGTCGATATGAGCGGGCGTGTGCTGCAGGTGAACCAATACTCGGATATCTATGCCGGGAACTGGCAGCAAACCATGCAGATCGACGCAAATGTGCCGCCGGGGGTATATAAGCTGGAAATGATTGGTGCAGATGGCAATAAACCCAGGGTTTTCACGCTCATAAAGCTTAAATAAGGTCATAGAACAAACAGTAGTGACATATTGTAAGAAAAATTCATAGATTGCTCAGAATAAGGCCGGGAAAATCAATTCGCCGGCCTTATTTTTGCCAAAAGAATACCACAAATCAAAAGAAAACCTAAATGGAACTGACTTTCCTGTTAAGGGCCTTGTCGCGCCGGAAATGGATTATTGTGATCAGCACGGCGGCGGCCCTGGTTACGGCGTATTTGTTAACAATCGGAATGAAAAATCAGTACAAGTCGACCGCTCAGATGGCCACAGGTTTTACGGTGGCGCAGGAGCTGAGGCTTTCCAATGAAAACTTCAACCTTCCTCAAATTGAAGTAAAATTTAATAATCTCACAGAGAACCTTACTTCGCCGCAGGTTTTGAGCATGGTCGCTTACCGGCTGATGCTACATGATCTGCAATTTCCGGATGCTGCTTTCGCGCGGCTGGATAAAAAGAGCAAGCTGCCGTCTATCGACAGACAAACAGCCATCTTTTTGCTAACGTCGCACCTGGATTCGCTGACGATGCTGTCACCGAATGTAGAGGCAGAAAAGGCGCTGCAGGACCAACTGGACGGTCGCGGGTATACCATTGACAACCTGACGGACAACCTGAAGGCGGACCGGTCTCTGAAGACAGATTATATGGATATCGCCTATACTTCCGGGAATGCGGTGTTATCTGCCTTTGTGGCCAATACGGTTTGTGATGAGTTCAGGCGCTGGTATGGGCACAACGAACAGCAGCGCGTTGACAAATCGATGGTGCAGCTGGATTCCGTCGTAGCGGCTAAAAAGGTTATCCTGGATGCCAAGCAGAATGCCAAGGAAGCTTTTATGTCGGCCAATGGCGTAGTCGATGTAGGAGTCGAGGGTAGCAACAAGCTGGCGCAGATCAGCGCTTTTGAAAATCAGCTGATCGAGGAACGGGGGATTGCCAAGAATGCATCGTACCGGGTAGAGCAGCTGGATAAGCTGATCAATACGGCCCAGAACAACGGTCTGAGTTCGATCGAAGCACCGAGCAATATCACGAATGGTACGACATCTGCTGCAACCCCGGCTTCCACGGACAACAGCGAATATATCAAGATGCGGAAGCAGTATAACGATCTGTACACCGAATATATGCAAAAGGGAGGGACCGATCCTGCTATGAAGAAAAAGCTGGATGATCTCTCGCAGAAGATGGCCCAGCAGAATATTGTGGAAACTGAGGCGGCCCAGGCGGCCAATGGCAATCCGAATGTAGTATCGGTGAATGATCTTGTCCAGAGGAAGATCGATGCCCAGGCTTCGTTGGAATCCGCCAACCAGAAAATCGGATCGCTCACGGCTGCGCTTAGCCAGTTGCAGGGAGGGTACTCGGGAATGGCGTCGAAGGGAGTCAACCTGCAGGAGTACGATAAGGAAATACAATTGGCGACAGCCGATTATTCGGCTGCCAAGGAGCAGCTAAATGCGGCTATCAACAGTCAGCAAAGCAGTGCCGGATTCAGGCAGACCCTAGTCGCGGTGCCGGCGTCGATCCCTGAGAAATCAAAGAGACCATTGATCCTGATTTCCGCTGTTGTGGGTACCTTGTTCCTGTCTTCTTTTGTCATTATCCTGGTGGCATTTTTTGATCGTTCCATCAGGTCACCGGCGCAATTCCATGCACTGACCGACCTGCCTTTGCTGGGCATGGTACCCCGGATCAAGCTGAACGGGCAGGAGAATGTGCTGGACAGGATCGCTGCTTTTGATAAGGAGGAAAAACACCGGGACAATAGTTTTCTGGAATTGTTGCGCAAACTCCGCTATGAGCTGGAGATCAGCAATAAACGGGTGATCCTTTTCACCAGCACCGTGCCGCAGCAGGGCAAGACTGTGCTGATCCAGGCACTGGCTTATATCCTCAGCCTTGGCAAAAAAAGCGTTCTGATCATTGACACCAATTTCTGCAATAATGATCTGACGATTAATACGAATGCCTCCCCTGTTTTGGAAAAGTTCGACCCGGGAAGCAGCAGCTTTGACAAAAAGGAAGTGTCCAAACTGGTATCCAAAACTTCTGTCGAAAGGGTATCCGTCATCGGTTGTGCGGGGGGAGATTATACGCCGTCGGAAATCCTTCCCAAAAACCATTTGCTGCGATACCTGGATCAAATGAAGGACGAGTATGATTTTATTTTCATGGAGGGCGCTCCATTGAATGAATATACCGACACTATGGAGTTGATCAACTATGCCGACGGGATGGTGGCCGTTTTTGCTGCTGATGCAAATTTTACCAATCTAGATAAGGAGTCTATTGAATTCCTGGAACAGCATAAGGACAAATTTATCGGGGCTATTTTAAACAGGGTGGAAGAGGCGCATTTGGATCTGTAATTATAAAGTGATGTTTTTACCCTTAAAGAATACATACATCAAGAAGAGCATCGAGCATATCCCAGCCGTAACTTCTGCCCACAGGATTGCCTGGTCGGACCATGCCAGGGGTATTGCCATCATGCTGGTGGCATACAGGCATATCGTATTGGGGATGCAGACTTCTCATATTCCCGTGAGCAACGCGATGTTCAACTTCCAGGAGGGTTTTTATAATTTCCGAATGGATGTCTTCTTTATACTCTCGGGGTTATTTGTGGCCAACAATCTCAAGAAGCAGTCTACGTTTCAGGTATTTCGTAACCGGGTATATACCATTTTTTACCCTTATGTCGTATGGGGGCTCATCCTGATATCGTTGGAGGTTTATTTTTCCCAATATACCAACAGAAAGCGTGAGTGGTCGGAGCTGGCGAAATTTCTTGTCCAGCCAAGGGTGGCAGATCAGTTATGGTATCTTTATATCTTATTCACCTGCAGCGTCGTCTATCTATTGCTGCGGCAGTTGACGAAAAATATCTGGATACAGGCCGGCTTTGCGGTTACCATATATGTACTTAATTTTTTGTTTCTCAAAGTTGTTTATGACTATAGCCTGATATCGGATACCGCCAACTTTTATAGTTATTTTTTCGTGGGCACCTGTTTGCCGGATATTCTGTTGAACAAGGAGCGGGGCCCAAAAGTGTTAAACGCCCGCAACCTGCTGTGGTTGACGCCCTTGTTTGTGGCGGGTCAGTATTTCTATCTGACACACATCGACGGCCCAAGTTCGTGGGAGAAGTGGTTTGTCGTATTTTTCATTATTAACATCGTTGCCTGCTTTTGGGTTTTTATCGTGATGAACCGGATTTCGCAGTACAGGAGTACGCAGTGGCTATCCAAGGTAGGCAGGTACTCCTTATATATATATATTCTTCACATTCCTATCATTGTATTTTTCCGGAATATATATCTGCATTCAAAAATACAACTCGACAGTTGGCTTGTGCTTGCCGGGTTGTGGGTGGCTGCGGTGCTTGTGCCGATCGTTCTGATCAAGTTGGGGCGTCCATATGGAATTGAGTGGCTATTTTCTTTGAAACCAAAAAAAGACGCATGAATCTTTTTAAGAAATATTCCTATTGGGTGCATTCGGGTAAGTATACGGCTATCCAGAAGTTTTCGGTGCTGGGGATGGGGATCGTTTCTTTCATGATGCTGACCAGGAATCTGGGCACATCGGGTTTTGGTGTATGGGGTTTATTCCTTACTATATCCAGCATTGTTGAAACGGCGAGGACGGCATTGCTCCGGAATGGTTTTATCCGGTTCATGCACCAGACGCCAGCGTCGGAACACGGAAAGCTCCAATCGGCCTCCTTTTTGTTGAGCCTATGGGTCAGTCTTGTGCTTGCGGTGTTGTTCCTGGGTTTGTCCGCGCCTGTAGCGTACTGGCTGAAAGCGGATTCACTGGCTGTCATGCTGCGTTGGTATGCGTTGACTGTTGTGCTGACCGTATTATTTTCACAGGCGGAGATGCTGCTGAATGCAAAGATGGATTTCAGGGGCGTTTGCTGGATTTATGTGATTCGTCAGGGATTGCTGGTTGGGATCATTGGGATCTATATGATCGGGGGGTGGAAAATATCCCTGTCCATGCTGGGTTTTTTTTATATGTTGTCTGTGTTGGCGGGCGGGCTAGCCGGGATCTGGTTTTGCCGGCCTTATACGCAGTGGAATTTCAAGGAATATAAGCCTTGGATCGGTAAATTGTGGCAATTCGGGAAGTATGTGTTCGGAACGAATGTCAGCGCGCTGCTTTTCAGGAGCACCGATAATTTCATCACATCGAATGTTTTCGGCACGGCTGTCTCCGGTTATTACAATGCCTGTCTTCGGATCAGTAATCTCGTGGATATGCCATCGCAGGTGCTGGGGGATCTGCTGTTTCCGAAAGCTGCGAAATACAATGCCGGTGATAAAGCGGCGGTGAAACACATTTATGAGCGAACGGTCGGAGCGATCATGATCTTCTCCATGCCTGCGCTGCTGTTTTTGCTGCTTTTCCCTACTTTGGTCCTCCACTTGCTGGCGGGGTCAAAATTTGTAATAGCCGCCCCCGTGCTGAGGGTCACTGCTTTTTTCGGACTGGCGCTTCCTTTCGTCAAACAATTCGGTACGATCATGGACGCCACAGGGCATCCCGAAACCAACTGCAAGGTGAATGTCATGGCTTTTCTCATCAATATAGTCAACAACCTGATCGGCATTCACTTCTTTGGGGTGATCGGCGCGGCGATGGGTACAGCTACGACCTATTTCATCATGTGCGTTGTGACCCAGGTTATCCTGCATCGCAAGTTCGGGATACAGTTCCTGGGGGTGTTCAAGAATAGTTTCTCCCTGTATAAGGAGATTTTTTCAGCCGGCGGCCGACTCTTTATGAAGACCAAGCCGGAGACTAAAGTCATCAGCGTATGAAAAGAGCACCTACAAAAAAGCAGCCTAAGCACCTCACGGGAACCAGGCTGCACGAACTCAGCATCATTCTTTTTGTAGCGGCTATCATCTTATTCTTAATGGTGAAAATCGTATTCTTTTAATGAAATCGTTATCGCAAAATATCGCCAGCCCAAAGTCCAGGATGACGACCTACGTCCTGATGGTATTGCTACCGCTGCTGGGGGTAGTGTGTACCTATCTGATTATAAATATAGCGCATGTTCCACCGATAGCGTATGTAGCAGGTGTCATTGGCCTGGCCGTCGTTATTTTTTCCGTCATGTATCCGGAATTCGGCTTGTATGTGACGATAATAGTGCCGTATTTTATTTTCGATTTCATCCGCCTTATCAATACGGAAGCACCGATAGGGACTGTCATCGACGTGATGGTTTGGGTGACTTTCCTGGGCGTAATCATTAAAATGCGGAATCACCACGTGCCTTTCTGGAATAATTGCAACAACGCGATTGTCGGGATGTATGTGGTCATTCAGCTGTATTACGTTTTCGAACGATTCAATCCGAACGGCGGTAACCTGGAATTATTCGTTGGCATCGTCAAGCGAAACCTATCGATTTTTCTGGTGCTTTACTGCGGGTTGCAGATTTTTACGGATATAAAATCAATCCGCCGTTTCTTTTATGTCTGGCTCATATTGTCTTTTCTGAACGGCTTTTATGCGTGCTGGGAGGAATTGGTCTGGATGCCGAAGTTCGAAATGACTTATATCCTGGAGAACCCATTGCGGGAGATGCTGAGTTCGCTGGACAACGGGAATTACCGGAAGTCGGGCTTTCTGTCGGGTTGCACGGATTTTGGTCTTTCCATGACCGGGACTATCATCATGACGATCGTTTTTTATCTGCGGCTGAAAACCACCCCGTGGAAGAAGGCTTTTTTGCTGATATCCACGCTGGTCATGACCCTGGGCATGATTTTTTCGGGGACCAGAACCGCGAATTTCATGCTTATTCTGGAAGTTTTACTATATGTACTGATGACCATCAATGAGAAGAAGACGCTTATTTTCGGCGCTCTTTGTGCTTTTATGCTGGCGTTTGTGATATTTGTGCCGATCTACGGGAATGGCACCATCAACCGGATACGAAGCACTTTCCAGCTCAGTACCGATGAATCTTTAAATGTGCGGGATGTGAACCGGCATTCGATTCAGCCGTATCTCCAGTCTCATCCGATCGGCGGGGGACTGGGTACGACAGGCGGGGTGAATTACGCGTCTAATATCGGTCATCCGCTGGCAGGTTTTCCGACGGACAGCGGCCTGCTGATGATCTCTCTCGAGCAGGGGTACGTGGGGTTGATCATCTCCTGTATCCTCTATTTCATTATTCTGGTCCGGTGCATCCAGTCTTTTTTCAGGGCCCGGAATCCTGAATATAAGGTCATTTATCTGGCCATTACCGGATTTATTTTCGGATTTGTTTTTGCACAATATGCCCAGGTGGCCATCGGCCAGGTACCAAACGGGTTCGCGTTTGCCGCAATGGTCGCCATCGTTCTTCGCCTGAACGATTTAGAAAATAGAGAGTCAACAGACCTAGACACTAAAACTAAAATAGCACAAGCATGAAAAGTCTTATCACGAGCTTACTTCTTATTTTGGTAACCTACGGGGCGTGGGCTCAAAATCAACCTGTAGATGCGAGTACTTTTAACATGCGAACGGACAGCCTGGCCGAGCACCTTGTGAGCCTGGCGATGAACAATCCCAGGATCCAATATCAAGCCAATCTGGCCGCGCAGTTCAACGAACTGTACAAGAAGTCCAAGACTGCCTGGCTGAGTGCCATCATTATCCAGGGTAACCTGAACGAATATTCCATCAATGAGAGTGCTGAAGCGAAAGCCGCGAACCTGTTTCCGAGA
>Ga0302325_10009169_pt1 | contig 21658 bp, 18 predicted proteins | sample Palsa_T0_2_FD_201948 | JGI IMG/M metagenome (GOLD analysis project Ga0302325, IMG submission 201948) | Peat permafrost microbial communities from Stordalen Mire near Abisko, Sweden - Palsa_T0_2 | ecosystem: Environmental > Terrestrial > Soil > Palsa > Peat permafrost | place: Sweden: Abisko...
GGGCGATTCTTCGCCGGATGGGGCGGAAAACTGGAGATTCAGGTGCTGGAAATCGGTTCGCTTGGCTTGAACGGTCCAGCCGTCACCGGTGAGGTTGAGATTGGACGAGGAGGCATTGAGGATCAGATCCAAGTGTTTGCCGGCATCGGTGGTAAGCTCAAGGAATCTTCCGGACTGTTGGATGGTGATTTGCCGGCCGGAATTATCGGGAGATTGCCATTGGCCGCTGATGTCCGGAGGCGCGTTCAGGAATTTGGAGCCCATCTGAAGCGTAAGCCAGATACCGACAAAAAACACCACGACAGAGCCGAGGTACAAAACGGCGACTCGGTTCATTGCGACAGGCACGCTCTTCAAGATTACCGACATCGGTCCTGCCTGACCACGGGATAAACCGCGCGGCACAAAAAACATTCGTCTGTTATAATCATTTCCGGAGATTCAATGCTCTATCGGCTGCTGGACAAACAGATTCTCTACGCCGGCAAAAAAATCCGGCTCGAAGTCCATCGGCTGGAAGATGCGGAGCACAACACCATCACCAGCCGCGAGGTTGTGGTTCATAATGGCGCCGTCGTGATCTTGCCGTTCCTGGATGAGAATCAGATTTGCCTGATCAAGAATTGGCGATATTCGATCGGCCAGACGCTGGTGGAACTTCCGGCCGGCACCTTGGAGAAGGGCGAAGACCCCATCAATTGCGCCGGTCGCGAATTGCAGGAAGAGACAGGATACCTGGCCCACCGCATCAAGCCGATCGCATCATTTTTTTCATCCCCCGGAGTTTTAACCGAGAAGCTCTACGCCTTTGCGGCCTACGATCTGAAAAAGTCACGGACAGCCCTGGAAGAAGATGAACAGATTGAAATTATGCCCGTGCAATTTGACGAAGCAATTGATATGGTGCGAACCGGACAGATCATGGATGCCAAGACGATCGCTACGCTCTTGCTTTTTGATAAATTCCACCGCGCCCCGAAGGACAATATTGGGAAAACCAATGTGTGATGTCATGCACGACATAAGGGTGTGACCCATGGGATGGGATGACCGACCTTATTTTCGGGATCGCAGTTCCTCGACGAACCCGTTGATGTGGATCATCAATGGTTCGATTCCTCTCTTTACATTTCGAGGCATTCGTGTCCGCGCCCACGTATCGCTCCTGCTGTTCATCGTCCTGACGATCCTGCTCGATTGGCGCGACAACTATCCGATCCAGCTCCGCGCATTCAGCATGGGTCTGCTGACACTCATGGTCATCCTGCACGAATTCGGACACTGCTTCATGGCACGGGCGCTGGGTGGATCGGCAGATGAAGTGTTGCTCTGGCCGCTCGGTGGATTGGCGACGGTCGATCCGCCCAATCGCCCCCGGGCGCATTTCCTCACCAGCGCCGCCGGGCCGGCCGTGAATCTGATCCTATGCATCGTTTGCGGAGTGGGGATTTATCTCACCACTCCAACCGAATGGATGAAATTGGCGGATCAACATGCCCATTTCATTCTCAGTCCGCCCAATCCGTTTGACATGTCGATCCCCTTCCGGGCCGGTTGGCATGATGCGGCTTTCTACTTCTGGTGGGTGTTCACCATCAACTATCTCCTGCTGCTTTTCAATTTGCTTCCGATCTATCCGCTGGACGGCGGGCAGATGTTGCAGTCGGTGCTCTGGCCGGTGCTGGGACATTTCCGGTCCATGATGCTGGCGACGGCATTTGGCATGGGAGGATCGGTGTTGCTTGCCATCGCCGGGCTGGCAACCGGTAGCCTGCTGCTGGTCGCCATCGCGCTGTGGACTTTTATTCGCAGCTACCAGGAACGCATGCTCTTGCGCGAGACCGGACCGGAAGAATGGCAGGATGGTGTGGATTATCACGCCAGCATTTACGGGCTATACGAATCCCACACACCCCGCAGACGGCTGGATCGCCGCGCTATCAAACGCGCCCGGCGAATCGCCCAGAAAGAAAAAGCCCTGCGCGACCGGATCGATTTCATCCTCGCCAAAGTGTCCGCAGGCGGCGGCCTGCGCGCCCTCACCTGGCGCGAACGCCGCGCCCTGCGGAAAGCCACCGAACGCCAAAAGCGCAGCGAAGCGGAGTTATCACAATTCCGGGATTGAGCCGCCGGTGCTCTTCCTCAAATACCGCACACTTTCCAACAGCGGCAATCTCGACGGACAAACGTGCGAGCAGAGCCCGCATTCGATGCATGCGGTTAGACCGGCAGCGTTGGCCATATCCATGTCATCTCGCTGAGCCGCTTCCAGCACGCCGGCCGGTTGCACGCGCGTCGGGCATGCTTCCAAACACCAGCCGCATCGGATGCAAGGCTGCGGATTGCACACCGCTTCCGGGGGCGTCACATGCACCGTCAATTCGCCCCCGGCAATGATCGCATCCCCATTCAAACGCACATCTCGCAGCAGATCGCCGCCGCGCAGAAGACATCGCTGCGCACCGATGCCGATCGCTTCCAATGCCTGTCCAACGGATGTTCCAATGGGAACACGAAGGAAATGCGCCTCATTCTGAATGTGGTCGAACACCGCCAGCGGCGCGGCGAGAAATTTTTCCTCACGAACCCCGCGCCCAATCGCTACCGCCGCCGCCGCATCGATCAGCAGAACACCCTGCGATGTCGGCAAATGTCCCGGACGCAAACGCCGGTTGGCGATGGAATAAAGCATCAGCGTCGGATCGGCCTGTGGATAATCGTTGGGCAATTCCATCAGCGTCAGATTCGCCGATGGCCCGGCGCTGTACACCGCATTTCGCAGCGGCACGAGCCACGCCTGGGGCGTGTAGGATTCATATGCGATGACCACCCGCCGCGCTCCGGCCAATCGCGCCGCCTGCGACACACCGGCGACCAAATCCCGGCTCTGCGTCGCCGCCAGCATCGCGCCCAGCCGCAGGCCGGCATCGGCATCCAGCACGGTGCAAATGACCGCCTCCACCGGACGAAGCACGATCTGATTCAACTGCCCGATCAAATCCGGACATCCGTGCCGATCCGCCCAGACCCCGGCGCGACGAAGACGATCGATCCCCGCCACCAGCGTCGTCAGCGGGGACGTGTCCGTTTCCGGTGGACGTTCTTCATGCGATTCGACAAACACTTCCACGGCGCGCGTGGGTTGGCCATTGGTGAGAGTGATGGGAAGAATCTCTCCCAGTTTGCCGGTGACGGGAGAGAGCGGAATATGGGAGGATTCCAGTGGAATTCGCGCCACGGATTCGCCGCGGTCAACGGCGGCGCCCGGCGGCTTGGCTTGGCAGCAGGACTCCAGGCGCGCCCCCAGCGGCACCAGCATTCGCGGCGGGGCGGCTATGGCCTGTGTTGCAGGCGGCTCAAGCGGCCAGAGCGAAATGGCTTCGGCCATCGGTCACACCCCGGCGAGCTGAATCCCGATCTTGGCGCACAATGCCTTGAGCGCATCGGCCGCCACCTTAAACAATTTCGGCCCGCTAAATCCGCTGAATTGCCCAGCCGCCTGAAGATGCGGCTCCAGACTGAGAAACCCCTCGTATCCGCTGGCCTTCACATCCCGCAAAATCGGCTCCAGTTGCCCATCGCCTTGCCCGGCCGGGACAACTTTCCCATCCGCCAGCATCGCATCCTTGATGTGGATATGCACCGTGTAAGACTTAAGCGATGGCCAATTCACCAGCGGCTTCTCGCCCGCCTGCACAAAATTGGCAAAATCAAACGCGTTGCGGAACTTGGGTGATTCGATCGTCTTGAGCAGATCAAGACATCCGGCTCCTTTTTCGCCGTAGATGTCTTTTTCGTTTTCGTGAATCAGCGTGACATTGCGATTCTTGATATAATCCACCTTCGCTCGCATCCGCCGCATCACTTCATCCCGATGCTTTCGCATATCCTGCCCCTTCTCCGGCGGGTAATAGCTGAAGATGCGAATAAACGGCGCGGCGAAATATTCAGCCGAATCCACTGCGATTTTGAACCGCTCGAAATGCGGCTCCCAAGGTTCGCTGATCTTCACCTTCCCAATCGGAGAACCAATGCTGATGACACCCATCCCATGAGCGGCCAGCTTGGATTTGATTTCCGAGCGAAGAGCCGCATCGAAATCCAGCACATTCTTCCCGTAAACCCCGCGCAGCTCGAAATGCGTCACGGAATTCTCTCGGCAAGCCTGAATCTGCTCGTCGAGGTTGGGCGAAATCTCATCCGCAAACGCGGCCAGTTTCATCATGGAAGATTCTCCTATTGTCAGGGGGACATCGTGAGGATTGGGCGCGCGGAGTCAAGGCGGATGACAAGGTGACAAGGTGAGGGGGTGACAAGGTGAAGTTTCTATTTCTCCATCACTGCTCGAAATCGACACTGAGCCGGGCCGTCCTCGGCCCGATTTGCTGCACAACGCAAGATTTGCCATATAATCCCGCTCATGAGCGCCCCCAAGCGTAAAGTCGTCCTTGCCATGAGCGGCGGCGTCGACAGTTCCGTCGCCGCTGCTCTCCTGCTGCGCCAGGGGTACGAGGTGATCGGCGCATTCATGCGGCTCGGCGGTGCAGGACTCGATCCGGAAGATCATGGCCACGCGCGGCAGGGATGTTGCTCGGTGCTCGACGCCGTTGATGCCCGTCGGGTGGCCGGAACGCTGGGGATTCCGCTGTATGTGCTGAATTTTCAGGATGGATTTGATCGGGTGATCGACTATTTCACTTCCGAATACAACAAGGGCCGAACGCCCAATCCCTGTGTGCGATGCAACGATTGGCTGAAGTTCGGCCGACTGGCGGATTATGCCAAGGCCGTCGGGGCGGATTTTGTCGCATCGGGACATTACGCGCGAATTGGAATTGATCCGGCGACCGGCGAGCGGGCGTTGCTTCGCGCAGTCGATACACACAAGGATCAGAGCTACGTGCTCTTCGGCATGTCGCGCCAAACGCTGCAGCACACGCTATTGCCCATTGGCGAATTTCAAAAGCCCCAGATTCGCCAGATGGCCGAGGAAATGAATCTGCCGGTTTTTAACAAGCCGGATTCTCAGGAGATTTGCTTCGTTCCCGGTCGGGATTACGCGGCGGTGGTTCGCCATCGAAGTCCTGACGCGGTTCGGCCCGGCGAATTGGTGCTGGCCAATGGTGAGACGGTTGGAACACACGAAGGCCACCAGCATTTTACGATTGGCCAGCGCAAGGGCGTTCGGCTGGCGCTGGGGCATCCGGTTTATGTCACGAGTATTGATGCGGAATCCAATCGTGTGACACTCGGCGAAAAGCAATCGCTGCTGCGGCATGGATTGGTTGCGGATCAGACCAACTGGCTGGCCGCGCGTCCGGAGCCAGGCGGGGCGGCGATTCGCTGCTCGGCCAAAATTCGTTACAACCACGACCCGCAGCCGGCGGAGGCGTCGTTGAATGAAACTGGCGAATTGATCGTCCGCTTTGACGAGCCGCAATCCGCCATCACGCCCGGCCAGGCCGTGGCGGTGTATGATGGCGATGTCCTGCTCGGCGGCGGCTGGATTCAACGGGCGCTGGATGAATAACATTTCCATGGCGGATGTCGCACCGGGCTTAATCGGACCCGTCATTTTCCCGAAGATGTGATTGGCCGGAGGAATATGCGAGAGCAGATTATCGACAGCATGAAGCGAGCCATCCGGCCCGTCATCAAGCATCGCATTGTTGTCGAACAACTCAAATATGCCCTGGCCGGCGAAGAAATTCTCTCCATGGAGGCCGGCAACGACCTGATCGCCCAGCGACTTCACCAACCCGGAGCGGCCGGAAAAATCGGCGGCACGGAGATGAAACTCTGCCGGGTTTATTTGCGTCGGCGCGATGCCCAGGGGATATGCACAAATTTCGCGCCTTACGGCAAGATGATCTACAACCTCTCCGGTGTCTATCCCAACGACAACGCGACGCTGAATCGATTCTGTCTCTATTATCTCGACACGCTGCGGAATGTGGATGTCCTGGCGGTCTGGTTCATGTGGGGCGAGCATTCGGCGCGAAAACAATTTGCTCCGCAGGCGAAACTGACTGGCCTTTTATCGCTGGAACCCTATTTCCATCCCAAGCCCTGGAGCGCGCAATTGGCGGGCAAACGTGTTGTAGTCGTCAGCCCATTTGCGCGAACCATCGAGTCGCAATATCAGCGGCGGGAGAAAGTCTGGGCCGCCCGGCCGGAGGTGTTGCCGGAATTTCAATTACGCACCATCCGCTGTCCGCACATCGCGGCATTGGTGGATCAGCCGGAATATCCGGATTGGTTCACGGGTCTCGAAGCATTGAAAAAGGAACTCGCATCGGAGCCGTTCGATGTCGCCATCATCGGCGCCGGCGCGTGGTCCATCCCCCTGGCCACCCACGCCAAATCCCTGGGCGGGTTCGGCATCCACATCGGCGGGGCGACACAAGTCCTCTTCGGCATCACCGGCAAGCGATGGGAATCCAATCCACAAGTCCGCTCCTTCATGAATGACTACTGGACCCGTCCCTCCGAAGACGAGCGGCCAAAGCGGTTCATTGTCGTCGAGAACGGCTGCTACTGGTAGGAAAAATGCGGATTAGCCGCCAAGACGCCAAGATCGCCAAGGAAGAAAATACGCCAAGGGGAAATTGAATTTGAATTGCGCATTTATAAATCAGGAATTTGTCTTCTCCGCGTATTTTCCTAACTTGGCGTCTTGGTGTCTTGGCGGTTCATCCTCTTAATTATTTCCGACGCCGTGCCCAAACGGATCAGAATCGGATGCCGGAAATGCCGGTCGTACAGGTAGAACACGCGTTTTGGGGCGGTTTCTTCGAAATATTCATAAAGCGGCAGATCGCGGTCGCCCAGGTGTCCGATGGCGGAAGTTTCGGAATTAAGATCATGAACGCGGACAACAGGAGCATCGTCCGGCCAGATGTAGTCGGAGTTATAGACTGGCTCCTCATGCGAGTTGTCCCACGGATAGTCCGCGGGGCCGCCGCTGGTATTGAAGTGGAACATCACCACGGCTGGGGGGACGACTTTGGCGGCGAGGTCCTGATCGATCTGCTCGGTCTCCGATAGAGTGAAATATGAATCGGCGACCAGATGATCCGCTATGGGCCACGATTCAATGGCGAAGCCTGCGATGATAATTCCCAACACCGTGCGCGCCACCGCACGATCGAGCGGGCCGGTCCGTCCCAGGACGTGGATCGGAATCAGCACGAGCAGCAGCAGGGCGGGCGCGGCGACCACAGCGTATGCGTTCAGTTGCCATGCGTAGAACGCATAACCCAAAAAATACACCGGAAGCACCCCCCACACCGCCCACAACCTGCGATTCCACATGCCCAGCACTGAGATCGGAATCAGCACCCAGAAAAATGCGTCGATGGTGTTGATGTCCAAAAGATAGGCGTCCGTAAAATGGTCGCGGATGTTGGCGAACAACGACATGTTTTGGTGACGCTTGAGGAAATACATAACGGTTCCCTGATAGAACTGCTGTTGCTGCGGCAGCGGCGAAACCGGGGCGGCGTTGGGGGGGATCGGATGAAAACCAAATCCAGCGCCGGGCGCGTTTTGGTCGGTGTAATAGGAGAACGGCGTGTAGAGCCAGTGGCCGGTGACGCCGTGATTGAAGATTAGTTGCAAGCCAAGAAACGGAGCCGCTCCCAGCAGGATGTCAGCGGCCGTAGTCAACCAGATTTTGCGAGGTTTGCGCCATAGGTCCATCAGAATCCCCACGCCGATGGCGACCGCGAAAATAGCGCCATCGAGCGGCCGGGTGATCGCTCCCCAACCGGCGGCGATTCCCATGAGGATTGCCCAAATCCATAAATTTGTCCGATGCCAACGGAGGTATGCGAATGTCAAAGCCAGGCCCATCAACAGCATCGGGGCCTCAGACAGCAGCATGACAGACATCAAACGGAATATGCCGACGGAAAGCAGTAATATCGCCGCAAGTAATCCGGTTGCGCCGTCAAATAGTTCGCTGACGATCAGGTAGAATAGGCCAACGCAAAACCCTGACGCAACCAACGATCCGGCATAATATGGCAGATGCAGCCAGATCGCCGGCATGTTCCATAGCGCGGTTCCCGGAAAATACATCGAGGCGTAAACCGGCGAGGCGAAGACATAAAAGCTCGCAAAAAAATCCGGCAGCGGATGGGTCGGCATCCAGAGCCGCCCGTGCGCCAAAATGTGCGTCTGCAACCAGTAGCTGTATTCATCGTGGAAATGCAGCCGCAGATGGAAGCGCTGAATAACTTCCATGTGAACCAGCAAGGGCATCGACAGAATGGAAATGACCGATGCAATAATGTACCGGCCCCACAGCGGAGGGCGGCTGGCGGTTTCCCAAAGCCAATTGAATCCGCGACGAACGGGAGGAATCAGCCCCGCAAGGATCGCAACGGCGAGAATTCGAAACTCGTAGCGGTGGCCATAATCGCCTTTGCCCAGGAAGAGCCAAAGCTCAAGGCCGAAACCCCCCAACAGCGCCGCGGGGATTCTGATCTTCCAGGGACTGAGTTGGGGTTGGTCCACGCTCGGACTAATCTAACCGCGAAATGACGGACCGCTAAATTCTAGAGCTTGGAGCTCAGCCCGCGATTGATCAGGGCAAGTACTTCCGCCCGGCTTGACGGGCTTTCGCGGAAAATGCCTCGGAGGGCGCTGGTGACCATCGTACTTCCGGGCTTGCGGACGCCGCGGATGGTCATGCAGGTGTGGACGGCTTCGATCACGCACGCGGCTCCAATGGGATTCAGCTCATCCATCAGTGCATCCGCGACTTGCATGGTGAGCCGTTCCTGAACCTGCGGCCGGCGGGCAAATCCCTCGACGAGTCTTGCCAATTTGCTCAGCCCCACTACTTTCCCATCCGGCAAATAGGCGACATGTGCTCGCCCAGTGAACGGCAGCAAATGATGTTCACACAGCGATTGAAATTCGATGTCCCGCAGCAAGACGATCTCATCATACCGTTCCCGAAAAACCGTCTTCAGATGGACGCGCGGGTCCTGATGCAACCCCGACATCAGCTCGGCGTACGACCTCGCCACGCGCGCCGGCGTCTTGCGCAAACCCTCGCGGTCCGGGTCTTCGCCGATGGCCAAAAGGATTTCGCGCACCGCTTGCTCAATCCGGGGCTGGTCGATTTGATGGGTTGGCTTTTCAGTTGGCTTTTCTGAGCTCATGCCGCCATTATATACGGCCGAATGTGCATTTCTCTTGGCAATTGGTAAAAAAGGGCGGCGAGGAAAGCGAGGATTTTGGTGAATCGAATCTGGATTGTGGCGGTTTTGGCGGCATTGGCGGCGGGATGCAGCAATTCGCATCAACCGGGGTCGCAGGCAACTGCTTCACCCCCGGCGATTTACAATCCGCCAATCCCTGCTGGATATATCCTGACGCCTCCCGCGCCGCACACCCCGCACATCAATGGCCCGCTGGTTTTTGGCGTTCGGCCGGGCAATCCATTTTTGTATTCGATTTCCGCTACCGGCGATCGGCCAATGTCGTTTGTGATGGACAATTTGCCCACTGGATTGAGTATCGATTCCAACACCGGCCAGATCACTGGCGCATTGCCCACCCCAGGCAATTATTTCGTGACGCTTTATGCCAAGAACGCATTGGGGGTGTCGAGTCATCCACTTCATATTGTGGTGGGAGATGAAATCAGCCTCACACCCGCGATGGGCTGGAACAGTTGGAATTGCTGGGCGGGTTCGGTGGATCAGGACAAGGTGCTCCATTCGGCCAAGGCAATGGTCAGTTCCGGCCTGAGCCAGCACGGCTGGACCTACATCAACATCGACGACACCTGGCAAGGCCAGCGCGCCCCTGACACCCATGCGCTCCAGCCCAACCAGAAATTTCCGGACATGAAAAGCCTGTGCGATCAGATTCATGCGATGGGATTGAAAGCCGGGATTTATTCCACGCCGTGGATTCAGTCGTACGCCAATTTTGCCGGCGGATCTTCGGACGACCCGGACGGCGCTTGGACGCGCCTGACCGGGCGCGCTGGCCAGCATGTGGGCAAATATTCCTTCCCCGATGCCGATGCCAAGCAATGGGCGGCGTGGGGATTTGATTATCTGAAATATGATTGGAATCCGAATCTCAAGCCGGAGGTGCAAGCGATGGCGGACGCCCTGCATGCCTCGGGCCGGGATATTGTTTACAGCCTCTCCAACGCCGCCCCGTTTGCGACGGCCGATGATTATGTCAACTCCGCCAACAGTTGGCGCACCACCGGCGACATCCGCGATGCCTGGTCGAGCGTGGCCAACATCGGATTCAATCAAGCCGGCTGGGCGCCCTTCGAGCGGCCTGGACATTACAACGATCCTGACATGCTGGTCGTCGGCTACGTCGGCTGGGGCGCCAACCTCCACCTCACCCATCTCACCCAGGATGAGCAATACACCCACATCAGTCTCTGGTGCCTGCTGTCCGCTCCTTTGCTATTGGGTTGCGATCTGGATCGGCTCGATCCGTTCACGCTGAATCTGCTGACCAATGATGAAGTGCTGGCGATTGATCAGGATCCATTGGGCATGCCGGCGTATCCCGTCTGGTCGCACGGCGATGCCAGGGTGTATTGCAAGCAACTCGCGGATGGCTCAGCGGCGATTGGTATGTTCAATCTTGGTACCACTCCGCTGAACATTACAGCCGAGCTTCCGGGGTTTTGCCATGTTCGCGACCTCTGGCGGCAGAAGGATATAGGCTGGTATGGCAATCGGTTCTCGGCGATTGTTCCACCCCATGGCGTCGTCTTGATTAAAGCCAGCGGAATTGGCGGCTAGTAATCGAGTGGAGTAAATAAATGAGATTCTGTTCGCTTGCTGCTATCCTTAGCGCATTCGTCGCAGGATGCACTTCATCTGGACCAACATCTGCGTCAGCGCCGCCGGCATCTCCCACCGCGTTCTGGCAATTCGCACAAACACCGCCGATGGGTTGGAACAGTTACGACACCTACGGCGACAGCGTGACCGAAGCCGAAGTCCTCGCCAACGCCGCGTACATGCGCGATCATCTGAAATCTCACGGTTGGCAATTTATCGTGGTCGATTATCGCTGGTACGACCCCGGCGCGAATTCCGGCGATCTGAAAAAACGCGCGCGAGCGCCGCTCACAATGGATCGTTATGGCCGACTGACACCGGCGGTGAATCGCTTCCCCTCGGCGGCCGATGGCAAAGGATTCACCACGCTCGCCGCCGACATTCATTCGATGGGCCTGAAATTCGGCATCCACGTCATGCGCGGCATTCCACGCATCGCCGTCAAGGCGAATCTCCCGATTGAGGGAAGCCCGTACCACACGCTCGACGCCGCCGATCTGCCCAGCATTTGCGGCTGGAACCCCGATATGTTCGGCGTCGATGGCGCCAGCGCCGCCGGCCAGGCATATTACGATTCGCTCCTGCGGCTCTACGCCTCCTGGGGCGTGGATTTCATCAAGGTGGACGATCTCTCCCAGCCGTATTCGACAATGGAAATCGAGGACATTCGCCGAGCCATCGACAAATGCGGCCGGCCGATCGTTCTCTCATTGTCCCCTGGCGAAACGCCGATCGCCCAGGCCGATCACGTGAAAATGCACGCCAACATGTGGCGAATCTCCGGGGACTTCTGGGACAACTGGAGTTCGCTGAATCGGAATTTCGATTTGCTTTACCGCTGGCAGGGCGTTGGTGGGCCGGGGCATTGGCCAGATGCGGACATGATTCCCATCGGTCACATTTCCATCCGCTCGGTGGGCAAGGAGCGCGACAGCAAATTCACGCCGGATGAACGCAAAACGCTCATGTCGCTCTGGTGCCTGGCGCCGTCGCCGCTGATGCTGGGGATGAGCATGCCGCAACTAAGCGACGATGATCTGGCTCTCTTCACCAACGACGAAGTGCTGGCCATCGATCAGGATTCCCTCGGCCAGCCGGCCAAGCGCATATCGCAGAGCGATGGCATCGAAGTCTGGATGCGCACGTTAGCGGATGGATCCGAAGCGATCGGAATATTTAATCGAACAGCCGACCAGCGCAGCTTTCTCATCGATTTCCGTGAGCTGGGCATTTCCGGCGCGCATCGTTTCCGAGATGTCTGGCGAAACCAGGACCTCGGCACATTCAGCGATTCGCTGCCCGTATATGTAGCCGGCCATGGATCGCAGTTGATGCGGATTTATGATGCAACAAAAGCGGAGAACGGAGCAGGTTGATGAGCAGCAAACAACCGGGGTCTTCTTCTTTTCCCCTCCCCTGGTACTCCGGGGGAGGGACAGGGTGGGGGTCTTCGCAACGAGCCAGCCGTCTCGAAATTCCAACCCCCACCCCAGCCCTCCCCCGGAGTACCAGGGGAGGGGGAAAATTGGTGGCGTTTTTAGTATCAGCACTATCATTGTTCGCATCGACGGCCCGCGCCCAAAACATTCTCTGGTACCAACAACCCGCCAAAAACTGGATGACCGAAGCCCTTCCCATCGGCAACGGCCGAATCGGCGGAATGATCTTCGGCGGCGTCAATACCGAACACATCCAATTCAACGAAAGCAGCCTCTGGTCCGGCGGTCCCGGCGAATCGGCCGATTACAACGGCGGCAACATCCCCGGCGGGGCGGAGCATCTGAAAGAAATCCAGGATGATCTACGTTCCGGCGACACGGCCTCAGCCACCAAACTTGTCCAACAGTATTTCATCGGCAGCGCCAAATCGGCGTACGGAACCTATCAACCCTTCGGCGATCTGCTCATCACCTGCCATGATGCGAATTCCCCCGCTCCGGAGGATTACCGCCGAGAACTCGATCTCGACGCCGGCGTCGCTCGTGTGCATTACAAACTCGATGGCGTCACCTACAGCCGCGAATATTTTTGCAGTTATCCTGATGAGGTGATGGTGTTGCATTTCACTTGCGATAAACCGGGTGGAATCAACATTTCCGTCGCCATGACCGGCGCGATGCAGAGCGAAAACAAAACCGTGACGGTGACGGACAACACGATCAAACTTTCCGGCAAACTCGCCAGCAACGGCATGGGATTCGAATCGGTCGCCCTGGTGCGAGCCGACGGCGGCACAACGACGGGCGAAACATCGGATGTGAAAGTCACCGGCGCAAATGCCGTGACGATTCTGATGACCGCCGCGACTGATTGGATGCCGAATTATCCGACTTACAAGGGCAAAGATTACGTCGCCGCCAATCAGAAAGTGATCTCGGCAGTGGCGACAAAATCCTACGCCGATCTGCTCGCGGATCATCAAAAGGATTACCAATCACTCTTCGGTCGAGTGAATCTGGATTTGCCCAAAGGCCCCGGCGCGGATTTGCCGACGGATCAGCGATTGGTTGCGAATCAAAAAAATCCCGATCCATCGCTGGCGGCATTGTTCTTCCAGTTCGGCCGATACCTGCTCATCAGCGCCTCTCGCCCCGGTGGATTGCCGTCCAACATGCAAGGAATTTGGAACGATTCCACCAACGCCCCATGGGGCAGCGATTATCACACGGCCATGAACGTCGAGATGATGTATTGGCCGGCGGAACCGGGGAATCTGTCGGAGTGTGCCGATCCGCTGATCGACTTCATCGACAATCTCCGCGCCCCCGGCCGGGTGACAGCGAAAATGTATTACGGCGCCGGCGGCTGGGTGACGCATTTCGCCAGCAATGTCTGGGGATACACCGCGCCGGGCGCGGGGCCGGGTTTGTACGAAAATCTTCCCGCATCAGCCGCATGGCTTTGCCAGCACGTCTGGGATCATTATGCATTCACCGGCGACAAAAAATTCCTCCGTGCGACGGGCTACGGCATCATGAAAGAAGCCGCGCAGTTCTGGGTGGATCATCTGACAACAGATACGGATGGCACGCTTGTTTCTTCGCCGTCGGTCTCGCCGGAACACGGCCCGGTTTCCGCCGGAGCGGCGATGGATCAGGAAATCATCTGGGACCTCTTCACCAATTGCATCAATGCCAGCGAAGTTTTAAAAATGGACGATGATTTCCGGGCCCAACTCACGACCATGCGCGACAAAATCTCGCCTATAAAAATTGGCCAGGACGGACAGATTGCGGAATGGAAGGTGGGTTTCCAGGACACGCGCGATCCGCATCACCGGCACGTCTCGGAGCTTTTCGCCCTGATGCCGGGGCATCAAATATCCCCGATTTTCAAGCCCGATCTCGCCGCCGCCGCCCGCAAAGCTCTCGAAGCCCGTGGCGACGGCGGTCCCGGCTGGGGCATCGGATGGAAAGTCGGTTTCTGGGCGCGACTCCTTGATGGCGATCATGCTTACACCGTTCTCCAATCCCTGATGTACCCCACGACGGATGTCAGCCACAGTTCCGCGAGGGGAATGGGCACCTATCCCAACATGTTTGATTCGCATCCGCCGTTGCAGGTCGATGGCGATCTGGCCGGGTCGGGCGGAATTGCCGAGATGCTTTTGCAAAGCCAAAATGGCGAGCTCGATTTGCTGCCGGCACTGCCAAGCGCGTGGAGTGATGGAAATGTGAGCGGCCTGTGCGGCCGCGGGGGATTCGTGGTGGATGAAACGTGGAAAGGCGGAAAACTCACCAGCGCGACGATCCATGCCAAGGTCGATGGTCCGTGCGTCCTACGAGCAAACGGAAAACTCTCCGTTGCCGGCGTGGATGCGAAGATCGATGCGAAAACCGCGTCGTTCAACGCCGAGGCGGGCAAAAATTACACGGTGACTATTGCCCCATAAAAGTTATTCAGTTAGCCCGCGAACATGACTACCGATAACAGTAGAATGCCACCCCCAATGGGATCGAGGATCATCGCATCGGTGCTTTGCTGGGTTCTTCTGCTACTGACAACCGCAGCGCGCGCCCGCTCCACATCAGACACCCAGCCCTCGGCCTCCACGCAGCCAGCACAGGAGCCGCAATCCCTGCAAATGCCTGCACCGGATTATACTACCGATCTCACCGGTGACTGGTCCGGCGCGCGCACTCGACTTTACAACGCCGGAATCGATGTCGGCGCTAAGCTGTTCCTCGAGGGATTTTACAACCTCCAGGGCGGCGTCAGCACCTCGCACCCCGTCGGCGCCACCACTTTCGATCTTGATTTGACCTTCGACCTGGCGAAGCTGGCCAACATCAATGGCGGAACGATTTTCCTCGACCTGGAAGACCACGCCTTCCGCAACCCATCCCGTTCGCTCGTCGGCGATCTCCAGGATTTCGATTTCAATAATACCCCGCCATATCTGGTGTTTGCCGAGGCTTGGTATCAACAGATGCTCTTCAACGACAAGTTGCGGATCAAGATCGGGAAAATCGACGCCAATGGCGTAACCGAATTCAGCGTGATCGATAATGGGGTCTCGTTCCTCAATGGCTCCGCTCAATCCAGCCCCACTATTTTCAACATGCCCACAACGCCATATCAGATGCCGGGGATCGACGCCTTTTTCACGCCCGCGGATTGGTATTACGCCGGAGTCGGCGTGTTCTACGCCAACCAGTCCGATCGTTTCGGGGAACTGATCGACGACCCTGCCAGCGAGGAATACACGCGCTTTGGAAGTTTCATCATCGGCGAAACCGGCTTCCGCTGGCATGGCACGCAGTTCCTCCCTTATGCCGGTAATTTCAAAATCGGCGGGTGGGGCCAGACCGGCACGTTCGAGAAATTCGACGGCAATCCCCAGCGCGGCACCGAGGGGATGTACACGATTTACGATCAAACGCTGTACCAGCCCAGCGGCGAACCCGAAAACGGCCGCGGCATCCGCGCGTTCGCCGACTACGGCCTGACCCAGCGCGATATCTATGCCATCGACCAGCATGTTGGCGCTGGATTCACCGACACCGGCGCGGATGTCGCTAGCCCGCGCGATGTCGTCGGTATCGGAGCCCAATACGCCCAAATCTCCAGCGAGGCCCGACTCCGCTATCCATTCGAGCTATCAATCGAGGGATTCGACCGGATTCAAATTACGCCCTGGTCGAGCCTGCAGCCGGACATTCAATACATCCTCCACCCCGGCGGCGAGTTTAAGGACGCAGTCGTGACAACGCTGCGGTGTGAAATTGATTTTTGATTGCGAGTGGTCCAATTCGGCTCTGAATGCGTGACACCTTCGGCGGAATTTCTTCATCCCCTCCCCCGGTACTCCGGGGGAGGGATAGGGTGGGGGTTTTCGCGAGCCCATCGACGTTCAGGCCCCCACCCCAACCCTCCCCCGGATTACCGGAGGAGGGGGAAATTCTTTGCGGATAGTGTCACGTACCCTCCGGCTCGTCATCCAGCCAGCGCGTTGTTCACGATATTCTGCGCTTCGTTCACAATCGCTTGCAGATGCCGCTCATCCCGGAAGCTCTCGGCGTAAATCTTGTAGATGTTTTCCGTGCCAGATGGCCGGGCGGCGAACCACCCGGTGGCGGTTTCGACTTTCAGCCCGCCGATCGGGGCGTTGTTGCCGGGGGCGCTGGTTAGCTTGGCGATGATCGAATCGCCGGCGAGTTTGGATTCTTTCACCGATTCGGGTGATAGTTTGGCAAGCTTCGCTTTTTGCTCCAACGTCGCGGGCGCGTCGATGCGGGTGTAGAACGGCGTGCCAAATTCGGCAGCTAATTCACGAAAATGTTCGCCGGGGTCCTTACCGGTGCGCGCCGTGATCTCGGCCGCCAGCAAATCCATGATCGGGCCGTCTTTGTCGGTGGTCCAAACCGTCCCATCCATCCGAAGGAAGCTTGCTCCCGCGCTCTCCTCTCCGCCGAAACAAACCGAGCCATCGAACAATCCCGGCGAAAACCATTTGAAACCCACCGGCACTTCGCACAATTGCCGGCCCAATTTCTTCACCACGCGGTCGATCATTCCGCTGCTGACCAATGTCTTTCCCACCGCCGGTTTCGCCGACCAGCGCGGACGATGGGTGAGCAGATATCCGATCGCCACGGCGAGATAATGATTCGGATTCATCAGCCCAGCGGATGGCGTGACGATTCCGTGTCGATCGGCGTCGGGATCGTTGGCGAAGGCGACGCGGAATTTATCCTTCAGGCTGACCAGTCCGGCCATCGCATAGGGACTGGAGCAATCCATGCGAATTTTGCCATCGTGATCCACCGACATGAACGAGAACGTCGGATCCAGTTTCGGATTGACGATGCGAATATTCAGTTTGTAAACGGAATTGATCGGCTCCCAATATGGCAGCGATGCGCCCCCGAGCGGATCGACGCCGAGATACAGACCGGCGGCGCGAATGGCATCCATGTCCACGACATTCCGCAGATCGTTAACGTAGGCAAGAATGAAATCCTCCTGATGGGTCGTCGGCGATTTGATTGCGGATTCAAACGGCACGCGCGACACGCCGGAATTGTTTCCCCGAAGCAATTCGTTGGCGCGATCCTGCACCCAGCGGGTGATATCAGTGTCGGCGGGGCCGCCGTTTGTTGCGTTGTATTTGAACCCGCCATCCTCCGGCGGATTGTGCGACGGCGTGATGACGATCCCATCGGCCAGAGCAGTTTTTCGTCCGCGGTTAAAAACGATGATGGCGCGCGAAATGACCGGCGTTGGTGTCACGCCGTCGTCGGGCTGGATAAAGGTTTCTACCCCATTGGCCGCGAGAACCTCCAGCGCCGACCGTTGCGCCGGAGCAGAAAGAGCATGCGTGTCCTTCCCCATGAATAGCGGGCCGGTGATGTTCTGTCCCCGGCGGTAATCACAAATCGCCTGGGTGATGGCGAGAATGTGCGTTTCGGTGAAAGTTCCGCGAAGAGAAGTGCCGCGATGCCCGCTCGTGCCGAAACTGACCAACTGATTGGGATCGGCCAGATCGGGTCGCCGCTGGTAATAATCCCGTTCCAGCCGAGTCAGATCGACCAACAATTCTTTCGGAGCCGGCTTGCCTGCAAGGGGGGAAATCATGTGTTCATCTCATGAAATGCGGTATCTTCAAACTCATCCTAGCCGAGTCGTCCACGCGCGTCAGCAGGATCTTCAGTTGGTGTTCGTTGATGTATAGGTCCACAGCTTTTCTCGCTCCCTGCCAATAGCCATAATCATCCACAATCGGAACCCCGCCATCGCTCAAGCGAGGATAGAGGTGGGTCAGCTCGTGGTAGGTGGATTCAAACCAATCGGTGTCGAGCCGCAACAGTGCGATCTGACGGGGAGCCGATTCGGGGATGGTGTCTTCGACTTTTCCTTTGACGAACGCCATCTTCGCCGCGGGGTAGCCGGTGGAAAGAAGGTTGGCCCTCGCGTCCTCCATGGTGCAGCACTGCCAGGGCTTGCCGGGCTCGGGCGCGAGTCCGTCTAATATTTCGGCGGCGGATTTGCCAGTGACGGTACGATCCACTTCCGTCGGCTCGGACATCTGGTCGAAGGTATCAAATAGATGCAAGGTACGATCCGCGCTATTGAATTCCAAAAGCGTCCGCGCGACCGCCATCATGCTGCCGCCTTTCCACACCCCGCATTCCACGATGTCGCCGGGTACATCACGATCGACAATGTATTCCACTGCGAGCCGCAATGCGCAGAGCGCGTATTTCGATGTCATCGTGTACGGCATCACCGCCCGGCACATCTCAATCGTCTCGGGATCAAAATCAGGTGGGAATGGCGTCATTCGCTGACCCCAGCGGAAATGGGCGATACAGGACTCGAACCTGTGACCCCCAGCGTGTCATGCTGGTGCGCTAGCCAACTGCGCCAATCGCCCTTGGTTTGCGATGCTATCCGCCTCCGGAAGCATCGGCAAGCTGAGCATGCCGCTCATGGGGTTGCCGGGGCGGTGGGCCGGGCTTGATCAGCAATAATAAGGCGGGCAAGGGCTTCTTGTGCCGGGCCATAGTTCGGCACCAACTCCAGGGCGGCGCGATAATGGGCCTCAGCGTCGGCGGGGCGGGATTGTTTTTCCAAGATCATGCCCAAGTTCGTGTGCGCCTCCGCGCGGGCGGTGCGATCTTGCACGGTATCCGGTTCGACTTCCGCAATGGCGGTTTGGAATTCCTCCGTCGCCCCGGCGTAATCCTTCTCATCGGCCAGCGCGGAACCGAGATTGTTGTGAATGCGCGGATCGTCCGGCGTTCCCTGCAAGGCGCGGCGATAATGTTCGATCGCGTTGGAATAATCTCCGCGCGTCATCAGCGCGTTGGCCAGATCGTTGTTGACATCAACATCATCCGGGTCGGTCGCCAAGGCCTGATGGTAAAGGCGAATCGCATCGTCAACGTCGCCTTGCCGCATGGCGAGGAATCCGAGATCGCCGTTGGCCGCCAGACTTGTGGGGTTGAGTTGGAGATTGTGGTTAAAAAGTGCTTCGCTGTCCTTCCACACCCCAGTGAGGAGGAATGTGTGAATCGCCAAGCCGGCGAGAGCGAGGATGGCGGCGATTCTGACCGCCAGATGGTTTGCCGCTCGCAGCAAGGCCGCGGCGAGAAGTGCCAGTCCCAGCACGCCGGGGTAAACATAGCGATCCGCCACCGTGGAAAAGTGCTGGAAATCAAATTTCATCAAACCCAGGAACGGGAGCGATCCCGTCACAATCAGGGCCACGCCGACAGATAGCCACGGCAATTTCCGGCGGGTCATCCATGCCGTAATTAGCATCATGGCCCCCAGACCGGCCATCCAAATCGCGCCGGGATGCGCGCGGAGCCACGGCGGATTGCGACCGTAATCCAGTGCGAATCGCGCCGGCAGGAGCAGCTTCAGTCCGTAAAATCCAATCGCATCCAGAAACACCCATCCTCGCACCCAGATCGGTTGATCCGGCACCACCGGTGCGGGCTGCGTGAAGTGGAGAATCCCTATGAACGGCGCCGCCAGCGCCACCCACAACGCCAGCGCCCGTACTGCCGACGTGAAACTGCGTCGGATCAAGATCACATCAATTGCGCCGGCCATGAAAACCACCGTCATGGCCGACGGCTTGGCCAGCATCGCAATGACGAACCACACCGTGGCCATGATGTAATGCCGGCGCGCGGAACGATCGGAGCCAGCGGATTTCTTCCGCGCATATTGAATGTACTGATACAAACAAAGGAACATCAAAAATCCGCTCAGCACCGTGTAAAATCCTGACACCCAGCAGACCGCTTCGGTTTGAATCGGATGCAATCCAAAAAGAGCCGCCCCCGCAAAAGCCGGCCATGGACCAAATCCCAATCGGCGCGCAAGGGCGAAGACAACCAGCGTGCTCGCGATGTGAAACAACAGATTCAGGCCGTGAAAATACGCCGGATCGAGCGCGATCCCAGCCGCATCCGGCGATCGCCGCGCTATCGCCGACACCGTGCCCCACACCGTGTAGGTGATCGGCATGTAAAGCTGCATGTGCGGCGAGTACCAATATTTCAGCACGCTTGCGGGCGTGGGGGGATTGAAATCAGGGTTGAGATAAATCTGGATCTGATCGTCCCAATTCACGAACTGGTTTTGCGCTACGGAACGCCCAAACACCGCCAGAATCGCCGCGACGAGCACCAACATCGCTATCGCCGAGCGCGCGGAATACCAACCGCTTTCGGAATTCGTCGAAAGGGTTTCGTCGGTGGACACTCTGCTCATTGAGGAAACTACTTCACCATTTCTTACCCAGCTTGTCGATTCCCGACTTGGCCAAATCCGCCGGCGTCATGGCGATGCGCATTTTCACATCGGCATTGAATGCGAGAAACCACGGCTCAGCCAGCGCGGGAATTTGCGATGCCTCTGACATCTCAACCACGGCCACCGCGCCGCGATGTCCATCCTGTTCTGTGAAATAGATGGTTTCCGGCTTGGTCGCTTTGAGAATCTGTTCCATCTTCGCGCCGACCGTGCCGTCACGAACGAAGGAATTGAACGGTTCATGGGGAATGCTGATCTGCAGCAATATTCGCATCGCGACTCCTGTTAAAGAAATGTGAACGCTCTTCCGCAAAGGGGTGATAAGCGCTCAGTCAATGAATGTCCAATCTTCTGTAGATTGGGCGCTGACGGATTTCCGCAATGGTGCTAGGGTGGAGGTCGCTGGAACCATTAACCAAAGGAGCCGTGCACCATGGGACGTGAAGATATTGCAGCGGGGCGAGCCAAACAGACCCGGGGAAAATTGAACGACGTCGTCGGCGCCATCAAAGGCGACTCCGGCCAACAGCTTAAAGGCAAGGCCCAGAAGACGGCCGGCAAAATCCAGGAACGGTTCGGCAAAGCCACCACCAAGCGGTGATGGCTTCGGCGATCTAAAAGTAACCCTGGCAACACGCCCGCAGACCGCGGGCAATGGAGAGTCATCATGCATGAAATGCTGCTATCAATGTTCGCTCCCAGCATGCCGGTCCTCGGCACGCTCATCTGGGTCGGCGGCGGATCGGTGGGCCTGATCGTGCTCATCGTGATCCTCGTTTTGATCCTCCGCTGAACCCACCAAAAATATTCCCGATTTTCCCCTTGACAGATCGGGATATGTTAGGGTACAATCCGCGTCATGCCGTTAGATTCCCCGTTTAGCGTCGCCGGCCTCGGCGACCGAATGGTCCGACCGCAACGATCTCAGCAAATATCGACGAGAATGAATGGAACACAATGGAACAGTTTGGAACACTTTTACCCCCTGCCCCCTCAGACGGGCCCCGGCAAATGCAACAAAATGCAACAGATTGGGTCATTTGCGCGGCGGG
>Ga0302325_10009170_pt1 | contig 21657 bp, 14 predicted proteins | sample Palsa_T0_2_FD_201948 | JGI IMG/M metagenome (GOLD analysis project Ga0302325, IMG submission 201948) | Peat permafrost microbial communities from Stordalen Mire near Abisko, Sweden - Palsa_T0_2 | ecosystem: Environmental > Terrestrial > Soil > Palsa > Peat permafrost | place: Sweden: Abisko...
TTAATCTGGCCCGTGCGGAGAATAAGCCTATAATGTACGCATAACACGCGGAGAATAGGCATGTATATCCACGAACGGGCCGGGTGGCCGAAACTTCACTGGAACAGCGAGGCGCTTACCGGCCTGCTGGCGGACGTACGCCACCGGCAAGGCCGCTTGCTGGGTCAAATGCAGGCCGTGGGTTTCGGCCTACGTGAAGAGGCGGTGCTGCGGACGCTGACCGAAGATGTCGTCAAATCGAGCGCCATAGAAGGGCAGGAATTGGACCCGGCGGCGGTCCGTTCCTCGATCGCGCGGCGCCTAGGGATGGATGTCGGCGGTCAGAAGCCTGCCGACCGTGACGTGGAAGGCATGGTCGAGATGCTGCTCGACGCAACGGGGAACTATGACAAACCGCTGACGGACGAGCGACTGTTCGGCTGGCATGCCAGCCTGTTTCCGGCGGGGCGCAGCGGCAGGCGCCGCATAACCATGGGAGGTTGGCGCAACGACAGCGACGGCCCGATGCAGGTCGTGTCAGGTCCGGTTGGTAAAGAGCGGGTTCATTTCGAGGCGCCAAAAGCGCCGCATCTTGGAAAGGAAATGACGGGGTTTCTGGAATGGTTCAATCACGGGCCGGAGGTCGATCCGGTCCTCAAGGCCGGCATCGCACATCTGTGGTTCGTCACAATTCATCCGTTCGACGACGGAAACGGGCGCATCGCGCGCGCGGTCGCCGATCTGTGCCTCGCCCGTTCGGAAAAGAGTTCGCAGCGCTTCTACAGCATGTCGGCGCAGATCCGGGAGGAGCGCAAGGAATATTACGACCTGCTGGAACACACGCAAAAAGGCGAAACCGACATAACGGAATGGCTGACATGGTTTCTGGAATGCCTGGGCCGCGCGATTGACGGTGCGGAAACGCTGCTGGCAAGCGTCCTGACGAAGGCCCGGTTCTGGGAGAGCATCGGCGCATCGCCACTGAACGAGCGGCAGAGACTGATCCTCAACAAGCTGCTGGATGGTTTCGATGGCAAACTCACGTCATCGAAATGGGCGAAGCTGACGAAATCATCGCAGGACACCGCGCAGCGCGATATCACCGACCTCGTTCAGCGCGGAATTCTTGTCCGCAGCGAGCAAGGCGGCCGGAGCACGAGTTACACGCTAGCTCGCCGCTAAACGAGGATAAATCCCATAGACTTATTCACGCCAGTGGTCGGTGAAGAAGCGCAGCACGATCGCATCGTTTACCTGAGATTCAAGTCCCTTGTTCCAAACGACAATCGCGCCAAACGACCCAACATGTTGCCGAAGCGGGCTGAGGAAATCGACTGTTGGATCATCCGAGCGGGCGAACAGAAAATCTCGATGTATGGGCTCTTCGGTCGGTGCGCCGACGATATGCAGGTAGTACTGGACCGAAATGCGCTCATGCGGACTGTAGTTGGTGAACCGTGGCAGTGCCGGCGAAAAGGTTTCGCAATCTATGAAATGAAGGGGAAATGCTACCCCGGCCAACTCTCGCTCGATGGCGTCCTTTTCGATGACCCACTCGGCTGCGATCGCGGGAATGTCCCAGCGCACTGGAAAGCTCCGCGCAGTACGGAGCCTGCGCCAGATCCACGCTGCCAAAGCTCAGATAGCGTCTCGATTTCCGCGTCTTCCGTCCGCAACGCACTCACCCGATTGCGAACGCCGCCGCGCCCGCTTCGGCCACGGCGTGATCCTGATCGCCCGAGCCGCCGCTGACGCCGATCGCGCCAATCACCTTACCGTCCTTCTTCAGAGGAATTCCGCCGGCGAAAATCATGATCTTCCCGTCATTGGACGCGTGAATTCCGAAAAATTGCCCGCCGGATTGAGCATGTGCCGCCAAATCCTTGGTCGCAATATCAAACGCCCGCGACGTGTAGGCCTTCTTGATCGAAATGTCGATGCTTCCCAGCCACGCTTCGTCCATTCGAACATGCGCGATCAGATTTCCTCCTCCATCGGCCACCGCAATATTCATGGGCTGTTTAATTTCCGCCGCTTTCTTTTCTGCGGCTGCAATCACTCGGCGTGCGTCGCTCAACGTAATCATTTTCTGTGTCCTCCGGGACGTGGTATTGCAAACGCAAAATCAGCGAATTTCACAGTGGATAACGGTCACAGGATCAATCTTGCAGTACTCCGCCGCAGCTAAACAATAGCGAGCCGCAATATGAAGAATGGACCGCGTGAAAACAGGTCGGCGGTCGCAAAAAAGGGATTGTGCGGGGTTATCGATGTAACCCCGCACGCCACCGCCTTCGCGGCGCGAGTGCTTATTGAACTGTGAGAGTGACCGCCGGCGCGGCGTGCGAGTCGGTGCCGGAGGTTGCGGTAATGATCACCGAAGATGTTCCGGCCGGTGTGCCGCCTCCTCCCGAAGAAGCGGGTCCGTTCGCGCAGGATATCAACACTGCCAGGGGAATCGTGAATACGAGCAAGGCCAAAGCGACGCGCCATGCCGGGTGTCGAGGCCGGAACAGTGCCAGGCCAAAAATTCCCGCGATACAAATCGCCAGGGTTCCCAGCATTTGTCCCAATATCGGCGGACGTGCGGCGCCAATCGCCTTCACCGCCACTGTCCGCGCGGTGGTCGAAATCGTCACCTGCGTCATCGCCGCATGCGTGCCGTCAAGCGTTATCGACATCGGTACAAACGCGCAAGCCGACGCGCTAGGCAGGCCGCTGCAACTGAAACTGACCGTCTGCGTCGAACCATTCTGCGGCGTAACGGTAAACGCTACGGTGCCCGATTGCCCAGCCACGATTGTCAGGTTGCCAGGGCTGGCTGAAACGCTAAAATCCGCGGCCGCATTCACTGTCTGCGTAACCACGGGCGACGTGCTCGTGGCGTAATTCGCATTCCCGCCGTACTGCGCTGTGATCGAATGCGAGCCCGCCGCGAGCGATGAGGTTGCAAACGTCGCCATGCCCCCCGCCAGCGTTCCCATTCCCAGCGAAGTCGCTCCATCCAAGAACGTAACGGCTCCAGTGATCGTTCCCGCCGTAGCCGAAGTAACCGCCGCCGTGAATGTCACGCTGGTTCCGGTCGTCGATGGGTTGAGCGACGACGTCACGGCGGTGGTCGTAGCCGCCTTCGTGCCCGCATTCACCGTCTGCGTCAGCACTGGTGAAATGCTCGTTGCGTAATTCGTGTCCCCGCCGTACTGCGCTGTGATCGAATGCGAGCCCGCCGCGAGCGATGAGGTTGCAAACGTCGCCATGCCCCCCGCCAGCGTTCCCATTCCCAGCGAAGTCGCTCCATCCAAGAACGTAACAGTTCCCGTGATCGTCCCCGCTGTAGCCGAACTAACCGCTGCCGTGAACGTTACGCTCGCGCCGCTCGTCGATGGATTGAGCGACGACGTCACCACGGTCGAGGTGGCCGCCAGCACGGGCTGCACCGCATTGCTCTTGTTCAAGAGCACCACGCTGCCGGCAATCAAATCGGGCACGCCGTCCTTGTTCAAATCCGTCGCTACCGCGCCGGAACCCAGATTCAGAAAAATCTGCTCCGGCGCGGAAACGGTGCCGTCGCCGTTGGAAATCGTGGTGAACGTTCCGTCGCCATTGCCCGGGAATATTCCGCCTCCGATCCCCTCGGTTCCGGTCTGCACCGACAGATCGAGTTTGCCGTCGCCGTCAAAATCGGCGATCGCCACGCCCTGCGCATAGCCGAACCCGTCGAACGTCAAAATCGTCGGCGGCTGGAATGTTCCATTGCCGTTGCCCAATGCAATGGCCACTTGCGGAGTCGTGCCATCCGCGGAAGATCCCGCCGCAACCAGGTCCATCTTTCCGTCGCCATTCAAATCGGCCAACGCGAACGGAGACCCATATCCGCCATCCGGTGTTGACGGGATGGTATTGGGAGTCAGCGTGAGCGTGTTCGGAGCTGCGAACGTGCCATCGCCCTTGCCTACGAACAGCAGCACCTGATGTTGCAGGTTGCCGTTTAAGATTTGATTCGGAATCACCATGAAGACATCGGGAAAATTGTCGTTGTTCACGTCCACAATGCCACTGAGCATGTTGCTGGGAAAGGCCCCGGGCGCGGTGGCGCTTTGGTAGGTGACCGTGATTTTTGGCGCCTGGAATGTGCCGTCGCCATTGCCCAACTGCACTGCGAACCCTTCATAGAATATCTGCGTGTCGCTGGCCTGGTCGGAAAAGCTATACGCAATGTCCAGTTTGCCGTCGTGATTGAAATCGCCCGTCCGCAGGCCGGTGAGCGACTCATTGATGTCGTTTCCCGTCGGAACCAGGGTCGGCACGGGAAAGGGCGCCGGTGCCTGAAAGCTTCCGTCGCCCACTCCGAGCGCCAGGTTGAACGTTTGCACTTGCGGCGAGGCAGTCAAATAAAGCAGGCCGGGAATGGCGCTGGAATTTGTGTTGAATGCGCCCAGCGCGTAGGAATCCACGCCGACCCCGGCGGGAATGACCAGCGCCGGGCCAGCTACCGGAATTCCATTGCTCCCTGTCAAATACGTGGTCAGTGTGGTTTGCGACGCCGTCGTGATCAGCCCCACCAGGTCCGCGCGACCGTCGTTGTTCAAGTCCAGAAGATTCGTTCCGGTGTAGTTGAACGGCAGCGTCGGCGCGCCCTGAAATGTTCCGTCGCCGTTGCCCATCAAAGCGTAGGCTGTATTCGGGAGATAATCGTCTCCCGCGTACACTCCGCTGTTCCCGAACCCGCTGTAGAGATCCGCATTGCCGTCGCCATCGATATCGGCGCCCACGATCAGGCCGCGATTGGCGATCGTCGAGTAGCTGTTGCCGCTTGAAAACGTCCCGTCACCCTTCCCGAGGTAAGTCCGTATGGTGATGCCGTCGTCCGTCGCCAAATCCAATTTCCCATCGTTGTTAAAGTCCGTCGCTACCATGCCGGGAACCAACCCATTCGTCGCGCTATCTACCGGAGGAAACGCCGCCTGCGGCACCAGCGTGAACGTTGTCCCGCTTCTCGTTCCCAGAAATACCTGTCCTTGCGATGTGATGATGTCTTCGGCCCCGTCGCCGTTCACGTCGGCAGTTGTAAACCTGGTAAAGAAACCCAGGTTGTTGAGTCCCGGCACGAAAGGCACGGCTGGGGCGAACGTCCCGTCGCCTTTACCCAAATAAATCAAGTATTGAAAACTCGTCCCGCTGCCCGTGCCCACCACCAGGTCCGGATTCCCATCGGCGTTCATATCGTCGACTACGCCGAACGATGCAACCACGTTCGGGATTTCGTAATTGACCGGCGTCTTGTAGGTGCCGTCGCCGTTGCTGATGAACACGCTTACCGAGGAGTTGATGCCGTCCGTGTTGATGGACAACAGGTCGACGCTGCCATCTTTGTTCAAATCACCGCCGACGATCGTGAACGGCGGGCGGTCCGGGGTCAACAGCGTCGGCGGCACCAGATCGAATCCGCTGCTGACACTAAAAATAACGATCGAGTCGCCGGAAACCGTCGCTCCCAGATACGAGCTGCTGGTTTTTGTCTTCCCCAGGTAAATCTCTGCGGCCGAGTTGGCGCCCTGGGTGACCGCCGTGCATCCATGGGGAAACTGGTCCGGTGTCGTCGTCAGGAACGCGTTAGCGTGGATCGTCCTTTCATAGTTCGGAATCAAGGAACTGACCGTGGTTACCGGCGCCGTTGACGTCCCACTTAGCGCGTAGTTGCCATACGTCAGTGAACAGTCCGCCTGCCTTTGCAGCATCAGATCCACACTGGCCGGAGCAGTAATAACCGATACATTCCCCAAAAACTGAGCAACGACCGGTTGGGTGGGCCCTGTCGCAGGCCGCGCGATTGACGCTGCGCGATGTGGCCTAGACGCGGCGCCCCCTCGGCCAGCATGGGCTGCATTCCGGCTGGCTAGCGGGCCATCTGCAAGCGGGCCTTCGTCGGAGGAAGGCACCGCGAACGGAAATGATGAAGGACACCCCGGAAAACTAGGGAAAATGAGGCAAAAGCAGCCTGAGAGGCAACACGCAACCAAAAATGTTACAGCGATTAAGGCAGTCTTGCGATGCCACGAGGCAAGAAAATGCACGAGAATCTCCGGGAGGCAAATTCCGTCAGGGCTGGGGCAAAACAAGCTCCCCCCGTCCGGGGCCTTTAATGCCGTGGCATGGTAACCTGCAAAGCATTACAGAGCTACGTCATTTTTTTGAATTCATCGGGATTCGGGCCATCTCCAACCGGACCCAGCCTCGGCATCGATCGTCTCCTGCTGATCCCAAAGTACCTTCAAGAAAGGTCTTCCGCGGGAGAACTCAGCCTTCGGAAGCCGATTCGGTTTCGGATTTTTAAATCATCGGCTATGCTGCAATCGCCGGTTTCGGAAACGTCATCAATCCATCTCAATTTCAGATGTTCGGTGCGCCTCGCCAAAGGAAGCAAATCATGAATGCGGATAAGAAGACGACGCCCTCCCGCCGCGAAGGCGTCGCCCATGAGAATCTAAATCGGCGCGATTTCCTCGCGACTTCCGGCGTAATTGCGCTTGCCAACACTTTAGGCAACTCCGTGCGCATGAAGTCTCGCTCACGGCCCCTGACCGGCGAACCGCCGAAATCAGCCGCGGCCCCCAATCTGCAGCGCATCATCATCGACACCGATCCCGGTGTGGACGACGCAATCGCAATTTTTCTCGCCCTGCGCTCCCCGGAACTCAAAGTCGAAGCCATCACCCCGGTTTGCGGCAATGTCCCTCTCGAGCTCACGCTCCCCAACGCGCTGCGCCTCGTCGAAATCGCCGGCCGCACCGACATTCCTGTCGCCGCCGGAGCCAGTCATCCATTAATTCGCCGCCTCGTTACCGCGCGGTACGCTCATGGAAATAACGGTCTGGGTGGCGTCGACTTTCCCGCGCCCACCACGAAACCAGCGCGCGAAACCGCGAACGAAATCATTTCTCGCATCATTCGCGAGAGCCCCGGCGAAATCACCATCGTCGCCCTCGGTCCGCTCACCAACCTCGCCACCGTTCTCCGCACCGACCCTGAAATCGCCGGAATGATCCGCGGCATCGCGCTCATGGGCGGCTCGCTTTCGGGAGGAAACATCACCCCCTCCGCGGAATTTAATTTTTACGTGGACCCCGAAGCTGCGCGCATCGTCTTTGATTCCCATATTCCACTCACGATGGTGGGCCTCGATGTAACGCGGAAAGTCTTGCTTCGCGAAGATCACGTCCAGCAACTCGAAGCCGTCAAGAATCCTGTCAGCCAGGCCGTCGGACGCATCATGCGCGCCACAATCGAACGCCTGCGCACCGGACGCGACGCCCCAGCCGTCGCCATGCACGACCCGCTCACCGTCGCCAGCCTGATCGATCCCGCCATGTTGATCGTTCGCGATTATTACGTCGAAATCGAAACGTCCGGGGAATGGAGTGCTGGCGAATCGGTAGGTTACCAGCGCGCGCCCGTGCGCAAATCGGCGCCGCTGGAAACCAGCGATCCAGAGCCACTCGAATCCCCGCCGACCTTGGCGCCAAACTCAAAAGTCGCCATGGAAGTCGACTCGGAACGATTCTTCAGGCTCCTGATACCGCGCCTGACCGGATCGGCCGTGTAGCATAAACTCGATTCAACCTGGAGTTGGAAATCGCGAAAAGTCTTTCGAGCGGGCGTTAGCGCGCTGGATGCAATGTTCTACAAAATTCGTCGCTTGAGTCGGCGGCAAGCCGCACTTTGCAAGGAAGCGGGCCTGCCAGCACGCAGGCCCGTCGTAATGGTGAGGAATTCTTTGCTGCGGCTACTTCAGCGCGCTCCGCAGATGTGCGGTCGCTTTTTCCAGGCGGCGTTTCAGCGCTACAACGTCTTTCGCCAGGGAATCGAGCTCCTTTTTTGCAAGCACGCCCGCCTTCGCCATCTTGTGCGCCCGCCGATCGGCTCTGCCGACTGCCGCGCCAATAGTGTTTGCCACTTTCGTCAATCTGCTTTTCTTTGCCATTTTTCCTCCAGATAAACCAAGCCCATCCTAACCGCCGCCGTATGTGACCGTCAACCCTGTTGAAATATCGCCGCTAATTGGGGAGTCGAAAAACGAAACTAATGTCTTCCTGCGTTTCGATGGCTTGCCCGTTCAGGCGAGTCGGGCTGTATTTCCAGTTCCGCACCGCAGTCATCGACGCATTGACCAGCGTCTGCGGGCCGCTGATCTGCGCCAGACTTTCGATCACGCCATCCGTGCCGATCACCGCATGCAGTTTCACGGTTCCTTCGATCTTCTGCTGCACCGCATCGGCCGGATAAACCGGTTCGACCATATTGATCAGCTGCCCGACCAGCAGATTTCGTCCATTCTGCGTGGCATGCGCACCATTAGCAGGCATGGGCACCGACCGTTGCGAACTGATCGCGACCGAACCTGACGCGCTGATCGGTGTCTCGGGCAAACTCAAAACAAGCGGCACGTCCGCTTTTGCGGCGCTGGCAGACCCTAACGTGGATTCAACGGCGGCGGGCGGGCTCGAACGCTGCGCTGGAGGTCCAGCGTCAATCGTCGTGTGATTCGCCCCCGGGCTTGCCGCTGAATTCCCCGACGTTTCCACCCCTGCTGCTGCGCTTGTGCGGCTCGTTCCAGTGCTCGCCGGAATCACCCAGCGACGATTCGACGTATCCACGATCTCGATGAAAAGCGGTTTCGCCGGTGCCGCGTTCACCGAGCTCGCGGAGCTGCCGCCGATCGGAGCCGCGGAACGGGGACTCGCAGCAGACGTAGCTGGGCTTCTCGGAACCAGAGCGTCTTGCTGTTCCCCGAGCACGTCGTTTAGCGCGCCGCGGCGCACGGCCATCCCCGCGATGAACGAAATCAGCGCGAGCAGTAAAACCAGCGCTGCGAGGAACCATCCCGTTTGCAATTGCACTCTAAAATCTTTCCAGCCTGAACCCGCCACGGCAACCGCAGGCACGACAGGCTCCGCGAGTGGTTCTCGAACTTCACGTGGAAGTGGCGGCGCGATCGCGAGACTCTGTGAACTGCGGAATCCGCCCGAGATTGCGCTCATCGATGAAAACGGCGTGTGCGGCCTTCTCTCGAACGGGACCACCGGCGGCCCGAAGGCTTGGATCAACTCGTCTTCCGTTTCCGGTTCGTCTTCGGTTTCTGGCGTTTCTTCACCCTCCACGTCGTCTTCCGCAGCCGGCTCCTCGGCGGACTTCGCTTCGCCCTGAATTTCGACTTCCCTTTCGAGTTCTTTTCCGGCTTCCGCTTCGCTCCGTCCGTCTAACGCGAGTTCCGTCTCTGGCTCTTTTTCGGTTTGATGTTCGGTCTCAATTTCGTCTTGCCGATCGGCTTCTCCTTCGTCTTCCGCGGTTTCTGCCGCGGCGAGCGGTTCGGCGGCATTGTGTCCGGACTCGAAAGTCCTCATTTCTTCCGCGCTTAACACATTGTCTTCAGCCAGCTCCCGAACCTCTTCCTCATCGCGTCGTTCTGTTTGGACCGGTGGAATCTCCTCGTCATTTACCGGATCGCTTTCGTCCTCAAATTTTTCCGGCGACGCTTCTCGGGCCATCCATTGCCGGATTTGCTTCAGCGCGCTTTCCGGCAGATCCACAAATCGTAAACCCGCCTCTTTTCTTGAGGCGCTTAGCCAGACGATCTCGGCCGCCACCTCCAGCCGGTCGCGCATTTTCGGAATTTCCAGCCAAATGGGCATCGTCTCGCCGGCCTCGAGCACCGCCGCGGCCTGCACCGAAATCCCGCTCTCGCTGATATTCAGGACGATTCCGCCGTTGTCGTCGCCCATCTTCACGTAAGAAAGCGAATGAACCCGCTGCCGCGCGTGAACCCGCCGGTCTTTTTCGGGGCGCCGGTTTCCGGATTTTTCGGGAGTATCGGGCATGTCCATCAACCGTCGCGGGTGGGATCGCGACGAACCTCAATTCAGCAAAGTATACGCTTGCGCCTCGGGCCCGACAACGAATCTAACTTTGCCCGGTCGCGGCGGTTCGGCCTTGCAATTCCTGCCAGCCACCGGGAAGTTCGATTTGAATATGAGTCGCTTGATCGAATAGAACGAAGCCGCTCAAATTCGCGATTTCCTGCGAAACGAGTGCGCGGAATTTTTCCTGATTCACCGGCCCGATTTGCGTGCCCGGCAACGGCGTGGGCCAGTTGAAAGTTCGGGTAATCTCGACAGCGATGCGCGCCCGGTTCCGCGCCGGAAGAAAAACAGAGTTGTCCAGCGCGATTGGCTCCTCCGAGCTCACGCTGCCCGTTGATTTCAACCGCGTCATCACCACTGTGGTGGGCCCTTTCGTCAACTGGTAATCGGCATCCGTTGTGTTGTCGAGGTCATACGAAAAAATCAGAGTCGCGTGCGTCGCGTCCACTTCCTTGACTTGCACTCCCGCGAAGTCGCCTTGTATCGCCCCGGAATTCCATGCGGGAGAAGTGTGTTTCTCCTTTGGCTCACTCATCGGCGTTCGTGGCAACACGAACACCACCAGAACCAGCAGGCACGCCACCAGAATCGAAAAAACAATGAGTGTCTTCATACGTTTCGCCAGACTCTGAATCTAGCACATCACGCGGGGCGAGCCGCGGCCCATGCGAAATTCTCGCGCACCGCGGTTATTCGTTCAGGTATTTCACGAATACCACTTCATTCTGCTTTTCGTTGTAGATCAGCTCGTCCACGGTGGCTTGCGTCAGCAACAGACCAAACCCTCCGGGGCGTAGTCCTTTATCTTGCCGGATCTGGTCGTGCTTGGTCGGCTCATCGAGCCCGTGAGAAATGGCCGCGTGCTCCAGGTCCGCGAATTTAAATCCAGTGCCGGGATCGGCGATGCGGTACATCAGCATCTTTTTCGCTCGCAGATAGGAAATGCGCACCTTTCGATTGGGGTCGAGTTTGCCGCCCCATTCAATCGCGTTCAGCAGGAGCTCGTGAAACGCCTGTCCCACCGCGCGGCGTACGTCCTCCGGAAGCCCGCTCTTAAAATGGGCCATGAACGCTTCGATTCGCTCGGCCTCTTCCAGCGAGCAGGGCACCACAAGTTCGACCCACGTGGGAGTGGCGGAGACGACTTCAATCGTTCGCTGCCCCGGCTGCTTTGCCAGCGTTTCCTTCACCAGCCCCACGAGCGCCTGCGGGTCGACGGGTTTCGCCACATAGGTATAGGCCTCTTCGCGAATCGCGGTGAGCAGGGTCTCGGGCGTGTCGTCGGAGGTCATGATGATGATTTTCGGCCGTGTCTTCACATTGCGCAATTTCGACAAAACTTCCAACCCGTTCATTTTTGGCATCCAAACGTCGAGCAACGCCAAGTCAAATTTCCCAGCCTTCAGTTTCTTCAACGCGGCCGCCCCGTCGGCCACCGCCACCACCGTGAATTTCTGCGCGCGCAGCGTTTCGGAAAGTAGCAGGCGGGTGGTGCGGTCGTCGTCAGCAATCAGTATGCGCGTCATCTTTTCCTTCCTTGAGCGTGAACCGGGCGGGCGGTCCGCCGCGGTTTTTCGGTTTTTTCGCCGATCGCCTGAAGTGCCGGGAGCAACGAAGCGATTTCGTCTTCCAGTGTCGCGTAGAGCTCCCAAGCGCCATCGAGTTTACCCTGACGAGCGTTTTTTTCCATCTCCCTCGCCGTTTCGAGCGCCGCCGAAGCGCCGAAATTCCCCACCGATCCCTTCAGCGCGTGCGATCCATCCGCCAGCAGGGTTGCGTCGTGCGCAGTCAGCGCGGCGCGAATGCGCGCCATCATTTTAGGGCAATCTTCGCGGAAAGTGCCCACGATCGTCCGCAACAATTTTTTGTTTCCGCTGAATCGCGCCATCAGCGCGTTCACGTCCAGTTCCCTGCCCGGTGACGCCGAATCTTTTTCGCGCGCCGGCTCGATCGCGCCCGCCGAATTCACGTTCTCTTCCACGGTCCGCAAGAAAGTTTTAGGATCGAGTGGCTTGGATAGATACCCGTCCATTCCCGCGTCGAGGCACCGTTGCCGGTCGCCCTGCATCGCGTGAGCTGTCATTGCGATAATCGGCACATGCGTGCCAGTGCCCTTTTCTTTTTCCCGGATCGCCTGCGTCGCTTCCAGGCCGCCCATTTCCGGCATCTGCACGTCCATCAGCACCAGATCGAATTTATGCCGCTCCACCGCGGCCAGCGCCTGGCGTCCATTCTCCGCCAGAATCACCGAGTGTCCCCGCCGTTGCAGCAGGTGCAGCGCAAGATCTTGATTCACCGGATTGTCTTCCGCCACCAGAATGCGAAACTTCCGCCGCGCCACCCGTCCGCGCGGCGACGTTTCATTCGCTTGTTTGCGGTGCCGCGTGGGCAAGTGCAACGCACTTACGATCGCGTCCCATAACTCCGACTGTTTCGCCGGCTTGGTCAACGCCGCCGCCGCGCCCACCGTTTTCGCGCGGCTCGAATCTTCGCGCAGGCCCGCCGAGGTCAGCAAAATCACTGCCGCTTGGCGCAGATGTGGATCTTGCTTCACCCGCGCGGCCACTTCGAATCCGTCCATCTCCGGCATGTGCGCGTCGAGCAGCACCAACCGGAACGGGTTGCCGCGAATGTGCGCTTGTTTCAACATCTCCAGTGCCGCGCGTCCGTTCTCCGCCGCCACTGGTTTCATTCGCCAATTCCCCATCATTTCTTCCAGAATCTTTCTGCTCGTTTCATTGTCATCCACCACCAGTACCGGAAGATCCCGAAGCTTGACCGGCGCGATAAATTCCGTCGCATCCTCGCCGGTTCTCTGCGGCAGCGAAAACCGGGCCGTAAAATGGAACGTGCTCCCCGTTCCCACCTCGCTTTCCACCCATATCAACCCGCCCATCAGCTCGCAAAGCTGCGCGGAAATCGCCAGGCCAAGGCCCGTGCCGCCGTACTTGCGTGTGGTCGAAGCATCCGCCTGCGCGAACGCTTCGAAGATCTTCTGCTGTTGTTCCGCGGCGATGCCGATGCCCGTATCCGTCACCGAAAAATGAAGCAATGCCTCATGCGAGGTCTTGGATTCGAGTTGCACGTGCAGCACCACTTCGCCGCGTTCCGTGAATTTAATCGCGTTCCCCACCAGGTTCACCACGATCCGCCGCAACCGGTCCGGATCTCCGATCAGAATATCCGGAACTTCCTGCGGAAAGTGCGACGCCAGTTCGATATGCTTCTGCTGCGCCCGCAGCGCCAGCGTTTTCAAGGTTTCTTCCACCGTGTCGCGCAGCAAAAATTCCACGGTGTCCAGCTTTTCCTTTCGTGCTTCCACTTTCGAAAAATCCAGAATGTCGTCGATCAGATTCAGCAGCGACCCGGCCGAGCCCTTCACCGTCTGCAGATATTCGCGTTGCTCGGGGTTCAGCTTCGTTTCCAGCGCCATGTCCGTCATCCCCACGATGGCGTTCATCGGCGTGCGAATCTCGTGGCTCATGTTCGCCAGGAATTCACTCTTCGCGCGCGTGGCCTCCTCCGCTTTCAGTTTCGCGATCTCCAGCTCCTTGACCAGTTGCGCCAGGCGGCTCGCGTCTTCCGCCTGCGCATGCCGCGCGGCCTCCAGATAATCGGCATACAATTTCAATTCATTCTCGGCGTGCCGCCGCTCGATGAACTGCCCGATCTGGCTCCCGATCGAATCGAACATTTCCAGCAAGTCGCTCTCGATTTTCCGGATGCTCCGCCCGAAAAATTCCACCATTCCTGTGACATTCTCCCCGGTGCGAATCGGGAACCCGAACGACGAATGCAAACCTTCCTCGCGCGCGATGGGAGTCCGCGGGAAATTATTATCGGCCGGCAGGTCCTGCTGCCACATCGCCTGGCGCATTTCCCAAACTCGTCCCGGCAGCCCCACTCCGGGCGCGTAAGAAAGCGCCCGCGTCGCCGCGATGAATTTAGGGAAACTCATTTGGGGATCGTGCCAGGCCGAAACGCAGCGCAGCAGATTCGCGGCTTCATCGAGCCGCCACAGCGCGCCGACTTCCCAGTCCAGTCCTTCGCAAATCGACATGAGAATCAATGGCGCGGCGCTCGCCAGCGATTCCGCTTCGGCCAGCACGCGCGTTACCGCGTAGCCCGTCGAAAGCCGCCGTTCCGCTTGTTTCCGCACCGTGATGTCGCGCGCCACCGCGAATATCAATTCCTGGCCCGCGCTCGGCGTGGCATTCCATAACAACCATTTGTAACTTCCGTCCGCGCAGCGGAACCGGTTCTCGAACGCCACCGATTGCCCGCCCTCATCGATCGTCTTTGCTTCCGCCAGCGTTCCGGCCAGATCATCCGGATGTATGAATTCGAAGTACGGCTTCGAGAGCAGCTCAGCCGCCGGCCGTCCCAGCGTTTTTTCCCATGCCGGATTGATGCGTTTGAAGTAACCGTCGAATCCCGCGATGCACAGCATGTCCAGCGACAGCGTGAAAAGCTGGTTGATCTCGTTCTCTCTCAGGCGCCGCTCTCGAATCGCTGACGAAAGATCCGAAACGCTTCGCCGCAATTCCATTTGCGCCACCACCAGCCGGCTCAGCGATTTCAGCGCGTCTTTCTGCTCCGCCGTCAGCGTCCGCGGCACGCGATCCATCACGCACAGCGTCCCCAGTGCGTGGCCGTCCTCGGTCACCAGTGGTGCCCCCGCATAAAAACGGATATGCGGCGGTCCCGTTACCAGCGGGTTCTCGCGGAATCGCGCATCCTCCCGCGCGTCCGGCACCACCATCACCTCCGTCTTGAGGATGGCATGCGCGCAGAACGATACCTCGCGTGAGGTTTGCTCCTCGGCCATTCCAATCTTCGATTTGAACCACTGGCGCTCCGCATCCACCATCGTGATCGTCGCGATCGGCGCTCCGCAGATCAACGCCGCCAGGCGCACCAGGTCGTCAAATGCTTGTTCGGGAAATGTGTCCAGGATGGCGTAACGCCGCAATACTTCGAGCCGTGCCGTTTCGTTCCCAGGTAACGCCGCTTTCATGGCAGGTGGGTAAGCCTTAACCGCGCGTAATCTTAGGTCCGCCCGTAATCACAAGTCAACGAATCGCCCAGCCGCTCTTGGCACCCGGCGTCTCGCTAGCGCGCCGCAGCAGTTCGCGTTTCCCCCAGATACTCGTCCACGCGCGCCAGCGCCTTCTGCAAATGTGCCGGGTCGCCGCCGAACCCGAACCTAACAAATGATTCCATCCCCACCTGCTCTCCAGCCACTAGCAGGACGCTCTTCCGAACCCTCAGCTCCTCTGCCATTCTTGCCGAATTTCTTCCGTCGCGAAGGCCTGCCCACGCAATCGCGCCCGCCTTTGGCGGCACATGTGAAAAAATATCCGTATGCTCCGCGAGCCAAGCCCGCAGCGGCGGATAATTCGCGCGCAAAACCTCCCGCGTTCGATTCAGAATCCAGGTTCGCCGTCCCGGCGCGAGCGCCGCCGAGGCCAATCGGTCCGTCAACATCGAAGGACCGATACTCGTATAATCGTGGTAGCTCCATAGCTTCTCGATCATTTTCGGCGCGCCTACCACCCAGCCCGTGCGCAGCCCCGGCAGGCTGTAAGCCTTCGACAGTCCCGCCGTGCACAGCACGCGCTCGTACCCGCCCCACATGCTCGGCGTCAATTCTCCGTCAAATTCCGCGCCGCGGTACACTTCGTCGGACAGCACCCACGCCCCCACCTTTTCCGCCGCCGCTACGATCGCCGTCCGCATATCCTCACGCAACACTGAACCAGTCGGGTTGTTCGGATTGCAAATCGCGATCATTTTTGTTTTGGAGCTCACCACGCGCGCCAAATCATCTACGTTGATTCCCCACTCCAACGACTCGTGCAGCCACAACGGTTTCACCGTTCCGCCGAAACTGCGCGCCAATCCCGCGATTTGCATGTAATTCGGCATCATGAACACGACTTCATCCCCCGGCTCGATCAGGCTCCACGTCGAAACGAAATTCGCCTCCGACCCGCCGCAGGTAACCAACACGTTTTCAGTTCTTGCTCCGGGATACAGCTCCGCGATTCGTGAGCGCAATTCTTCGCTGCCGTTCGTCTGCGGATACAGTTGCTGCACATCCAGTATTCGCTTGAGTTGCTCCCCATCCGGGACTAACTCCGCAGTCGTCAGCGGGTGCACCCCGCTCTCCGAAATATTGAGTTCCACCTTGTTTTCCCAAATCGACTGCCAACGTTCCAGCTCAAACGGTTCGATTTGCATATCAGCCCCCCGTCTTTGCCTTCGCTTCTGTAGCTGCCGCCTTTAGGCGGGCGGAGTTGCTTCCGCCCACAGGCCAGGTTCTTTGCGCGCGCCAAATGTATGCGAACTTCCACCAAATTCCCATATGAATTCCGCCGCGCACAGCGTCTCGCTCAATCTCATTAATTTGCCGATATCTAACCATCCTGGCGCCGTCTTTAGGGAATCGCCACCTTCTCCTTTTAACCAAACTCTCTTTTCCAGTTCGCGCAAGTAATGCATTATCTGTCTGCGATCCACACTTGATCTCGGGGGCGTTTCGATGAAGCTGCGCACTGATTTCTGTCTGGTCTTGGCAGCGGTAACGGTCTCGCTGGCCCTGCCGATTCGTTCCGTCGCCCAGTCCTCGATCCCCGCGACAACCCCGTCCCCCGACCCGTCTTCAACCCCATGGTCCTTCGCCGTTTCCGGCGACTCGCGCAATTGCGGCGACGTCGTCATGCCCGCAATTGCCGCGGGAGCGACCCAGAACAACGCCGCGTTCTACTGGCATCTCGGCGACTTCCGCAAGCTCTCCGACTTCGACGAAGATCTCCAGCACCAGCCGAAGTACATCGCCAACCCGCTCGGCATCAGCACCTACGAAGCAATCGCCTGGGACGATTTTCTGCAAAGCCAGATCGCTACATTCGGCGCTCTGCCGGTTTTTCTCGGCATCGGAAACCACGAACTTGTTTGGCCACACACCCGCGACATGTACCTCATCCAATTCGCGGACTGGCTGGACGCGCCGCTTCTGCGAAATCAAAGGCTCGCCGACGACAAGAATGCTCACCAGCTCACCACGTATTTTCACTGGATTCAAAGCGGCGTGGATTTCATCAGTCTCGACAATGCCAACAACGACTCGTTCGATGAAAACCAGATTCTGTGGTTCGAGCGGACTTTGAAACTCGACGCCGCCAATCCCCTGGTTCAGACCATCGTCGTCGGCATGCATGAGGCGCTTCCCGACAGCATCTCCTCCAATCATGCGATGGATGAATCGGAGGACGGCGTCGTCTCCGGCCGCCGTGCGTACCGCGACCTGCTGAAAATTCAGAATGATTCCCACAAGCGCGTTTACGTCCTCGCCAGCCACTCTCATTACTATATGGACGGAATTTTCAACACCGAATACTGGCGGACCAATGGAGGAGTTCTCGCCGGCTGGATCATCGGAACTGCGGGCGCCTACCGCTATGCGCTTCCACGCAATAAGACCGACGCGAAAGCCGCGGAAACGGATGTGTACGGTTATTTGCTAGCCACGGTGAAGTCGGGGGGCGAAATCGACTTCAAGTTTCACAAATTGAACGAATCGGATATTCCGGCCAGCGTCGTGACCGAGTACAAACAAGATTTCGTCCACTGGTGCTTCGAAAACAATTCCGCAAAGAACTAATCGCGGTCTGTCGCAATGGAATTCCAAAGCCTGGGCCTGCTTTGGATTTGGCTTTTGTTTCTTGTGGTCATCCCGACAGGGCGCTGTTCGGCCCGACGACGGATATCTCTTCGATGCTGGTTCTCGCCAACGACGCCGGTGAGACTTGCGCTCCTACGCCTTCTCCGGCCCGCCAAACGCCAGCGCGATTAGCGTATGTTGCTCCATCTCATGCGCCTTGTGCGACCCGGTCGCGGGGCTCGCGCTCGCCGAACGCTTCACGGTCAACACGCCTCGCCCATGGGCCAGCCTTTCCAGCCGCGGCACCATGTACGCCAGCGCGCCCATGTTCGCCGGCTCTTCCTGCACCCAAATAAAATCGCGCGCGTTCGTATACCGGTCCAGTTCCGCCGCCAGTTCCGCTTCGGGCAACGGATACAGCTGCTCGAGAAAAATAATGGCGGTCGAACGATCATTGCGGCGCTTGCGCTCGGCCAGCAGCTCGTGCCCGATCTTGCCCGTACACAGCAGCACGCGCGTCGCGGAACCGTCGCCGCTATCGGGGATCACCGTTTGGAATCGCGCCGCACTCAAGTCTTCCAAGCTCGAACACGCGACTGGATTGCGCAACATGCTTTTCGGAGTCAGCACGATCAATGGCTTGCGCCACTTGCGCAAAGCCTGCCTGCGCAACAAATGAAAATACTGAGCCGCCGTCGAGGGCTGGCAGATCTGCATATTGTCGCGTGCGGCAAGCTGCAGGAATCTTTCCAGCCGCGCGCTGGAATGTTCCGGCCCTTGGCCTTCGTATCCATGCGGCAGCAGCAGCACCACCCCCGCCAGCAAATTCCATTTGTCCTCGCCCGCGGAAATGAATTGGTCGATGATGATCTGCGCGCCGTTGGCGAAATCGCCGAACTGCGCTTCCCACAAGACCAGCGCTTCCGGATAGTCGCGGCTGAAACCGTACTCGAATCCCAGCACCGAGGCTTCCGAGAGCGTCGAGTTATAGGCCTCGAACCAGGCTTTCTCCGGCGCCACGTGCTCGAGCGGCACATATTCAGTTTCGTTTTCGATGTCGATCAGCGCCGCATGCCGCTGGTTGAATGTTCCGCGGCGGCTGTCCTGCCCGCTCAGGCGCACCGGGATTCCCTGCTTCAGCAACGAGCCGAACGCCAGGGCCTCCGCCATGCCGTAATCGATCGCGCGTTTGCCGTGGGCCATCTCGGCACGTTGTTCGAGCAACTTTTTCACCTTGGGATGAATGTGAAAATCGTGGGGATACTGGACCAGAGCGCCGCCAATTTCTCCCAGCGTTTCCTTGTCCACCCCAGTTTCCACTTCGAATGCTGCGTTGTAGCGGCCGCCCCGATAGGCATCCCAGTAAGGCGGCAGTTGCCGCATCGGAGGAGTTTTTTCCAACTCCACCGCGTGCTTCTGCGCTGCGTCCATTTCCTCGCGCACTCGCGCTACGATCGGCTCGGCATCAGCCCCGATACTTTCGGCATAAAGCTTCCAAATCGGCACGCGATTTTCGATCTTCCGGTAGCGCAACGGCTGCGTGATCGTCGGGTCATCCACTTCGCTATGCCCATGCCTCCTGTAGCCGATCAAGTCAATCACCACGGGCGTGCCAAATGCTGTCCGGTAATCAAGCGCCATGCGCCCCACGCGCACCACCGCATCAGGATCTTCTGCATTCACATGAAAGATGGGAACCGGCAGCCGCAGCGCCAGATCTGAAGCAAATCTCGATGATTGCGAATCGCGCGGAATGGTCGTGAACCCAATCAGATTATTTACGACGATGTGAACCGCACCACCCACCGTGAATCCTTCCACGCCGGACATGTTCAGCGTCTCCGCCAAAATTCCCTGTCCCGCAAACGCCGCATCCCCGTGCATGATCACCGGCACAATCCTCTTGCGCTCATGATCGCCGGCGCGTTGTTGCTTTGCGCGCGCGCGGCCCACGGCGACCGGGTCGACCGCTTCCAGATGGCTCGGATTCGAAACCAGGTGAATCGCCACCTTTTGGCCGTCGGCGGTCGCGAAGCTGCCGGTCGCGCCCATGTGGTATTTCACATCGCCGCCGCCCAGCACGCTGCGCGGGTCCACGTCCTCAAATCGCGCGAAGACTTCCGCCGCCCCACGGCCCACGATATGCACCATGACGTTCAGGCGCCCGCGATGACTCATCGCCAGCACCGCCTGTTCCGCGCCTTGGCTCGCTGCCGCGCCCAAAATCGCATCCAGCAAAGGCAGTAACGCCGCTTCGCCTTCCAGTGAATACCGCTTTGTTCCGAGATATCGCGTCTGCAGTACCTGTTCGAAAATTTCGGCCCGCACCAGCCAGTCCAGGATGCGCGCTTGGTCCACTTGCGGCGCTTCCATTTCCATGCGCGCTTGAATCCATTCGCGCTTCTCGTGGTCGGCGATGTGCATGAATTCGGCGCCGATCGACCCGCAATAAAACTGCCGTGCCGCGTCGGCGTCCGGCCCGGAAACATCCAGCTCCGGTATCTCCACCGTTTTTACATCGCCGAGCGGATCAAGTTTTGCCTGGAGAAATCCCCATCGCCGGAAGGAGTCCCAGATTCGTTCCTGGCTCTCTTTCGTGCCCGCTGCTTCTAGAAATTCCTGGTGCCTGCTCATGTCCGTCCTTGGTATTCCGCACCATTATAATAGGCCCGTCGCGAATCCGGCGAGTGCCGAGTTTAGGTTTCGTTCCACGCACCAAGCAAGCGGCGCACCAAAACGAATTGCCCAAGATGATACGCATTGTGGTCCGCCAGGAGCAGAACCTCGCGCAGAATCGTCTGGCCCGAACCGTGCCCGATTTTCGCGTACAAATCCGTCTTGGGATTTTCGATAAGATTAGCGATCGCACGGGTATCTTTCTCAAACGAGCGTATCGATTCCTGCCACGCCGCATCGTCGGCCGGCGCAGGCGTCTTGGGCCAGTAGCCGGAGGGCCACTCCAGGGACTTGTACTGCGAATTCACGCAGAAATCGAAAATGTCGTGCTGCGCGATTCGCGCGTGCTCTAGCAGCTCCCACGGCGAATGGGGAATCCCCGCTGGCCTTATTCCCCTTTTTTCAGCCGCCAAATCTGCAAGCGCTTTCTTCCAGTCCACATGAGCGCCATGCCACGTCAAAACTTCTTTCAGTTGTTGCCGTAAAGCCTTGTCGTGATTCGGCGTCTTTGGCGTCGCTCGCTTCTTGCCCAGTTGCTTCTTATTCCCCTTGGTTGCCATCTCTTGCTCCTTAAACTGTGTTGTACGGTGCCGCGCCGCGGAGTATCATTCGCCGAAATCTCCTTTGCAGGAGCAACCGTGGCCCATTCGAAATTCTCCCGCCGTGAGTTTTCCGCGGCGCTTGGCAAATCTCTCGCGACGGCCCTCGCTATTCCCGGCCTCTCCACAGTCTTGGATGCCACTGACCGCAAACCGGTTCCGGACGGCACGATTCGGTTGAACTTTAACGAAAATCCATACGGGCCTTCGCCGAAGGCCATGGCCACGCTCGCGGATTGCGGCAAACTCGCTTCGCGTTATGCCGACGAAGCCGCTCTCGAGCTCACCGATTCCCTCGCCAAAATGTACGGAGTCGCCCGCGGGAACGTCGCACTGGGTTGCGGCTCAACTGAAATTCTGCGCGCCGCGGACGTAACATTTCTCGGGCCCGGAAAGAATGTGGTGGTCGCTGATCCCACCTTCGAAGCGGTGCTCGATTACGCGCGGGCCATGCGCGGCGACACGGTCAGGGTTCCTCTGACTCCGGATTATCGCCACGATCTTCCGAAAATGGCCGCAACCTGCACGTCCAAGACCGGCGTCCTCTATATTTGTAATCCAAATAATCCGACCGGCACGATCGTGACTCGCGACGAAATGGCCGCCTGCATTCAGGCGGTCCCACCCGCCACGCTCGTCCTCGTGGACGAGGCCTACAACGACTTTGCCACGGATCCCCGCTATGCCAGCGCCATCGAATTTATACCCAAGTATCCCAACGTGCTGGTGGCCCGCACATTTTCCAAGATCTACGGCATGGCCGGAATGCGTTTGGGCTACGCCATCGGCGCCAAGGAACAAATCGCGCGCATCTCCGCGC
>Ga0302325_10009171_pt1 | contig 21657 bp, 17 predicted proteins | sample Palsa_T0_2_FD_201948 | JGI IMG/M metagenome (GOLD analysis project Ga0302325, IMG submission 201948) | Peat permafrost microbial communities from Stordalen Mire near Abisko, Sweden - Palsa_T0_2 | ecosystem: Environmental > Terrestrial > Soil > Palsa > Peat permafrost | place: Sweden: Abisko...
CATTCTCGTCACCTGCCGGTCCTGCGTCCCCAGACCATGATAGGAGGCTCCGAGCACCGCCTTCTCGACGTACTTGGCGATCACGTCGACCTCCAGGTTCACGCGGGTCCCCACGCGCGCGTGGCCGAGACTGGTGCGCTCGAGGGTCTCGGGGATGAGCGAGACCTCGAACGACTCGTCGTCGACGGCGACGACGGTCAGGGAGACGCCGTCGACGGCCACCGACCCTTTCTCGACGACGTAGCGGAGCACCGTGCCGGGCGCGTCGATCGTCACGCGGCGGGCGAACCCGTCCTCGACCAGGGCCGCGACCACACCGACGCCGTCGACGTGACCCTGCACCATGTGGCCGCCGAGACGGTCGCCGGCCCGCAGGGCGAGCTCGAGGTTGACCTTGGCCGCCGTCCCGACGTCGTCCAGCGCGGTCTTGGCCAGAGTCTCGTTCATGATCTCGGCGACGAACGAGCCGGCGCTTGCCGACGCCGCGGTCAGGCAGACGCCGCTGACCGCGATCGAGTCCCCGGTGCCAAGCTCGACGGCGAGCGGGGTGGAAACGGTGATGCGGACGCCGTCCGCCGATCGATCGATGCTCTCGACCAGGCCGATCCCCTTGACGATGCCGGTGAACATCGCGCCTACCACTCCTTCACGCGGGCCGAGACGAGCAGATCCTCCCCCACGCGCTCGACGTCCAGGGTCAGCGCGCGAACCGCCTGCGCGATGGCCTCCACGCCCTGCCCCTCGAGGGGGTCGCGTGCCGTCCGGCCTCCCAGGACCAGCGGCGCGAGGAAGAGCCTGATCTCGTCGATCTCGCCGGCGTCGAGGAACGCGCCCGCGAGGTGCGGCCCGCCCTCGAGAAGAATCGAGCCGATTCCGGCGGCGCCGAGCTGATCCAGCGCCGAGCACACGCGGGCCGGCTCGTTCTCGCCGGTGGCGACGATGACATCGACGCCGTGGGTCTCCAGCGCATCGGTAGCGGAGCGACGGGCGGCGCGCGAGACGACGACAGTGAGGGGGATCTCCCGCGCGTCGCGGACGAGACGGGCACTGACGGGAAGGCGAGCGAGCGAATCGAACACCACCCGGCGGGGCTGCCGGTGCACACCCTCGACGCGGGCCGTGAGGAGCGGATCGTCGGCCAGCGCGGTCCCGACTCCCACCGCGACGGCGTCGCACTCGGCGCGCCAGTGGTGGGCGAGCTGGCGGCTCTCCTCACCGGAGATCCACTTCGAGTCGCCGGCGCGGGTGGCGACCTTCCCGTCGAGGGTCATCGCGGACTTGAACAGGACCCAGGGACGGCCGGTGCGGGCGCGCTTGCGGAAGGGCTGGATCACGAGCCGGGCCCGAGCGGCAAGCTCGCCCTCGGCCATCACCACCTCGATCCCCTCGTCGCGCAAGATCCCGAGACCCCGACCCGAGGCGTGCTCGCTGGGGTCCTCGCACCCGACGACCACGCGGCCGATCCCTGCGGCCCGGATCGCATTCGTGCACGGCGGCGTCTTGCCCTGATGACAGCACGGCTCGAGTGAGACATAGAGCGTCGCCCCTTCGAGCTCGCCCTCACCGGCCGCGTCGATCGCCTCGATCTCCGCGTGGGGCGCGCCGAACGCCGTGTGGTAGCCCTCCCCGAGCACGTCCTCGTCGCGCCCGATGACGGCGCCGACGAGAGGATTGGGGCTCACCCGGCCACGGCCGTTCTCGGCGAGCTCGATCGCGCGCGCGAGGAGGCGGTGGTCGGTATCGGTTCTCAGGGGCATGCGCTGGCACTGAGGATACGCGGCGCGCCGAGGCGCTCGTGAAGGTCGATCACGCCGGGCATTTGTCGCCGTGGAGCTGGTAGACGCTGATCTCGGGACCCGGGAGCCGGTACTGGCGCGGGTAGTAGTCGATCGACCAGTCGAAGTTGAAGGGGACCGCGCTCGCGCCCGGGCTGTAGGGGCTGATGTGGAACATCAAGGTGCCGTACTTGGCCAGCGCGGCGTAGTACGCGATCGCTTTGGGCACCCTGGGCTTGACGTAGGCGCGCCCGGCCTGGAGCGATGAGACGATCACCCAGCAGTAGCCGTTGGCCACATACAGGTGCAGCAGCGGGGGCCGTAGCGTGCTCTCGTACTGATCGGGCGCCACGGTCCGGTACGTTTGGGGAGGGAGCGCGTGGTAGTCGGTGTCGATATTGGTGATCGCCGTGTTGAAGGGTTGCCAGCGCTCGCCCGAGGGGGTCGCGGGCAGGGAGCGGTCGAGGTCGTAGACCCAGTTGGCGGGCACCATGGGCTCGACCACGATCTTGGCGGCGGCGGGGATGTGGTTGACCATCCACGCGCGGGTGGTGTTGATCGTGTCCGGGCGCGAGAGCACCTCGTCGTTGTGCACAACCGCGGTCACGCTCTGGGCGAGCAGGAGCACGGCGACGAGAGCGGCCGCGAACTCCGGTCGGACCGCCCGGGCGCGCGAGATGAACTTGATCAGCTCGACGGCGGCGTAGGCGGCGAGGATGGCGGCGATCGGGAACACCGGCATCAGCCAGCGCCCGAAGTAGCGCTCCTGCTCGCCCATGAAGATGATGAACACGATCGGCGCCGGGATGAGGACGAGCGCGAGCGTGAGCCTTCGCCGCGCCACGAGCAGGACGGAGCCAATCACCGAAGCCACCGCCGGAGCCCATCCCAGTCCCCAGGTGAACGTCCACAGGTAGTAGTCGATCCCGCCGACGGGTGAGCTCCCGAGCTTGGCCGCGTCGGTCTCTGAGGCCTGCTGCCTGACTCCCTGGATGAAGGAGGAGAAGTCGAGCAGCGCGTAGGGGTTGGCGAGCAGGAAGGCGGCGAGCGCGACCGCGAGGCCGGCCAGGAGGCGGCGCGGGACGTGGCGATGCTCGCTCCCGACGGCGTTGCAGATCGCGGCGACGAGCAGGCAGAGCATGGTGATCCCGCCCGTGTACTTGGTCGCCGCCGCCAGTCCGACGCCCACGCCCGCGATCAGGTAGTCGCTGAGGCGTCCCCGCTTGAGGACTCCGGCGATGCCGTAGAGCGACAGTGCGACGGGCGCCAGGGTGGGGACGTCGTTGAGCGCGAGATGGCTGTAGAAGATGGGCAGGAAGGCGAGCCCGAAGATGGCCGAGGCCATCAGCCCCACGCCCCGCCCGAACAGCCGCTTGCCGGTGAGGTAGGTCAACCACACGGCGATCGTGCCCAGGACCGCGGCGACGACACGGGCGACGACGAACACCTCGGTCGGATTGCTCGTGTACGCGCGCATGACGGCGTCGCGACCCCCGAACCAGAGCTCGAAGACGATGTTCAGGACGTAGCTGTAGGCCGGGGGGTTGAGGAAGTAGTGGGGGTTGAGGCTGTGGCTGAAGAAGGTGATCGCCTTGGGGACGAAGTGAGACTCCTCGTCGACGTTGTAGATGTAGGGCAGGCCCTGCTTGATCCCCCAGAGCCGCAGCACCAAGGTGGCGATGAGGAGGGCGCCGAGGATGAAGGGGATCGCGTCGACCCGGCGGCGGGGCCGCGGCGGCCGCCGGCGGCGGTCGGGGGACGGGCTGGGGCGAGCCCGGCTCGCCGACCTCGTCATGGTGGCGACCTCCATGACGGCTCGATAGCGAGACTCAGGGCGGGGTTGGACGGTCAGGGCGCGAAGGGTGTTGGGCGAGTTGAGGGGCCGGGCTCCCGGAGCCGGCGGGCCATACCGTATCTACAGGCTCCGCCGTCACCCGAATCCCGCGTGTCGTCCCATCGTCGCATCCCTGGCAGGTCCTTCGAAGCGAAGTTCCTCCACCTTGACAGGGCGTCTGACGGCCGGTCTGAAATACTGGCAGCCGAGTCTACGACACACGCCGGGAGCGCCGCTCTGGCTCCCGTCGCGCCCTGCCCACTGGCTCCGTCGTCGCCTTCACGCGTGCGCGCGCGCCGCCGAGCGGCCTACCATGACGTTCGAGCGGCGCCCGCGGTCCACCATCCCATGAAGCTCATCATCCAGATTCCCAGCTACAACGAGGAAGATCAGCTCCCTCTCACCCTCAGGAGCCTTCCGCGTAGCGTCGACGGGTTCGACCAGGTCGAGGTGCTGATCATCGACGACGGGTCAACGGATCGCACCGTCGAGGTCGCCCGCGACCACGGCGTCGACCACATCGTGCGCCTGACCAACAACAAGGGCCTCGCGGGTGCCTTCCAGGCGGGCATCGACGCCGGCCTCAAGCTCGGCGCCGACGTGATCGTCAACACCGACGCCGACAACCAGTACAACGCCGCGGACATACCGAAGCTCGTCGCGCCGATCCTCCGCGGCGATGCCGACATGGTCGTGGGCGACCGCCAGGTCGGCAAGATCGCGCATTTCTCGCCCCTCAAGAAGGGTCTCCAGCGGCTCGGTTCGTGGGTCGTGCGCCAGGCCTCCTCGACGGCGATCCCGGATACCACGTCTGGGTTCCGCGCCTATAACCGCGAGGCCGCGCTTCAGATCCAGGTCGTGACCAAGTTCACCTACACGCTGGAGACCATCATCCAGGCGGGGAAGCTCCTCGTCGCCGTCGATCACGTTCCCGTGCGCACGAACCCGACCACACGCGAGTCGCGGCTCTTCCCCTCGATGGGCGCCTACGTGCGGCGCAACATCCTCTCGATCTTCCGCATCTACTCGCAGTACGAGCCGCTGCGCGTGTTCTGGGGCGGGGCGATCGTGATCGGAATCGCCGCCACCGCGGTGTGGACCCGCTTCCTCATCCTCTTTGCCGAGGGGCGGGGGAATGGCCACGTGCAGTCCATCGTCCTCGGCGCCGTGCTCGTCATCGCCGCCATGCTCCTGGCCGCGCTCGGCGTCATCGGTGACCTCCTCGCCGCCCAGCGACTTCTCTCCCAGCGCACGTTCGAGCGGGTGCGGCGGATCGAGCTCCAGCTCGGGATCGCGCCCTCGCACTACGAGCCCGGCCCCGGGGGCGGGCCTCGCCCCGAGGCGAGCCCCGGCACCGATGAGGATCGCGAGGCGGCGCGCACGCGCGCCACGGTATGAGCGCGGGCCCCGCCGGTGCCGCCACCGAAGCGGTGCCGACTGGCAACACCTACGACAAGTACGGCTCCACCAACCCGGTCGTGCGCCGGCTCATGCAGGGCTTCGAGGCGGCGCTCGCCGAGCTCTTCGCCCAGGCGGCACCGGGATCCGTGCTCGACGTCGGCTGCGGCGAAGGCGTCCTCACCTACCGGTGGGCACAAGCCCTCGGCGAGCGCCGGATCGTCGGGATCGATCTCGAGGATCCCAAGCTGCGCTCCGAATGGGCCTCCCGGCAGCGCCCCAACCTCGAGTACCGCGCGACGGCGGCCGAGGACCTTCCCTTCGCGGCGAACGAGTTCGACCTCGCGGCGGCCATCGAGGTCCTCGAGCACGTCCCCGACCCGCGTCGCACGCTGGCGGAGATGGCGCGCGTGAGCGCCCGCCACCTGCTCGTCTCGGTTCCTCGCGAGCCACTGTGGCGCGGGCTGAACATGGCCCGCGGCGCCTACCTGCGCGAGCTCGGCAACACTCCGGGACACCTGAACCACTGGTCGGCGCGTGCGTTCACGAGGCTCCTGGGAGACTTCGGAGAGGTGATCGAGACCCGCTCGCCGTTTCCGTGGACGATGCTCCTCGTGCGGGTCGGCTGATGGCATCGCGGGTCGCACCCCCGTGGCGACGCGGACGCGCCGGGGGCGAAGCGCCTCCAGCGCCCAACGGGGGACCACCGGAGTCCGCCAACGCCGCCTTCGCCTCGGGCGCGCGCATCCTGTCGATCGGGATCGCCTCGACCGGCATCTTCACCTTCGCCTACCTGGCGGTCGCCAGCCGCGTCCTCAGTCCGGCCGCGTATGCCCGCGTCTCGCTGTGCTGGGCGATCATGTTCGTGATCCTCTCGGTCATCTACCGGCCGATCGAGCAGCTCCTCTCGCGCACGATCGCCGACCGGCGGGCGCGCGGGGTCAGCGCGCACATCCTCCGCGTCCCCGCCCTGATCCAGGGCTCCTTCGCGCTCCTCTACCTCGCCGTCGCCCTGTCGCTGCGCCACGAGATCGAGCACGGCATCTTCGCCGGCTCGAGCGAGCTCTACTGGATCCTCGTGGTCGGCGTTCTCGCCTACGCCGCCAGCTACTTCGCGCGCGGTTGGCTCGCCGGCCATAAGCGCTTTGCCCTCTACGGCGCGCTCGTCTTCCTCGAGTCGACCTCGCGCTTCCTCTTCGCCGTCGCCGTCGCGGTCGGGATCGGGTCGGGGCAGGGCGCCGTCGGCCTGGGCATGGCGGCCGCACCCTTCGTCTCGTTGTGCGTCGTCCCCTTCGCCTTCATGCGCGTGCGCCACCAGGCGCCCGCCGGGATCCCCGTCGCCGACGCCGCCCGCGAGGGACCCGCGCACGCACAACTCGAGGAGGAGGCCGGCGACCTCTCACTCAGGCACGGGAGCGGGTTCGCCGTGACCGTAGTCGCGATCATGCTCTCGGAGCAGACGCTGCTGAACGCGGGCGTCCTCATCGTCGCGCTGAACTCGGGCGGCGCCGGGCTCACCTCCGGTCTGACCGGGTTCGTCTTCAACGTCCTCCTCATCGTGCGCGCCCCCCTTCAGCTCTTCCAGGCGATCCAGACCTCGATCCTCCCCCACCTCGCGGGGCTCGAGGCCCGCGAGAGCAGCGCCGAGTTCCGCCACGCCATCCGCGTCACCATCCTCGCTATCGCCGCCTTCGCCGGCGCCGTCGCTCTCGGCCTGCTCGCCGTCGGCCCCTTCGTGATGACCCTTTTCCTCGGGCACAAGGGCTTCCCCTACGGCCGCGTCGGGCTCGCCATCGTCGGCGTCGGCATGGGCCTGCACCTCACCGCCGGCACCCTCAACCAGGCCCTCCTCGCCCGCGGCCGAGCCCACCTAGCCGCCGCCGGCTGGCTCACCGCAGCCACCCTTTTCGTCATCTTCGTAGCGACCCCCACGATCACCTCACAGGTCACGAGAGTCGAGGTGGGCTACTGCGGCGCAGCCGCAGTCCTCTGCGGGCTGCTCTTCCTGGCATACCGAAAGACCAACGAGCCGGCACTGCGCCCGAGCCCATAGACGCTAGAGCGCCTGAACCTCCGCCACCAGCCGAGAGTACATCTCCGCCGCATCCGGGGCCTTGAAAATCGCCGAGCCCGCCACCAGCAGATTGGCCCCCGCGCTCACACACTGCGAAGCCGTATCGAGACTCACCCCGCCGTCGACCTCGAGCGCCACATGGTCGGGGAGCATGTCGCGGAGCTCGGCGAGCTTGCCGAGCGCGGAGGGGATGAACGGCTGCCCGCCCCAGCCCGGATTGACGCTCATGCACAGCACGAGGTCGAGCTCGTCGGTGACCTGGGAGACCGCGAGCGGAGGCGTACCCGGGTTGATCGCCGCGGCGGCGGCGCAGCCGCCGTCGTGGATGGCGCCCAGCGCGTAGTTCAGGTGCGGTGTCGCCTCGGGGTGGATGGTGATCGAGTCGGCGCCGGCCTTGGCGAACTCGGCCACCTGGTGCTCGGGGCGCTCGATCATCAGGTGGACGTCGAGGATGCCGCCGGCATCGTGCACCTGGTCGGCGATCGCGCTCACGATCAGCGGGCCGATGGTGATCGGGGGCACGAAGTGGCCGTCCATCACGTCGACGTGGATCACCCGAGCCCCCGCGTCCATCACCTCGGCGACCTGCGAACCGAGGCGCGCGAAGTCGGCGGAGAGGATGGATGGGGCGAAGCGACGCTCGTGCAACATCTCGAGCACGGCGGACCGGTCGGTCTTGGTCGAGGTCATCTCATACCGCCTTCAGCATGCTGCCGTGACAATGGTTGCAGGCCACGATGGCCGTGCTCGACATGCGCACGATCGTAGAGTGTTCGCCGCAGTTGGGGCATACCGACACGAGCTCGTAGCGGTGCAGGCAGTACAGGCACCGGTAACGACCGGGGGCGGCGGTGGGTCGCAGCCACGGCTCTCCACATCCTGGGCACTCGGGGCCGAGATTGATTGGGTCATCGTTCACGGTCTGTGCCGTAGCGTAGTGCCGGACCGTCGCAGGCGAGCGATGAAGAAGCCATCGGTGCCGTCGACGTGGGGCATCAGCGCCACCCGTTGCTCGAGGGCGAACTCGGGATGCTCGACGAGCATGGCACCGACCACGCCCTCGCTCTCGGCCTGGCTGATGGTGCACACGGAGTAGACGAGCACGCCGCCGGGCGCCGTCGCGGCGGCCCCCGCGGCGAGGATCACCTTTTGGATCCCGGCCAGGGTGGCGACGCTGCGCGGCGAGCTGCGCCAGCGGATATCGGGCCGGGACTGCAACGTGCCGAGCCCGCTGCACGGCGGATCCACGAGCACGCAGTCGAACTGACCGTCGACGCGAGGGAGCGCGCCATCGGCTTCCTCGACGAGGACCCTATCGGCGCGCATCCGTGCGGAGGTCTGGCGCAGCGACTCGGCCCGCGCGGGGTTGCGCTCGACCGCGATGACCTCACCGGCCCCGCCCATGAGAGCGGCCAGGTGCGTCGTCTTGGCGCCCGGTGCGGCGCACAGGTCGAGGACCCTGCTCCCGGGCTCGGGAGCGAGGACGCGCCCCACGGCCATCGAAGCGCGCGACTGGGGCATGATCGCACCGGCATTCCACAGCGGCGAGGCGAAGGTGTCGAAGGGGGCCTCGAGGATGAGCGCCTCCGGCAGGCCCGCGACCCGGCGGGCCGGGACGGGCAGGGAGGCCAGCACTTCCTCGGGGGTGGCGACCAGGGTATTCACGCGGAGCGCCGACTCGGCCGGATCGTTGATCCGGGCGAGCAGGGCTCGCGCCGGCCCCGGGCCGAGCTCAGCCCACCACAGACGCGCAAGCCACTCGGGCACCGAATGCAGGGTCGCGGCGCGCGCGGGATTCTCGTCGCCGAGCCGATCGAGGATCGCAGCCCCTTCGCGCGTGGCCCGTCGGAGTACCGCGTTGACGAGTTTGTATCCGCCCCCCCGGGCGTTCTTGGCGAGCTCGACGCTCTCGTTCACCGCCGCGTGGTCGGCGATGCCCGCGAGCAGGAGGATCTGGAAGAGCCCGAGCCGGAGCGCCGCGAGCACAGGCGGGTCGAGATCCTCGAGCCGACGTCCGACCAGGATCCCGGCGACGTGGTCGAGGGTGGCGCGCCGCTGGATCGTCCCGTAGGCAAGCCGGGTCGCCAGCGCGCGGTCCCGGGGCCCGAGGTCCGCCGCCTCGGCGGCCAGCGCGCGGTCGGCGTAGGCGCCGCGCTCGAAGACCCGACGGATCACCGTGAACGCGCACAGGCGCGCCGGTGAGACGCCGCCGGCCGCAGTCGGCGGGCTCACTGCAACCCGCGCAGGTAGTCCTCCCCCGCCATCGCGCGGCGGCCGGGCGGTTGCACGACCACGAGCTCGAGCGCACCTGGCTCGCAGCCCAACACCGGTCGCGCGCCGTCGAGCGAGAGCGTGCCCGCGGGCGGGCCATCCTCGATCACGGCGACCTCCCTGACCCCGAGGCGCTGCCCGCCGGCCAGCTCGACGTAGGCGCCGATGTGGGGGGTGAGCGCGCGGACGATGCGGTCGAGCTCGGCCGCGGGCCGGGTCGGGTCGAGCCGTCGGTCCCCGGCTTCGAGCTTGGCCGCGTAGGTCGCGCCGACCTCGTCCTGCTCGTGAAAGGGCGGGCGCTCGTCGAGGGCGCGCTCCAGGAGCTCACCGCCGAGGACCTGGAGCCTCGCCGCCAGCGTCCCGTAGGTGTCGTCCGGGCCGATCGGCTCGCTCGCCCGCAGGCACACCGGCCCGCTGTCGAGGCCCGCCGTCAGACGCATGATCGAGACGCCGGTCTCGGCGTCGCCGGCCATGATCGCCCGCTCGATCGGAGCCGCGCCTCGCCATCTGGGCAGCAATGAGGGATGGACGTTAAGCATCTCGTAGTCGGAGAGGAGCGGCTCCTTGATCAGAGCCCCGAAGGCGCACACGATGATGACGCCGGGATCGGCGGCAGCGATACGGGCTCGAGCGACGTCGTCGTTGACCGACTCGGGCTGGTAGAGCTCGATCCCCAGCGCGTGAGCCGCCTCGGCGACCGGCGGGGGAGAGAGGCGGCGGCCACGACCCCGCGGGCGGTCGGGGCGCGTGACGACGAGCACGGGGCGGTGCGATGAAGCCGCGAGCCGGTTGAGCACGGCGGCGGCGAACTCCGAGGTGCCGAGGAAGACCGGGTGAGCAGGCGCTCCAGTCGAGGTCCCCACCCCCGGGCTACGCCGTTTCCTGGGCCTCACGAAGGGCCCGTACTGCCTCCTTGCGTTGCTCGCGTGACGTTCGATCGAGGATGAGCACGCCGTCGAGATGGTCGATCTCGTGCTGGATCACCCGCGCCTCGAGGCCAGTGGCTTCGACGAGAACCTCATCGCCCCGCTCGTCGCGGGCGCGGACGCGGACGTGGACCGGGCGCTCGATGTCGACGAGCACCGCCGGGAGGCTCAGGCACCCCTCCTCCATGATCTCCTCCTCCCCGCCCTTCCATTCGATCTCGGGGTTGACGAGCGCGATCACCGGCGACTCCTGCTGTACGCGGTACACGAGCACGCGGTGGAGGATGCCGACTTGCGTGGCCGCCAGCCCAACCCCGACCGCGGCGATCATCAGCTCTCCCATCCGCTCGACCTCCTCGCGCAGCGCCTCGTCGAAGCGCTCGACGGGCCGGGCCCGGGTGCGCAGGACGGGGTCGCCGAACTTCCTGACCTGGGCGAGGGCCGCCGCCCGCCGTGCGGCGATCTCGGGGTCGACGGCGGACTCGTCCTCCTCGACGTCGTCGGGCTCGTCCTCGAGCTCCGGATCGCGCTCGTCGACGGCCTGCTCCTGCTGCTCGGACATGGTTTGGAGTTTAGGGCGTGGCGCGCCCGTCACTACTTCAGAGAGCCTGGCTGAGAAACCCAGGCCCACAGGCGCGCTTCTCGGCCAGGCTCATGCGCCGGCGCTACTGCGGGTCCACATCCACGCTCACGTTCACCCCGCCCCTGGCGCGGCGCCGGGGCAGCGCGTCGACGGCCTCCCCCACCGCCGCGATCGCGCCCGCGCGATCGCGGGCCTTGATCACGATCTGGGCGCGGGCGCGGCCGCGCAGGCGGAACAGGGGGGCGGGACCGAGGACCTGGGCGTCCGGAGCGGAGATCAGGCCGCGCAGCTCGAGGGCGGCCGCGTGCGCGGCACCGGCGTCGGCGTCGGGCGCGGAGCAGACGATGCGGATGAGCGAGGAGAAGGGCGGGTAGCCGAGCGCCCGGCGGCGGGTCAGCTCACCGGCCAGGAAGCCCTCGGCGTCGTGCCGGGCGGCGAACCGGATCGCCCGCGCGTCGGGGGCGATCGTCTGCACGAGAACGCGCCCCCCGGCATCGCCGCGACCGGCGCGCCCGGCGAGCTGGGTGACGAGGGCGAAGGTGCGCTCCTCGGCGCGGAAGTCGGGGAACCTCAGCGTCTGATCGGCGTCGAGCACCACGCCGAGGGTGACCTCGGGATAGTCGTGCCCTTTGGCCACCATCTGCGTGCCCACGAGCAGGCCGGCGGGGGCGGCGTCGAAGCGCTCGAGCGTGCGGCCCGCGCCGTCCTTGGCCGCCACCACGTCGGCGTCGAGGCGGAAGACGGGGAACCCGGGCTCGCCGAGCGCCTCGAAGAGTTCGTGCTCGAGGCGCTCGGTGCCGGCGCCGTGGCGCGCGAGGGTCGTCGAGCCGCAATCGGGGCAGCGCGAAGGCACCCGCTCGCGGTGTCCGCAGTGATGGCAGGACACGGTCCCGGCCGCGAGGTGGAGGACGAGGGCGACATCGCACTCGGGGCACGTCCACACGCGTCCGCAGGCACGGCAGGAGAGGAAGTTCGACCAGCCGCGGCGGTTGAGCAGGACGATGGCCTTGCCTCCCGTCCGCCGCACCTCGGCGAGCGCGGCATGGGTCTCCGGGTGCAGGGGATGCGACCGCGTGCGCATGTCGAGGATCTCGACCGGCGGGAGCGGGCGGCCGTCGATCCGTTCGGTGAGGCGCAGCCGGTCCATCGAGGCGAAGCTCTCGGGTCGCGGGGTGGCACTGCCGGCGAGGAGCACGGCGCCGTGGGCGAGGCTGCGCCGCTCGGCCACGGCCCTCGCGTCGTAGCGGGGGTCGCCCTCGTGCTTGTAGGAGGCCTCGTGCTCCTCGTCGATGACGATCAGGCCGATGTCGGGCAGGGGCGCGAAGACGGCCGAGCGCGGGCCGACGCACACGCGGGCGTCGCCGCGCGAGAGTCGCAGCCACTCGTCGTAGCGCTCGCCCCGCCCGAGCGCCGAGTGGAGCACGGCGATGGTGTCGCCGAAGCGCGCTCGGAAGCGTCCCAGGGCCTGCGGGGTGAGGCCGATCTCCGGAACCAGGACGATCGCGCCGCGGGCTGCCTCGAGGGTCGCGGCCACCGCTCGCAGGTACACCTCGGTCTTGCCCGAGCCCGTGACGCCGTGGAGCAGGAAGCGCTCGGGGCGGCGATCGGCGAGCGCGCTGAGCACGGGGGCGAGCGCCGATTCCTGCTCGGGGCTCAGCGAGGGCGGCGCGGCGACGCTACCCAGGGCGCGGCGGGCGGGAAGGCGGGAGCGCTCGCGACGCGTGAGGTCCACCAGGCCTCGCGCTTCGAGCCGTCGCAGCACGGGCAGGCCGACCTCGGCCGTGGGGAGCTGTCCCTCGCGCTCGAGCCGCTCCAGGGCGGTGCGCTGGCCGTCGGTGAGCTGCACCGACCGGTCGCCGAGGGCATCGCGACCGGGCACGGCGATCTCGGCGACGAGGACGGTCGCCGGGCGCACGCCGCCGGCCGCCCCGGGAGCGAGCAAGAGGCTCAGCGCGCGCGCCGTGGTCGAGCAGTATTCGCGCGCCATCCAGCGGGCGAGCTCGACCAGGTCGGGCGGAAGCGCGGGTGCCACCACCCCGAGCGGCTCCGCCAGCCGCTCGAGCGGCAGCTCCGAGCTGTCAGCCAGGGCGAGGACCACGCCGAGGGCCGGCCGGCCGCCGAAGGACACCGAGAGCACCGAGCCGACCTCGACGCCCGTGTGCTCGGGTCCGAGCCGGTAGTCGAACGGCCCCCGCACGGCGCGGGTCCGCGTGAGCGGCTCGACGCGGGCGATGGTCAGTGTGGCTGTGGAGGAGGCCTTAGTCACGCGGCAACAAAGTCAGTGATCCCGAACCTCGTTGGAGGGTAGAGTGGGAGCGGACATGACCGGCAATGGGCTGCTCGGGGAGCTCGCGGCGTGGAGTGGCCTAGCCGCTACCGCTCCCGCGTCGACGAAGACGTCGACGCCTGAGGCCGACCCCCAGGAGGGGTCGAGGATCGGGGCCATCCTCGACGTCTGCGACCGCGTCATCGGCGAGACCGGCCGCCGCGCGCACGCGTTCGACTGGCTTCAGCCGTCCGGCGTCGGCCGCCCCCTGACCGTCGACGCCTACTACCCGGGCCATCGCCTGGTCGTGCTCAGCGCGGAGCAGCCAGAACCCGACTATTCCCTGTCCGCCGAGCTCGTGCCCGCGCATGGGCTGCGGCTGTTCAGGATCAAGCTCGCCGACTTCCGAGGGGACTCGGGGCTCGCGTTCTCGCGGCTGATCGGCGAGCTCCGGCTCATCGCGGGCGCCACCCAGGCGGCGCCCATCACGATCGCGATCGAGCCTCCGCCCGCCCTGGCCGCGCCTCCCCCCCAGCCGGCCGTCCCGGCGTCGCCCCCCGTCGCCGCGGCGCTCATGCGTTACGTGAGCACGACGCCGCCGGCGCCCACCGTGCCGCAGCGGGCGGCGCCGCCCCCACCGCCGCCGGAGCCGTCCCCACCGCCGCCCGCGGCCTCGGCTTTGTCGCGCTACCTCGCCACGGCCACGGGCACCGCGACGCGGCCGCCGTCCGGGGGGGCGCCGGCCGGGCGGGCGCCGGCCGGGCGGGCGCCGTCCGCGGCCGCGCCGCCGCCCGCCCCACCGGGAGGGCAGGACTTCGTGGCGGCGCCGTTTCCGTTCGCCCGCACTGCGCTCCCGATCGAGCCGGTCCTCGGGTCCTTGGTCGTCGAGCACGAGCGCGAGCTCAAGCGGCAAAGGGTCGGTCAGAGGCAGGCGGAGGCCGCCGCCCGCGCCGCCAGGTTCGTCGAGGCCCGCACCGCCCGCTCCGGGCCGCAGACCGGGGTCCAGCCGCGCCCGAGGCCCACACCACCGGCGGGCCCGGCGGCACCGAACACCGGACGCGTGCCGGCGATCCTGACTTACGCCGGGCTGGCGTCTTCGCACGACCCCGGCCCACACGCGTCCCCGGCCTCCAGCGCCCGCGCCCAGGCCATCGAGCGTGCGCTCGCGCACGGACGGTCGCTGCCTGATCCCGCCCGCCGCGCCGCGCCGGCGCCCGCGCCGACCACCATGGACGCCGACGAGGTCACGCTCGCGGCCATCATGGCCGTCATCCTCATGGTCGAGCTCTTCTTCGGCGTCGTGCTCGCGTTCGGCGGGGGGCCCTCGGTGCTCGGATTGGGACTGGTGCTCGACGCGGCGGCGCGCACACTGGGGACGATCGCCGCGTCCCGCGCGGGCAAGGAATGGGGCTTGGGCTGGCGGTGGTTGTGCGGACTCGTGGGGAGCCCGGCGGTGGTCGTCTTCGCCTTCCAGAAGGACGGGAGCCGGCCCGCGACCGATCTCGCGCCGCTCGCCGGCCCGCTGGCCGTCATCGCCGTGGTCGTGCTCGTGATCGGGCTCGCCGGCCTGCCGGCCGGGTTCTGAGCGCCGGCCCGCCGCCACGATGCCGGAAGAGCAGATCCTCTTCAGCGGCCATCCGTCCTGGCGATCGATCCTCGACCTCTACGTGAAGGGATGGATCGCCACCGTGGTGGCGGCCGTCCTCGTGGCCGCCGTGACCGACGTCGCCTCAGGTCACGTCGAGCTCGGCTGGGTCGTGCTCGTGGTCGCCCTCGCGCTCGCCGCCGTCTTCCTTGCCGGTCTGGTCAGGCGCAAGCGGACGCTCTACACGATCACCTCGCAGCGACTGACGATCCGCACCGGCCTGTTCGCCCGCGCCGTCCAGGAGACACGCCTGGAGCGGATCCAGAACGTCAACTCGCGCCAGTCGGTGCTCGAGCGTCTCCTGGGCGTGGGGACGGTCGACTTCGACACCGCCGCCGGCGCCGAATACAACTTTGCCTTTCGCGGCCTGGCCGACCCCGATCACATGGTGCGCCTCGTCGACGGGGCGCTGCGGGCGGTGCACCGCCAGGCCGTGTGAGGGGCCCTTCGGGCCCTGGCGCATTTGCCTGGCGGCAAATGCGCGGGGCGCTTCGCGCCCCCGCAGCCTAGAAGCTAGGCCGCAGCCGCTTCGTCGGCCAGCCCGGCGGCGGCGCGCAGCGTGGCCGCCTTGTCGGTGCGCTCCCAGGTGAAGTCGTGGTCCTCGCGGCCGAAGTGGCCGTAGGCGGCGGTCTTCTGGAAGATCGGCCGATGCAGTCTCAAGTATTCGCGGAAGGCGCCGGGCCGCAGGTCGAAGTGCTCGCCGATGAGCTCGAGGATGCGCCCGCGACCGACCTTCTCGGTCCCGAAGGTCTCGACCATCACGGACACCGGATGGGCGACGCCGATCGCGTAGGCGACCTGAACCTCGGCGCGGTCCGCGAGACCGGCGGCCACCACGTTCTTGGCCACGTAGCGGGCAGCGTAGGCGGCCGAGCGGTCGACCTTGGAGGGGTCCTTGCCCGAGAACGCGCCGCCGCCGTGGCGGGCCATGCCTCCGTAGGTGTCGACGATGATCTTGCGTCCGGTGAGGCCGCAGTCACCCATCGGCCCGCCGATCACGAAGCGGCCGGTGGGGTTGACGAGGAAGCTCTTCTGGAGCTTGCGCGGGTCGTAGAGGTCCGCGGGGAGGATGCGCTCGACCACGTGCTCCCACAGGTCGTCCTTGATCAGCGCCTCGGCCCCCTCCTTGTGCTGGGTCGAGATCAGGATCTTCTCGATCTCGACCGGGCGCCCATCGACGTAGCGAACCGTCACCTGCGTCTTGCCGTCGGGGCGCAGGTAGGGGACGATCTCGGCCTTGCGCACGTCGGCCAGCCGCTTGGCGAGCTTGTGGGCGAGCGCGATCGGAAGCGGCATCAGCTCATCGGTCTCGTTCGAGGCGTAGCCGAACATCATCCCCTGGTCGCCGGCGCCGGCGATGTCGAGCTCGTCGTCGTCGCCCGGGTCGGTGCGGGCCTCGTAAGCCTTGTCGACGCCCTGGGCGATGTCGGGGGACTGCTTGTCGATCGCGTTGATCACCGCGCAGGTGTGGCAGTCGAAGCCGTAGAGGGCGTCGGTGTAGCCGATCCGCTTGACCGTGTCGCGGGCGATCTGCGGGATGTCGACGTAGGTCGAGGTGCTGATCTCCCCGGAGACGACGACCAGGCCGGTGTTGACCAGCGTCTCGCAGGCGACGCGGCCGGTCGGGTCATCGCGCATCACGGCGTCGAGGACGCCGTCGGAGATCTGATCGGCGATCTTGTCCGGATGTCCTTCGGTGACGGACTCGGACGTAAAGAGGTACTCGTTGTCGGCTAGTGGGGTCATGGGATTTGGAAGAACAGCTCCGCGGTCGATTCGGCCTCCCCGCTCGTCGAGTCCAGGCCGATCGCGTGGACCCGTTCGAGATCCGGCTTCAGCGCGAGGAAACGGGCGCCCGTGATCAGGCCGGTCTGCTCGTCGAGGCTGAGGAGCTGGCTGAGGTCGAGGAAGAGTAGCGAGGTGACACGCGCGGGGCCGTTTCCGAGCGCCAGATGGTAGGCCGGCTCGTCGGTGATCGAGGTGGCGTGGTGGGCGACCCCGGCGATGCCGGAAAGGCTCGTGGAGAGGACGAGCTCGTGCCCGATCACCGCGTAATCGAACTGAAGGCCGGGCGCGAGGATGAGCTGGTGGGCGACGACCTGGCCGATCGGCAGCTGGTTGAACTGGGGGGCCTGGCCCGCGGCCGCCCCGGCCGGGGCGAAGAGCCGCTCGAGCGGCTCCTCGAGCTCGGCGAACACCGTTCGGGTCTGGGCCGCGTCGGGCGTGCGGGCCATGACCGTCACCACCGGAGCAGACCCGTGGGTGGAGATCACGACCGCCGATTCGCGCTTGAACAGGCTGACGATGTCCTGATCCACGTTGACCCCCTGCGCGGCGAGCGCGATCCCGAGCTTCCTCAGCAGCCCGGGAATCCGCGCCCCGATCCCGATCGTCGAGAGCACGCGCGGGAGGAGCCGGTTGAGGCCGGCGGCGTCGAGGAAGAGGGCGGCGCCGGCCGGCGCCGAAGCGGCGAGCGAGGGGGTGAAGGATGTCGGCACCGCGTGGGTGAGCTGCTGGTCGAGCACGCTCTTGACCTGCATCTGGAGCCCGCCGGTCGCGGGGGTCAAAGCCACCGCCACCCCTTGCAGTGTCGGTTGGTCCACGAGCGACCCGAGCACGCCGAGAACGCCGTGCCGGGAGAGGAGCAACCGGGTCACGCCCGTCCCGGAGATGTAGGCGTCGACGGCGCGCGCCGCCGGCTCGGAGCCGCTCGCCCGCCGGTAGGTCGGGTCCTCGCTGAGCGACGGCGCGCGCCGCGCGGCGACATCGATGGCGGCGCGAATCCCGGCGCTGTGCCCGATGACCAGGTAGCGACCGACGAATGCCGTGTCGCCCGCCCCGGGATGACCGGTGATCCTCGTCCCCTCGTAGCTCGCCGAGCCGTCGGTCGGCAGCCCGGCGACGAAGCGCTCGGCCGCGCGGCGACGGGCCACAGCGGCGATGATCAGCGACCCGGCCGTCGAGGAGGGCGTGTCGAAGACCGCCAGCGCGACCTCCTTGCCCAGCCAGGGCCGGACCTCGGTCGCGAAGTCGACGGCGACGCCCGGGCCGGTGATGCCGAGCCGGGTCATGAGCCCGTCGCGCAGCGCCTGGTAGTCGGGGAAGCGCGCCGCGAGCGCGAGCGCAGCGGGGACCGAGGGGCGCGACTCGTCGGTGGAGACGTGGACGTAGGCCAGGGCATCGCCGGGCACGATCGCCGCCGCTCCCGTGGCCGGCGGGGTGGCGGCCTGGCCGCCCGAGCCGGCGATGAGCACGATGAGCACGATCACCACGACGACGGCGACGACGCCGAGGAGACGGCGGTTTCCGGGCACGGCGACGGTGGGGCGGCGCTTGGCGAGCGCTCCGAGCCCTGCCCGCTTGACGGGAAACCTGTTCAGTAACCGCGGCACCGGCGCGTCAGTCAATCATGCGACAGCCGCGTCTGAGTCGCCGGCCGACGCGTCGACCCGTGCCGCCGCCCGGCGACTGCGCTCCTCGCGCGCCGGTCCCGGGCGCCGCTGGTTGCGTTCGACGAAGTCGATCACGAGCGGGATACCTTCGAGCCGGTAGCGCTCGCGGAGCCGGTTCTCGAGGAAGTAGGCGTAGTCGCGCGTGACCCGGCTGCGCGAGTTGACCTGGATCGAGAAGCGCGGCGGGCCCTCCTCGGTCTGGGTCATGAAGATGAGCTTCAGGCGGTGCCCCTGCTTGGCGGGCGGCTGGCGGGCGGCCACGACCTCGGAGAGGAAGTTGTTGAGCTGCGGGGTGGGAATGCGCCCCCGGGAGCGGTCGGCGAGGGCGAGCGACTCGGCCAGCAGGCGCTCGAGGTGGCGGCCCGTGAGCGCGCTCACGGTCAGGACGCGAGGGCGCAAGCGGAGCTTCTGGTGGACGCGGGCCCGCTCATGCTCGAGGTCCACGTCGGTGGCGATATCCCACTTGTTGAGCACGAGCGCCGTGGCGCACCCGCTCTTCATCGCGAGCTCGCCGATGCGCAGGTCCTGGGTGGTGATCCCTTCGTTCGCGTCGCACACGACAAGCGCTACATCGGCGCGCTCGGCAGCGCGCTGGGAGCGCAGCGCGGTGTAGTACTCGATCGAGTCGCCCACCTTGGCCTGGCGGCGCAGACCGGCGGTGTCGATGAGGATGAACTCGCGATCGCGGTAGTTGAAGGGCAGATCGACCGCGTCCCTCGTGGTCCCCGCGCGCGGCGAGACGATCACCCGGTCGGCGCCCAGGAAGCGATTGACGAGCGAGGACTTACCGACGTTGGGCCGCCCGATCACGGCCAGGCGGACCGGGTCGGGGGCGTCGGAATCGCCCGCCGCCGCGTCGGCCTCGGGAGCGAGCGCGGCGAGCTCATCGAGGAGATCGCCGGTACCGAGTCCCTGGGCGGCGGACACGGCGATCGGGTCCCCGAACCCGAGCGACTGGAACTCGGCGGTGAGGGCAAGGTCGCGGACGCTGTCGATCTTGTTGGCGGCGACCACGACGGGCAGCGTGCCTCGGCGCAGGATGTCGGCGATCTCCAGGTCGCCGGGCCGCAGGCCGCCGCGGGCGTCGACGACAAGGAGCGCGACGTCGGCGTCGGCGAGCGCGGCCTTGGCCTGCTCCTGCACGAGCACGGCGAGCTCGTCGCGATCCTCGAGGTCGACGCCGCCGGTGTCGATCAGGGTCAAGACCCGGCCGTTCCACTCGGTCGTGAGCTCCTTGCGGTCCCTGGTCACCCCCGCGCGCTCGTGCACGACGGCCTCGCGCGACTGCGTGAGACGGTTCACGAGCGATGACTTTCCCACGTTGGGGTAACCGACGACGGCGATCTTCATAGCGTCGAGGTTAACCGAGCGGCGCCGGGTCACCGTCGCCCGCCGCGCGCACGAGCTCGAGGATCCGCCCCACCACCTCGTCGAGATCCACCCCGGTGCTGTCGAGCACCACGGCTCCGGCCGCGGGAGCGAGCGGGGAATGGGCGCGGGTCTCGTCGCGCTCGTCGCGCACCGACTGCTCGGCGAGCACGGTGGCGAGATCGGCTCCGGTCTCGGTCGCGCGCCGCCGGGCCCGCTCCTCCGGGCTCGCGGTCAGGAACACCTTGACGGCCGCGTCCGGCGCCACCACCGTGCCGATGTCCCGGCCCTCGGCCACCCAGTTCCCCTCCGCGACGATCCGCCGTTGCTCGGCGATCATGGCCCGCCGGACGGCGGGGTCGGCGGCGACCTGCGAAGCGGCCTCGGAGACCTCGGGGGCGCGAATGGCCTCGGTGACGTCGTCCCCATCGATGGTCACGCGCTCCCCGAGCCCGACCCGGACCGAGGCCGCCACCTCCGCGGGCGGGAGTCCGCGCCGGGCGGCCGCGAGCGCCACCGAGCGGTACATCGCGCCCGAGTCCAGATAGGTGAACCCGAGGGCGCCGGCCACCCGCCGGGCCACCGTCGACTTGCCCGCCCCGGCCGGACCGTCGATGGCGACGAGCATCAGTGTGCCAGCCCCGCCACGTCCTCGGCGAAACCGGGGTAGGACACGGCCGCCGCCTCCATCCCGATCACCTCCACCCCTTCGCGGGAGGCGAGGCCGGCCACCGCTCCCAGCATGGCCAAGCGGTGATCTCCGCGCGCGTCGAGGACGCCGCCCCGGAGGCCGCCGGTGCCGCGGACGATAAACCCGTCGTCGGCCGCCTCGATCTCGGCCCCGAGCCCGGCCAGCCCCTCGACCACCGACGCGATCCGGTCCGATTCCTTGAGCCTGAGCTCCGAGGCCCCCCGGACCTCCGTCTCGCCCTCGGCGTAGCACCCGAGGAGGGCCACGAGCGGGAGCTCGTCGATGGCGAGCGGGACCTCCTCCGCCTCCACGACGGTCCCCTCGAGCGGGCCGAAGCAGACGTCGAGGTCGGCGACCGGCTCCTCGGCGGCGAAGGTGCCCTCGGGCTCGAGGTCGCTTACCACGATCGCCCCCATCCGCTCGAGGATGCGCAGGAAGCCGGTCCGCGTCCAGTTGACGCCCACCCCCTCGATCAGGAGCCGAGAGCCCCGGATGAGCACGCCGGCCGCGATCAGGAAGGCGGCCGAGGAAAGATCGCCGGGAACGTGGACGACGTCGAGCTCGAGCTCGTCGGCATTGCCGATCGTCGTGCGGTAACCGGAGGGCTCGATCGCCTCGCGCTCCAGCGGCGCCCCGGCCCGCAACAGCATCCGCTCGGTGTGGTCCCGGCTCGGCGTGCGCTCGAGCACCTGCGTCTGCGAGCTCGTGAGCCCGGCGATGAGGACGCACGACTTGACCTGGGCGCTCGCCACCGGCAGCTCGTACTCGATCCCGTGCAGGTGCGCGCCGTGGACGGTGAAGGGCGGAAAGCGCCCCTCGCGGGCCTCGATCTGGGCCCCCATGCGTCGCAGGGGCTCGGCGATGCGGTCGATCGGGCGGCGGCGGATCGAGGCATCTCCGTCCAAGCTGAAGCTCATCCCCGGCTGGAAGGCGAGCCATCCCGGGAGCAGCCGCATCAGCGTCCCCGCGTTCCCCACGTCAATACCGCCCGGCGGCTCCTGCGCGTTACGGAGCCCGGCGCCTCGGATCAGCACCTCGTCGCCGTCGCCCTGGACGATCGCGCCCAGGGAGCGCACGGCCTGGAGCGTCGAGCCGGTGTCGGCGGCACGCAGGTAATTGTGGATCCGGACCGGCTCGGCGGCCATCGCGCCGATCAGCGCCGCCCGATGCGAGATCGACTTGTCGGCCGGGGGCCGGATCCGGCCTCGGAGCGCAGGCGAGGGATCGAAGCGCACGTTCATCCCGACGGCACTCACGCCGCCGCCACGGGGAAGCCGAGGCGGCGGACGAGATCCTGCGCCCTGCGCGCTTCATCCGCCCCTGCGATCCACAGCGCCACCACGCCCTCGCTCATGTCGGGCGCCGGGTACAGGG
>Ga0302325_10009172_pt1 | contig 21656 bp, 19 predicted proteins | sample Palsa_T0_2_FD_201948 | JGI IMG/M metagenome (GOLD analysis project Ga0302325, IMG submission 201948) | Peat permafrost microbial communities from Stordalen Mire near Abisko, Sweden - Palsa_T0_2 | ecosystem: Environmental > Terrestrial > Soil > Palsa > Peat permafrost | place: Sweden: Abisko...
TCATGAACGTCTGCCACACGGTGGTGGTCCTCGACTATGGACGCGTCATCTGCACCGGCACGCCGGCCGAAGTCCGCGCCGACCCCAATGTCCAGGCCGCGTACCTCGGCACCGTACCGGAAGCTGTGGCGGATGCCTGAACCACTCCTGGAGTTCCGAGGGGTGCGGGCCTCCTACGAGGAAGTCGAGGTGATCCACGGGGTCGACGCGACCTTCGAGGAAGGTGTGGTGACCGCTGTCCTCGGGGCAAACGGTGCCGGAAAGTCAACCCTCCTCGCCCTGGCCGCAGGCATCATGGGGCCGAGCCAGGGCGAGGTTCGCTACGCCGGTGAAAAGGTGCGCGTGGGATCGACCTCTTCGTTGGCCCGCCGGGGTCTCTGCCTGATTCCCGAGGGTCGCGGTGTCTTCCCGAACCTGACGGTGCGGGAGAACCTCTGGGTCATGACCCATAGCGGTTCGGGGAGACGACACGTCGAACGTTGCGCATTCGAACGATTCCCGCGCCTGGAGGATCGCGCGAACCAGTCGGCCGGCACGCTCTCGGGCGGCGAGCAGCAGATGCTCGCGCTTGCCCGTGCCGTGTCAACGAACCCACGCTTACTCATGCTGGACGAGCTCTCCATGGGGCTGGCTCCGATCATCGTTGACGAGCTCTACAACCATGTGATCCAGCTCGCGGCGGAGGGCATCACCGTCGTGGTGGTGGAGCAATTCGCACGCACTGCCCTGTCGGTTGCCGCATCTGCCATGGTGATGGCGAACGGACGGATCATCCAGACCGGGGCGGCACGGGACGTGGAGTCGGTCCTCCAATCGGCCTATCTGGGATCCGTTGAGCCCACGGCGGCAATTCCACCCGGACGCAACGGGACCTCAGGTCACACCGACACCAGCTCGGGAACCCCCTAGAAAACGCCTCGCCCGGTGACCGCGCCGATGCGCTGGACTCCCTACCGGGCCGACGCTGGATCGAACGGCCCGCGCCCCATCTGGTCGCGTACTGTGATCACGGCGGCATTCGTCAGCGTTCGGCGCTGCCAATTGGCGCCATCGACGACGAGTGTATGGCCGGAGATGAAGCGGGCGAAGGGTGAGGCGAGGAAGGCCGCGGCCCAGCCGAGCTCTTGCACTCGCCCGACCCGCAGTGCCGGCTGGCACGCGTCCTTCTCGTTGGTCCTGTCCAGGTTGCCTTTGATGTCGGCGGTCATGTCCTCGTGGGGGAAGAGCCCCGGCACGAGTCCATTCACCTGAATGCCATAGGGCCCCCATTCCACGGCCAGCGTCTCCACCATGTTCTTCACTCCCGCCTTCGCCGCGGCCGAGTGAGCGAACCCAGGGCCGCCGGTCCAGGCGTAGGACGCCCCGACGTTGACGATGGACCCGGCCGTCCCGGCTTCGATATGACGACGGGCGAACTCGCGGGAGCAGAAGAACGTGCCGTTGAGGGTGATGTCGACGACCGTCCGCCAGGCGTTGGGGGACATATCCTCCGCGGGCACCGGAAAATTCGCTGCCGCGTTGTTGATGAGCACACTGGGAAGGCCGAACGTTGCGGTGGCCTCGTCGAAGGCGGCACTGACCTGATCGGCGTCACGGATGTCACAGGTCACCCCAAGCACACGGGCCCCGAGTTCTTCGATCGCTTGCCGGCCCGCATCAAGATGGTCCGGCTTTCGACTGGCGATGACCAGGTCGGCCCCCAGCCGCGCAAACTCGGCGGCAATGGCCTTGCCGAGGCCCGTTCCGCCACCCGTCACGAAGACACAGCTCCCGGCATAGGTTCCTGCGGGCAGGGCCAGTGTTCCCACGGGTGGCGGCTCCAGAAGTCCTCTTTGCTCGGTCACGTTCAACTCCCCGTGTAGTGCGGCTCGCGTCCTTCAGCCTTGGCCGCTCGGAATTCAGCGAAGTCGGATGACTTGTTGATGAAGGTCTGGTAGATCAGCTCGTCCTCCATGGAGGAACGTACCCCCGGTTCGCTCAGGTGTCGCAACACACGCCGCGCCATCTTGACCGTCACCTTCGGCGAGGCTGCAATGTTGTTGGCAATCTCCCATGCCGTATCGTCGAGTGCCTCGGGTGCCACGACTCGCGAGACGATCCCGTGGCCGTAAGCCTCGTCGGCACCCATGGCGCGCCCGGTCAGCACGAGGTCGCTGGTCACGCCGCTGCCACAGATTTCGTAGAGACGCCCCATGCCACCGGTGTCGGGGATGACGCCATGACCCACTTCGGGCAGCATGAAACGCGAGCCCTCGGCTGCGATCCTGATGTCGCACAACAGGGCGCGCTGGAAGGATCCCCCGATGGCCCATCCGTGGATGGCCACGATGATCGGCGCGTCCAGTTCGAAGACCTGCAGGATACCCCGATGGCCGCGGCTCATGAGCTCGTGATGACTAAGGGGAGTGGCGTTATTCCCGATGACGGACACGTCCCGGCCGGACGACCACGCCTTGCCCTCGCCGCGCCAGATGACGGCACGGACCTCTGGACGGCCCTTCAATTCGGCCAGGATGGCGAACAGGCGGGCGTCCATATCGTCATCGAACGCGTTGCGCTTGTCCGGATTGTTGTTGGTGATCACCGCAACCGGACCGTTCACCTCTAGCAGGACCTTGTCTGTCATGACGTTCCTTTCCTTCTGCAGATAAGCCCTACCATGAATTCCGGACCATCTGCGCTTGACCAGTGCATGTGACTCAGCGCAACTCGCTGAACGGCTGATCCTTGTCGTTTCGTGGCTCTCGCGGTAGACCGAGGACACGTTCCGCCAAGGAGTTGCGCTGGATATTGTCGGTGCCACCACCGAGTCGGGACATCCACTGGTTCAAGAAGGCCGTCTCCCAGAACCCGTCGTCGAGCGCGGCTTCATCGGCCAACATGCCGTTGGCGCCGACCAGACTCATGAAGAGCTCCCCGTTCAGACCCATGTGCTGGGAGAGGAACAGTTTCGTGGTGGACGCTTCGGGACCAGGCAGACGACCCTGGGAAAGTGCCGTCTGCACGCGGTAATTCATGAACCGAAGGATCTCCACGCGGGTATAGAACTCGGCAATCTGTCCGCGCACCAATGGGTCCGCGCTCCTGCCGCAACGGCGAGCCAGGTCCAGTATTTGGGCGATCTGGACGCTCTGTCCGGCGCCGCCGATGAGGGCTCTCTCATAACTCATGGTGGTGTGCGCCACGGCCCAGCCGCCGTTGATCTCCCCCACCACGTTCGCGGCGGGAATCACAACATCCGTCAGAAAGACCTCGTTGAAGTGGGCACTGCCGCTGATCTGCCGCAGCGGGTGGACCTCGACCCCGGGGGAATGCATGTCGACGAGGAAGTAGGTGATGCCCTTGTGCTTGGGGACGTCGGGATCCGTCCGAGCGATCAGAATCGCCCAATCACTGTGTTGGGCACCCGATGTCCAGACTTTCTGGCCGTTCACGACGAAGGATTCGCCGTCGCGCTCGGCGCGGCTCTTGATCCCTGCGAGATCGGATCCGGCATCCGGTTCTGAGAACAGCTGACACCAGACGGCTTCGCCCCGCAGCATCGGCGGGAGCTGACGGCGCTTCTGCTCCTCGGACCCGTGCGCAATGAGGGTCGGTCCCGCCATGCCGATGCCGACAGCGAACGCTCCCACCGAGACGTCGTACTTCGCCATTTCCTGATTAAAGATGGCCTGGTGCCAGGAGCTTTCACCACGCCCTCCGTACTCCTCGGGCCAGGTTATGGCACCCCAGCCGCCTTCGTGGAGGGTGTGCTGCCACTCGCGGCAGCGTCGTACGTAGTCGGGATGCGCAGGGTTCCGAGACCAGTCAGCCGGCCCTGTTCTGACCTCTGCATGATCCTCGAGCCACACCGACGCCTCTCGCCGGAACGAGGCGTCCTCCTCCGTGTCATCAAAATCCATCGTTGCCTCCCGACACCAGAACCCAGCTGGAGAGGTGATCGCGCCAGCCGATCACTTTGCCCCACAGAGAAGTGGGTCGCCGGACCAATGCTGATAGCTCAGATTGCGATTCCCAGACCAGATGACAGTCCCTCGGATCGATGCCCCCGAATCTGTCGAGTCCCCACAACCTCTTCGGACGCGTCCAAACGAGCCGCCTTCGAAGGCACGCAGACCGAGGCTGCCGGGGCAACTGAAGTGGAGTGGAGAGCAGCCTCCGTCGGCGTCTCCCCTTCCGGCTCCCCCTCGATACATGACGTTCGTATACTATATTTGAACGTCGGTTTCCGTATTCTTACGTCTTTCACACTGGTGAGGGTTTGGGCAGTGATGACCTTTGACACGGTGATTCGTCGGGCAGTTCTCGCATCAGGAGGGTACACATTGCATCGACTTTCGACTGGCGTGACCCAGTGCACCCCTCCGTAGGCCCTGAGAGGCGAGCGGAACATGCCTGACGCCATCACCGACGAAGGCGTTGCGCGGCTCCGACAGCGCATCGGGATCGCGCGTCCGCACACCAACCCGCCTCATTACCTCAGTCCCAACGAGGACGCTTTCCGCCACGTCGCCGAGGCATATGGCGACGACAACCCCCTCTGGTGCGACCCGTCCTACGGCGCAGGGACCAGATGGGCCGGTTCGATCGCGTCCCCTCACCTCGTCGGTGGGGACACCCTCATTGGGGAGGACGAAGTTACGGTCCTCGAAGGCGAGACCAAGGCGCTGATGAAGGGAGACCCACTCGGAGGTGTCCACGCGTTCTATTCGGGATCGTTCCGAGAGTGGTGGAACCCACTCCGCCCCGGCACCCGGGTGACCCGCCGGAATGCTCTGGTCGGCGTGCACGACAAAGTCGGCGACTTCGCCGGCCGCACCGTGCACGAGTGGTTGGCTGAGGTGTTCGCAGCGGCGGACGGTCCGGTCCTCTCTGGGCAGTACCGCCTGATGATCCGTGCCGAACGCGAGAAGGCGACCGAGCGCAAGAAAAATGACGAAGTCGAGATCCGCCCGTACACCGAGGAGGAACTGGCCGCAATTGGCGAGGCCGTCGCCGTTGAGCGAAGCCGGCGGCGCGGTGCTGAGCCCCGCTGGTGGGAGGATGTGAACGAGGGCGATGAACTCCCTGCCCTGGTCAAGGGCCCGATGCGGGTGACCGACATGGTCGTGTGGCACACCGGCATGGGTATGGGCCTCTACGGCGTTGCCGCCCTCCGACTCGGCCACGACCAGCTCCAGCGGATGCCTCGCTTCTTCAAGCCCGACGACTTGAACATTCCCGATGTCCAGCAGCGCGTGCACTGGGACCCCGAATGGGCCCACAGGGCGGGGAACCCGGCTTGTTACGACTACGGCCGCATGCGCGAGACGTGGCTCATCCACTTGTGCACGGACTGGATGGGCGACGACGCCTGGCTCTGGAAGCTTGATTGTCAGTTCCGCAAGTTCAACTATGTGGGCGACACTCACTGGATGCAGGGACGGGTCAGCCGTAAGTACCTCGCAGGGGGAGATCGACCGGCCGTGGATCTCGACGTCTGGGGAGTGAATCAGCGCGGCGAGACAACGACGCCCGGCCATGCGACCATCCTCTTGCCGTCCCATGAACACGGAGAGGTCCGGCTCCCCCCCTCACCCGGTGGGGCGACCACCTGCCAGGAAGCTCTCGATTCACTGGCTCGACGCTTCGCCGCCGAGGAGCAAGAATGAAGCCATACCCCGAGATGCCTCCCGGACTGACCCTGGCGCGAGACGGAGAGGTCCTGCAGTTGAGCTTCAATCGCCCAGCTCGCCGCAACAGTCTTACTGACCCCATCATCTACGCCCTGACCGACACGCTGGACGCTGCGGCCAGTGATGAGTCCGTTCGGGTCATCCATCTGCAAGGTGAGGGCGATCACTTCTGCTCTGGCTTTGACTTGGCTGAGAGAACACCGGGCCCCGAGCGCCCCCGTGTGGGCTCGGTACACCGACGTATGCATGGTCAGGTCAATCGCCTGATCCCTGCGATGCTGAGTTGCCAGACCCCGATCGTCTGCACGGCGCGTGGCTGGGTGATCGGCCTGGGCCTCGACATCCTTCTGGCCTCGGACTTCGCCGTGGTGGCCGACGAGGCCAGGCTCTGGGCTCCATTCACGACATTCGGATTCACACCGGACAGTGGCGCCACCTGGCTCATCCCCCGTCTGGCTGGCGTTGCCCGAGCGCGCGAAATGCTCATGCTGGGAGAGAAGGTCTCAGGTGCCGACGCAGCCTCCTGGAACCTGGTCCACCGCGCTGTATCCGTCTCCGACCTCGATGCCGTCTCCAAGGAACTGGTCAACCGCCTGGCTGCCGCACCTACCGTCGCCGTTGGTCTCACCAAGCTATTGCTCCACCGGGGTCTCACCGCCGACCTCACCAGCCACCTGGCAGATGAGGCGTGGGCGATGGAGGTCTCCAGTCGCTCCGACGACTTCAAGGAGTATGGACAGGCGAGCAAGGAGAAGCGCGAGCCTCGTTTCACCGGGCGATAGATCTCGAGCAGCAACGTCGCTCACACCTACCAATCACGCCGATCGGATATAATATTCACAATGGAGTTCGCCGGGGCAGAGGCGGGAGCAGTCCGAGCAGCGGGCCGGCCCCTTGAAGGAATCCGTGTGCTCGCCATCGAGCAAATGCAGGCACTCCCCTACGCCACGCAGCTGTTGGCCCGCCTGGGTGCTGACGTCGTCAAGGTTGAACCGCTCACCGGAGAGCTCGGACGGGCGTCACTACCCGCCATGTCCGACCCTGAAGGACGCTCGGTCGGCGCAACGTTCCTCCGCAACAACCTCAACAAGCGAAGCATGTGTGTCGACCTCAAAAGCACCGAGGGACGTCAACTTGTGCTGGACCTGGCCCCACGCTTTGACATCTTTGCGGAGAACTTCAAGGCAGGCGCCATAGATCGCATGGGTCTCGGCTACGACGACATTGTCGCCGTCCACCCACGCTGCATCTACGCGTCGGTGTCGGGATTCGGCAACTCCTCACCGTCCCCCTACCGCGACTGGCCCGCCTTCGCCCCCATCGTCGAAGCGATGTCGGGGGTCTACGAAATGAAGCGCACCGGCGATCTCCCGCCCGTCGTGTCGCCCGTTGGCGCACTCGGCGACATAGGAGCGGCGCTGTACACCTCAATCGGCATTCTGGCCGCTCTTCGAGACCGCGACCAGACGGGACGGCCCGCATACGTCGACGTCGCGATGCTCGACTCAGTCATCGCGATGACGGACATCGTGACCAACTACTGGTCGATGGGTGTGGACAGCGGTGATTCAGGCTCTGTGATCAATCATGGCTTCCGCGCTTCGGACGGTTGGTTCGTCATGCAGGTCGCACGTGTGCACGTCTTCGAGCGTTTGGCCCAGCTCGTCGGACATCCCGAGTGGGTAACCGACGAACGGTTCGACACTCCCTACGGCTGGGTACAACACCTCGAGGACGTCATCCGTCCTGCCGTCGAGAAATGGGCGGCTGGGCGGAGCCGCTTGGAGGTATGCAAAGGTCTCAGTGAGGCGGGCATCGCTGCCGGCCCCTGCGCTCGTGCCGAAGAGTTGGTCGCCGATCCACACGTGGCGGCCCGTCACATGCTTGTCGGCATTGATCGGACTGACGGAGTGGACCAACCGGTGCTCGTGCCAGGTAACCCGGCACTGATCGTCGACCGGTACGAAGGTGGTGACCGTCGGATCCCTTGGCTCGGCGAGCACACGGACGAGGTCTTGCGAAATGAACTTGGTCTGAGTGACGCCGCGATCGAAGCCATGAGGTCGTCATCGGTCGTCGGGTAGAGCACTCGACTACGTAGGACTCGTATTCTCGGCCCGTCCGAGCCGGGTACGGAGTCGGCCTAGTGCTTCGAGGAATTCAGGACGCCCCATGGACCACTGCTGCGGTTCAAGCTCAAGGCTGACAGCATCCGCCGCGTGCACGACTGACGCGCTCTCGGCAAGCGTTCGACGTGTCCGTTCGATCAAAGCACGGTCATGACCGGCTGCCCTGGACGCCAACTTCCAGGCTGTCTCGAGCAGATCAGCCTCGGGAACGCAGCGCCACGCCAGTTGGCGACGCACTGCCTCCTCGCCCTCCAATGTCTCGCCGAACAGCGCCAGGGCAGCCGCGCCCTGAGGGCCGATCCGCTCGCGCAATTGCCACAAGTGACCGCCACCGGGATGGAGGCCAACATCGAGAAACCTCGTCTCGAAACGAGCCGAGGGCGAGCACACAATGAGATCGCACGCCAGGGCCAGGTTCATGCCGGCTCCGAGTGCCGCGCCGCTGACTGCGGCCACCGTCGGCAGCTCGGTCTCGAGGATTGCGACGTATCCGGCGTACGTCTCGCTGAGCAGTGCCTTTGGCTCGAGGAGATCGTCAACCGATCCCCCAGCCGAGAACACTGTGCCAGTCGCGGCAAGCACGACCGCCCCGATGGTGTCGTCCGCCTCCACGCCATGCACGGCCTCCGCCAATGCCCTGGTCATGGCAAGCGACAGGGCGTTTCGGTCTTCGGGGTGGTTGAGGGAGACGATGGCAACGCCATCACGCCGATCAACCTGCACGTAGCCCGAGCCTTCCTGCAAGACCTCCCCCCTCACAGGCACCACCATTCTCATAATATATACATTTGTGTCGAATCACAGAGACGTAGACGGGTCGGGTGACCGGCAGCCGCAAACAATCCCCGAGGCGCTGGACCTGGCCGCAGAGAATTACCGAGACGACGAAGCCCTGATCGATGGGGCAGACCGACTTTCGTTTGGCCAGCTGGCCTCACGAGTGGAGCACGTGGCGCGCGCGCTGGTGGGCAGCGGGATCGAGCCCGGAGATCGCGTGGCCCTGTGGGCTCCCAACACCGCGCAATGGGTGATCACGAGCTTCGCCGTCTATGCCGTCGGCGCGGTTCTGGTGCCCCTGAACACTCGATACCGCGGAGAGGAGGCCGGTCATGTCCTGCGAACCTCTCGAGCCCGCCTGCTCTTCACCGTGACCGACATGCTCGGCTCCGACCTGGTCGAGCTACTTGCCGACGTGCCTGGACTCGAATCTCTCGAGGAGATCGTGGTCTTGGACGGACCGGCACGGCCCGATTGCACGACCGTCGCTGCGTTCACGGCCCGAGCCAGCGAAGCGCATCGCCAGGAGGTCGCACGGCGTCGCTCTGCTCTCGGGGGGGACGACGCCTCCGACATCATCTTCACATCGGGCACGACCGGCAAGCCCAAAGGCGCCGTGCTCGGTCACGGTGCCAGCGTCCACACCTACTTGGCCTGGTCGGAACTTGTTAACCTACAAAGAGGTGATCGCTACCTCGTGGTCTACCCCTTCTTCCACACGGCCGGGCTGAAATCAGGGCTGCTGGCGTGCGTCCTGCGCGGCGCAACAATCGTCCCCCACGCCGTTTTCGACGTTGTGCCGGTCATGGAACGTGTGGCCACGGAGCGGATAACGATGCTGCCGGGACCCCCCACGGTTTTTCAATCGATTCTCAATCATCCGGATTTCGCGTCGTTCGACCTGTCCTCACTGCGCCTGTCGGTCACGGGAGCTGCCGTTGTACCGGTGGACGTCATCCGGCGCATGCGCGAGGAGTTGCGCTTCGATACGGTCGTGACGGGCTACGGCCTGACCGAGACGACAGGCACGGTCAGCATGTGCCGCCACGACGATGCGCCCGAAGTGATTGCTCGCACGGTGGGACGACCGCTTCCGGGGGTGAACGTCCGCATCGTGGACGACGCTGGCCGGTCGGTCGCACCGGACGAGCCCGGTGAGATCCTGGTGCGTGGCTTCAATGTCATGCAGGAGTACTTCGAGGATCCGACGGCAACGAAGGAGGCGATCGACGAGGAGGGGTGGCTCCGCACCGGGGACATCGGCATCTTGGGCCAGGACGGCAACCTGCGGATCACCGATAGGAAGAAGGACATGTACATCGTGGGCGGCTTCAATGCCTATCCCGCCGAGATCGAGAGCATCATGATCGGTCATCCGTTGGTGGGCCAGGTCGCTGTCGTGGGCGTCCCCGACGAGCGGTTGGGGGAGGTCGGGGTGGCGTTCGTCGTTCCTCGTCCCGGTCAGACCATCGACCCGGACGAGCTCGGAACTTGGTGCCGCGCGCACATGGCCAACTTCAAGATCCCGCGAACCATTCGAGTCGTCGATTCTCTCCCGCTGAACCCGACCGGCAAGGTCATGAAGTTTCAACTCCGCGCACAGCTCGCAGGGTGAATCCGAGCCGGTCGGCAGACCTTTCCATGGATCGTCCGATTCAGGTCCACGCCACAATCGGCCCGGCAGCCTCGATCATCTCAGACAGCTGGTGCCGGTCGGTGGCCAGAGTACAGAGCCCTGCCGGAAGCGCCCCGAGGACCAACTGACGCAGCCGGTCCCGGTGGGCATCGGCGTCCAGGCGATCACCCTCCGGATCCCACGCCTCGACCGGGACGCGAACGCCGAGCGCGGCTGCCGCGTCCACGATCACTGCCGTCGCTTCTGCCTCGGCACGATCGATGACAGCCAGGGCGGGACGGTTGGGACGCCGGAGCAGCGAGACGGCGGCACACGCCGCCGCAAACCCCGGGGAAGGCGTGGACGGCACGATCACAGCCCCCAGCCGTGTGGTACCCAGCGTGCGGGCCACCCAATATCCGGCGTTACCGGCGTCGGCCGCCACCAGCGCACCGGCGGCGACACATTCCGCATAGTGCATCGTGGCGCTGCTCGGCGGCAACGGGGTCCCACGGACGCTCCAACCCCGCTGCGTCACCTCAGCCAGACGAGCACGTAACGGCGGCATGGTCATCGGCCTTCGCCGGTCGGGGCCGCACCGTTCGGCCAATGGCGCAAGGCCCGCTGGAGGGATCGTCAGAGCGGGGGCCAGCCGCCATCGTTCTTCCGGACACTCAGCCCGATCCAGTCCGGTGGCAATGATCAGGTCGGCTTCGTCGAGCCCGCTCAGCACGAAATCGTCAGCCTGCAGCCCGATCGTGGCAAGGTGAAGTTGGCTCCTCCAGTCGAACACCCCCTTTGCGCCCCAGGTGTTCAAGACACCGATCCCAGCCGATACGGCCAGATCGTGCAGGCCCGGGACCGCCATATGCGAGATGATGCCAGGGCCGGCCAGCAGAACAAGCGTGGCGGCGGAGCGCACTGTCTCGACCGTTTCGTCGGCAGGCACCACCCAACTGTCATCAGGGACTCGGGGCCAGGGGGTCGATTCCTCGACCGGCTGAGTGGGATCGAGGGTGACGTGAAGCTCCACTTCTCCGGAGGGCAGTGTCGCAGCGGCGGCCACCAACGCCTCGGCCGAGTCCACCTCGAGCGTGAGGCGAGGCCCAGGTTCGAGCCCGGGCAGCCAGAAGACGCCGTCGCCTTGGTGCACTGCGGCACGCGATCCGTGGACTCTTTGGTGAGCTCTCGCGAGGAGATGAGCCGCTGTGCCGGCCACCGGCACCACCTCGAGAGCACCAAAAGGCGCTCCGTACGTCGCGTCGATGCCCGAGATGACGGCTACTCGACGCCAAAGCTCAGCCGCCGCGATGACGCTCACAGCGCGAAGCCAACAGCGGCCGAGCCTCGGATCAATTTGCTGCGGTCCCCTCGATCGTGGCCCATTGCGGCTCCCGCTTTTCGGCGAAGGCCGCCGGGCCCTCGACCTGATCGGGATGCCCCCACATTGAGACCAGCTCCGCAGCCCCGGCTTTGCAGGCGTCGGTCAGCCCTCGCTCGAGCGCTCCCCACAATGCCCGCTTGGTCGCGGCCATAGCGGCGGGCGAATTCCGGGCGATCTTCTCGGCCAGTTCTTGAGCCTCTTCGCGCAGGCGCTCGGGTGGATCGACCACCTGGCTGATCATGCCCAGTGCCAGCGCGCGTTGGGCCGACATGCGTTCGTGCCGTCCAACCAGCGCCATACGCAGCACGGCCTCGAAGGGCATGCGTCGGGCCAGACCGATCAGCTCGTAGGCGGCGACCTGCCCCACCGACACGTGGGTGTCGAGGAACGTGGCGTTCGACGATGCGATCACGATGTCGGCATCCGCCACAAAATGCAGCCCGCCACCGACGCACATCCCGTTCACTGCAGCGATGACGGGCTTCCACACCGAGTTCTGCCATGACGTCAGGCGCAACTCGGCACGGCGTGTGCGACCGGACTGCTTGCGCAGCGCGTCGGGGTTCCGACTCAGCTCGACCACATCGAGGCCGGTCTGGAAAGCCCGACCGGCTCCGGTGTTCACAATGACGCGCACGGCGGGATCCTCATCGAGCTCACGCCAGGCGGCCTCCAACTCGTCGAGCATCAGCGCATCCATGGAGTTGCCGGATTGAGGACGATTAAAGGTAAGCCACCCGACCGGTCCTTCGCGTTCGACCAGGAGTGTGGAGTAGGAGTTCAACTGCGGGGCACCTCCCGCCATGGCAGCGACGAGTAGGGATCCGGCTCGCGGGGCAGCCCAAGGACCCGCTCACCGAGGATATTTTTGTTGATCTCGGTCGTCCCGCCCTCAATCGTGTTGGCACGACTACGGAGCATGCCGCGGACCTCGTAGGGCAGCGAGCCGGCATAGTCGCCGAGGTCCCCCACCCAGGCAGTCGCCTTCATACCCAGCACCGACATGGCCGCGAGCTGGACCCGCTGGTTGAGCTCGCCTTGGTGAACCTTGCCTACCGAACTCTCCGGTCCGGGGGCACGCCCGGCGCGAGCTTGGCTGCGCACCCGCTGGTTCGTCCATTCCCTGACGCGCTCCTCGCAATAGAGACGCATGATCTCGTCACGGCGGACAGGGTCATCCCACCCGCCAGGCCGCCCTTCGGCACTCTGGCGCTTCGCCAGGCGAATGAGATAGCCAACACCCGAGCCTCCGATCCGATCCACACCTCCCGAGCCCGCGCCCGACACCATTTGGCGCTCTCCCGACAGAGTGGAGTTCGCTACCTTCCACCCGGCACCGACTTCACCGACCCGACACGCGTCGGGAACCCGGGCCGCTTCGAGGAAGACCTCGTTGAAGTCGACCTCACCGCCCATATGACGCAACGGGCGAACCTCAACGCGGGGCTGGTGCAGATCGATCAGAAAATACGTGAGCCCTTGCCGCTTGGGCACGTCGACATCGGTCCGGGCGAGCAGCACGGCCCAATCCGAAAGATGCGCCCACGTCGTCCACACCTTCTGACCCGTGATAACCCACTCATCCCCATCACGCTCCGCCTTGGTGGCCAATGACGCAAGATCCGACCCTGCCCCCGGTTCACTGAAGAGCTGGCACCAGGCCTCCTCGTTCCGCACGATCGGAGGAAGAAATCGAAGTCGCTGCTCCTCGGTCCCGTGAGCAAAGAGGGCGGGCGCAGCCAGGTTGAGTCCAAGGGGGTTGAGACGACCCAGGTTGAACGGGCTGAGCTCCTGCTCGACTTGCCGGGCGGCCTCCCGTGACAGATCGAGCCCGCCGTAGGCACGTGGCCAAGTGGCGGCGACCAATCCAGATCTCCCAAAGACCGGATACCACGCCTCATACTCCGGCCTGGTGCGAACTTCCCGAACTGCAGCCGGTCCGCCCCGACGACCCGCCTCGATCCACGCCGCAGGTACGGCCGATGCAATCCAGGCTCGCACCTCGGCGATGACGTCATCGGTGGAAGCGTCCGATCGCACAGAGAGGAGCCCATCGGCGTTGCCCTGGGAGTCCGGGATGGAGAGCGGCCCCGTCATCGGCTCATCGGATTCGGAAGGTCCCCCGGCGCGTTTCCACCGTCACCCGTCCTCGTCGCGCTCGTGCCCACCGGTTGTGGCCTGTCCTTCGGTCCTCGTACACGAGCCAACGGCTACGTGTGCCTTCGTCAGATTGTATATTTTATCATGTCATTGGCTCAGAACGCTTGGTCATGACTCCCTGCAGTGCTCTGCCAGGCCCTACTGAGGACAGGCAAACGTCGGGATCGGCTGATCGGTTCGCCGATTCGCATAAGATATACGCATGCCATCGTCTACTTCTGGTTCCCGCACTGCAGCCAAAGGCCGCTCGAACGGAAGTCGCCAAGCGAAGCTCGTTCGCACGCCCAGTGGCGAGCACATTGCGTCATACGTCCGGAGCCTGATCTTCGAGGGTGAACTGCGCCCCGGCATGCGCGTTCCACAGGACGCGATTGCCCAGGATCTCGGAGTGAGTCGGATTCCCGTACGCGAAGCACTCATCGTGCTCGAACGCGAAGGGTGGGTCACGAATGAGATGCACCGCGGCGCGTTCATCAATGCGCTCGATGAGCCAACTGTCCATGACCACTACGAACTGTTCGGCTTGATCTATGGATTCGCCGCCAAACGTGCACTGGCGCGCGCCAGTGAGGATCTGCCGCAACAACTCGGAGAGATCCAGGCACAGTTTGCCAAGGCCACGACCGCGGCCGATCATTACGATTTCTCCATTGCATTCCATAGCTTGATCGTGAAAGGTGCAGCGTCACCTCGGATCAACGTTGCGCTTCGAGCGATGTCCGCCCTCGTGCCCGGAAACTTCTTCGAAGAGGTTCCTGAGGCGGTGGAGGTCGAAAGCCGTGGTCTCGCCGCGATCACTCGGGCAATGAAACAAGGTGACGGCGAGAAGGCGGCGACCGAATACGTCAAGATGATGCGCAACGTGGGAAACAAAGTGACACAGCTCTTCCAGCGGCGCTCTCTGTTCGAGCCGGTGGAAGCGACGGTTTGACCGGCAAGAGACTCAAGCACTCGTCCACGTCGTGTCATCACATCCCTTTCGCGACGTCGCCATTGTCGGAGTCCACAACACCGTGCAGGCGCGCCGACTTCCGGAACACGACTCGACGTCGATCGCGCTGATTGGCGCTCTGGGCGCACTCGCCGATGCGGGCATCGCCCCGCACGAGGTCGACGGTGTCGTCGGTCCCGATTGCGCGCAAATCGCCCTTGAGCTCGGCCTCGGGCCATGTACGCGGCGGCCCAGCTCTTTGGGGATTCCCACCGTTCTCGATGCAGCCGCACTGATCACCACCGGCCAGTGCGACGTTGTGTTGGTCGCTGCGGGCGGTGCCGGGATTCATACCGAACGAACTTTGACAGCACCCTGGACTCGTCCGACCAACGAACTCGTCGTCGGTTACGGATTGTTTACTGCCGCTGAATTCGCCCTCATGGCGCGTCGTCACATGCTCACCTACGACACCACGCCCGAGCAGATGGCTGTCGTCGCGGCAACGATTCGTACCAATGGTCATGTAAATCCTGAAGCCGTCTACAGCGGCCGGGGACCGTTCTCACCCTCTGACATTCTCGAATCTCGCATGATCGCCGACCCTTTTCACCTCCTCGACTGCGCCATGACATCAGAGGGCGGCTGCGGCGTCGTTCTCGTGAACGCTGAGCGGGCAGCCGAATGCGAGAAACCGCTGTGGATCCTCGGGGGTGCCAGTGACTCATTTGGACCGGCGTACACAGTCGCACCGGTATGGGACTTCCAGCCCCGACGGGACGCTGATCCCGCCGGAATGGTGGGTGCCCATGCGGCGAAGAGCGCCTTCGCCATGGCCGGCTTGACACCGGTCGATGTTGATGTCGCCGAACTCTACGATCCGTTCTCGTTCGAAGTCATCAGACAGCTGGAGGCATTTGGCTTCTGCTCGCCCGGTGAGGGCGGACCCTTCGTTGCAGACGGAAACATCGGGCCCGGCTCACTCCTCCCCGTCACCACAGACGGAGGGACGATGTCTTTCAGTCATCCTGGAATCAACGCGCAGCAGCTACAGCGTGTCATCCGGGCGGCTTTGCAATTGCGAGGCACGTGCGCGACGAATCAGGTCGCTCGAGCGGAAGTGGCTCTCTGCTCGAATGGTGGAGCGGGCGCACTCTTTTGTGACGTACTGCTGCTGGGACGCGAACGCCCATGAGCCTGTTGCTTCCCCAACCTTTGAGCGTCTCGACGCCACGACCCAGCTTTCGCAGTGAGGCCTACTGGGAAGGATGTCGTCAACACCGCTTGCTCTACCAACAATGCGCCGTGTGTGGCTACCGCGGCCTCGGCGCCTTCACCGTCTGCGCGCAGTGCCACCGGACGTCACCGGTCTGGGAGGCCAGCGCTGGTCGTGGCTCCCTCTACAGCTGGACGGTCGTGTGGCGTCCGCCCAACCCGGGGTTCCGTGTGCCCTATGCCCCTGCCGTCGTCCGCTTGGATGAAGGAGTCTGGATGTTGAGCGCTGTAATCGGTTGCGAGCCAGGCGAGCTGCACGACGGTTTGCGGCTCTCCGTACAATTCCACCCTGCGTCCGACGAGATCACTCTTCCGTACTTCTCACCAGCGGAGGAAGGCCACTCGTGACCGCGGAGGGATCTGCCGTGAACAACAAGGTCTATATACATGAGTACATAGACATAATCGGGCACAACCGCGGACGGTACATGTACCACATGACCGCGAATTGGAGCCCGACGGCGCAAGAAGATCGACACCAGCTGTGCTACGGCGTCTGGGGTGTGGTGGGGAGCACGGGACGGTGGCCACAGGTGGTCAACCTCTGGGAGGAGGACGGATTCGACGGCCTCGCCCAATCCTTTGGGCACGAACTGGGCCACCGCGATCTCCAGGACCCAAAGCTTGCTGCGTGGTGGGCCGCGGCAGCCGAGCTGCGGTCCGGGGGTATCGATCGCCTCTTGGTCCCGGCTCCGTGGATGCCCACGATTGAACAAGCTTGCTCGGCGGGAATACGAGGTGACGTGTACGCACACGAGCAGATCCAGGTGCCGAGAGGGAGTTCCGCGCCGTACCTGGATTTTGTGCACCGCGAAGTGATCCCAGTGATGCAAGAGTTCGGGTGGGCTCTGGCCGGAGCCTGGGAGACAGCCCTTGGGGATGACAGCGAGTGCTTCCTACTCTGGGCCATCCCGACATGGCAGGAGTGGGCCGACCGCGAGAATGCCCGGCGCCACCACCAGGGATTGGTTGACGTGCAAGCGGAGAACCTATCGTTGACCGAGCGCGTCCGCCGCATTCTGCTGGTCGATTCGGCCCTCTCCCCTATGCGTCTGGGCCGTCAACCGGCTCGCACCGATCGCACTGAGGAGTGGAAGGACTGAGGCGACTGCCGCCTACAGCTCCTTCTGTGCGGTCTGACCGGAACCGCGCCCACTGACGTTGGATTCGCTGCCTGCCCCCATACCAACGAGTTCTCGGCGCAGAACCTTTCCGACTTCGCTCCTGGGCAACGCGTCCACGTGCCGAAAGGCCACGGGGATTTTGTACGCCACGAGGTGCTGTCGGCACAGTTGATCGAGCTCCGCATCCGACGCGTCGCCGACGACGAAGGCGACCGGCACCTCCCCGAGACGTTCATCGGGTAGACCGACGACGGCTGCCTCGCGCACGCCGGGTGAGAGGAGAAGGACCTCTTCGACCTGCCCTGGGAAGACTTTGTTGCCACCGCGATTGATGACATCGCCGACCCGGCCCTCGATCCAGACGAACGCGTCACCGTCGATGCGGGCAAAGTCTCCGGTGCGGACATAGCCATCCGGGTCAAGGCGATCGTCCAGCGTTTCCCCGCCCGCATATCCCGAGGCCATCCGAGGCGGCTTCACCAGCAACTCCCCGACCGTGTCGACTGGTACCGCCGATCCGTCCTCCGCCACCACCTTTACGGCCACCCCCGGGTGGGGCCGCCCCACCGCCCCGATTTTTTGGGGATGATCTCGTGCGTCGCCTGCTGTCCATCCGATGACCTCTCCGATCTCGGCCTGGCCATAGCCGTTGAGCACGATGACGCCAAACTTCTCCGTGAATCGACGCGCTGCGAGGGGCGAAAGCGGCGCGGTGATGCTCCGGACGTAGCGGAGAGGGGTGAGATCGGCCACGTTGACGTCGTCGGCAAGCATGACCATGGCGGCTGGCGGCAGAACGGTGGAGCGAATTGCGAAACGGCCGATGAGCATGGCGAACTCCGTTGTGCCAAAGCGGTCCATGAGCACCAGGGACGCTCCCGCCCGCAGACCGAACAAGACGTTGTAGATACCGGCGTTGAGCGCCAGTGACACCGGTACCAGGTTGGGTGTTGGTGGCCGAGTCGGATCTGCGGGCCGGCCCCGCAGCGGACCGAGGACACGGTCCAACAGTTCCAGGTACCCGCTGTGCGTCTGGAGGATCGGCTTCGGCCGGCCCGTGGTTCCCGACGTCCAGGTGACAAATGCCGTGTCGGGCTCGTAGAGAGCGGGCGACACGGTCGAGACCTCGATTCCAGCCGAGTTGATGACGCAGGCGGGAGCCGTCGACGAGAGGACGTGATCCAACTCGGCCTGTGGCTGTCGTGCGTTGGCCGGTACGAACACCGCGCCGGCCAGCCAGACGCCGAACATGGCGAGGACGAACTCTGGTCCGTTGGGCAGCTGGACGACCACGGCCTGGCCAGGCTCGACCCCGGCTGAACGCAGCTGAGCCCTGATTCGGGCGGCTCCCGCCCGCGCGGCGCCAGCCGTGACGGTCCGATCCACGGTATTGATCAGGTCTTCACCGTCGGAGAAGGGATGTGCCGTCAACAAGTCCGACAGGCTGCCCGCAGCCTCAATCATGACCCGGCGTTTGCCACGAGAAGGCAGTCCGACACAAGCATTTGAGCAACTTGTGGGTCGGCGCTGCGCAGGCCCCTGATCCTCGGACGCTGGATGAAGAGCTCAGACAAGGGAACTCCTTTCCGGAGGCGGACACCGTCCCGGCCCTCGGTCGAGCAGGATTGTACATTATATTCGTTTCGGACGATTTCGTGCGGCACGGCGTGGCTGCACCCAAATGCGAGGAGTCCCGCAATGGCAGACAGTGGAAGCAGTTGGACGGGGTCTCCAGACCCGATCAAGATCGGCTGGCTCGGCTCGGCGCTCGACGGCCCTGACGGCGGGTACAACAAGATCCACCGGATGGCCTTCGACGAAGCGCTCGAGGAGGGCCTGCTCGATCGTCCGGTGGAGTTCGTGATCCACGCGGAGAACGGCTTGCCGCGCGGTTCGGCTCGCAATACAGCGGATGGTTTCAAGTACCTCGTCGACCAAGGTTGTATCGGGATCGCAGGTGCATACAGCTCCGACAACGCGATCGTCGCCGCCCCATTGGCAAACGAGCTCAAGATCCCCCTCATCAGCTGGGCCGGCACTGAGCGATTGGCCGGCGACTATTGCTTTCGACTCGGGAACGGGGACTGCGGTGGTGACGCCGCGCTGTGTGTCTCCTGGCTTGCTCGTAACGGGTACACCCGCGTCGCGGTACTCAGCGAGGTATCGCCCAACGGCGAAGAGTATTTTCGCTTCTTTCGCCAGGAGTGCCGCAGGCACAACCTGAAGATTGTGTCGCTCGAGACAGTCAGCCAGACGCCGGCGAACCTTACGGAGAACTTGGACAACCTTCGGCAATCAAATCCTGACGCACTCTGCTACATGGGATACGGCATGTTGGCGGCGCAAGGATTCCTCCGCAAGGCGCTCGACGAATTGGCGTGGGATCCCCCGCGGATCATGGGGACGGCTTTCATGTTCTATCTGATGGGCTTCGAGAAGTTCGAAGGCTGGGTGGGAATCGACCAGTTCGATCCCAATAACCCCCTGATCGAGGGATTTCACCAACGGTATGTCGAGCACCATCAAGAGGACCCGCCGATGTGGCCCAATGCGATCCCGGTCTTGGCATATGACACGGCTCGCGTCCTGGCTGAAGGTCTCTTTCGGGCGCCTTCACTCTCGGGACCAGGTCTCAAGGACGGGCTGGAGAAAATTCGATTCATGCCGAGCACGACCGGCGGTCCGCGCACGCACATCGCCGCCGCGCCTCATGAGCACGGGATGTTCAGGGGGGACTGGCTGCTCTACGGCCGAGTACGCAACGCAAAGCTCGAGTTCGAAGGTCTCTTTCAACCAACGGAATGACGAAGGCGGAACGGGAATCGCGGTCCGGCGTGATTCGGCAGTTCAACCCGTCTCCACGTAGGCACAGCACCTAATTAGGAGGGACGCAAATGGACGCGGACGACCTCATCATGGTCAGTGTGGACGACCATCTGGTCGAACCACCCGATCTCTTCGCGGGCCGACTGCCTGCGAAGTTTCGGGACGAGGCCCCCAGCGTGAAACGGTTGGACGACGGTAGCGACGTCTGGGTTTTCAACGGACAAACGATTCCCAACATCGGCTTGAACGCAGTGGCAGGCCGACCTCGAGAGGAATACGGCATCGAACCGACGGCGTTCGAGGAGATGCGGCCCGGATGTTTCGATGTGCATGAGCGCATCAAGGACATGAACGCTGGAGGCGTCCTCGGCTCAATGAACTTTCCGTCCTTTCCCGGCTTCAGTGCCCGCCTCTTCGCGGCCTGTCGTGACAAGGATCTCGCTCTCGCCGTCCTGCGCGCCTACAACGACTGGCACATCGACGAGTGGTGCGGTTCGTACCCCGGCCGGTTCATCCCAATGGCGCTGCCGATCCTCTGGGATCCAGAGCTCTGCGCACAAGAAATACGGCGCGTGGCCGCAAAAGGTTGCCATTCGTTGACCTTCACCGAGAACCCGGCTGCGCTCAAGTACCCGAGCTTCCATGACACCTCCTGGGACCCGCTGTGGGCGGCGCTGTGCGATGAGCAGGTTGTCCTGTCCATCCATCTCGGCTCATCGGGTCAGTTGGCCGTGACCGCTCCGGATGCCCCGGTTGACGTCATGATCACGCTCCAGCCCATGAACATCTGCAGCGCCGCCTCAGACTTGCTGTGGTCTCGCGTGATCAAGACCTTCCCAGACATTCGCATCGCCCTCTCGGAGGGAGGCGCAGGATGGATTCCCTACTTTCTGGACCGGGTCGACCGGACCTATGAGATGCACCGCAAGTGGACAGGGCAGGACTTCGGCGCCAAGTTGCCCAGCGAAGTGTTTCGAGAGCACTTCTTGACCTGTTTCATCTCCGATCCTGTTGGGATTCAGCTTCGTCATCAGATCGGGATCGACAACATTGCCTGGGAGTGCGATTACCCACACTCCGACTCCTCATGGCCGCACGCCCCCGAAGAGCTGGCTGAGGTCGCGGCCGAGGTACCGGACGATGAACTGGAAAAGATCAGCTGGGAGAATGCATGTCGCTGGTACTCATTTGATCCGCTGGCTCATCGTCCCCGGGAACGATGCACGGTGAGAGCACTTCGAGCTGAGGCGATCGGACACGACGTGTCCATCCGCTCCTATGATCAGGGCCGGTTCGTGCGAACTGGAGAGGGTGTGGACTTGGGCACGATCGCGTCCAAGGCAACGGCCTAGCCGTTCACACTCGCGGTGCCTCGAGCGGGAGGTCGAGGCCGAGCAAGTCGATGGCGTTCCCCCGTGCCAATCGATTCACGATCTCGGGCGCCTGATCACCGAACTGTTCAGCTGCCGCCTCGACCGAGTGCGGCCAGGTGCCATCTTGGTGGGGGTAGTCGGTCTCGAAGACCACATTGCGGGGACCGACGCGCTCAAGGAGCGCCATGCCGACTGGATCCTTGAAGAAACAACTCCAGATCTGTCGGTAGTAGTACGTCGAGGGTGGCTCGGGACAATAGAGCTGCGAGTTGCTCCAGCCTCGGTGGGTCAACCACACGTCGTCGGCCCGCTCGAGCAGGTAGGGGATCCAGCCGATCTGGCATTCAGCGAAGAGCAGCTTGAGCTGCGGAAAGCGTTCCAGAACGC
>Ga0302325_10009174_pt1 | contig 21655 bp, 16 predicted proteins | sample Palsa_T0_2_FD_201948 | JGI IMG/M metagenome (GOLD analysis project Ga0302325, IMG submission 201948) | Peat permafrost microbial communities from Stordalen Mire near Abisko, Sweden - Palsa_T0_2 | ecosystem: Environmental > Terrestrial > Soil > Palsa > Peat permafrost | place: Sweden: Abisko...
GCCTTGTCAGGAAGTTCCAAATCGCAAAGGGGAGCCATGTAGTATTTTAATTCTGTTATATTTCCATCAACGCGACGCTGGTCGTTCAACACGCTCTCCATAATGCAAACTGGCCCCTTCGTGATGCCATCAATAAAAACCAGCGGCTTTTCTTTAACTCGTTCTTCGCTGCCCTGTGCTGATGGCGCGGATGCGGGCATGCCCTGTTGGGCGTCCGCAAAGCATCGATAACCAACGGTCAAAACGAGTGCGTACGTAAAACTTACAAACAATGACTGGCGTTGCATAAGCATATTCAGTTCCTTCGGATTTGCGACGAAAGTCCACCCCACTTTTGTGTTTCGCAACTGTAAAACCGGTGTTGAAATTGTCAATTTTGGGGCGGCCGCGCAACAGGCACGCCGATAGGGCGCAACAAAAGTAGGCCAATACAAACTCCATCATGAGCTTCGTTCGATCTACGGTTGTGATTCCGCTCTGATAACCTTCGTTCGTTTTGTCTGTGTCGCGGTATCCGGATTCTCGATCTCGGGTATTGCTCTCATTCCTCCCTTGCATGCTTCGCACCCTCGCCGAGCATGCCGTCATCCTTTGGCCAGTTGCTCATCAATTCTGGGTCGGAAGGCGGTTTCGTGACTTGCCATGCCACCTTGAATGTGAAGGATCCATCAGTAACGAGTATGAAGTCGTTGTTGCTTAAAGTCGCCTTTCCCGTTGGGTCGAAGCCATCCACATCGCTTCCAAATGCATCGGCCAAGAGCTTCGCCCGAGCGATCTTCTTTTTCGACATGTGCCCGAGGCGCATGAACATGTGGTTCATGGCAAAATGACCGATTACATCGGCCGCCTGAATGAGGGCCGACTTCGAATCCTTCATGACCTTCACGCCATCATCTGGCAATAACGGCGTACGCTCATGTAGATTCATGGCGTATCCGTTGTAAATTCCTTTAAGCAAAGTCGCGGCGTTAATGGAGACGGGGCCGACTTGGTGTGCGGCGGCCGCCAAGTCGCGGAACGACGTGTGCTCATCCATATCGACCCGCATCTCAACCGAGGGTGCCAACTCCCGGGACACTGCGGCCAGCGCAGCGAGGGGCAGAAAGTACGGCTGAAGGACGCTCACTGCGGGATTCCCCCCACCAAGTGCCTTCTCGACCGCCCCCTTCACCAGTCGATCTCCGAACCCGAGCAGTTCTGTCTTCATCTTCTCCGAGAACATTCGACAAGCGGTAAATCCTTGTGGCGATTTACGAAGGAACGTGTGCGCCAAGGACAGAAAGTCGGCAAAAGCCGATGAGTTATGGTCTTTACAATCGACCCCATGGAAGCTGCTGAGGCCGGAAGCTTTCAGAAGCTTTTTCGTCTCGGCGGTGAAGTCGTCGACGTATGCCTCCGGCAGACAGAAGAAGGCGAACCCGTCACATTTTTGTGTCTCGGTCGCGACTTCATCAATTCCGACTCGGACAGGGAATGGTTTGTTGAGCATGAGCTGATTTTAGCCGTAGCGCGCCTGCGAAGCGGTTCAAATCCCGGTCCCTCATCGTTCTAACTCATTAATCATCGTTGTCCATCTGCACGTAATTTGAATTGAAGAACGAGTTTGCAAGTGCCCTACGAGCAAGCACTAAAGTTCGAATTCTGCCCCGGACAAGCCCAATCGAGGAAAAAGTGGAGCCAGCGGGACGCCACCTATAAGAAGCGAACTGTCAAGACAATTCCTCCGCACCCCGGCGCCGGCTCCTTCGTTCGGCAGTTCGGGGGCTTGTCTTGGTTCGCAGCGGGGCCGTAATCCTTCTCAGCCTTGATTGCCTTCTACTGGTATCGGCGGACCAGACTTTGCCAACAGGATGTCCTCGTCACGGGATCTTTTTCATCGCTGGATCGATTGCTCAAAAGAGCGTCGCCCACGCACCTATGCGGAACTCCCTTGATGGGGTTCATGAAGATCTCTGGGCGTAGCAAAAAGCGGGCGAGGGGTTCATTCAATTGAATGGGAACTGCCCTGATTGCTCAAGGCATTCATGGTGTCCCGGGAACTCCCTCGCCCATGTAAGCCATTGTGACGATTCCTGTCGGCTCTGGTCAATGCGCCTTGGCCAGCGATTTTCCAACCTGACTGGGGTCGAACACGCTGCCACTTTTCCACATGCCCCACATCACCGTCGCCAGGCTTCGTGCCAGGTTGCGACGGGCGATCCAGGGCGAACATCCTTCATTCAGCCACCTTTGATATTGGTCGGCGAACACATTGCCCTTCGACGCGATCGCCGACTTGGCCGCGCCGAGGATCACATACTTCAATGGCCTGCTGCAACGTTTGGGTGTCCGCAGCCGGTCGCTCCCCTCGCCGCTTTGGCGCCGTTCCAGGCCGATCCCCATGTACTTCCAGAGTTTTTCTTTGCTCTTAAAGCGAAACGGCGTATCTACGAACACCAGGAACGTCGCCGCCCGCACCCAATCCACGCCGGGTATCGCGCGGAACGCCTCGATCATCGGCTCCTTCCGCGCAAGGTCGATGAGTCGCCGTCGCATGTCGTGGACCTGCTTGAGCGCCAGATCGAAGCCCTCCAGAAGTGATTCCAGATCCTTCTTCACCACCTCGTCAGATGGAAGGGCTTTGATCATCTCGCCACGTCGTTCGGCATCGATAAGATCCTTTTGCTTGATAAACACACCGAGGCGACGCACACGCCAGATGATTTTCTGCGCCTCGCTGACGCGATGGGCCACGCGGTCGTGGTAGAGCTGGACGTGCTGCTTGAACAGGCTGCGTTCCAGCCCCGAGGGATGATGGACCGCCTTGACGAATCCGCCGCGATACAACGTCGCCAGCTTCCGCCAGTCTAAGTCATCGGACTTGTCGCCATCTTTGGAGATTAATGCATTGCGATGAGGATCACATACGACCATCTCATCCAGGCACGGCGAGAGATTCCGATACAGCCAGTCCGCCAGCGGTCCCTCTTCGATCACCAGCTTTCGCGGGCGCGGCACCGTCTCGATAACCTTGACCAGTTCGGGAATCGCCGTGGGTTCATGCCACGCGGTTTTCTCCCGGCCCGCGTCGTCGATATATCCGCCTTCACAAAACGTGCTGTGCACATCCAACGCGATGTAGTTCGTGCGTCTCATGGTTGTCTCCTGGCCGAATTGGAGACAGCGTATCCGATTTATGGCCCCGCACTTCTTACAGCTTCAGTAGAACTCGCGACGGTGTTTTTGAGGGAATTTCGGCGAATTGAGGCTAGCAGTCATGGGATACCCGTTGGGGGATGCTCGGTGGCAACCCAACTACTTTTCCAATTCTGATAGCAGTGCTAGTCGAGCGAAATCGTAGGCATCCCGGTATCACTCTCCCGCACATTTTGCCGCCGTCATTGGCGATAGCCAGTCCGCGTGATCCGTCGAATCGTAGGCTGCCGGATGTATTAGCCGACTAAAGGTGGCCCCACAATGTAAGGAGCAAGCCCGTCGGGGTGGCGACGCGCAAATCTGGCGTAGTTTTCGGTGAATGGTTTGGTACCCTCCACATCCTTGAGCCATAATTTACAGCCCTCCAATACTTCGCGAACAAATGCATCAAGTTGTATGATGAGAATCTTTTCGCTCACCGTACAGTAATGCAAACTGTAATTCGGGTGGCCCGGTTCGATAAATACAATTCTTTGATATGGATCGCCGTCACCCTGGCTCCTTCCCTGATGAAGCAATCGGCATCGAAAACCATAGCACATTTCACCGGTAAAAGGATTGTCTCGGGCTCTCGCTTCGCGGAGACGAGGACGGACCCATTTTTCATACCAGGCGGCGTATCGCTTACCGTTTGCACGGCCATCCTGTGATTCGAGTGCGGCAGCTATATCCGGAATCGTCAGGGCGGAAAAAAGCGCGAGGTAGTAGAGGTGGACCTCCAGTGCGTTGTGGGTTTGGCTAATAACTGTTTTCAATCCTTCGCCTCCTGAATTAGCCGATTATTGGCGGTGGACCCGTCGCTTGGCAAGCGATTTCAACGCGGCTTGGTTGCCGTTAATGAGCGCGAGTTTCTTGGCATGTGTCCATCGCTTGATTTGACGCTCGCGGTCAACGGCGCTCTCTTCGGACGGCGCCGATTCCTGATACACAAGCGTCACCGGTCTTCGACAGGCGGTCCACGACGCGCCGCGACCGTCGTTGTGCGCCTTGATCCGATCGTCGAGGTTTGAAGTATGGCCGACATAGAGACTGCCGTCGGCACATCGAAGAATGTAGACGAAAAATGAATCTGCTGGCGCAGATGCGGACATGAAAAGCCCTTCGACTCACTCCGTTCGCTCAGGACATTCGACTCGCTGCTCTTTTCCCGATGAAAGGTTCCCGCCTGACCAGGGCAATACTACTCTAAATGCTGGCCTGCCATGAGCGAGCGCAGCGAGTCGAATGGAGGCGTGGGGATTTGAACCCCAGTCCCGTGAAAACGTCAGAGGCGGCCTCTACATGCATAGTCGATGGTTTAATCTCGATCCCGGCGACGAACATCGACATCCTTCGCCGGCATCCAGTCGTCTTAGTCTCGCCTTCTGACCAACGTCCGAATCAGAAAGCCAGCCCGCATTTTGCGGCCGACGTGACGCGGGCGTCACATCGTGCCGAGGTTGCCTTAATTAGGCAGCCATACGAACCGGGGCGGCAGTGAAGCCGACTCGGCCTGCAACATCGTTGTTAGCAGTTAAAATTTGCTCGAATGATTAACCAGGCCAATCGAGCGTCCTGGGCATGCCACCGCCACCGCTATTATCCGGTCGAAACCAGTCGCCCCCGATTTTGCGAAGCAAAATCAGAGCAGTGGAGCAGTAGAATAGTTGATCAGTAGAGCAAAAAAAACGCTCGAGATCGAGCTGCTCCGCTGCGGTCTACTGCTCAACTGCTCTCCTGCTCTTCTTTACTTCGCTGCAAAGTCAGGAGAAATAGCCAGTGGTTGAGTTTTCAAAGAGCTTCAACAGTATATGTCGGCGGTTGGTGACTGACAATTCAAGAAGACGCCGCAATTTTGTTTTTCGGCGACAGGACGCTAACCTTCCTGATGGCGTGAAACGAGGAACTGTTGATGCCCTGGCGCGATAGAATTGCATCGCTGGCGATTTTGTTTTTTTCTTTCTCTATTCCATTGGCAAGCGGACAGTCAACTTCCCCGGGGGTAAGCGATCGGATGATGCTTTGGTACAACCAACCGGCCAAAGTGTGCATGGATGAGGCGTTGCCGGTGGGAAACGGGCGGCTGGGAGCGATGATTTTTGGCACGCCGGCCGCCGAGCGCATCGTGGTGAACGAAGACAGCCTCTGGACGGGCGACGAGGATCCCTCGGGCGACTATGACCGCATGGGCGCCTACCAGGCGCTGGGGGAATTGCGAATCAATTTGCCTGGGCACGAAACGAACCAGAACTATCGGCGCGACCTGAATCTCGCGGATGCGACGGCACACGTCAGCTATCAGGTCGGCGGCACCACTTATCGTCGCGAGATATTCGCCAGTCATCCGGCTCAGGTGCTGGTGATGCGGTTCACCGCCGATCGGCCGGGGAGCTATACGGGTGATATCCAGTTTCGAGATTCGCGGCATTCGAAAAGCGTTTCCGATCAAAATCGGCTTACCATCGCCGGCTCGCTGTCGAACGGCCTGAAATATGAAACGCAGGTGGTCGCGCTGCACGAAGGGGGCACGCTGCGAGGGGCCGCCAACGGACTGGAATTTTCCGGGTGTGATGGTTTGACGCTGATTCTCGGCGCGGGGACGGATTATGCGATGGACTATGCGGCGCATTATCGCCGCGAGCCGCCGCATGATCGCGTGAGCGGGCAGGTGGATGCGGCGGCAGAGAAATCGTTTGATGATCTGCGCGCCGAGCATGTGGCGGATTATCAATCACTTTTTAATCGCGTGGCGCTGGACCTCGGCGCTTCAAGCGACGCGCAGCGCGCCCAGGCGACGAATCTGCGGAAAGTCGATGCCGCCCAAGAGACCGATCCCGAACTTGAGGCGCTGATGTTTCAGTTCGGGCGCTATCTGATGATTTCCTGTTCCCGGCCGGGCGGTTTGCCGGCGAATTTGCAGGGGCTGTGGAATAACAGTAATTCTCCGCCGTGGCATTGCGATTATCACTCGAACATCAACATCGAGATGAATTACTGGCCCGCCGAGGTGGCTAACCTGGCGGAATGCCACACGCCGCTGATGGATTTGATTGTCAGCCAGATTCCGGCGTGGCGGACCGCGACGATGGAGTCGCCCGAGTTTATGACCAACTCCGGGAAACCGACGTCGCGCGGATTCGCCATTCGCACTTCCCACAACATCATGGGCGGGATGGGCTGGCAATGGGACAAAACCGCTAACGCCTGGTATTGCCAGCATCTTTGGGAGCATTACGCATTCGGAATGGATAAAAGTTATCTGCGCAATGTGGCTTATCCCATCATGAAAGAGACGTGCGAGTTTTGGGAGGATCATCTGAAGACTCTGCCGGACGGCCGACTGGTCGTGCCCGATGCGTGGTCGCCGGAACATGGACCCACGGAGGATGGCGTCAGCTACGCCCAGGAAATCGTGTGGGATTTGTTCAGCAATTATTTGGATGCCGGCGATGCCCTGGGAGTGGACAAGGACTATCGCGATAAGATCGCAGGCATGCGCGACAAGCTGGTGACGCCCGGCATCGGAAGCTGGGGACAATTGCTGGAGTGGATGCAGGAGAAACACGATCCGAAGGATAAGGAACTGGACACTCCCGAGGACCACCATCGGCATACGTCGCATTTGTTCGGCGTATATCCCGGCCGGCAAATCAGCCCTGAGCGCACTCCGGCGCTGGCGCGAGCGGCGAGAGTTTCGTTGATCGCGCGGGGCGACACCGGAGATGTTCGGGAATGGTCGTTCGCCTGGCGAACGGCGCTCTGGGCCCGTCTGGAAGATGCGGAACGCGCGCATGGCCAGTTCATGCAACTCTTCGCGAATCGAAACAGTTGCCCGAACCTGTTCGGCCTGCATCCGCCGATGCAGATCGACGGCAACTTCGGCATCACGGCCGCGGTGTCGGAGATGCTCCTTCAGAGCCAGGACGGCGATGTTCATCTTCTCCCGGCGTTACCCCGTGAATGGCCGACCGGCAGCGTTACGGGCCTCCGCGCTCGCGGCGGATTTGTGGTCGATATGGTCTGGAAAAACGGCAAGCTGGAAAGCGCCGTAATCCGTTCGATGAATGGCCGGCCATGCCGTGTTCGTGGGTTCGGAAGCGGCAAAATCACCACCGACGGAAAAGCGGTTGAGGCAAAAGCGGATGGGGATTCGATTGTTTTCCCAACCAGCACGGGCGCGGTTTATGATTTGGGTCCGTAGCCTCCGCTGAATTCGGCGTTGCGATCTTATCGAGCGTTTTGAACTCCCTTTGGGCCTTCCGGAATTTCATTTTCCGCGCGAGAGCGCTAACCTTCCCATCTTTACATGAGCGAGAAATCCCTTATTCGTCACGAGCGGATCGAGCGTTCGATCTTCCTCATCCGTGGTCACAAGGTCATGCTCGATACTGACTTGGCCACTCTGTATGAAGTGCCGACGAGGCGATTGAATGAAGCGGTGAAGCGAAACTTGAAACGCTTTCCGCCCGATTTCATGTTCCAACTGTCGGAAGAAGAGGCTGAGCGTTTGAGGTCGCAATTTGCGACCTCAAAGGGCCGAGGTGGTCGGCGGTATTTGCCCTACGTTTTCACCGAATTCGGCGTTGCCATGCTCTCCAGTGTTTTGAACAGCGATCGGGCAATTCTCGTCAATATTGAGATCATGCGAGTGTTTGGCCGCCTGCGGCAACTCCTGGCGAGCCATGCCGACCTGCTGCGCCGATTGGACGAGATTGAGAAAAGATACGACCATCAATTCCGCGTCGTGTTCGAGGCGATCCGAGAACTCATGGCGCCAGCCGAGGGACGGCCCAAGGAGCGAATGGGGTTCAATACGGAGAGGAAATCTAAATAGGGGCCGTCATCCGACATTATATTGCTATTGAACAAATCCCATATTGTACTGGATATCGAAGACCCAACAATATACGAACTTGGTGATGTACGCCGAGTTGGACATCACCACCAATTTCTCCTTCCTGCGCGGCGCATCTCATCCCGCTGAATTGGTTGCTGAGGCCGCGAATTTAGGGCAATCGGCGGTTGCGATTACGGATCTCAACACGCTTGCCGGCGCGGTGCGAGCGCATAAGGCGGCCGAGGAATTGGGGATTCATCTCTGCATCGGGTCGCGTCTGCGGTTCGCCGATGCGCCGGATGTGTTGGTATGGGCTGAGAATCGCGGGGGATATGCCAATCTTTGCCGGTTGCTCACGACAGGCAAACGACGGGCGGAGAAGGGGGCGTGCACGCTTTATCTGGAAGATTTGCTCAATTCATCCACCGGGCTTTTGGCGGGGATGGTTGGACAGTCCATCGATCCGGAATTTGGCGAGGCTGATCTTGCCGGCCTCGCAGCGGCTGCCGGGCCGCTCAAGGATGTTTTTGGGAAGCGATTGTCTCTGACGGTTTCACGTTTGTATCTCCCAACCGATGGCAGGGCGGTTGCCGGTATCGAAGCCCTGGGCCGCGCACGCGGGATTCCTCTGTTGGCGACCAACCAGGTGCATTACCATGATGAGCGGCGGCGGGTGCTCCAGGATGTGCTGACCTGCATTCGGCACGGTTGTTCGATTCGGGAAGCCGGATTTCGGTTGTTTCCCAATGGCCGGCGGGTCATCAGATCGCCGGAGGAAATGCAGCATCTGTTTTACGATCTTCCCGGCGCGCTTCGCAGGACGATCGAGGTGGCTGAAGCCTGCAGGTTTTCCCTCGATGAATTGCGCTATGAATATCCCGAGGAAGTAGTGCCGCCCGGAAAAACTTCGGCGTCCTATCTGGCGGAATTGACCTGGGCGGGCGCGGCGAAAAAGTATCCGCAAGGCATTCCGGGAAAAATTCGCCGACAGATCGATCACGAACTGGCGCTGATCGCGCAACGCGAATACGAGCCGTATTTCCTAACGGTTTACGATCTGGTTCGCTTCGCGCGATCGAAGGACATTTTGTGTCAGGGCCGCGGATCGGCGGCCAATTCGACTGTCTGTTATTGCCTGGGAGTTACTTCGGTTGATCCCAATCAGATCGAATTGCTGTTCGAACGATTCGTCAGCGCCGCCCGCGCGGAGCCACCCGATATCGACGTTGATTTCGAACACGAGCGGCGAGAGGAAGTAATTCAGTACGTCTATGAAAAATATGGCCGGGAGCGAGCGGGTATGACGGCCGAGGCGATCACATATCGTGGTCGCTCCGCCGTGCGGGATGTGGGCAAAGCGCTGGGATTGGGGCTAGACGCGGTGGATCAAATCGCCAAATGCCTCGACTGGTGGCATTCCGGAAAACTCTCGCCCGGCCAGCTTGCCGATGCCGGGCTTGATCCCAATGACCCCACCGTCCGTCTCCTGGTCGATCTCACCCATGAATTGATCGGCTTCACCCGCCATCTCGGCCAGCACGTTGGCGGCATGGTCATGACGCGCGGGCCGCTATGCGAACTGGTTCCGATCGAAAACGCTTCGATGGATGATCGCACCGTCATCGAATGGGACAAGGATGACATCGATGCCCTAGGAATTCTTAAGGTTGATGTGCTGGCGCTGGGAATGCTGACGTGTATTTCGAAGGCGTTGAAGATGGTGAATAGTAGATGCGGAGAGACGAAGGAGGGCTCATTTTGTCCTATACAACTCCATACTTTTCCCCCTAAAGACCGCACCGTCTACGACATGATCAGCGATGCCGATACCATCGGCATATTTCAAATCGAGAGCCGGGCACAGATGTCGATGTTGCCCCGGCTCAAACCTAAAAAGTTTTATGATCTAGTTATAGAAGTTGCCATCGTTCGGCCTGGCCCTATTCAGGGCAATATGGTTCATCCTTATCTTCGTCGTCGTAACAAAGAGGAAAAAGTTGATTATCCCAGCAAAACGCTGAAGAAGGTGCTGAAAAGAACCTTGGGCATTCCTCTATTTCAGGAGCAGGCGATGAAGGTGGTGATGGTGGCTGCTGGATTCACCGCGGAAGAAGCGGATCAGCTGCGCCGGGCGATGGCCGCATGGCGGTACACGGGCGACATAGAGAAATTTCGTCAGAAGATCATCAATGGAATGATCGACAAAGGTTACAAGGCGGAATTTGCCGAGCGATGTTTCAACCAGATCAAAGGTTTTGGCGAATATGGTTTTCCTGAAAGTCATGCCGCCAGCTTTGCGCATCTGGTTTACGCCAGCGCGTGGATCAAGCGGCATCATCCCGCGATATTTTGCTGCGCGATCGTCAATAGCCAGCCGATGGGCTTTTACCAGCCGGCCCAGATCGTCCGCGATGCGCGCGATCACGGTGTTGAGGTGCGTCCCGTTGACGTCAATTTCAGCGAGTGGGATTGCACGCTGGAGAAGCCCGTCTCTTCGGCCGCACCCGGAAAAGATAAATCAACCTGGGGACACGGCGGCCCGGTGGTGCGGTTGGGATTCCGATTGATCAAAGGCATGCGGCCCCTTCATGCCCAGACCCTCATTGAATCCCGCCTGCGGTGCGGCATTTTCAACTCGATCGAGCAATTCCATCAAACCACGGGCTTACCCCGGTCCACCGTCGAGCTTCTCGCCGAGGCCGATGCGTTTACATCGATTCCCCGCAATCGCCGCACCGCTTTGTGGCAGACCATGGCCCTGAGCGATGAGCAGGTTCCACTTTTTGCCGAACCAAACACCGAGCCCAATGAGTCCGCGGTTCTCCTTCCCACCATGTCTTTGAAACAGGAAGTCATGACCGACTATGACCGCTTGGGTTTGTCTCTCAAGCGGCATCCGGTTGCGTTCGTGCGATCGCGGCTTGCTGAGCGAAAAATCATCACCGCGGCCGAGTTAAAATATCACGACAAGGGCTGGGTGAGCGTTGCCGGCCTCGTGCTCATTCGCCAGCGTCCCGGCACCGCCGGCGGGATTGTGTTCATCACCCTGGAAGATGAAACCGGCGTGGCCAACCTGGTCATTCGCCCCGATATTTTCGACCATTTTTTGCCCGCCGCCCGCCGCGCATATTTGCTCCAGGCCGATGGCCGCGTGCAGTGCGAAGGGAAGGTCATCCATGTGCTGGCCCAGCGCCTTCACGACCTGAGCGACCTGCTGGCCAATCAGGAATTCCATTCCAGAGATTTCCACTGAAGTAGCCCGCGCCGGCAGCCCAATGTCAAAAAAGTGCCGCACATGGGCTTGTTTGACCAATGAGAAACTGCGAAGTAAAATGAAAATCTCGCTGGTGCAATGAGACTTTATTGGGGGCAGAGGGTGTTATCTCATACGGCGGTGCCCATTTATCATGGGTGAGGCCATAGGTTTCGGCCGCACTCTTTCCAAAAGGCACGGATTCAAGATCAAGCAGAGGGTCACTATGAAGCTAGGGCGTTTCGCATTCGGCGCGGCCTCGCCAAGGGCCAATCGTCGGTTGGTTGTCGGTCGCAAACGCGGAAACGATCGGCCGGCGCTCGTGGAGCGGCTTGAATCGCGAACGCTTCTGTCTTCCTCCGCCATGACACTCGAAACAACTTCGCCCGCAACCAGCGAATCGGAATTGGTCATTCCCGCCACGTCCGCGGGGGGCGCGGTAACGCTGCTCGGCAATTCGATAACAATCACCTCGGGTGAAAATAGCCCCAGCCTGACCAATTTTACCGACTTCGGCGGCGCAGACTCGGATGGCTCGGCCCCGGTCAAACACACCTACACCATCGAGAATAATGTGGCCGGGACGCTTACGACCACGGGAGCCGATCCGGTAACGATCAGCGGCACTGGCGCGAGCTACTTCAGCGTGACCAAACAGCCGGGCGCATCGGTGGCCGACGGCGGTTCAACCACTTTTACAATCACTTTCACCCCGAAGACTACGGGGGTTTTCACCGCGACCGTCAGCATCGCCACAAGCGACGCCGCCAGTCCCTTCACCTTTGAAATCCGCGGCATCGGGACGATGACGGGAGCGGTTACGCTCCTTGGCAATTCGATTGCGATCACCTCGGGCGAAACCACTCCCGCCACGACGAACTGGACGGATTACGGCGCCACCGCCGCGGACGGCTCTTTACCGCTGACGCGCACCTACACAATCGAAAACAATGCCGACGGAACCCTCACAATGATTGGATCCTATCCGGTGACGATCAGTGGACCGGGCGCGGCCTACTTCACCGTGACCACGCAGCCCGGCACATCGGTGACCCAGGGCAGCACGGCCACTTTTACAATCACTTTCACTCCAACCACCCCGGGTTTTGAGAACGCCACGGTCAGCATTGCCACCAGCGATCCGGCCGGTCCCTTTACCTTCGCGATTCAGGGCGTCGGCCTGACCATGACGGATGTAGCTACGGGTGGGCTGGAGACCTACACGACTGCGCCGGGGAGTGGCACGGGCGCGGCGGATAACGAAATCCTTGAAATCGAGTATTCCGGCTATCTGACAGACGGCACATTATTCGATAGCTCGGAGAATCCCGGCCGCACACCGTTCCAGTTTGAGCTTGGCGTTGGACAAGTGATACCAGGTTGGGATCAAGGGCTTCTCGGCATGCAGATCGGGGAATCGCGTGTTTTGATTATTCCATCCGCCCTCGCCTATGGCGCAAGCGGCCAGGGGTCGATCCCCGCCAACGCGACGCTGATATTCGACACCACTTTGTTGAACACCATCAGCGCGCAGGGAATGGTGGGATCCAATTACCTCGCCATCCCGGATGGGGACGGTAGTCCAAGCACGACCAATGGGACCAGTTTTGGAACCGTGACCTCCACGCCCGGCACTCCAATCATGCAGAACTTCGCAATCAGCGCCCCCGGCGGCGGCCTGAGCAGCCTGCTGGCAAGTTCGCCGATTTCCATTCAGGGTTCTTCCGCATTTACCGTGACTCAGATGTACATCAACCCAAGCGGTACCGGAGGCCAATTCACGGTGACCTACACTCCGGCGAATAACGTATCCACCGCCATCGTTACCGTCACCAACGCGATTTCCAGCTCAGGCAACTTTACTTTTACAGTACAGGCGCAGGGCCCGGCTTCGGACGATGGGGCCGCCCAATATGTGGCGAGCACAGATGACATCACCGGATTTGCATACAACCCGACTAATCTGACATTGACCGACAGCATCGAAATTGTGATCACAGGCGGCCCGACGCCGCAGACGATCCTGGCAAATGAGCCAAGCCCGGAATTGCAGTCGGAATTCGGTACGCAGAATCACGACTTCACCTACGCGATGCCGGTTCTCAGCATTGGCTCTCATTCGGTTTCGATATATGCGGTCGACTCATCCACGAGTTCCACGACGCTGCTGGCGACCACGACGGTAACCAGTCAGAATGATTTTTTTGATGATCATTATTACCTGATGGAATATCCCACCGTCGCCGCCGCCGTCGCCGCCGGGAAGTATTCATCGGGTTACCAGCACTATCTCGAATATGGTCAATACGCGGGCCTAAGCCCCTCCCCCTATTGGGATGAGTCCTATTACCTCATGGAGAATCCGGCCGTCGCCGCCGCAGTGAAGGCGCACCAGGTCAGTTCCGGATTCATGCAGTATTGCACTACCGGGCAGTACGAGAACCCGCCGGGGCTGTTGTACTTTAACGAGGCGTATTACCTGGCGAATAATTCTGATGTTGCGGCCGCCGTGACCGCGGGTTATTTCTCGTCGGGCTTCGAACACTTCGTGCTGTTCGGCCAGTACGAGAACCGCAGCCCAATGCTTTATTTCTCCGCGGCGGTGTACTCCGCCGACAACCCGGGCCTCGGACCTTATACGGGCGGCGAGACATTGTCCGATCTTTTTGAGCATTTCATTATCTATGGCCAGTACGAGGGGCGCGTCGCATCGGACTATTACAATGAGCAAGTTTATCTTGCGGATAATGCGGACGTTGCCGCGGCCGTGAGGGCGGGCGCTTTCCCGGATGGGTTCCAGCACTGGCTGATCTACGGGCAATACGAGGGGCGGACCGCCGTGTGATGTCACCTCGGTTTTGCAAAGGTTGACCAAATCATTGGGCAGAAAGCCGCTGGCGGCGAATGGCGGCGCCACATAATCCAAACGCCGACGCGAGAAAGACAAGCGTCAACAGCGTCGCGGCGACCAATGTCGGCAAGCGCAGCCAGGCGGGATGCAGTGTGCCCAGACGATGCAATGCCGGCAGGCTCAGGCTCATCTGCGAATAGTTGGCCACCATTCGGCCGAACTCGTCAAAAAATTCAACCAGGATGAAGAACGCCGGCATAATGAGGGCAACCGAATAACCTAGCCGCGTATGCCGCCACGCTAACGCCCCCGCCGCCATAACCCCTAAAATCCATGGAAGCGCCGGCGCGGCATACCAGGACATGGTGCTGGCGCCTTTCCAGGCGATCATTGATTCCACCGCGTGAACGCTCATCTCCGCCAGAACGCAGACGAATAAAAGGACAATCGCGGGCATCATCCATGCTCTGCAAAAAACGCTTGACACTCCCATTTTCTCGCGGCGAAACAACCACGCTGTCGGCCAGCCCAACAGCGCGACGAACAGCAGGAACTTGTAGAGACTGACAAATAGAGGGGGCGGAAAAAGAAAAGTCCATCCACCCACCCATAGTCCGCCATCCAGAAACCACTGCGGGTAAAGCGTCGTCCAGAACCACCAATGATCCCGTCGCAGCCAAACGAGCATTGTGGATAGCTTTACCCCGCGGGCATGGTTCATAATCGCTTCCTGCATTGGAAACGCCACGCCGAAATGCCGAAAACTGTCGATAACGTTCCAACTGATTTCGACGGCGATGATGCCGAGGAAGATTGCGGCGGCAACGAAGGCGTCCGACCATTTCGTTTCCCGGCGACATGCCACCGCCACGAAACAAAGTAAAACGAACGGGATCAAAGCCAGGTCCGTGGCTTTGGTCAATATGCCCAGGCCGGTCAGAGCGCCGATCGCCGCCGCGTGCCATCGGAGGCGCCTTCCGGTAAGAGTCAGCGTCCAGGAGACGACGATGACGGAAATGAGATAGGCCAATGAATCATTTGCCACGCGTGTGGAATTCAGGAGCAGCAGAGGCTGTAAGCCCGCCCAAAGCCCGATGGCCATGGCATATTGGGGCTGTCGGCAAGCCCATGCAGCCCACCCGAGAACAACCGCCAGCGCGATGGCTCCGAAGGCGACGTTGACGAGTCGCAGCACCGAGACAGAAGCGGCCAGATCATCCGTCCCCCCGGCTTTGTTAAAAATCGGGAGCATGAGCCAGTAATAAAGAGGTCCTTGCTGGGCCTCATAGAGCGGCGGAGTCGGACCGGGAACGAACGTCGGCCGCTGGTCGCTAAGCCAGAACTGACTATAGAGCTTTGCCCCCGCGCCGATGGTCTGCTTGTCAGCCCATTCTGATTGCGGATACTTCACCACTTGTTCCATCACTGAAACCGGCACATCCGACTGCTGGAAAACCGGCGACCGCCCCTTCTCGTGCAGGTAGGCGATGCGTCCAACGTGTTGATATTCGTCCCACATCTCCAGGGGCGGTATGATGCAACAAAGCATCAGCCCATGGCAAAGATATGCCGCTATCAGAGCGCAACTGAACAGGATTATCGTGTGGTTTTGCCGGGGGTTTGAAAGAGAAGGCAACTCGACTGGTTGAGACTGAACCCTGCTCATTAATTCTCAGTGACCAAATCGGAATGTAATCGGGCATTCCTATTGAGTCAAATAGGCAAGTTCGTTCCTCCAGCGGTATGTTCCCGTCAGGGAGAGCGCAATTCGTCGGTCGCCATTGTTAAAACCAGCGCGGGACGGCGGAACGGTAGTGGCGGTAGGTGTCGCCGAACTTTCTTTCCAGATAGCGTTCTTCGCGCTGGATGACTCCGAAGTGAAATACGATGAGAAGCGGCAGAAGAAGCAGAAGAGGCCACAGCGTATCGATTTTCAGGGAGAGTCCCAGATAAAGCACAACGAGCGAAACACTCAGCGGATTGCGGGAAAACCGGTAGGGGCCTGAAGTCACCAGAGACGTTGTCGGTCGAAGCGGATTGATGTTTGTCTGCGCTCTTCGCATCGAGAACGTGGCCCAAAGCGCGAGAATGGCGCTGACATTCATCAGTGTCACACCCGGCCATTGCATCCCACGCGGGAGGAGCGGAATTGCCAGCGAATGCACCCAATGCAGCGCCATCGCAGCGCAGAAGACGACCGCGAAAAGAACTGGCGGCGGCGCGATAACGCCGGGGGTATCCGAGAGCAAGTTCATCTTTCCAACGGTTCCTTTCAAGATCTCGCGTTGCAGGATACCCGGTCTTAGGAATTCCAGCCATGGTTGAACTTGTGGACGATGCCGAGGAACGGCTGAATGATGAGGTGCCAGGAGTGAAAAACATGTAAGATTCCTTTGGCTGTAATGAGTTTCCCGGCCCATCGCGGATACTGTTGAATTTATGAAATCTTTCGGCACGCTCCTGGTTGAGGGATGGCGATTTGTTCCGCATTCGTATGCGATCGTGAACCAGTTTCAATGCCAGCAATTCCTTCAGGAGCCGAATCTGGCGCTGCGGCATCGTGATCTTCCGTATTTCAGCCCTCGATGGCCGAAGACGACGGGGCTCTTCGACGCGAAGTTCGAAAACGCGATTCACGAGATCCCAGGTCCGGTCGCCGGTGAAACGCCGGATGCCGTGCTCAGGATTTCGGTTCCATATAATTTGAGCCCATCGATCGGTAAACGCACGGTGGTTTTCGGAACCGCGGAGTTCCGTTGCGTGCCGGATTTCTATATGGCCGGCAACCGTTCGCTCGCGGACGCTTGCCGAAGTAGCGATGCGCTGATCGTCACACCGTCGCAATGGTCGCGCGATGGGTTTATCCACAGCGGCGCCGACCCGGATCGCGTGTTCGTCGTTCCGCATGGAATCGATGTTTCCATTTTTCATCCCCTCGCTCCTGCCGAACGGGCGGCACTGCGCCCCCTGGGCGGCGAGGACCAATTTGTCTTCCTGACTTTGGGAGCGATGACGGTCAATAAGGGCATGGGTCTACTCCTCAAAGCCTTTGCCGTCGTGGCCGAAAAGCATGCCCATGCGCGCCTCATTTTGAAAGGACTGGGCGCCCTTTACGAATCACGCAAATTTCTTCAGAACGAAATAAATTTGCTGACTCAGGCTGAAATTAATCGGATTCGACCGAAGATGAAGTTCATCGATCGGGTTCTGAGCTTTGCGGACATAGCCAAGCTCTATCATTTGGCGGATGTATATATATCTCCGTATTCGGCCGAGGCCTTCAACATGCCCGTTCTGGAAGCGATCGCCAGCGGACTGCCGGTGATCTGCACCCGCGGCGGTTCCACGGATGATTTCACCACGGATGATTTTGCCCTGCGCGTGAACTCGGCCCGCTTTGCCCCACGCGATATACCCGGCGTGAACGGATTTGCCCTTCGGATCGATTTCAATCATCTCGTTCATCAGATGATGGTAGCGTTGGAATCGCCCAGGCTGGCGGAAAAGGCCCGCACGGCCGGCCCGGCGTTTGTGGCGGCTGGCCATACCTGGCGGCATGTGACGCAAAAGCTGCTCCGAGTTCTATTCGATGCGGATAGATTTGACTGATCCGGGGCATTTTGGGCAGAAATGAGTAGAGCGTCCGCCCAGCACGATCCGCGCGATTGGTGTGCCGCAGACGACACAAGGCTTCCCCTCGCGATCGTAGACTCGATGAACCTTCTGAAAATTTCCCGGCCGGCCCTCGCCGTCGCGGTAGTCCCGAAGCGTGCTGCCGCGATGACGGATGGCGCGGTTCAGGACGGCCTTTATACTTCGGTTCAGGCGGCCGATCTGGGGCCCGGAAAGCCCATTGGCCGGAATGCGGGGATCGATGCGGGCCGAGAAGAGGGCTTCATCGGCATAAATATTGCCCAATCCGGCCAGGACCTTCTGATCCAATAATGCGGTTTTGATCGAGCGGCGGGTTTTTGCCAGGCGCTGGGCGAGTTGTTTGGGTTGCAGGCTCAAAGGCTCAGGGCCAAGGCCCGTGTCGGGACGTCCATCGGTTCCGAGCCAAAAGACGCCGCCGAACCGGCGCGGATCAACGAAGCGGATTTCGCCGTCGGCGATTCCAAGAATCATGTGGGTATGCGGCCGCATCGGCGAGTTGCGAGGATCCATAGTCAATCGGCCGCTCATGCCGAGATGAATGTAAAACCGGGTAGCATTGTCCAGCTCAAAGACGATTTTTTTCCCGCGTCGATGCAGATGGACGATTTTGCGATGTAATATCTCCGACGCGAGATCGATATCGCTCGGCTCGATGATGTCCGAGCGCAGAATCCGCGAGTTGTCGATCATCCGGCCGACCACTCGCGGACGCAAACTTCGCACGATTGTTTCAACTTCGGGCAGCTCAGGCATTTGAAACTTTCAGCCGCTGCGGCGCATCTATGGATTGTTCCCGGTTATTGGGATAGAAACAACCCGGCCAAACAGGCCATCATCGCAAAAACAGGAGAGGTCCGGTCATGGAATCGCAACTTGGCATCGTGCAACCTCAATCCGGCGATCTGGCGGCCGAAGAGCTGGCGGCGGTGGAAAAGCTCCAGGCCAGCTACGAGGGGATGAAATCCGAGCTGGCCAAGGTAATCGTCGGGCAGGAAGGGGTTATCGAGGAGCTTCTGATCGCGCTGTTTTGCCGGGGTCACGCGCTCCTGGTGGGTGTGCCGGGATTGGCCAAGACGCTGCTGGTTTCGACGCTGTCGCGGACGCTGGGGCTGAGTTTTAACCGGATTCAGTTCACACCCGACCTGATGCCATCGGACATCACCGGGACGGAAGTGATCGAAGAGGACAAGACGACCGGTGGACGACAGCTTCGGTTTGTGCGCGGGCCGGTGTTTGCCAACGTGATTCTGGCGGACGAGATCAACCGCACGCCGCCCAAGACGCAGGCGGCGCTGCTGGAAGCGATGCAGGAGCATCAAGTGACGGCGGGCGGGAAACAGCACCGTCTTCCGCAGCCGTTTTTCGTGCTCGCGACGCAGAACCCGATCGAACAGGAAGGCACATATCCGTTGCCGGAGGCGCAGTTGGATCGGTTCATGTTCAACATTCATGTTGGATACCCGACGGAGGAGGAGGAGTTTCAGATCGTTCGCCTTACGACGATGACTCGGGATATCCAACTGAAGCATGTGCTGAGCGGCGAAGAGGTGTTGCAGCTTCAGGAGCTCGTCCGCAGGGTTCCCGTGGCGGATCATGTGATCCGGTACGCGCTGCAATTCAGCCGGCTGACCCGGCGAACCGAAGGAGGATGCCCGGATTTCATCAAGGAATTTGTGAGCTGGGGCGCCGGCCCGCGCGCGAGCCAGTATTTGATCCTGGCCGGCAAGGCCCGGGCGCTTTTGAAAGGCCGGTACCACGTCAGCACGGAAGACATCCGGCAAGTTGCGTTGCCTGTAATGCGGCACCGGATCGTGACGAATTTCAACGCCGAAGCCGAAGGCGTGAAGAGCGACGACCTGGTGCGAAAACTTCTGGAACACATTCCCCGGCAGCAGTATGACGATCTGGACAAAACGGCGGCGAGGATGATGAAGGGTGCCCCGGCGGCGTGATTACACATGGGCGACATTTTTCAAAGGCAGTGGCTGACCGCGTCACAGCTGCGCTCAGTTGCCGACCGGCGTTTTGACGACGCGAATTATCTTCGAAGCAGCGGCAGTAACGCGCGGGCCAACGGAGTTTTCTATCTGGCCGGCTTCGTGGTCGAATGTCTGCTCAAGGCACGCCTCGCCGAGCAATACCCAACGGTTGCGTCGCGACGCAACCCGGCGCAACTCTCGAAATCTGATCGCGCCATCTGGGGACTGATTTTTCGCTCGCACGAGTTGAATGACATGCTAGAGATACTGCCCGACATCCGAAAGAAGATGGAAGCGGCAAGAACACAAGGCGGTGCGGAGTCGATATCGAATCTAAATCGGATTTGTGGTGCATGGACGATTTTTGCGAGGTACTCTACGCACGGTGAGACAATGAAAAACGCATCGCATTTTTTGGATAACGTGAAGGAGTTGCGGCCATGGCTGAGATGAGAACGCCCAAGTTCGTAAAGACGCTGCAAAGTGCGCTTGCCGACAAGTTCGCCGGTTGTACGTTTGATGTTGAACGTGTTACTGGAACAAACCGCTATCGCCTGGCGGTTGTATGGGACGGTTTTGCCAAGTCCAACGTTTACAAGCGGCAGGATCAGGCGTGGCAAATTGCCGAGAAGGTTTTGGATGCGGGCCAGCTATTGCGTATTTCCATGATCCTAACACTCAGGCCAGATGAACTTTCCGTGTCCGGCCTGGTGAATGGCCGCGGCAGAACTAAAGCTTCGCGAGCACAGCACTAAATGAACCTCCGCAAATTGGCAATTGATGTCCGAACCCATCACCGATTATCGCCGTTATCTCGAGCCGCGCACGCTTGCGCGGATTGCGTCGTTGGATCTGCGCGCCCGCCTGATCGTCGAGGGACTGATGGCGGGGATGCATCGGTCGCCCTACCAGGGGATTTCCGTGGAATTCGCGCAGCATCGGCAATATGTACCGGGCGACGATATCCGGCATGTCGATTGGAAGGTTTTTGCCAAGACGGACAAGGTTTATCTCAAGCAGTACCTGGAAGAAACCAATCTGCATCTGATCTGCGTCGTGGATGCCAGCGAATCAATGGGATACAGCTCGATCGGCGATGCCGAAGCGGGCTGGAGCAAGTACGATCACGCGACCGCGATCGCCGCGGCGCTATCATATCTGGCCATTCAACAGCAGGATTCGGTGGGTCTGGCGATCTTCGACAATGAATTGCGGCGATTTTTCAAGCCGAGTAATTCACCCGCGCAGTGGAAAACGATCACGCATGAATTGCTGCTGGTTCCGCGGCAAAAGAAGACGGGGACGGGGAGGGTTCTGGACCAGCTCGCGGAAAAGCTGACCCATCGCAGTTTGGTGGTGCTGCTGAGCGATTTCTTCGACGACATCGACACGATCCAGCAGGGCCTTCGGCATCTGCGCTATCGCAAGCACGAGGTAATCGCGTTTCAAGTGCTCGATCCGATGGAAGTGGATTTTCCATTTGAAGATGTGACGCTGTTCAAGGGTCTGGAAGAGATGGGCGAGTTGCTCACGGAGCCGCAGAGCCTACGGAAGGGGTATTTGGCTGAGTTGTCGGCGTTCACCGATCAACTGAAAAGAATTTGCCGGGGAATGCACATTGATTTCACACGGATCAGCAGTGGTCAAGCCCTCGATACTGCGTTGAGCAGCTTTCTGGCGGTGCGGGGGGCGAGCATTCGTTGAGGCCCGCCATGGTCACGATATATCAGCCGACGTTGGCCTTCGCGTTGATTTCACCCCTGTTCTTCTGGGCGGGAGCGGGGCTGGTGTCGGTTCCGATCCTGATTCACATTCTGAACCGGCGGCGATTCAAAGTGGTTCCATGGGCGGCGATGGAATTTCTGCTCCGGGCGATGAAGAAAAATCGCCGCCGGCTGCGGTTTGAA
>Ga0302325_10009175_pt1 | contig 21652 bp, 22 predicted proteins | sample Palsa_T0_2_FD_201948 | JGI IMG/M metagenome (GOLD analysis project Ga0302325, IMG submission 201948) | Peat permafrost microbial communities from Stordalen Mire near Abisko, Sweden - Palsa_T0_2 | ecosystem: Environmental > Terrestrial > Soil > Palsa > Peat permafrost | place: Sweden: Abisko...
AGCCGCGGCGCCTCGAATACCGGCACGCGGTGTTCCTCGGCAATGCGGCGTATGTTCTGCGCGACCAGATCAAGGCCTTTCGCCAACACCACCGGCGCGCGCATTTTCTTCGGGTCGTACTTCAAGGCCACGGCAAAGTGCGTCGGATTGACGATCACCACGTCGGCCGTGGGTACCTTGTGCATCATGCGGCGGCGCGCCAGGGTTTGCTGCATTTGGCGGATGCGCTGCTTCGTTTCCGGCCGGCCGTCCAATTCCTTGGACTCATCGCGCAACTCTTGCCGCGTCATGCGCAGCGAGCGCTTGAATTGGAATAGTTGCAGCGGCACATCGACCACGGCCACCAACGCGAGCGAGCCGCACAACCAGACGAAGGCCCAGCTCAACAGACCAGCGCCGCGCGACACCGCCGCGCGCGGCGCCATGCGTCCGAGAGCCAGCACATCGCCGAAAATCCAGGTGACGATTCCCGCACACACCGCGCCCACCACGAAGCACTTGAGCAGCGCCTTTGCCAATTCCGTGATGCCACGCAGTCCGAACAACCGCTCCAGTCCCGACAGGGGATTCAAGCGTGAAAAATCCGGCGTCAGTGCCTGCGTGCTGAAATTCCAGCCGCCCAGTACCACCGACGCCAGCAGCACCATGACGATGAGCACGCCGAACACCGGCAGGATCGCGGTGACGGCGCTGATGCAAGCCGCGCTCAAGGCTCTCGTCATCGAGTCAGTGGTGAGCAACGCGCTGCCGTCGATGAGGAGTGAACGCCGCATCATCTGCGTCAGGTGCGCGGTGACCGTGCCGCCGATCGCTACCAGCGCGGCGCTACCGCCGATCATGGTGGCGAAATTGGTAAGTTCCCGTGAACGCGGCAACTGGCCGCGCTCGCGCGCTTCTTGGAGTCGGCGTTGCGAAGGTTCTTCGGTACGCTCGCCGCCCATTTCGGATTCGGCCATCAGGGCACTCCCGTGGTGGGAGCGCCGACCAAACTCGAGGCGGCCATCAACGCGCTGTTAATAAGAGTGGTAATGCCCGACATGATGCCGTCGAGCCCGGCGAGCAGCACAAAGAAGCCGCCCATGAGCGTAATGGTGAAGCCGATTCCGAATAGATTGAGCTGCGGCGCGGCGCGGGTCACGACGCCGAGCGCAAGGTTGACGATCACCAGCGCGATGACAGCCGGCAGCGCAATCAAAAGTCCTGTATCGAAGACATGCGCACCCCACAGCACCAGCGACAGGAAAATGCCTTGGTCCAAAGGCGCGCCGATGGGCAGGGTTTGGAAGCTCCGCGCCAGGACAGCGAGCAGCATCAGGTGTCCGTTGATCGCCAGGTAGGTCAGGGTGCCGAAAATCATAAACAGCTGGCCGAGCACCGGAACCTGCGCGCCGCGCTGCGGATCGACCAACGTCGCAAACCCTAAGCCCATGGTGAGCGAGATGCTTTGGCCGGCGAAGACCAACGCCTCAAAAGCCACCTGCACCACCATGCCGATCGCAACGCCGATGAGCAGCTCCAGCACGGCAGTGAGCATCCCCGTGGCCGAGAAAATCGACAGACCCGCGGGTACCAGGACCAGCGGGCCCAGCAGGAACGCCAACGCCAAGGTCAACACGATTTTCACCAGCCCCGGCACCACGGCTTCGCTCGCCACGGGGGCAGCGAGCAAAAAGCCGCCGATCCGCAAGGTAGGCCACCACATGCGGCTCACCCACATCGACACGTCGGCGGCGTTTAGGGTCAGAGGCTGCATGAGCTATCCGATCATCGCCGGGATGCTCGCGTAAAGATCGCGCGTGAAGTCGATCAGCACGCGCAGGATCCAGGGTCCGGCAACGAACAAGCTGAGGACCAGCATTAATAGTTTGGGGATAAAGCTCAAGGTCGACTCGTTGATCTGCGTGGCTGCCTGCAGCATGCCGATCACCAATCCGGTGATCAGCGCGATCAAGAGCAGCGGCGCGGAAATCAACGTGGTGACCATCAGCGTCTTGTGCGCCAGATCCATGACGTTTTCGGGCGTCATTGGTGAAAACTCGACGCCAATGTACCGATCAGCAAGGTCCATCCATCGACCACGACGAACAGCATGATCTTGAACGGCAACGACACCAAGACCGGCGATAGCATCATCATGCCCATTGACATCAAAACGCTCGCAACCACCAGGTCGATCACCAAGAACGGTATGAAAACCATGAAGCCGATCTGGAAGGCGGTCTTCAACTCGCTGGTGAGAAAAGTTGGCACCAACACCGACAGCGGCACGTCCTCGGCGCTCTCGAATTGCGGCTTGCCGGAAAGCTTCGAGAACAGCTGCAGATCATTTTCGCGAGTCTGCGCCAGCATGAACTTCTTCAAGGGTGCGAGCGTTCGATCGATGGCCACTTCTCCGGCAAGCTGACCATCCAAGTACGGTTTGATTCCCGACGCATAGGACTGTTCGAGCGTGGCGCCCATCACGAAGAAGGTCAGAAACAGCGCAAGGCCGGTGAGGACTTGATTGGACGGCGTGGTCGCCATGCCGAGCGCCTGGCGCAGTATCGACAGCACGATGATGATTCGCGTAAACGCCGTCATCGCCAGCAATATGGCCGGCAACAGCGTCAGCAAGGTCATCAATATCAGAATCTGAAAAGTAAGCGAATAGGTCTGCACACCATCGGCTGCCGACTTCAAGGCAATGGCGGGCAGCGCGGCTTGCGCACCGGCCGAGAGCGGCAACAACGCGACCAGCGCCACAGCCATCAGGCGATAACGATGCCGATGCAGCGCCTCGATCACGGCGGGCCGCCCGGCCGCTTCATCATGTCGCGCAAGCGCTCGGCGAATGCCGGCGCGCGGCCGGCGGCTTTGAGCTGGATGGGCGTGCTCAAGGGCGTCAAGGCCACTACGCCGCTTGCGCCGACGCCGAGCAGAACTTGCGCCTCGCCGACGCGAATCAACAGCACGCGTTCGCGCGGCCCCACGCTCAACTGGTCGAGAATCTCGCTATCGACGGAGCCACGCGGCGCGTTCAGCTTGAAACGCTTCAGAACCCAGCCGATCGCCAGGATCAGCGCCACAATGGCAATCAGGCTCAAGGTGAGCTGCGCCAGGCTGCCGATTGATAACGGCGAGGCCGGTTGCGCCATCGCGTTCATTTGGCGTGCTCCATCCTTTCCGTCTCGCTGACCACGTCGGTGAGCCGGATGCCGAATTTTTCGTTGACCACGACCACTTCGCCGCGCGCGATGCGAACACCATTGACCAGCACGTCGAGCGGCTCTCCAGCCAGACGATCGAGTTCCACGACGGCGCCCGGCGCCAACTGCAGCAAGTCGCGCACCGACATCTTGGCGCGTCCCACTTCGAGCGCCAGGGTGACGGCGACATCGAGAATCAGCTGCAAATTCATTTCCTGGCCGCCTGCGCCGGCGGCGTTGGGGCCTAAGTCGCTGAACTGCGCGCGCGCGACCGCGGCAGACTTGGGATCGGGCGGACTCATACGGGGGCTCCTGGAAGAATTTTGAGGGCGTTGTGTCCCTGCGAGATGCCGAAGCGGCCGCGGTACAGCGGCACATCGCCGGCCAACAAAGTGACTTGCTGGGGCGCGTCAATGGGAATGATGTCGCCTGGCGAGAGGCTGACCAATTCCCGCAAGCTGATTCTTGCTTGTGCGAGAACGGCGCGAGTATCGAGTTGCGCGTCCTGCAACGCGCTCGTGAGCACGGGCGCCCAGGCTTCTTGCTTGCGAACCGGCTTTGGGGCGCCATCGCCGGCCAGCGCGTCGCGGATGGGACTCAGCAAGGCGTCCGGCAGCAGCCAGTCGATGCGGCCGCTGCGGGCGGCGAATTCCACCGTAAACCGGGCGACGACGACCGACTCGAGCGGCCCGCCCAACTGCACCAGGCGCGGATTCGTTTCCTGCTTCACAAGTTCCAATTCCACCGGCGAGACGGCAGCCCACGCCGCCGCCAAATCCGCCGCAAAGCTGCGCAGCATCAGATTGAGGAATCGCTGCGCCGCGGGCGCGGTCACGGCCTGTGGATCCGCGTTGGCGCGGCCTGTGCCGCCGAAGAAGCCGTCCAAAAGCGTTAGCAGCAACGCCGGCTCGACGCAGACATACGCGAATCCGGGCAATGGCTTGAGGCGCACCACCGCGATCGTGGCCGGCACCGGTAACGAAGCTTGCAGGTCGGCGCTCTTGACCGAATCCAGCGCATCGAAATGCAGACTGACATCTTTTCCCAGCAATCCGGCCAACGAGGCGCCGGCGCGATCGCCGAAATTCTTGTTTATCACCTCGAGCAGAGGCAACTCGGTCCGGTTGATGCGCTGCGCGGCGAAATCGTACGGCCGCACCGTCGGGGCGGCTTCCTTGCCGGTCTTTTCGAGCAGGGCCGCCACTTCTTCATTGGAGATCCGTGCCTGGTTTTCCTCCATTACTGCACCACGAAGCTGGTGAACAGCACGTCATCGACGTCCGGGCCGCCTTCCTTCTTCTGCACCGCACGTACTTCGGCGAGCGCTTCCTCGCGTAGTTTTTCCTTGCCCTCGCGCGACATCATCGATTGGTAATTGCGATTGCTCATCAGCAGCAGCAAATTGTTGCGGATCAATGGAATGTTCTTTTGCACGCTCTCGATGGCTTTCTCGTCGTGCGCCATGATTTCCATGGTGATTTGCAGAAAGCGCACCGCCGAGCCGTCCTCGAAATTCACGACCAGGGGTGGATCGATGGCGTAATAGACCGACGGCTTACCGCCGCCGCCTTCCGCGCCTTTGGGCGCGGCGGCCACCGGCACGATGGCGGTGATCTTGCCGTCCTTGTCCAATTTGAGATCCGGAAGCGGATGCAATTTGGCATTGATGAAGCCGCCGAGCACAACGGCTACGAGGGTGAGCGCGAAAATGCCCAGCCCATTTACCAGGGTGCCCATGAAGCCGCCCGACTTCTTCGGCGGCGGGGGAGGAGCCTCTTCAGCTTCGTCTGCCATAGTTCGATTTCCAAAGCGCGGGCACGTGCCGCAACCGAAGAATCGAGCAAGTTCTATGCCAGAAGTTTTTTAGGGCGTTTTCTTAATGATATTCAGCAACTTACATAAATCGGCGGCGCCTCTCCCCAGGCTGCAGAACCGCCGATAAATTGACGCTTACCAAATACTCACGCGCTGGTTGGGCGGCAAATACATCTTGTCGCTGGGGCTAAGGCCGAACGCCGCATAAAATCCGGGTTGATTTCGCAGCGGCGCGGTACCGCGCACCGCCGGGGGCGAGTGTGGATCGGTTTTGATGCGCTGGATCGCCTCCGCCTCACGCACTTTGCCGCGCCAGACCTGTACCCAGCCCAAGTACAAACGCTGATCCCCGGTCAGTCCGTCGATCACGGCTGCCTCATGGCCCGCCAGGGAGATCCGGTAAGCCTTGTAGGCAATCGCCAAACCGGAATTATCCCCGATGTTCTCCCCCAGGGTGAGCGCGCCATTCACGTGGTAGTCGGGGACCGGCTCGTAGGCGTTGTACTGCGCTACCAGCGCCTTGGTCTTCTCGGCAAATTTGTCGTGATCGGCCTTGGTGAACCAATCATGCAGGTTGCCGTCGGCATCAAATTGACTGCCCTGGTCATCGAATCCATGGCTCATTTCATGACCAATGGCCCCGCCGATGCCTCCATAGTTCACCGCATCGTCGGCGCTCGCGTCGAAGAATGGCGGCTGCAGGATGGCAGCGGGGAATGTGATCTCGTTGCGCGTGGGATTGTAGGATGCATTGATGGTTTGCGGGCGCATGCCCCATTCGCTGTGATCGACCGGCTTGCCCAGTTTGGCGAGGTTGCGTCGATATTCGAAATCAGCGGCTCGCACCACGTTGCCGAGCAGATCGTCGCGCGAAATCTTGAGCGCACCATAGTCGCGCCAGTGATCGGGATAGCCGATCTTAGGCTGCATCTTTGCCAACTTGGCCTGAGCGCCAACCTTCGTTTCCACGCTCATCCAATCCAGGGTATCGATATCGCGGCGGTAGGCCTCGAGCAAATTCAGCACCAAGGTCTGCATGCGTACCTTGTTCTGCGGCGGGAAATACTTGGCGACATAGAGCTTGCCCAGCGCCTCGCCCATGCCGCCGTCGAGCAAGGTGATGCCCCGCTTCCAGCGCGGCTGATTCTCGGGCACGCCGCGCAGCACCCCGCCCGTGAACGCAAACCGTTCATCGACAAAGGGCTTGGACAGGTAGGGCGCAAAGGCCGATAGCACCCGCCATTTGAAGTAGGCCTTCCACACCGGCAGGGGCGTGCCGGTTATCACCTTGCCGAGACCGGTGAAATAGGTCGGCTGGCGCACGATCACGTAGTCGACTTTGCCTTCGATGCCGGCGCCGTGGATATACCGCTGCCAGTCATATCCTGGCATCAGCGCGGGGAGTTCGGATAGCGCCGTCTTGTTGTAGGTTTTGATCGGATCGCGCTCCTCCACCCGGGTCCACTGAATTTTCGCCAACGCCGTTTCCAGCTCGAGAATGGCTCCGGCGTGCTGCGCGGCTTTGGCCTGCCCGGCCATGTCCAGCATTTTTTCGATATGCGCGCGATAGGCGAGGCGCGCTTCCTTGAGCTTGGCATCGTCCCTCAAGTAGTAGTCGCGATCCGGCATTCCCAAGCCGCTCTGAGAAACGATGACGGCATACTGCGCGGAGTTTCTTGCGTCCAGATTGACCTGCAAGCTGAACGGGCCGCCCGCTCCGATCTCGATCAGGTGGGCCATCAAGCTGGGGATGGCATTCATATCCTTGAGCGCATCGATTGCCGCAAACTCCGCAAGCAGCGGCTTTAAGCCCAGCGCCTGCAGTTGCTCCTCGTTCATGTAGCTGGCGTAAAGATCGGCGAGCTTCTTCGCGTCGGGATCATCATTGCCGGACGCTTGATCAAGAGCATCGACGATGGTCCGCAGCTGTTCTTCGGTCTTATCCTGGAGGGTTGTAAACGAGCCCACGGCACCTTTGTCGGGTGGCAGCTGATAGTTACGCAGCCATTTGCCGTTCAGGTATTGATAGATATCGTCTTGAGGACGCACCGAGGTGTCGACATATTGAAGATCAATGCCCGAGTGCAGCGTCGGATGCGGCTCTGTCGCAGCCCCGGCCGCGGACGGCGGGGTCTGATTGCTGACACAGGCCGTCAAGCAGGCGATGCAGATCACGGTGGCACAGTTCTTCAACATCATGTCTCCTCAAAATTTCAATGAAACTTTCAATCCCGGACCCGCATCATCGAGCACCAAATGCGCGCCGTGCAATTTCGTTACCGCCGCTACCAGGGAGAGGCCCAATCCGGATCCCGGAAAGTTCCGCGCCTCGTCCAAGCGCACGCGGCGACCGAGCACGATCTCGCGTTTGTCCGCGGGAATGCCGGGCCCATTATCCTCGACTATGACTTGCGGTGCGCTGCCTGATCCGTCCAGCGCCACGCGTATGCGGCCGCCGTCCGGCGTGAATTTAATCGCGTTGTCGAGCAAATTCGCCAGGGCCTGAGCCAGCAATTGCCGGTTGCCCTGCACCTGCGCGCCCGCCGCGACGGAACTCTCGAGCACAATGCCGCGCTCTTCGCTCACTGGCGCGTACAGTTCGACCACGCTCCCGACCAACTCCGACAGGTCCACCTGCTCGCGAGCCACCGTGCCAGTCTCGGCCAGCGCGATGCGCAGCAGCGCATCCAGGGTGCTGCGCATGTGATCGACTTCAGTGGTCACTCTCTCCAGCACGCGCCGCTCGGCCGACCCAGGGGCGAGCGTGGTCATTGCCCCCTCCGCACTGGCCTGCAAGCGATTCAGCGGCGTGCGCAGGTCATGGGCTGCACTGTCGAGCACGGTGCGCATGCCGAGAGTGAGCTGCTCAATCTTGTCGAGCATGGTATTGATCTCGCGCGCCAGCGTATTGATCTCATCGTCGGCGTCGCGGACCGGTAGACGCTGCGACAAGTCGCCCCGCATGATTTGCGTCGCCACAGCGGAAATCGCGCCCGCCTGCGCCAGAATTCGCCGTCCCATCCAGAAGCCGCCGCCGAGACCTAGCAGCAAGGTCAACACCACGGCGGCGATCAGACCGCGCATCATGAGACTTTTCACGTCCTGACGTTCCTGCACATCGTGCCCTACCAGCATTTGGTAGCCGCCGGGCAAGGCAAAATAGCGGGCGCGCATTTCGTGCTCGCGCGTCTCGTCGCCGAACGGCACCGACACTTTGAACAGAAACCATTTTTCTTTGGTGTCGATCTTTGGCCACGCCGGGACATTACCAGCCACCGGGCGCAACTGCGGATCGACCATCAAGTAAACCGCGCCGCGCACATCCTGATCCTGCGAGCGCTGTTCGACCAATTCGATGAAGTCGCTGCGCGACAGCACCAGCATTTGCTCGCGCAGACCCTGCACTTCCGCTTCGATCAGATTGTCGGTGCTGCTATCGACGACGCGCGAGACGGCAAAATCCACGGCATAGATGAGCGCCGCCGCGCCGATTGCGAACACAATGGAATAGACGATGGCGATACGGAAAGGCGAGGTATCGAGCACACCGAGAAAACGCTGATCGGGACTCATTTTAGGAGCCTGTCTCGGTATTCTGCGTGGCCGCCGCTATTCGTCTTCGCGCAAGCTGTAGCCCGCGCCGCGTACGGTGTGCAGCAGGGGCTTGTCGAAGTCTTTGTCGATTGCCTGGCGCAGACGGCTGATGTGTACGTCGATCACATTGGTTTGCGGATCGAAATGATAATCCCATACGCCCTCGAGCAGCATGGTGCGGGTCACCACCTGGCCGCTGTGACGCATCATGAATTCGAGCAGCTGAAACTCGCGCGCGGTCAACTCGATTTTCTTTCCGTTGCGCATGACGCGCCGAGTCATGCGATCCAGTTCCAAGTCCGCCAGTTTTAGCTTGGTGCTTGCCTCCGCGTTGCCCGCATCGCCGCGACGGGCGAGCGCATCGATTCGCGCCAGCAGTTCGGCCATGTGGTAGGGCTTCGTCAGGTAGTCGTCACCGCCGGCGCGCAGCCCGGTGATTCGGTCATCGACGTCCCCGAGCGCGCTCAAGATGAGGACCGGCATTTTTCGGCCTGTGGCCCGAAGCGACTGCACCAGCGCAAGTCCGTCCATCTTCGGCAGCATGCGATCGACGATGGCAAGATCGACGGCGATCGAGGAGGCCATATGCAAGCCCTCTAGACCGTTGCCCGCGACGTCCACCGTATGGCCGGCTTCCCGCAACGCCTTTGCCAGGTAGTCGCGCGCAACCTCGTCGTCTTCAACAATCAAAATGTGCATGGCCGGATATCTTAGACTAGGATGCCCTCGCCCGGGTTCACTCGATAGGACCCCAACCGAAGCGAAGTGTATGCCCGAGATTGCCATGACCGGGGTTGCGCACCGGCGTGCACAGTCTTGGACCCATGCCGTCGTGCTTGCCGCGGCATTCTTCACGCCTCTGTCCTACGCTGCAGACGCGCCCTTGTGGGAGTTCGGTCTCGGCGCGGGTGCCATCGCCTTTCAGGATTATCGGGGCTCGGATACGACGCATGCCTACCCTCTGCCGGTTCCCTACATCGTCTATAACGGCAAGTTCCTGAAGGCGGACCGCGACGGCGTGCGCGGCAGCCTGTTCAATCAGGATTGGCTGGAGATCAATTTGAGTTTCAACCTGACCACGCCGGTGCAGAACGATCGCGAGCGCAGCGGCATGCCGGACTTGCGTTCCACCGTTGAGATGGGACCCTCCTTTGATTTCCATCTGTTTCGCAGCGGCGATCGCAAGGTCAAACTCGACTTGCGCATGCCGCTGCGCGCGGCGGCGACGGTTGAATCCTCGCCGCGCATCATCGGTTGGACCTTTAGCCCGAGATTGAATTTGGATCTTAGGGATCCCTTTGGAATCCCGGGTTGGAATCTTGGTCTTTTGGCAGGGCCGCTGTTCGCGGATCGCCGCTATCATGATTACTTCTACTCCGTCGCCCCGCAGTACGCGACGCCGACGCGCCCGGAATTTACAGCCTCCGGGGGCTATGCCGGCACGCAGACTCTTGCGGCCCTGTCGAAGCGCTATCCGAAGTTTTGGGTGGGCGCCTACATGCGCTACGACACGCTGGCCGGCGCGGCCTTTGTTGACAGTCCCCTGGTTCAGCGCAAAAGCTATTGGACGGGTGGATTTGGTTTCGCTTGGATGATCCGAAAATCATCTCAGGTCGTGCAAATACCGGACTGAACCGACGATGCCGCGTTTCTTAAAAATCATCTACGAATATTTCGCGCTCTATAGTTCGTTGACGCTTCTGGGTCTGATCTGCCTGACCTGGTCGGTATTCGCCCTGCCGCTCTACTTCATATTGCCGGCGCGCCTCGGTACTGCGATCGGCCGCCGCGGCATCATGGCGGGCTTCCGCATTTATTCCTGGTCGCTTTCGATCACCGGAACGTACCGTCTGGACCTGAAGGCCATCGACACCTTGAAGGGCGGCCCGCCGGTCATATTGGCGCCCAACCATCCCGCGCTGATCGATGCGCTGTTGATACTGACTCGGCACCCGAATCTTGTCTGCGTGATGAAGTCCGCGTTGATGAAAAATGTCTTCCTGGGTTCAGGCTCCAGGCTCGCGCGCTACGTGCGCAATGACTCGCCGAGGCAAATGGTCAAGGAGTCCGTGGCGCACTTGCAGGCAGGCGGCGTATTGCTGCTGTTCCCCGAGGGCACCCGTACCACCCGGTTTCCGATCAATCCCTTGGTCGCGAGCGTCGGCCTCATTGCGAAACATGCCAACGCGCCGGTGCAAACGCTGGTGATCGAGACCGATTCGCCCTTCTTGAGCAAGGGGTGGCCCTTGTTCAAGCGGCCCGACCTGCCCATCACCTATAGAGTCCGGTTGGGTCGGCGCTTCGATCCTCCGACGGATGTCCCCGCCTTCACGGCTGAGCTCGATCGCTACTACCGACAGGCCTTGCAAGGCGCGCCGCAGTCCCGCTGGCTCAAACAGTAACAATGACACCATCGAGCACCCATCTTGTGCTCATTCCGAGCTTTGACCCCGGGGCCCGGGTATTTTCAACCGTGCAAGCCGCTCTTAGCGAGTGGGCGCCGGTATGGGTTGTGGTCGATGGCAGCACCGATCATTCGGAGCACCGGCTCGCGGAAATGGCGGCTGCGGAGCCGAATCTTCGAGTCTGGGTGCTGCCGAAGAATGGCGGCAAGGGCGCCGCGGTACTGTTCGGCCTGCGGGAAGCCCAGGCACTGGGGTTCACGCACGTGCTGACCCTCGATTCCGACGGCCAGCACCCCGCTGCCAGTATCCCGGAGTTCATGCGGGCCTCTTTGGCCTCTCCCACCTCCATGGTGCTGGGGGAACCGGTATTTGACGCCAGTGCGCCCAGCTTGCGCGTCAGAGGCAGAAAAATATCGAACTGGTGGGCCAACCTGGAGACGCTTTGGGCCGGCATCCACGACTCGCTTTTCGGCTTTCGTGTCTATCCCATCGGCGCCCTCATCAGCGTGATGCGCCGGCAGCTCTGGATGCGGCGCTTCGACTTCGATGTGGAAGCGGTCGTGCGTTTGTGCTGGCGCGGCGTGCAGCCCATCAATTTGCCGGCGCCGGTGCGCTACTTCAGCCCCGAGGACGGCGGCGTATCCCATTTTCATTACCTGCGGGACAACGCGCTGCTCACTTGGATGCATTTCCGGCTGTTTTTCGGATTTCTGGTGCGCCTGCCGCTGCTAGCGGCCCGGCGCATAGGTACGATTTTAAGGTAAGTTGCTGCACCGGCCCGCACCTATATAATGCCGCTACTTAAAACTCCAATCGAAAGCCTATCTATGTCCGACAAAGCGTCGCTCATGCAACAGCCGGCGCCGCTGACCGATGTCGGTCTACAGCGGGAACTCGCCGCGCTGTTCGTGCAGGCCCTGAATCTCGAGGTCAAGCCTCAGGATATCGATCCCGACGCCCCGTTGTATGGCGAGGGGCTGGGCCTGGATTCCATCGATATATTGGAGGTGGCGTTGATCGTCTCCAAGCAATACGGCATCCACTTGCGGGCCGACAGCCAGGAAAATCAGCAGATCTTCCGTTCTTTGAGGCACTTAGCAGAGTACATTGCGGCACAGAGAACCAAGTAACCATGGCTACGGGGCGTAGAGCGCAGCTTGCTGCCGTCCTGCTGTTCCTCGTCGCTTACTCGGTACTATCGCACTACAGCAATCTCAATCCGCAAGCGCACGATTTGCGCACGCTGCTCGCGCTTGCGCCCATGCTGACTTTGGGGCTGATTCTGGTCTGGCGCTGGAGTGGCTTCCTCATAGCGTTGTTGGCGGCCGCGGCCGCGGCATTGTTGTTGCGTGCCTTCTGGCCGCTGTTCGCGCAAAACTTTCCCATCGTTTACCTGGTCCAGCAGGTTGGTTTTTACTTCATCATGGCCTTCACTTTCGGCCGATCGTTGCGCAAAGGCCGCGTCCCCTTGTGCACGCAGCTTGCGGACAAGGTTCATGGCCCATTGAGTGCGCTTGAGCTGCGCTACACGCGCCGCGTCACGCTCGCGTGGGTCATTTTCTTTCTGCTCAACCTGGCCGCGAACTTCTTCTTATTTGAGTTCGCTCCGCTGCGCGTCTGGTCGATGTTCGTGAATTTCTGCTCTCTGCCGCTGATTCTGCTCATGTTCGTCGCCGAATACGCGGTCCGCCGCCGCGTCCTGCCGCAAATTCAGCGCAGCGGATTGATCGCCACCCTGCGCGTATATTTCGCGGATTCGCCTCAAAAATGACGGACTCGATCGCGCTGCTGTCGCATACCTCGCCCACGGCGATCGTCGCCTATCGATCCGGGCTTGCCGTGACTGTCCAACAATTTCTCGACGAGGCGAAACAGGTGGCGCAGAAATTGCCGAAGGGCAACCATGTGCTGAATGTCTGCGCCGACCGCTATCAATTCACCGTCGGACTCGCGGCCTGCCTGATGTCGGAGCGCGTCAGTTTGCTGCCATCAACGCATACGCCGCAGGTAATCGCGCAACTAGCTGCCTTTGCTCCCGACGCTTTTTGTTTGACGGACGACAGGCGCTGTGACATTGGGTTGGCGCGGGTCTATTACCCGGATCTGGTGCGGCCCGCCGCCAGTCTTGCAACTTCGTCCTTCGAAGTACCGCGCATTGCCGCCTCGCAACTCGCGGCTATAGTTTTCACCTCCGGCTCGACCGGCACGCCGCTGCCTTACAAAAAAACCTGGGGCTTGCTGGCGCGCTGCGTTCAGAACGGCGCGGCGCCGTTGGGCTTGTCGGACGGCAGAAGCCATGCCCTCGTTGGCACGGTACCCGGCCAGCACATGTACGGGTTTGAATCGACTGTGCTGCTGGCGCTGTTGAGCGGCAACGCCTTGAGCGCCGAACGGCCGTTCTATCCGGGCGACGTCGCCGCCGCCGTGCGCAGGGTGCCGCGGCCCCGCGTGTTGGTAACTACTCCGATCCACCTGCGCATCTTGCTTACCTCCGAGATCGAATTCCCGCCCGTGGATCTGGTGATGTCGGCAACCGCCCCGTTAAGCCATGAATTGGCGCGCGAAGTCGAGGAGAAGTACCAGGCTCCATTGCTGGAAATTTACGGTTCAACCGAGACCGGACAAATTGCCATGCGGCGCACTGCGCAGACGGCGACATGGCGGCTTTGGCCGGATGTTCACTTAGATCTATCGAACGACCAAGTCGTGGCGTATGGCGGTCACGTCGAACAACCGACCCCCATGTGCGATGTGATCGAGATCACCGGGGAAGAAGAGTTTCTGCTGCATGGGCGGACCGCCGATTTGGTGAATGTTGCGGGCAAGCGCAGCTCATTTGGCTACTTGAATGCTCAGCTCAACGCCATTCCGGGGGTTATCGACGGGGCGTTCTTTCTGCGCGAAGAAACGACAGGAGCCACGGGTGTGGCCCGCCTCGGCGCGGTAGTTGTAGCGCCGGGACTGACCGTGGCGGCCTTGACGGAGCAGCTGCGGCAGCTGATCGACCCGGTGTTTCTGCCGCGGCCGTTGTTAATCGTGGATGAGCTGCCGCGCAATGCGACCGGCAAGCTGCCGCAACAGGCACTGCAAGGATTCGCTGACGAGCAATTGCGCAGCAGCGAATCGCAATGAAAATGCAGAGCACACTCAACATTTCCGCCGACCACCCGTCGTTTGCAGGGCATTTCCCCTCTTTTCCGGTGCTGCCGGGCGCCTTACTGCTGGACGAGATGCTCAAGGTCATCGAGATGGCGCGGGGAATCGACTTCAAATCCTGGCATATCTCGTCCGCGAAATTTCTCGATGCGGTGCGGCCGCGCGACAGTCTTGTTTTTGAGCACGAAGCTCTTTCGCCGGGGTTGATTCGCTTCACGATCCGCGTCGACGAGCGCAAAGTGGCCAGCGGCACACTGCATGAATCCTAGATCCGCCAATCTTGTCGGCCGCACCCCCAAGGCCGCCGAATGGGTCAGACACCGCGAGCGCGGCAGTCTCTGGCTGCTCAGAGTCATGGCGTTTCTTTCCTTGCGCTGCGGGCGCAGAGCCAGCCGCATCATTCTGTACGGCATCGCCATTTATTTCTTCTTGTTCGGACCCAGTGCGCGGCGCCACTCGCGGCGGTATTTGCGTCTCGCGCTCGGCAGGGAGCCCATGGCGCGCGATCGGTTTTTGCAAATTTTGAGCTTCGCGACCACCATTCACGATCGGGTGTATCTCATCAATGGCCAGTTCGAGAAATTCGAAATCTCGGTCGAAGGCGAAGACATGGTGCTGGCGCATGAGCCCAAGGGCCGCGGCGCCTTGTTGCTGGGCGCCCATATGGGCAGCTTCGAGGTCATGCATTCCTTGAGCCGGCGGCAGCACGGATTGCGCGTCGCGATGGCGATGTTCGAAGAGAACGCGCGCAAGATTGGCGGCATCCTCGCCGCGATCAATCCTAACTGGATTGCGGACATTGTTGCGTTGGGCCAAATCGATGCCATGCTCAATATTGCCGAGAGGCTGGATCAGGGAGCCTATGTCGGCGTGCTCGCCGATCGTACCCTGGGAGAGGAACCCGCACAGGCTGTCACATTCCTGGGGCAGGAAGCCTATGTGCCCACAGGACCCATGCGCGCGGCCGCCATCTTGCGTTGTCCGGTATTCTTCATGGCTGGCCTGTACCGCGGCAAGAATAACTATCATGTGGTGTTCGAACGGGTCGCGGATTTTTCCGCCATGAGCGTCGGCAGCCGCGAACTTGCCGTGCGCGCGGCGATCGAACGTTATGTCGCGGTGCTGGAGCGCTACTGCCGCAGCGATCCCTACAACTGGTTTAATTTTTTTGATTTTTGGGCTAAGCCCGTTGGCACCGGGGGCCAATGATGCATCGCGCTCTGTCTTTTTTAGTCCTGTGCGTCTTAAGCACCATCGGCAATTCGCCGACGCGCGCCGCGCCCGCGTCCGCGGACTTGCACGACCTCGATCACGTCATGGGAATGCTGGCGATGCGCCAGCACGGCCGGGTCGAATTCATCGAACAGCAATTTCTAGCGGTCTTGAGCCACCCGATCGAATCCTCCGGTGAGTTGCGCTACGACGCGCCGGATCATCTCGAAAAGCGCACGCTCAAACCGTACGCCGAGACTCTGACGCTTGCGGGCGAAGTGTTGACCGTGGAACGCGCACATAGCCGGCGCGTGATGGATTTGCATGCTTATCCTCAGGTGCTGCCCTTCATCGAAAGCATTCGCGCCACGCTGGCGGGCGACCGCAAGGCGCTCGAGCGGCTATTTCGCTTGGATTTTGCCGGCACCGTATCGCGGTGGACCTTGACGCTGGTGCCGCTGGAGTCAAAGGTCAAGCAATCCGTCAGCCAGGTACGCATCGAGGGCGCGCAAGATCAATTGTTGAAGGTGGAAATTCGCCAGCCCGATGGTGACCGGTCGCTGATGACTCTGCGGCCATCCACCTTGCCATGAATGTGCGTCGCGCGCGCGTGCTCGTCGTTTGGCTCGGCTGCGTCGCGTTTGCCGCCATCGTTGTCGCGCGCGCCCATTACAGCACCGATCTGTCGGCGTTCTTACCCGCCCATCCGACGCCTGCGCAGCAACTTCTGGTCGATCAGCTTCGCGACGGGCCCGCATCGCGCCTGATTCTCATTGCGATCGAGCAAGGCGAGGCGGCCTCACGGGCGCGCGTTTCGTTGGGTCTGGTGGAGCGACTGCGCAAGGATCCAGAGTTTGCAAGCGTCAATAACGGCGAGGCCGTCGCCGGGCAAAGCGATCGCGAGTTCTTATTTCAGCATCGCTATGTGCTTAGCGAAGCGGTGAATGCGCAGCGCTTTACAGCCGCGGGTCTGAACGGCGCCATCCGCGAAACCATCGACAATTTGGCCTCGCCGGCAGGCCTCTTGTTCAAGTCTCTGCTGCCGCGCGATCCCACCGGCGAACTGCTGAATATCATCGATCAGCTGGAGCGCTCACCCCAACCCGCGAGCCGCGATGGGGTTTGGGTCGGGAGCGACGCGACTCGCGCGCTGGCTGTCGCGCAAACCGCGGCAAGCGGATCCGACACCGATGCTCAAAGCAGGGCAATCGACGCGATTCGCGCGGCGTTCGCTGCCGCGGCGGCCGAATTGCCGCAAGCCGCCGCCAACAGCGTGCAATTGCGCTTGAGCGGACCCGGCGTTTTTGCCGTCGCGGCGCGTGCCAAAATCGAACGCGCTGCCGTACGATTGTCCATTGTCAGCAGCATTCTCGTGGTGACCCTGCTGCTCCTCGTTTATCGATCGTTGGCGGCACTGGGATTGGGACTTTTGCCGGTCGCTACCGGGGCGTTGGTCGGCATCGCCGCCGTGGCGCTGGGATTCGGGGCCGTGCATGGCATCACCCTGGGATTCGGCATTACCTTGATCGGTGAATCGGTCGACTACTCGATCTATTTTTTTGTCCAATCGCGCCAGACGCAGGGCGACGCGGACGCCAGCAGCTGGCGGCAATTGTGGTGGCCTACGATACGTCTTGGGATGCTGACATCCGTGTGCGGATTCGCTTCGCTGCTGCCGTCGGGATTTCCCGGACTCAAGCAACTGGGACTTTACTCCATCGGCGGGCTGATAGCGGCTGCCTTGGTGACCCGCTATGTATTGCCGGCCTTGCTGCCGGCGGGCTTCAAGATTCACGATGTGAGGCCGCTTGGGCTGCGCGTTGGCGGTCTTTTGCGGCGAGTGCAAGACTTAAGCGGCCGCACCATTTTGCTATGCGCCGCTATTCTCGCGGCCTTGGCCCTGGCGGTGCTGTATCACGATCGCGAATCCCTTTGGAACCGCGAGTTGTCGGCCTTGAGCCCCATATCGACCGCCGAACAGAACTACGATGCGAAATTGCGCGCCGATCTCGGCGCCGCCGACGTCCGCGATCTCGTGATTGTCTCGGGACCGGACCTGGAATCGATCCTGCGCGGCGCCGAAGCTGCCGCGCGTGCGCTGCAATCACTGGTGGATGAAAAAGTGATCGGCGGCTTCGAAAATCCCGCCGCCTACCTGCCGAGCATCGTCACGCAAGAAAGCCGGCGCAGCAGTTTGCCGAGCGCGGCGGATTTACGCGCCAATCTCAGCCGAGCCCTTGAGGGGCTGCCGCTGCGTGCCGATCATTTGCAGCCCTTTCTCGAGGACGTCGAAGCGACGCGTCACGCGGCGTTGGTTACGCCGCGCGATTTGGCGGGCACCTCCTTGAGCGCGGGTTTCGACGCGCTGATTCTTCAGCAGAAGGATCAGTGGAACGCGTTACTGCCGCTGCGCAGCGCCGAAGCGGGAGGAAAAATCGACCTGAGCCGAGTCGTCGCGGCGCTGCAGCACAGTCAGGTGGACGACGCGCGGGTGCTCGATGTGAAGCAGGAGTCCGACGCGCTCTACGACAACTACCTGGCGGAAGCCATTCATTTCTCATTGGCAGGCTTCGTGGCGCTGACGGCGTTGCTCTTGATCGCGTTGCGATCGCCGCCGCGGGTGGCGCGCGTGCTGGCGCCATTGGTGCTCGCCGTCGTCACGGTTGCCGCGGGGTTAAGCCTGGCAGGGGTGCATTTGAGCATTCTGCACCTCGTAGGCATGCTGCTGATCGTAGCCGTGGGTTCGAACTACGCGCTGTTCTTTGACCGTCAAGCGAACTCGGAGGAGGCAGGTGACGAAGCTCTCACGCTCGCGGCGCTGGTCATCGCCAATGCCAGCACGGTCATCGCCTTCGGCCTTCTATCCTTCTCGCAGGTTCCGGTGCTGGTAGCGCTCGGCACCACCGTAGCGCCCGGCACATTTCTCGCGCTGCTGTTCGCGGCAATCGGCGCATCAGCGGCCCGAAGCGCGCATGCGTAGCATTTTTTGCGCCGCCACCCCGGGCACGAGGGCGCCGACGCAAATGATATGGCTGCCCGGCGCTTACCACTCTGCCCAGGACTTCCTGGACGAAGGCTTTGTCAGCGCCGCGGCGCGGCGGCGCGCCCCGCTCGATCTGCTGTTTGTCGATTTGGAGATGCAGCATTTGGATGATCGAGATGTCTTGCCGCGGCTTAGATCCGAGATTGTCTTGCCCGCGCGCGAATCCGGCGCCGCGGTCTGGCTGGCGGGCATCTCGCTGGGAGGGTTGGTTGCGCTCGACTATGCCAGCTCTCACTTACACGAGCTGGAGGGACTGTGCGTACTCGCGCCCTATCTTGGAAACCGCATGCTGCTCAAGGAAATTGCTGCAACATCCGGGCTCGCCGCCTGGAAACCCGGCGAACTTGCAGAATCGGACGCGGAACGCCGAATATGGCGCTATATCAAAACGCGAGTCGACTCGCGCCCGTTGCTCCTAGGCTATGGGAAGGACGATCGATTCTCTGCGGGCCATGAGATGCTGGCCGCGGCGTTGCCGGCAGACTGGGTTGAAGTCGTCGCCGGCGGTCATGAGTGGCGCACTTGGTTGAACCTCTGGGAGAATTTTTTGGATTCGCATTTCAGATGAGCCAACGGGACAATGTCGCTCATTGGCGGCCCGCGCCGCTGTTGGTCGCGTCGGCTGCCGTGCATCTGGGCGCGGCGGCGGCGTTGATTGCGCGGCCACGCGCGTGGCCCTGGACCTTGGGCGCGCTTCTCGCCAATCATATCGTGCTGGCAGCGGCGGGGCTTTGGCCGCGAAGCCAACTGTTGGGCGCGAATTGGACCCGCTTGCCGGAACGCGGCGGCCTCATCCCCGGCGTCGCGATTACAATCGATGATGGGCCCGATCCTGATATAACGCCGCAGGTGCTTAAGCTGCTCGAGCGTTATGGGGCCAGCGCCACCTTTTTTTGCATCGGCGAACTCGTGCTGCGCTACCCCGACCTTGCTCGAGAAATCGTGCGCAGCGGACACGTCATTGAGAATCACAGTCAGCGGCATCGACACAATTTTTCACTGCTGGGTCCAAACTCAATGAACAAGGAGGTATCGCAGGCGCAAGAGAGCATCTTTCGCGTCACAGGAAGCAGCCCGCGATTTTTTCGCGCACCAGCGGGCCTACGCAACCCTTTTCTCGATCCAGTGCTGGCTCGCCTGAAGCTGCAGCTTGCCAGCTGGACGCGCCGCGGCTTCGATACCGTGAGCGCCGATGCCGATGCGGTGTTCCGCCGCCTCGCCAATCCGCTTCATGCCGGCGATATTTTGTTGCTGCATGATGGCCACGCCGCGCGCACCGGCCGCGGTCAGGCGGTGATTCTGGACGTGTTGCCGCGCCTGCTCGACGCGCTATCGGCTTCCGGACTGAAGTCCGTCACGTTGCGCTCGGCGTTGCCATGACACCCATGCAACCCCTGCTGCTCGCGGAGTTCACGTCGACCAGCTGCATCGGCACGGGTGTGGCGCCGACGCTCGCCAGCCTGCGCGAGCAGCGCAGCGGCCTTACGCACTGCGACTTTGAAACCGTCAAGATCGACACCCACATCGGCGAGGTCCCCGGCGTCGATGCACAGCGGCTGCCTGCGCAGCTGCGAATATTCGATTGCCGCAACAATCGCCTGGCTGAGCTTGCCCTGCGGCAAGATGGCTTCCTCGATGCCGTGGATGCCGCGGCCGCCCGCTTAGGTAGGCGCCGGATCGGCGTATTTATCGGCACCAGCACCGCGGGGATTATGCAGACGGAGTTGGCCTACCGCGCACGCGACCCCGTCAGCGGTGCGCTGCCGAAGGCATTCGAATACGGCACCACCCATAACTCATTCTCGGTCGCGGATTACATCCGACAGCGTTGTCGTCTCGAAGGCCCGGCCATGGCCGTTTCTTCTGCGTGCGCATCGAGTGCCAAGGTTTTCGGTGCCGCGAGACGCATGATCGAAGCGGGGCTCATTGATGCAGCCCTGGTCGGCGGAGCGGATTCGCTGTGCCTGACCACCTTGTATGGATTCCATTCGCTGCAGCTGTCCTCCCCAGCACCCTGCCGTCCCTTTGATGTCGCGCGCGATGGCATCTCCATCGGTGAAGCCGCCGCCTTCGTGCTTCTCGAGCGGCTCTCGGAAAAGGTCAACAGCGAGTCCGTCTTGCTGCATGGTGTGGGCGAGTCCAGCGACGCCTATCACATGTCGGCCCCGCACCCGGAAGGACTGGGCGCAAAACGCGCCATGCAAGCGGCGCTCAACTCCGCGTCGCTGGAGCCCGGAGATATCGATTACATCAATCTGCACGGCACCGGAACGCCGAGCAATGATCGCTCGGAAAGCCAGGCAGTAACCAGCATTTTCGGTCCGACGACGCCTTGCAGCTCGACCAAGGGCGCGACCGGACATACATTGGGTGCCGCCGGTGCGCTCGAGGCGGTAATCAGCGCACTCGCGATCCGCAATGGATTGATGCCGGGCGGCATCCAGACGACTCGTATCGACCCGACTCTCACGGCGCACTACATTAAAGAGAATCGGCGCGCGGCGCTGCGACGTGTGCTCAGCAACTCCTTCGGCTTTGGCGGCACGAATTGCAGTTTGATTTTTGGCCGCGCCGGATGAAGCTGTCCGGATATGTCGGCGGGATCGGCGTGTTGGGGCCCGGTCTCAATGATTGGCCGCAGGCTGCCGCTGTGCTGTCGGGTAAACAGCCTTACGTGGCCGCGCCAACGGTGTTGCCGATTCCCACAATGTTGCCGCCCGCGGAACGGCGGCGCACGGGGCGAGTCGTAAAATTGGCCTTGGCCGTGGCCTTGGAAGCGACCTCGAGCGCCGGCGCGAATCCCGAACGAATGCCCAGCGTATTTTCTTCCTCCGGAGGCGACGGTCACATCTGCCACGAAATCTGCCAGGCGCTGGCGCTGGCGGCGCGCGAAGTTTCGCCGACACGCTTCTCGAATTCGGTGCACAACGTCGCGGCCGGCTATTGGAGCATCGCCACCGGATCCATGATGGAGTCAAATGTGCTTTGCGCCTTCGACGCCAGCTTCGTCGCGGGATTGTTGGATGCCATGACTTCGATGGCTGTCGATCGGCAAACGGTGTTATTCGTCGCCTACGACACTGAGTATCCGCCGCCGTTGCATGCCGAGCGACCGATACCCGACGCGCTCGGAGTCGCCATGGTTATTACGCCCGAGCGAACCGCGAGCTCGGTCGCCTGCATTGAGGTGGCGCTCACCGAAGAGAGCGCCGATAGGATGGCGGATCCGGAACTCGAGGCAT
>Ga0302325_10009176_pt1 | contig 21651 bp, 13 predicted proteins | sample Palsa_T0_2_FD_201948 | JGI IMG/M metagenome (GOLD analysis project Ga0302325, IMG submission 201948) | Peat permafrost microbial communities from Stordalen Mire near Abisko, Sweden - Palsa_T0_2 | ecosystem: Environmental > Terrestrial > Soil > Palsa > Peat permafrost | place: Sweden: Abisko...
AAGTGGAGCCACGTGATCAACAAGCTGACACTCCGCAAAGACTGGAAACACGAGACCTGACCGCTGGGCAGCCCGCGGAGGGTGCCACAATCGAGCGGTGAGCATCGCGACCGAAGAGAACACAGTTGCGGCCTCGTTCGCAACCCGAATACAAGAGCTCGAGCAGGGGACGCTGTCACCCCTGGCGGCACGCTCCTACCCCGCACAGCGGGCTCATGCCGAGGAGGACTGCGGTTTGCGCACGCCGTTTCAGCGTGATCGCGACCGGATCGTGCACTGCAAGGCGTTTCGCCGGCTGACCCACAAGACGCAGGTGTTCGTGGCGCCTCAGGGCGATCACTACCGCACCCGACTCACGCACACGCTCGAGGTCACCACGATCTCGCGGACGGTCGCTCGGGCGCTGCGGCTGAACGAGGATCTGGTGGAGGCGATCGGCCTCGGTCACGACCTCGGCCACCCCCCGTTCGGACACATCGGCGAGGAGGTTCTCGACGAGTGCCTGAAGGAGCGCTTCGGCCAGGGCTTCCGCCACTACGAGCATTCGCTGCGCGTGGTCGACTCGCTGGAGCGCGACGGGGCCGGCCTCAACCTGACGGCGCAGGTGCGCGACGGGATCGCGCGACACTCAAGCCGTGCTCCGCTGCCCGAGACGCTCGAGGGCAGGATCGTGCGGGTGATCGATCGTGTCGCCTACATCAATCACGACATCGACGACGCGGTGCGCGCGGGGATCCTGCGCGAGCAGGAGCTGCCGTCGGAGCCGATCGCCGTGCTCGGCTCGAGCGGCTCGGCGCGGATCGATGCGCTCGTTCACGACATGGTCGAGAACTCCGCGCGGGCCGGTGACATCGTTCAGGGCGAGCTGGCCGGCGAGGCGATGCGCACGCTGCGGGACTTCATGTTCGAGCGGGTCTACCTGGGGCCGGCGGTGCGCGATGAGCACAAGCGGATCTCGGGAGTGGTGCGGCGCCTTTTCGAGCACTACGTCGAGCACCCGGAGCTCTTGCCGGCGGGCGAGGATGAGCTCTCGCGGCGGGTGACCGACTACCTCGCCGGCATGACCGACCGCTACTGCATCAGGCAGTTCACCGAGCTCGAGGTACCGCAGGCCTTCGCGCGCTAGCGTTGGCGACCGTGGCCCTGTACACGAACGATTCCAAGGACCGCGTACGCGATGCGGTCGACTTCGTGGAGCTGGTCTCTGCTCGCACCGACCTGCGGCGCGCGGGGCCGGCTCGCTATGAGGGGCTGTGCCCGTTCCATGACGAGCGGACGCCCTCATTCGGCATCGATCCCACGCAGAAGGTCTACTACTGCTTCGGCTGCCAGGCCTCCGGCGATGTGTTCACGTTCGTGCAGGAGACCGAGGGGCTGGACTTCAAGGGTGCGCTGGAGCTGCTCGCCGAACGCTCTGGCGTTGAGCTCCAGCGCGAGCAGGAGGATCCGCGTGAGGCCGAGCGCCGCAGGCGCCGCGAGCGGCTGCTCGAGCTGCTCGCACGCACGACGGCCTACTACGAGCGCTACCTGTGGGAGTCAAGCGAGGCCGCACCCGCGCGTGCATATCTGGATGGCCGGGGGCTGGGAGAGGAGATCCTCAGGGAGTTCCACGTCGGATATGCACCGAGCGCATGGGACCGTGTGCTGACGGCCTCCCGCAGTGGAGGCTTCTCCGTGGAGGAGCTTTATGCGACGGGGTTGGCGCAGCGCTCGAAGGAGAACGGCCAGCCCTACGACCGCTTCCGCTCGCGGATCATGTTCCCGCTGACCGACATTCGTGGGCGCGTACTCGGCTTCGGGGCACGTGCCATGCGCGAGGAGCAGCGGCCGAAGTACCTGAACACCTCTGACAACGACGTCTACCACAAGGGGCTGCACCTCTACGGCGCAGATCTGGCACGCCCTTCCGCCGCACGCGCGGGCCAGGTGATCCTGTGCGAGGGCTACACCGACACGATCGCGCTGCACCAGGCAGGCATGCGCAACGCCGTCGGTCTGATGGGTACGGCGCTGACGGGCGAGCAGGTCGGGGAGCTCGCGCGCATGGCACAGACTGTGCTGCTCGCGCTCGACGCCGACAGCGCCGGCCAGGAGGCGATGCTGCGGGCATCCGCCGTGGCGGCGAAACGCAAGCTCGAGCTCCGCGTGGTGCCGCTGCCGGCGGGTGCCGACCCGGCCGATCTGCTCCAGCGCGACGGGGCCGAGGCGATGAGCGCGCTCGTCACGCAGTCCGTGCCATTCGTGCGCTTCCGCGTCGAGCGCGTGCTGGCGGGCGGCGATCACTCGAGCCCCGAGGGTCGCGATCGCATGATCGAGGAGCTCCGCCCGATCTTCGCCACGCTTGCTCCGAGCGCCATGCGGATGGAGCTGACACGGATGGTCTCCGGACGGCTGGCGCTGCCCGAGAGCCTTGCCGAGACGCTGCTCTCCTCCGACGGTGCACGTGGCCGCGGCTCGGCGCGAGCCGCACAGCCGAGCCTGCAGGGCGGTGAAGACCCGGAAGCCGGCGGGCGCTCTGGCCGCGGTCCGGGGCTGACCCGGCGCGAGGACACCGAGCGTGCGTTCCTTGCGCTGTGCATCGCCTCACCGGAGGAGGGCGCCCTCGCACTTGAGAGCCTCGACGTGGACGAGCACTTCGCCAGCGAGCTCCTGCGGCGCGCGGCCAGGCATCTGCGCGAGGGCGATCTGCACGAGCCGATGGCGAGAGCCTCAGACGACGAAGCCGACCTGGACGACGATCCGGAGCTGAAGGGGCTGCTGGCTGAGCTGATCGTCCAATCCGGTCTCGACGAGGCGCATCCGGCGATGCTCGAAGTGCAGCGCCTGCAGCTGGAAATGGCGCGCATGGACCGCAAGATCCACCAGGCGCGCGGGCAGGCCGACGGCGACATGAGCGGCCTGGCCCAGCGCCGCGCGGAGGTCAAGCTCGAGTTCGACCGCGCCTACGGGCAGGTGCTCGAAGAGACGGGGGAGAGGGCGGTATGAGGTGCATTGGCGCGAGCGCCACATCGGCGTGAGCTACGCTCCACACAGAAGCGACACGAACGTGCGTTCGTGCAGTTCCGTCCCAAGCGCGCACGAAACTGCGTTGCATGGATCGTCCGTTACTTGAGCGGTTTCTGAGCGAGGGCCTGTCGTTCGCTGAGATCGGCAGGCGCGTAGGACTGCGTGAAGCGACGGTCGGCTACTGGGCCAGGAAGCATGGTCTCAAACCAGCCAACCGTGGGAAGCACGCCCGGCGGGGCGGGATGGCTCGGGACCGGTTGGAGGCGATGGTCGATCGGGGAATGTCCATCACGCAGATAGCCGTGGCCAGCGGTCGCAGTAAGGGGGCCGTGCGGCATTGGCTCGCCAGCTATGGCCTCCGAACGAAGGGTGGGAGGGGAGCTCGATCGCGCGAGGGTGCGCGCGAGGCACGTGAAGCGGGGCTGACGATCGCCACACTCAGCTGTCCGCGTCACGGTGAGAGTTCTCATGTGCGCGAACCGCGTGGCTACTACCGGTGCAGGGGATGCCGTCAGGAGGCGGTGGTTCGCAGACGTCGCAAGGTGAAGGCGATTCTCGTCCGCGAGGCCGGCGGGTGCTGTCGGATCTGTGGCTATGACCGGTGCGCTGCGGCGCTCGAGTTCCACCATCTCGACCCGGAGGTCAAGGAGTTCGGGGTCGCCCAGGGCGGCATGGCGCGCAGCATCGAGCATCTGCGCGCCGAGGTTCGCAAGTGCATTCTGTTGTGCTCTAATTGCCACGCGGAGGTGGAGAGCGGTACCAGCTCCGTTGACGCGCAGCCCAAAGTGGCGATCTGGGGTAGCTCAATGGCAGAGCAGGACCCTGTTAAGGTCAAGGTTGTGGGTTCGAGTCCCACCCCCAGAGCTCGCTTTAGGCCGCCGCGAGCGTCCCCCGCCGCGCGAGATGCTCGACCAGCACCGCCGCAGCACCCGCTGGATCATGCGCATCCGACCACGCAGCGAGTTCGCGCGCGCGGGCTCGAATAGCGGGCTCATGCAGAGCGCGTTCGACGGCCAGGCGAAGCGGGCGGGGAGAGACGAAGCGCCTCGGCACGCGCACACCGGCGCCACACCAGTCCAATCGCGCGGCGTTCTCGTTCATGTCGCCCACCGCCGGAGCCGCGACCACGGCGCAGCCTGAGGCGAGAGCGCGTGCGAGGGTGCCATGACCGGCGTGGCAGACGACGACATCGCAGTGAGGCATGGTACGCGAGTAGGAGAGCCACTCCACGAGCCGTGCGTTCTCGGGAACGGGCAGCGGCCGCGAGGGTAGGCGGCGATTCCAGGTCGCCAGTACACGCACCGGAGCATCCGCAAGGCCCCGTAGGGCGGCTCGCAGCAGCCGGTGCTCGGCGTCCTGCGCTGTTGACGGCGCGATCAGAACGAGCGGCTCGTCACCCGGCGGAATGGGCACGTCGGCCGTCGGCGGCTCCCACATGAGCGGACCGACCACATGCGTGTTGGCCGGCCACACCCGTGGATACTCGAGCTGCGGGAACGTCCCCACGATCGCCAGCTCCCGGCTGATACCACCGTGAGGGTGCGCGAGCGGTGGGAGACCGAGCTCGGCGCGGGTGTCGTTGAGCCCCATCCGCCCGAGCTCGAGACCCCGGTCAACCGGCAGCTGGGCACGGCGCCAGAAGGCGCGTCCGACGGCGCTGCGGGGGAGGCGTGCACCGAGCGAGTACATCGGGAAGTGCCGTTCGCCCGGCGGGTAGATGTGCGGTACGAGCGTTGCGCAGGGAACGCGCTCGATCTCGCCGGCGAGCGCCGGAGCGAGCGTGAGGATGTCCGCCACGACCACGTGGGGGCGGATCTCCCGAATGAGCGGCACGGTGTCGATCGTGGCCTGGGCGACCGCCTCGTAGAAGTCCAGCGGCTCCCCTTCTGATGGAAAGACCCGGTACTCCGGCGCCGCCGCGAACGTCATGCCCTCGGCCTCCACGTCCTTCCGCCAGCGAGTCCACGTTTGAAGCGTCACTTCGTTGCCACGCTTCACCAGCGCCCGCCCCAGCGCGATCATCGGGAACGCGTGACCCGGGTCGCCAAAGGCGCCCAACAGCACGCGCGTGGAGCTGCTCGCTGGGGTCACTCAGGCGGAGAGCTCGGCCACCAGGCGCAGCTGCTCAAGACGCTCGTCCAGCGTGAACGCGGTGGGGGTCACTCCGAGGGTGCCGACGCCCGCGTCGCGGTAGACGGCCAGGCGCTCGCGTACCACATCCGGGGGACCGCACAGCGAGACGCTGTCGATGAGCGCGTCGGGGATCGCCGCCATCGCCTCGTCGCGCTTGCCTTCGAGGTAGAAGTCCTGGATCTTCTGGGCCTCGGCCCCGAAGCCGTAGCGAGTGACGAGCTGGTTGTAGAAGTTCTGCTTACGCGAGCCCATGCCCCCGACATACAGCGCGATGAAGGGTCGCATGGCGTTGCGGGCGGCCTCGAGGTCGTCGGTGATGAACACGTTCACGGTCGGCGCGATATCAAAGCCCTCGAGCGTGCGCCCGGCGCGGTCGGCGCCCTCCTCCAGAAGCGGCCGCAGCTCGGAGACGTGCTCGGGCGAGAAGAGCGTGGGAATCCAGCCGTCGGCTATCTCGCCGGCCAGCGCGGTGTTCTTCGGGCCGATGGCCGCGAGGTAGATGGGAATGTGCTCCTGGACGGGGGAGATGGTGAGCTTGAGCGCCTTGCCGGGACCGTCGGGCAGCGGAAGCTCGAGCGTCTCGCCGTGAAAATCCACGCGCTCGCGCGCGAGCGCCATGCGCACGACGGCCACATAGTCGCGTGTGCGCTGCAGCTGTTTGGCGAAGCGCTGCCCGTGCCAGCCCTCGGCCACCTGAGGGCCCGAGGAGCCGATGCCGAGGATCATGCGCCCGCCGGACAGCTGGTCGATCGTCGCGGCCGTCATCGCGGTCATCGCGGCCGAGCGTGCCGGCATCTGGAAGATGCCCGCACCAAGCCGAATCGTCGAGGTCTGACCCGCCAGCCAGCCGAGCACCGTGGCGGCATCCGAGCCGTAGGCCTCGGCGGTCCACACCGAGTCATAGCCCAGCCGCTCGGCCTCCTGGACGATCTGCAGTTGCTCGGCCGAGCTGAGACCGAGGCCCCAGTAGCCGATGTGCACGCCGAGCTTCATGTGCAAGTTTCCTTTCAGCCGCAGGGAATCGTTGCCTGGAGTGGAAGCGGGCCCTAGGCTTGGGCTCGCATCTAGCCGCATGCGCATCTGGCGCACGGCACCGAGCACAGCCTATGTCAAATCGCCATCACCCTCGCACGCGGCTCGTCGAGAGCCTGCGCCTGACGATCGACTGCCTGCCGATCTCAACGCGCGAGGCGATGCTCCAGGGGATAGAGGCCCACGATCGCATCATCGTGGGCGCCTACGTCGACGGCGAAGGCGGGGTGTGCCCGATGCTCGCCGCCCATCAGTCCGGAGGACGCACCGCGTTCCTTCCGTTTGCGAAGGCCTGGGATCGGTTCACGCGAGCGGGCCGCCATGCGCGACTGGCCACGCGGCGTGAGCTCGACATCCTCGTGGGCCAGCTGCAGGCGAGCCTTCTCAGCGAGGCCGATGTCGATCTCGTTCGCGCGATCGCGGAGCACCGTGAGCTGCTCGCCCGCCGCGAGCCCGCGCGTGAGCCCGATCCAACGCGTGAAATCATCCTGCGAGCTCGCCGCGCTGCCCCGCGGCGCGCTGTGCGGGGAGAAGCGATCCTCAGCCCCACACGCGACGCGGCCCTACATGTAGTCGCCCGGGCGCACGAACATGATCTCGGGCACAACGCACGCGGGGGAGACCTTCAGCAGGTAGCGGACGGACTCGGCGATGTCCTGCGGGGTGATCATCTCATCGGCCGGGACGTGCTCCTTGACGAAGTCGGTCATCGGCGTGTCGACCCAGCCCGGGCACAGTGCCGTTGACTTGATGCCAAGTTCGCCGAGCTCCCGGTTCATCGAATCGGTCCAGCCCACCACGGCATGCTTGGTGGCCGAGTAGACGGCGTTCCCGCCGACGCCCCGCTTACCGGCGATCGAGGCCGTGTTGACAACCAGCGCATTGTGATGCTCCTCGCCGGCGGCCTTCAGCATCGGCAGGCATTCACGGTAGAACAGCACGATCGAGCGAATGTTTACGGCGAGCTGCATATCCAGCCACTTGGTCTGCGTGTCGCTGACGCCAGCCGCAAAGCCCAGGCCCGCGTTGTTGACGAGCACGTCCAGCCGGCCGTAGCGGTCGCGATGGGCGTCGGCGACCTTGACGATCTCGGCCTCGTCAGCAACGTTGGCGGACACCGCCTGGACGTCAAAGCCCTCGGCCGCGAGGCCGGCGACAGCGCCGTCAAGCTTCTCGGCACGCCTGGCCGCCATCGTGATCGCAAAACCCTCCTCTGCGAGAACCCTCGCGGTCGCCAGGCCGATACCCGACGATGCGCCCGTAACGATCGCTGCACGCTCTGCCATCTGCTGTCCCCTTCACTTGGTGGCCGAAACTTCCCCGCCGTCCCGATCCCGGCGAACACGGCGGGCCGGGAGCATTCCACATCTCGCTGGTAGCGTCTGGCCGGTCGCGCGAACGTCCGCGCGAGGCGGGCCCGTAGCTCAGTTGGTTAGAGCTGCCGACTCATAATCGGTAGGTCCCTGGTTCGAGTCCAGGCGGGCCCATCACGAACAGCCCAGAAACCCGGGGCCTTTCGCCTCGCCCGCAGGGTGCTGCCCCTAACGTAGCCGCGGTGACAACGAAAGTGGCAACACATGGGCGGTGCGGTCACCTGCCAGGAGGGCTTGGCGAGACGATTGGCGAGACTCGTCACGCCTCCGCGTGGAGAGATGCACACGCCCGCCGCGCTCAGGGCGGACCTTCATGTTTCCGGGTGGGGCTTCGGCCTAGCGTTGCGCTGGCGTCCTGCAAGCGATGTAGCAGCGCCGACACGGTGACGCCCGTGAACAGACCCAGCCAATAGTGAGGAACACGGGTTTGCCGAATGGTCTAAGTCGCCGTAGTTCGTGTATGCTTGCCGTCTTGCCGGGGTCCAGGGGGGCCTGGCGTCTTGCTAAGGAGGGGGTTCATCAATGTCAGTACTTCAACGTGCGCGCGTACGACTGATCGTGTGCTGCGTCGCTGCAACCGCTGTGCTGGGAGGGCTCGCGTCCGCTCAAGCCGCTAGCGCCGCGAGTCTGGTCACCGGCAGCACGTATCTTGCGCTGGGTGACTCGCTCACCTACGGCTACCACGCTAAACAGTTCAGCGAAGAACTGAAATCCAAAGGCTTCGCTGAAGCGAAAAACTACGAAGAAGGCTTCGTCAACGACTTCGGCGCCACGCTGAAAGTGCTGCAGCCCAAACTGCAGATTGCGGACCTGGGCTGCCCGGGCGAGACCACCGAAACGTTCGTAAACGGCCCAGGCGCTCCGTACACGGGGTCCTACTGCGCCGGCGGACCCACAGGCAGCCCGTTCCCGCTTGCGTTCCTGCACAAACCGTACTCGCACAACACGCAGATGGAAGAAGCCGAAGCGATCCTGAAAGAAAACTCGAACGTCAGCCCGATCACGCTCGACATGGGGGCCAACGACATCCTCCAGTTCCTCGAGCACACGTGCGGGTTCCCGTCCACGTACACGTGCAGCGAAACCCAGGTGTTGACCGAGGTGGCGGCAGTATCGGGCCGGGTCAACGCGATCGCCGAAAAACTGCACGCGCTCGACCCGCGGGCGACGATTGTGCTCGTCGGCCAGTACAACCCCTACCCGGCTGTGCTGCCCCCGCCGGGCGCAGACAAGAGCGCGGCCGTCTACAACATTTTCCTGGCTAACTACGCCTCGAAAATCCCCGGGGCGGTGTTCGCCGACCCGCTGACGCGGTTCAACCCGTCCAGCGTCACGAAAGGCCCGGAAACCGAAGACATTCCGACGATCTGCGCGTACACTGCGATGTGCCCGGGCGGCGTGTTCAACCCAGCCAGTCCGGAAGCTGACATTCACCCGACCACGCTCGGCTACGCCGTGCTGGCGGAATCGATCAGCAGCCTGTTCGGTCCAACCGGTCCGCAAGGCGTGACCGGAGCTACAGGAGCCGAAGGATCAACCGGACCCGCCGGACCCGCCGGACCCGAAGGAGCAGCCGGAGCCGAAGGTGCCACCGGCGCCACAGGCCCGACAGGACCGGAAGGGGCGACTGGCAAAGAAGGCCCGCAGGGCCCGACCGGTAAAACCGGAACGGCCGGCACGCCGGGCGTCACCGGAGCAACAGGAGCGCAGGGCGCTGCCGGAAGCAACGGTGCCACAGGTCCGACAGGACCGGAAGGCCCCCAGGGGTCGGGCGGAGCGGCCGGAGCCAAAGGCGAAACCGGCGCAACCGGACCGGCAGGCCCGGCCGGCGCTAAAGGCGCAAGCGGCTCAACCGGACCCGCCGGACCCGCCGGACCCGCCGGAGTGACCGGCGTGACCGGCGCGACCGGAGCCACCGGCGCAACCGGCACGAACGGCACGACCGGTCCTGCCGGTCCGACTGGTCCCGCCGGCTCTGGAGGGAACTCCTCGATCGCCGAATTCGCGAGTTTCCAGGGAGTGCAAAGTGGTGGCTGCCTGGTCTACACGCCGATCGGTAGCCAGGGCAACGGTCAATGCCCGCCGAATGGGAGTGGCTTCTCGACGAGCTACCTATTGACGGGCCCGACGCCCGCCGGTGGTGGCACGGTGAGCAACCTGTACGCGAGCACCAACGCGACGATCAGCGGCGCTTCCAGTGCCACCATCGCGGTGATCAACAACACGGCGTCGGGAGCTACGCTGCTGTCCTGCACGGTGAACTCGAGCAACAAAAACAACTGCTCGAACACCACCAGCTCGGGCCCGGTGTCGGCCGGCGCCCGTCTCGAGGTCAAGGTGACCGCGAGCGGCTCCGGTGCCAGCAACCACGACTGGCAGGTGAGCTTCCGCCGCTAACGGCGACGGAACTGACCGGCTCAACAAGCCTCGGCGACTCGGCCCTTGTGGCCGGGTCGCCGAGGCCCCTTAGGCGCGTACCACGGTTGCGCCACTGCGAGCGCCAAGGGGGGGTTTACGCCTGGGCACCGCTTGTCTTCCAGTCCGAGCGCTGGTACTCCGCCGGGGCTCAGCGGGATGGACAACCCGGAGCCATGTCAGGCGGCCTGACTGGCAGGAGGGACTGCAGACCGTAGGCGCGCTGTGGAGAGGAGGTGGAAGCTCGGGATGTCCATGGAGGGCGGCGTGAACCTGTCGACCGGCAGCGGTCGGCCGGCGACGGGGACGTCGGCGGGCGATCTACGTGCCTTCCCGGGGGGACCGGGTGCATCGCTGCGCGCGCTCCTGCTGGCGCTGGTGCTGGCCCTGGCGCTCGGCGCCGCACTGTACGAGGGATTCATCGCCGGGCCCTCAGCGCCCGCACCCGCAGGCCTGCACCCGTCTTCGCTGCTGCGGACGGGCGCCTCTGCGCACCGCCGCGGCGCCGGCGCCGCCGAGCACAGACAGGGGCTCTCGAGCCTGCCCGCGTCCGCGCAGGGGCCGATATCCGAAGCGCTGGGCGCCCAGAACCCCGCCTACCATGTCGTCGCAGCGGGCGCCGGCCGGCTCGCGGCGGCGAGTCCCGCGCAGCATCTGCGCGCGAGCTTCAACAGCGTCGGGGTGTCGGTCAGCTCCGGCGCGGCGCGAGTCGGCCTGAGCCTCGGCGCGGTGGGGTATGGCAACACCCTCGTGGCGGTCGGTCCGGCGGCGCCGCGCGGCCGCTCCAACCGCGTCTCCTACGCGCGCGCTGGTCTGATCGAATGGTATGCAAGCGGCCCGCTGGGCCTCGAGCAGCGCTTCACGATCCCTCGCCCGCTCTCGGCGCATTCGGCCGGCCCCCTGACCCTCGCCCTCGCGCTGTCGGGCAACGTGCGCCCCGCACTCGCCGCCGGCCGCCAGAGCGTTACGTTCGAGCACGGCGGGCGCTCGGTGCTGCGCTACAGCGGCCTACGCGCCACCGACGCGAGCGGACGCGCGCTGCGCGGCTGGCTCGAACTGAAGCAGGGGCGACTGCTGATCCGCCTCGACGCCGCCGGCGCCCGCTACCCGCTGCGGATCGACCCGTTCGTCCAGCAGGGCGAAAAGCTGACCGGAAGCGGCGAGCGCGGCGAAGAAGGCGACTTCGGCTACAGCGTGGCGGTGTCCTCCGAAAAAGGCGAATACGCGGTGATCGGCGGGCCGGCCGACAACGGCAACACCGGCGCAGCGTGGGTCTTCACGCGCTCGGGCACGACCTGGGCGCAGCAGGCGATCCTGACCCCCAAAGAAGAGGGCGGCGCCGGCGAATTCGGCAAGAGCGTCGCGATCTCGGAAAAGGGCGAAACGGCGCTCGTCGGCGGGCCGGGCGACGACGAACGCACCGGCGCGGCGTGGGTCTTCACACGCAGCGAAAAAAGCTGGACCCAGCAGGCGAAGCTGACCGGCAAAGAAGAGACCGGCCGAGGGGAATTCGGCTTCAGCGTGTCGCTGGCGCCCTCTGAAAAAGGCGAAGACGCGCTGATCGGCGCTCCCGCCAACAAAGAACGCACAGGCGCCGCGTGGGTCTTCGTGCGCAAAGAAAAAGAAACGTCCTGGACCCAGCAAGCGCTGATCACCGGCAAAGAAGCGACAGAAAAAGAAGCCGAATTCGGCTACAGCGTGTCGCTGTCGCCCAAAGAAGGCACCAAAGAAGGCGATCTCGCGCTGATCGGCGGCCCCGGGAACAAAGAAGGCGTAGGCGCGGCGTGGATCTATCTGCGCAAAGAAAAAGCGAGCACCTGGGAATACCAGGCGATCATCGCCGGCGGCAAGGAAGAGAGCGGCGACGGGGAATTCGGCAAGAGCGTCGCAATCTCGGCGGAAGGCACCTTTGCGCTCATCGGCGGTCCGAGCAACAAAGAAGGCGACGGCGCCGCGTGGGTCTATACGCGCTCCGGCACGGCCTGGTCCTATCAGGCGATGCTGACGCCCAAAAGCGGCGAACAGAGCCCCGCCATCAGCGAATTCGGCTCCAGCGTGGCGCTCGCGGCCAAAGAAGGCAACTACGCGCTCATCGGCACCCCGCTCAACGGCGAAGGTGTCGGCGCTGCATGGGTCTTCCTGCGCGAATCCGGGAAAACGGAATGGAAACAGCAGGGCGAAAAGCTAACCGGCGGCGGCGAGAACGGCAACGGCCTGTTCGGCTTCGGCGTGGCGCTCTCGGCGACGGGCGAATACGCGCTGATGGGCGGCTACCACGACAGCGCCGAAGTGGGCGCGGGCTGGGTCTTCTTCCGCGAATCCGGCAAAACGACGTGGACCCAGCAGGGCCCAAAGCTGACCGGCAAAGAAGAGATCGGCGCGGGCGAAAACCGGCCGGGAAAAGGGCAGCTCGGCTACAGCGTGGCGCTCGCACCCGAAGGGGGCGGCACGGCACTGATCGGTGGCCCCTCCTACCGCAACAGCGGCGGCACGAGTGTCGGCGCGGCGTGGGTCTTCACGCGCACGGGATCGATCTGGACCCAGCAGGGGTTGAAACTGACGGGCCAGGGAGAGGTCGGGGCCGGCGAATTCGGCGATAGCGTCGCGCTGTCCGCCAACGGCGGCACTGCGCTCGTCGGCGGCTACCGCGACAACGGCGGCGTGGGTGCGGTTTGGGTGTTCACGCGCTCGGGCGAAAAATGGACCCAGCAGGGAGAAAAGCTGACCGCCAAAGAAGAGGTCGGCGAAGGCCAGTTCGGCGTCAGCGTGACGCTGTCCGAAAAAGGCGAATACGCGCTGATTGGCGGACCAGGCGACAACAGCAAGGCCGGCGCGGCCTGGGTCTTCACGCGCTCGGGCGAAAAATGGACCCCGCAGGGTGAAAAGCTCACGCCGAAAAGCGGCGAAGAGATCGGCGCCGGCGAATTCGGTGAAAGCGTGGCGCTGTCGGCCGAAGGCAACACCGCGCTTGTCGGCGCGAACGGCGACAACACGGACGTCGGCGCGGCCTGGGTGTTCACGCGCTCGGGCGAAAAATGGACCCCGCAGAGCGGGAAGCTGACCGGCAAAGAAGAGGTCGGCGAGGGGGTATTCGGCGCGGCCGTTGCGCTGTCCGGGGAAGGAAACGTCGCGCTCATCGGCGGCCCGGGTGACAGCGAAGGCGCCGGCGCGGCGTGGACCTTCACGCGCTCGGGCTCGACCTGGACCGCGGGTGCCAAGCTGACAGGCAAAGAAGCCGTCGGCAAGGCCGAATTCGGCGCGAGCGTCGCGCTCTCCGCCAAGGAAGGCAACTACGCGCTGATCGGCGGACCGCTGGACCACGAAGGCGCCGGCGGGGCCTGGCTGTTCACGCGCTCGGGCATGACCTGGACCCAGCTGGGCGAAAAGCTCACCGGCAAAGAAGAGGTGGGAGCAGGCGCATTCGGCTCCAGCGTGGCGCTCTCAGCCGAAGGCAACAACGCCCTGGTGGGCGGTGACTCCGACAACAACAGCGTGGGGGCGGGCTGGGTGTTCGTGAACACCTCGCCGACCGCAGCGACGAAGCCGGCGACTTCGATCACGCAGACCACGGCGACGCTTAACGCGAGCGTGAACCCCAATGGCCTCGAAGTCAGCAAATGCGAATTCGAATACGGCGAAACGACCTCCTACGGGTCGAAAGTCTCGTGCTCCTCGATGCCGGGTTCGGGCTCGAGCGCGGTCGCGGTGTCCTCGCCCATCACGGGCCTGACGAACACGAGGACCTACCACTTCAGGGTCGTCGCCACGAACAAAGAAGGCATGAGCGTCGGCTCGGATGAAACCTTCAAAACGCTAGGCCCTCCGACGGTGCTCACGGAAAAAGCGTCCCCGATCAGCCAGACTACGGCGACCCTTAACGCCGGCGTCAACCCCAACGGCGGCGAAGTCACCAAATGCGAATTTGAATGGGGCGAATCCTCGCTCACCAAAACCGCCTCATGCTCCTCGCTGCCCGGCGCCGGCCAGAGCCCAGTCGCGGTTTCGTCTGCGCTCACCGGCCTGAGCGCCAACACGACCTACCGCTTCCGGATCTCGGCGACGAACGCTGGCGGCACCACCAAAGGCGCGGAAGAAAGCTTCAAAACGCTTCCCAACGCGCCCACCGTGGTGAGCAAAGCCGCGTCCTCGATCACCCAGACCACGGCCACACTGAACGCCACCGTAAACCCCAGCGGCGGCGAAGTCACGAGCTGCGAATTCGAATACGGCGAAACGATCGCCTACGGCTCGAAAGCGTCGTGCTCCTCGCTTCCCGGCAAAGGCACCGAAGCGGTGGCCGTCTCGGCGGCGATCTCGGGCCTGAGCCCGAACACGGCCTACCACTTCCGGATCTCCGCGACAAACGGCTCGGGCACGAGCAAAGGCACCGATGAAACGCTCAAGACACTTCCCAGCGCCCCAGGCCTCACGGGGTGTCCGCTGTCCGGGATCACCCAGACATCGGCCAGCCTGTGCTGGAAAGTGAATCCCAACGAAGGCGAAGTCAGCGAATGCAAGATCGAATATGGCACGACGATCTCCTACGGGAGCACTGCTGCCTGCTCGCCGGTACCGAAATTGACCCCCATTGAAGTGGCCGGATCGCTGTCGGGCCTTCTCGCGAACACCACCTACCACTTCAGGATCGTGGTGACGAACGCGGGTGGCACGAGCAGGAGCACTGATGAAACCTTCAAAACGCTTCCCAACCCCCCCACGGTGGTGACCAAAGCCGCGTCCCCGATTGCGCAGACGACCGCGACGCTGAACGCGACCGTGAACCCGGAAGGCAGTGAAGTGAGCAGATGCGAATTCCAGTACGGGGAAACGAACTCCTACGGTAAAACCGCGCCCTGCACCCCGGCGGCGCCCGGGTCGAGCTCGAGCCCGGTCGAAGTGTCGGCGTCCATCTCTGGGCTCGGCGCGAACAAGCCTTATCACTTCAGGATCGTCGCGGACAACGCGAGTGGCGAAAGCAAAGGCTTGGATGGAGCGTTCACGACGCTGGCAAACGCGCCCGCCGTGGTGACCAAACCCGCCTTCCCGATCACGCAGACGACTGCGACGCCGGGCGCGACCGTGAATCCCGAGGGCGGCGAAGTGACCAAATGCGAATTCGAATACGGCGAAACGACCTCCTACGGCTCCAAGGCGTCGTGCGCCTCCCTGCCGGGCAAAGGCACCGAACCGGTCGCGGTGTCGGCAACGATCTCCGGCCTGAGCCCGAACACGACCTACCACTTCCGGATCTCGGCGACCAACGCCGGCGGCACGAGCAGGGGCATGGATGAAACGGCCAGGACGCTCCCGAACGCGCCCACCGTCATAACGAAAGCGGCCACCTCCGTCACGGCAGCCTCGGCGGTCCTGAACGCGAGCGTGAACCCCAACGGCGGCGAATCCAAATGCGAATTCGAATACGGCGAAACGACCTCCTACGGCAAAATCGCGGCCTGCTCGCCCGAGCCCGAAGCCGCGACCAGTCCGGTGCTGCTGACCGGCGCGGCCACGCCGCTGAAAGCGAGCACGACCTACCACTTCAGGATCGTCGCCAGCAACGCCGGCGGCACGAGCCAAGGCGCCCCTGAAACGTTCACGACGCCGGCCAGCCCGCCGACGGCCGTGACCGAACCGGCCACTGGGATCACGAGCAAACAGGCGACGCTAAACGCGACTGTCAATCCGAACGGCACAGAAGTCGGCGAAAACTGCTATTTCGAAGTCGCCACCGCGGAATTCTACGAAGCGTCGAAAACATACGAATCCACCGAAGCGTGCTCCTCGCTGCCAGGCAAAGGCGTTGAACCGGTCGCTGTGCACACCGTGGTCGGTGGGCTGAACGCGCTCACCGTGTACCACTTCAGGATCGTGGCGATCAACGCGAACGGCTACACCCTTGGCAGCGATCGGACCTTCACGACCCTTCCAAACGCACCGAAATCGGTGACCAAGGCGGCCACGTCCGTGACGCAGTCGACGGCCACGTTGAATGCCACCGTGGACCCCGAAAGCGGCGAAGTCAGCAAATGCGAATTCGAATACGGCGAAACGACCTCCTACGGGAAAACCGCCTCGTGCTCACTGCCTGAAGCTGAAAATAAAGTGGAACGCCCGGTGGCTGTGTCCGCGCCGATCTCGGGACTGACGGCCAACACGACCTACCACTTCAGGATCTCGGCAACCAACCCGAGCGGCACGAGCAGTGGCGCCGATGAAACGCTCAAAACGCTAACGGCCTGCACCGCCGAAGGCTTCTGTGCGAGCTTCGGTGCCAGCGGGGAATCGCTTGAAGGCCACTTCTCAGAACCGGAAGCCCTGGCTGTTGACTCCAGCGGGAACGTCTGGGTGGCCGACTCGGGCCACGACCGCGTGCTCGAGCTCAACTCGCAGCGCAAATACCTGCGGCAGTTCGGCTCAGAAGGAAGCGGCGAAGGGCAGTTCAAGGGGATCAAGGGTATTGCGACCAACAAAGAAGGCGACGTTTACGTCTCTGACTACGCAAACAACCGCGTCCAAGAGTTCTCGCCGTCGGGGGCATTCATCCGCAAGCTCGGCTCCCCGGGCGTCGGGGCCGGCCAGCTCGCTGGGCCGACCGGCATCGCGGTCGACTCGAGCGGCAACGTGTGGGTGCTGAACAGCAACGGCGTGCAGGTGCAGGAGTTCTCCTCAAGCGGTGAATACCTGTCCGGGTTCGGTTCGGCGGGACCGGCCGGGTCCACGGGCCTTGCGATCTCCGCCGGGCACCTGTACGTGGTCGAAGAGCTCAAGGGCAGGGTGCAGGAGTTCTCGACCGCCGGCAGCTCGCTTGCGATCTTCGACGAACGGGGCTCTGCCAGCGGCAAGTCCGCGCTGGCGTGGGCGATCGTGACGGACCCGACCACGGGCAACCTCTACGTCACGGATATCGGCAACGACAACGTGCAGGAGTTCAGCCCCTCGGGCGGCTTCATCGCGAGCTTCGGCTCCGCGGGCTACGGCGCCGGCCAGCTCAGAGGTCCCAAGGGAGCGGCCGTCGCCCCCTCCGGCTACGTCTTTATCGCCGACGCCGGCAACAATCGGATCGAGGAATGGGCGCCGGGCGGCTAACCCGCAGTCGCGGGTGCGCCCGAGCGCTCACCTGGCGTTCGCGAAACACGGAATCGAGAGGGAAGGCAACGCGCGAGGCGCTGCGCCAGCGATTGCACATCTGAGCAGCGAAGGTGAGCGAGACCGCATCGAACTCCGTGCCCGGCTGTCAAGACACCGGTCAAAGGGTTGGCGATCGGCGCGCAAGCGCGGCCGCCCTTCACGCAGTTCGTGCACAAGGAGAGGCCGAAATGCGTTCAGCCAGGCTGTTCGGAAGTCCCATGCTCTTGAGCCTGGCGGCCGCCGCTACGCTGCTCGCACCGGCCCTCGGGCTCGCTGTCTACCGGGGCGCCCTCATCGCGTGCCGCCCGCAGGTCCTGCGCAGAGCCCTGGAGCGCGTGTGCGGCCCACTCGGTGCGCTTCCCTGCCCGCCTGATCAGTCCGTCGGTCATTAGCTCCTCCTCGGTTGTGGAAGGACCGACCGGCCCCGTGGCGCCGCGAGGCTACCTGCGCCACGGGACCGGCCACCCCCGCGCGGAAGGAAAGAATCGCGCGGGGGTCCTGCGGCCGCTGGTCGACCGAGCCTGGCTGGGGTAGCATGGGATGGTCGCCAGGTGGTCGGAGAACCGACCGGTGGCCTGTGTTTTCCATGAAGGGCAATCGATGATGCGGAAGCTGTCGACATGGCTAGTCATTGCATCCGCAGGCGGGTTGCTGATCGCCGGCTGCGGTAGCACCACCACCACCACGAGCACTGCCGCCCCGGCGGCCGCAACGACCGGGCCGACGACCGCGACAAAGGCCCCGGCGGCCGCAACGACCGGGCCGACGACCGCGACAAAGGCCCCGGCGGCCGCGACGACCAGTCCGACGACAGCGACGGGCACCACGCGTGCCAAGCCAGAACCAAAGGTTCTGAAGGCCTTGATGGCCTGCAAGCAGGCCATCAAGGCAGAGCGAACGCTTCCGGCGAGCGCGAAGCTCAAACTCGAGGCGGTGTGCGAAAGGTTCGCCGGGACGACCAGTCCGACCACCTCGTCGGCGACCGACCACCTGATCCCGCTGAGCAACGCGATGAAGGCGTGCCTCGAACGGTTTTCGCACCTGCCGGTGGGCCCGGCTCGCCTCCGGGCGCTGGCTGCCTGCAAAGCCGACTAGAGTCACCTCCCCTACGCGAAGACCGACGCTTCGTAGGCTTCGCCCGTAGGACATGGTCGAACAGAAGCCGCCCCGTCGGCCCCTCCGTCATGGATGCGAGCGTGTCGGTGAACACCGCCGGGACTGCCGAGTTGGACGACTAGCGAGCGTCTCGACTAGCACGCTTGAGACTTCTCCTTCGCCATGGCGAAGCGAGCGTCTGGCGCTTCGGAGCACGGACGAGTGCACGTCGTCCACGTAGGCCTGAGCGCTGAAGACGCTCCTGACCCGCCAGCGCAACAAAGGGCCTTACTCCTTCTCGGTAGCGCCGCACGGCGGCCCGGGACCCGTCACCTTCGAGGTGACCGTGACGGTGCGCGTCCATCACCTGTCAACCTTCAGCGCCACGCAGGATGTGACCGTCGCCGACAGCTGACCCGGCGCCGAGCACCGCAATGCCGGCGCATCTCCTCGGCTAAGCGGACCGTCCGCGTATCAGCGTCGGCGCGCCGCGCGCAGGAGAACGCCGGGATGACGGCCAATTTTCGGGCCGAGCCTGAGCGCGAAAAAGGTCACAGCGAGCCACGGCCGCAGAAACGGCCTGATGGTGCGGATGCGCCCGTCCGTATCGAGTTCGCAGACCATCGCGTCTGCGAGCTTGAACGGACCGATCGTCCCGTCGCCGAGCACAACACGAGTCGCACCGTCGCCCACTTCTTCGCGCCAGCGCAGGCCCTTCATATCGCCGTACACGGCGCCGAGAAGGATCCGCAGGTCGTCGTGCCCGCGGAACACCAGGCGCCCGGAGAGAGGCGAGATCAACTCCACGTCAGGAGCGAGCGTCGCGAGCAGCCCATCCATGTCGTTGGTTTCCGAGGCGGTGCGGTAGCGGATCACAGCGTCCTCCACGCCAGAAGTGTCCCATACGAGATCTCCGATCCAGTCGAGCGATCCAGCCAGGCGATCCGAGCAAACGATCCAATTGATCTCTGCTGCTCGAAAGGCCGTTGAAACCCCGCCTCCCGCCGTCAAGTAGTCAGGTGCCGCGGCCGATGGGGGGAGGTGTCCGCATCGCCGACCGTACAGGTGGATCCGCTCAGTGCAAGTGCCGACGAGGCAAGTGCTGCTGCGCTTCGTGAGCTTCCCGAGGCCCTGATCCTGACCTTCGACCAGGAGCTCAGGTTCGTCCTCGCGGCCGGCCAGGCGCTCGAGCGAAAGGGCGATCCCTCAGCGTGCGGCGAGGGGCAGTTCGTCGGAGACGCCTTTCCGGCAAGCGTGTGGAGGCTGATCGAGCCGCTGTGCCGCTCGGCGCTCGCCGGCGAGACGCGCTCGCGCGAGATCTGGACGACCGAGCACCGTCATTGCCTGATGGTCGACGTCGGACCGCTCCGCCTGCACGACCCCGCAGCTGCCGCCGACGCCAACACCCCGATCGCCGGCGGCGTGGCGATAGTCCTTGACATCACTGCGCGCAGGCATGCCGATGCACTGGCATCGCGGCCTGCGGATCACTTCGAGCAGGTGTTCGAGCGCGCGCCCATCGGCATGGGCCTGCTCGACCTCGACGGTCGCTGGATGCTCGTCAACCACGCGCTCAGCGAGATCACCGGCTTCACCGTCGACGAGCTGATGGGAAAGCGCTTTCAGGACATCGTGCACCCCGACGACGCCGACAACGACTCGGCCCAGCGCGAACATCTGCTCGCCGGCGAGATCCCAGCCTTTCAGGTGGAGAAGCGCTACTTCGATGCTGCCGGCGAGCTGATGTCGGCGATCCTCTCCGTCTCGCTCGTGCGCGACCGCGACGGCGCGCCCCTGCACTACATCGCCCAGCTACAGGACATCTCCGAGCGAAAGCTGCTCGAGGAGCACCTCCGCCACCTCGCCGATCACGACCCGCTCACCGGTCTCCGCAACCGCCGTCTCTTCGAGCACGACCTGAAGCTCCAGGTCGCCCGCTCCAAGCGCTACGGCGAGCTGGCGACCCTGATGGTCATCGATCTCGACGACTTCAAGCAGGTCAACGACCAGCATGGCCACAAGGTGGGCGACGACACGCTCAAGGCCGTCGCCCGAGCGCTCTCGAGGCGGCTGCGCGAAACGGACCTCGTCGCCCGTCTGGGCGGAGATGAGTTCGCGGTCCTGCTTCCACACGTCAATGAGCAGGGCGCCAAAACCGTCGCTGACAGCCTCGCTCGCGTGATGGCCTCGTGCAGCATTGAGATCGGCGACTCCGCGTTCCATCCATCCGTGAGCGTCGGCCTGGCCGAGATCAACCAGCAGTCCGACAGCGCCGAGTTGCTTCTCGTCGAGGCTGACGGCGCGATGTATGCCGCCAAGCGCGCCAAGCTGGCGACGCCGGCGCCCGTCGGCTCCTGAGACCGAGCGGCCCGCTGCCGAGAGGGCCTGCTTGACATTCCCCTGAAGAGGCGATTTGATGCACGCGCGCCCAGGGTCGGCTCCGACGATCGCAGCGACCGGAGAAGACCTAGCTAGGGGGAAATGGTCATGCTCAAGCTGCGTTCCACAGCCGCTCGGCCGGCGGTATCTCTGTGCTGGTGTCCGCGCTGCTCGCCATGACCGTTTCGAGTGCCGCCGCGGCCTCGGCCTCCACGACCGTAGCCGTGTGCGTCTCACCGCTGGGCGGACTGTTGAGCCTGCGCTCAGGCCAGCCTTGTCCTCTGCTGTTTCAGGAACTGACCCTCGGTGTAACCGGTCCTACAGGCCCCCAGGGAGCGCAGGGCCAGACCGGCGCCACGGGTGCGCGGGGCGCAACCGGCTCGACCGGTGCGACGGGCGCCGCCGGGTCGCGCGGTCAAACGGGTCCGACTGGTCAAACGGGCGCGACGGGGCTCAGGGCCTCAGGGGCGAAACCGGAGCCACGGGCCTGAGCGGGATCCAGGGGGCGACAGGGCCCACCGGCGCCAGCGGTGAAACCGGAGCCGTCGGCGCCCGTGGCCTGCAGGGCGAAGCCGGGCCGACCGGCGAAACGGGCGCAGCCGGCCTACGCGGCGTCCAGGGTGAAGTGGGGCCGACCGGGCAAGCCGGAGCGCCCGGGGCGACGGGTCCTCAGGGCCAGCCGGGCGAACAGGGGCCGACCGGTGAAGCCGGGGCCACCGGCGCCACCGGCCCCGCGGGCACCGACGGCGTCAGCGCTGTCGAGTCGCTGCCGGCCGGGCAGACCGAGCGTGGGGTGCTGGTCGGTCAGGAGGTGGCCTCCGAAGAAGAACAGGAATTCCTGGCGGAGGCGACCTTGCCGGTTCCCGCGCCTGTAAAGGTGACCGCCAAGGATGTTGTGGTCGTCGGCGCATCGTTCGACATCCCCAAGGGCGAGACGCAGGATAAGAACCCCAACTGCCCGGGAAGCGCCGCAGCGCCGACCGCCGAACCCGGCTTCGTCTGCCTGTATCCCACGATCCAGGGCAACCTCGCCGGCCCACCGGAGGGGTGGGAAATCCTCGGCGGCTCGCCCACCATAGGCACAGGCTCG
>Ga0302325_10009178_pt1 | contig 21647 bp, 19 predicted proteins | sample Palsa_T0_2_FD_201948 | JGI IMG/M metagenome (GOLD analysis project Ga0302325, IMG submission 201948) | Peat permafrost microbial communities from Stordalen Mire near Abisko, Sweden - Palsa_T0_2 | ecosystem: Environmental > Terrestrial > Soil > Palsa > Peat permafrost | place: Sweden: Abisko...
CGCATCCGATCCGTCTGCCTCCGGCGGGAAGGCTTCGTGCAGCGCGAGCGGCGGCGCCGCTCCTGCGAGCAGCGGCAAGTCGTCCTGTAGCGCTGCTGGCGGCGGTAAGGCGTCGTGCAGTGCGGCTGGCGGCGCGGCTCCGAAGTACTGAACCGCAGACGAAACGCCAGGCTGCCCGCGACGGGTAGCCTGGCGCTTTCATTTAAGCTTCCGAATCTCCCCATGGGCTACCGCCAGCGGCACGCGATCCCGGACCTTGGCGTCGGCGTCGGACTGCGCTCTCCGCACATCGCCCACGTGCTTCGCACGCGTCCCGCGATGGAATGGTTCGAGATCATCAGCGAAAACTATTTTGCCGAAGGCGGCGTGCAGCGGGCCAATCTGGAACGCGCCGTCGCGAGCTACCCGCTCGTCCCCCACGGCGTCTCGCTCTCGATCGGAGGTGCGGATCCGATCGATGTGGACCACCTGGCGCGCCTTCGCGCCCTTGCCGCGCGGATTCGCGCTCCCTGGTGCAGCGATCATCTCTGCTGGACGGGCTACGGCGGCGTCGACGTGCACGACCTTCTGCCCCTTCCGTTCAACCGCGCGACGCTGGATCACGTCGTCGAGCGCGTGCGCCGTGTCCAAGGCGAGCTGGGCGTGCCCTTCGCGCTCGAGAACGCGTCCTCGTACATGGAGTACGAGGCGAGCACGATGGCCGAGCACGAGTTCCTCGCGGAGCTGGCCGAGCGCGCCGATTGCGGGATCCTGCTCGACGTGAACAACGTCTTCGTGAGCGCCTACAACCATGGGTTCGACGCCGAGGCGTACATCGACGCGATCCCCGCTGACCGCGTGGTGCAGATTCACCTTGCAGGCCATACCGACAAGGGCCTGTACCTCCTCGACACCCATTCGGACCACGTCCGGGGCGAGGTGATGGATCTCTATCGACGCGCTCTCCGCCGTTGCGGCTCCGTGTCCACGCTGGTCGAGTGGGACGAGAGCATCCCGAGCTGGGACGTCCTGTCGAACGAGGCCGCGCTCGCCCGTTCCGTGCGAGACGAGACGCTGGGCCGCGCCTCCAAGGAGGCCGCGTGGCGGGCGCCGATCTGAGGGAGGTGCAGCGCCTCGTCGTCGAGGCGGTGACGCGGCCGGAGGCCATCGACGCGAGCGGGTCTCCAGGCGGGGTCTCGTTGCTGCGCCCCAGCGCACGCGGGATGACGCGCGAGGATCGATTGGAGGTCTATCGCGATCAGTTCTGGCAGCGGCATGTCCCGAGCCTCGCCGAGGATTTCCCGACGCTGCGCGCGGTGATGAGCGAAGCAGCATTCGACGATCTGCTGCGGCGATATCTTCTCGCCTCCCCCCCGAGGAACTGGAATCTGCAGCGGCTCGGCGCCGGCATGCCCGCCTTCGTCGCGACCCACTCCGCGCCGAGGTACGACGGCCTCGCGCACGACGCGGCCCTCCTCGACTGGGCCTTCATGGAGGTGTTCGACGCGCCCGACGCGCCACCCCTCGATCTCCGTGCCGTCGCGTCCGCATCGCCCGACGCCTGGCCTCTCGCCCGCATCGCGTTCCTGCCCGCGCTCCGTCACGTCGCAACGGCGCACCCCGTGGCCACGCTGCGCGCGGCGGTCAAGACGGGCGAGCCCTGGCAACGGCCCGCGGCGGCCAAGAGCAGCGCCGTTGTCTGGCGCGACGCTACGTGCTTCCTCCATGCGGCCGACGTCGACCCCGCCGCCGCGCAGCTGATGCTCGCGCTTCAAAACGGACAACGTCTCGGTGACGCCTGCGCGTCGGTCGCGGCTTTGCACCCCGCGATCAGCGCCGAAGCGCTCGATGCAAACGTGGGCGCCTGGTTTCAGCAGTGGACTGCGAACGGTTGGCTCAGCGCCGTCGAGGTCTGATCGTCACTGCGCGGGATGGGCGCCGCCGTGGTGCGGGTGAAAGTTGAACGGGTAGTAGGCCCGCGTCTCGTAGCCGCCGGCGCTTGCGTTGAACTGGACCTTCTTGATCACGTCCGACACGCACGACACCACGGTTGGCTCCACGATCTGGCTCTTGGCCGAGTTTAGCGAGGTCTGCGTCACGTTGCCTTTCGGATCGATCGTCCACTCGATGACGAGATCCCCCTCGATGCCCGGGTGGTCCTTGACGGCCGCGTCGTAGCAGGCGCGCGCTTCGTCGCGGTGCGCCTGGATGATCGCGCGGATGTCCTGCGGGGTCCTGCCCACTTCGTGCCCGTGCGCTGGCTTGACGGCGCCGGCGGATGCATCCGGCACGGTCGCGCTCGTGTGCGTCTCGACGAGCTTGGAACCCTGCAAGTCGCCCCCGTCGCCGACGGCAAGTGTCGTCGTGGGCGCCGAATCGTCCGTTTTGACCGGGCCTGCGTCCGCCGGTGCACCCGCCTGGCTCGAGGCGTTGTCGGGCGATGCCGCGGCCGCCGCGGGAGCCGCACCGCCGCCGCAGCCGACGACGAAGAGGCCCACGATGACGACCGAAGAGACGCTGTCGGCGAGGATTCGCATGGCCTTCACGGTACTGCAAATTCAACGGTTCGGGCGCGCTCGCGCTCCTGGCCGCCGCCTTGCCGCGTTCTCGACGCAGAGGCGGTCGCGTGCTTCGCTTACGGCTGAATCGTGTCGACCACGCCGGCACCTCCCGTTCCCGCAGCCCAGTCCGCGCCACCCCCGCGGCCGGAACGCCTCGGAGCGTACGAGCTGCTCGCCGAGCTTGCCGCCGGTGGCATGGCCACGGTGCACCTCGCGCGCGCCACGGACCATCGCCAGGGGCCCCCACTCGTGGCGATCAAGCGGCCTCACCGCCACCTCGGGACCGACCGTATCTTCGTCACGATGCTCGTCGACGAGGCGCGGCTGGCGTCGGCCATCAACCACCCCAACGTCGTCAAAGTGCGGGAGCTCGGCTTCGACGGCGGCATGCCTTTCATCGTGATGGATTACGTTGAGGGCACGTCGCTCGCCGAGCTGCGTCGCGAGCTCGGATCTCAGTCGCGTGCGCTCGACGTGCGCGTCGGTGTCCGCGTCGCGCTCGATGCGCTCGCCGGCCTGCACGCCGCCCACGAGCTACGCGATGACAAAGACAAGCCCCTTCAGATCATCCACCGCGACGTCTCCCCACACAACGTCCTCATCGGGTGCGACGGGCGCTCCTACATCACCGACTTCGGCATCGCCAAGGCCGAGGATCGCGTCCAGACGACGCGCACCCACGAGGTGAAGGGCAAGCTCGCGTACCTGGCGCCGGAGCGAGTCGACAAGCGCCGCATTTGCACGGTGCAAAGCGACGTCTTCTCGATGGCCGTGGTGCTGTGGGAGTGCTTCGCGGGCCGGCGGCTTTTTCGGGGCGACGAGGCCGTCGACATTCTGCAGGACGTCATGAGCTCCCACATCCCGACGTTGCACCAGATCGGCGCGTCCGTTCCCGAAGCGCTCGACGACGTCATCGCGCGCGCCCTCTCGCGCGACCTCGAGACGCGCTACGCCACCGCCCTGCAGTTCGGCCAGGCCATCGAGCGCGCCGCGGGCCCGACGCAGATCGGGACACACGCCGACGTCGCGCGCCTCATGGAGGCCGTTTTCGGCGGTCGGATGGCCGCGCGTCAGGAGCAGGTGCGCGCGACGATCGGTCGGGGAGATCTCGCGGACCTCCTGCGCGAATCGGGCCTCCCGGCCCGCGAGAGGGGCGGGGCCAGCGAGACGCCGCAGTTTCCGTCCGAGCTCGCACCGCCCGCGCCGGCCGAACGCTACGCGCGCGGGACCGAGCTCGGCGCGGTACTCGCCAAGTTTCGTCCGCGGCGCCTGCCGTGGCGATCGATCGCCGTTGCGACCACGGGCGTCGTGGTCGGGGTGATGGCGACCCTCTGGCTCCTCGCGACGCGCGCCAACGCACACGGGCCTCGCGACGCGCCGGCCATCGTCGCCGCCGCAGCCCCCGCCGCGGCGGGGGTCTCGCCGGACGCCCCCGAGACGCGCAAGGTGGTCTTCGCGCTGCCATTTGCGTGCGAGCGGATCGCGATCGATGAGCGTCCAGTACGCACGGTCGACCCACCGACCGACGTCATCGCCCTGGATCTCCCGACCGGGGCGGCTCCGCGGCACCACGTCGTCGCGACCGCGCCCGACGGGACGCGAGCCGAGGGCGACGTTCTCGAGCAAGACGGGATCGCCCGCCCGCCGCCGGAGGGCTTCGCCTTCACGCCGCCCCCCAGCGCGCGCGACGACACGCGCTCCGTCACCCCGGCGGCGCCGCCACCACCGCGCGCGCTCGGCAAGGTCCACAACGGATTCACCAAGCTGCGGTAGCTGCGCGGCGTCTCAGCTCGCGGCGCGAAGGAACGGTTCCCACTCTTTGAACGTCCAGCCGCTGCCGAGGAGGATCTGCGCGGTCATCGTCCACTTGGGTCGAAATGGCCGGCGCGCCAGCCGCATGTTCGCCTCGTCGGGCGTGCGCCAGCCCTTGCGCAGATTGCACACGCGGCACGCCGTCACGAGGTTCTCCCACGAGTCGTCGCCGCCGCGGGAGCGGGGCATCACGTGGTCGATGTTCAGCTCGCGCAGCGGTGGGCGCTTGCCGCAGTACTGGCACTGGTGCGCGTCGCGGAACATCAGGTTGCGCCGGGTCAGTCGGACCGTGACCCGCGGCGTGCGATCGTAACGCAGGAGGTGTACGACACGCGGCACGCGCAGCTTGCCGCCGACGACAGGGATCGCGTCGTCGTCGGCGCGCAGCGGCAGCTCGCGCCACAAGTCAAAGTCGTGCGAATCCCCCCCCTCGTCGAGCGCCAGGGCCGCTCCGCCGTAGAGGAGAACGATCGCGCGCTTGACGGTCGTCACCTGCACGGGGACGAGATACCGGTTGAGGACCAGGACGGGGAGGGACAGTACGTCGGTCATCGGCGGGCGTACCCGGCTAACTTGTCACAAGCGGCGGCAGTGTACACTGGACTTTCCCGAGGGGCCGGGAGGCGTTTGACGCGGCGGGGTGGGACGCTAGGCTTTGCAGCGAAGCCATGGGCGACGAGCCGTCTCCGATCGCGTCTCCACGCGACGTAGTCGAACCCCCCCCGGCGGGATCGACCGGAGCGGGCGCGCCCCGCGCCCGGCGCTGGGTAGGCCTGGCCACGGCGGTGGGACTCACCATGGTCGCCGCAATCATCGCAACGCTCGTCCTCACGGGGATGCAGGACAACGCGATCTACTCGCGCTCGGTCGATCAGCTCCTCGCCGAAAAGGCGAGGTTCGTCCACCGACCCGTCCGGGCCGAGGGCACGCTGGTGCATGGATCGCTGGTCAAGCGCGACTTGCCCTGCGAATACCGCTTTTCCATCGAGAAGAACGGCGTCGAGCTGCCGGTCCGGTTCGCCCAGTGCGTCGTGCCCGACACCTTTCGCGACGTCCCCGACACAGACGTGGGCGTGACGGTCGAGGGCGAGTTGCAGGCGGACGACTCGTTCGAGGCCTCCACGGTCCTCGCCAAGTGTCCGAGCAAGTACGAGATGCAAGAGCGCAAAAACCATGGCGAAGCCATGCCCCACGGTCCGCTCGCCGCCTTCCCCGAGCGCTTCCCCGAGCCGAGCCAGCGGCCGAGCGTGGAGCCGAACGTGAATAGCCGCCTCTCAGCCGCACTAAGATAAACCGCGGCGGGCCCTTATGCTACGGTCGCGCTCTCGGGACACTCGATGCGATCCATCCGCCACCCGCTCGCCACCGTCGTATCGATCGCCACCATCCTCGTAGTCCCTGTCCTCGCGCGGTCGTCGTCCACGACCACGTACCCGCCGCCTTGCGACGCGTCGAAGGTGAGCAAGAGCGACAGCGATCGCGCTCACACGGTCTTCCTGAGCGGAAAGCAGTATCTCGACGAATCGAATTACGACAAGGCGATCAGCTACTTCAATGATGCCTACTCGATCGATTGCAGTGTCCACGGGATCCTGCCGATCATCGCGACCGCGTTCGAGCGCCGCGGCGACCGGGCCGAGGCGGTTCGGGCGCTCGAGGAGTACACCCGCCGTGCCCCCAACGCGCCCGACCGCGAGGTCGTCGAGCGCCGGATTCGCAACCTGAAGGATCAGATCGCGCGAGAGGCGCCGCCCCCGCCGCCGACCGCGAGCGCGGCACCGCCGCCTCCGCCTCCTCCATCCACCGCGAGCGCGGCGCCGGAGCCCCCGAGCGCGGCTCCGTCCGAGCCGCCGCCGCCCGTGGCCGAGCACGAAACGAGGAGCGGGAGCGGCGTGGGCCCGTGGGTACTCGTCGGCGTAGGCGGCGCTGCCGTCGTGACGGGCGTCATTCTGTACGGGGTAGGGGCCAGCGCGATTTCGAGCGCGCAATCCGAGTGCGGCGGGCAGCGAATGAACTGCCCCGCGAGTGTGTCGAACAAGGGCAACGGCGGCCGCACCACGGAGGACGTCGGCGGCGTCGTCGCGGGGGTCGGGCTCGCGGCGGCCGCCGCGGGTATCGTGTGGAAGCTCGTGGGATCGAGCGGCTCCGCGGCGTCGACGAGCGCGTCGATCGCGCCGGTGTTCGCGCCGGGCTACGTGGGGCTCAACCTGGGCGGAGCGCTGTAAGGCGGGCCGCTGCGAGCGATGTCGTCGCCTGCGGAAGCGCGATTTCATCCGGCTCGACTCGTCTCTCTGCAGAGCGTCGGCGGCGGGCTCTCGCATCTGCGGATCGATCCGGGTCGCGTCGTCGCCGGGACCTACGCGTCGCCGGGGCAATACGTGGAGGTGCGGGTCGGGGGTGAGACGGGCTACTTCGTCCTCGCCAACGAGCCGGGGGGCGCCATGTGGGACCTCGTGATGAAGTCCGGCGGAGGCGCGTCCGACGTGCTGCTCCGGATGAGCGCGGGCGGAGCGCTCGAGGTCACCGGCGCGATCGGTGCGGGTTTTCCGATGACGCGCCTCGCGGGTCACCCCCTCGTGGTCGTCCTCGGTGGGACGGGGCTCGCGGCGGCCCGGCCGATCCTGCAACGCCGTGTTCGTGAAGGAGACGCGTCGCGGACCGCCGTGTTCATCGCTCTCCGCAAGCGGGAGGAGAGCGCCTTCGAGGCCGATCTCGATGCTTGGGGCAGCGCCGGCGTCACCGTCGTCGTATGTCTTTCGCAGGGCGATGCCGGCGACGCGGGCGGCCGCGTCGTGCTCGGACGAATCCCCGATGTTCTCCATGCCTTCGCCGCATCCCACCCGGGCGCCTTCGCGTCGGCTGTCGTTTTCTCGGTCGGCACCGCCTCGCTGGTCGAGACCCTGCGCGAAGCGGCGCCATCGCTCGGCGTTCGTCCCGAGGATGTGCTGACAAACCACTGAGCGCATTTCACAACCGAACCCGGTGGGGACGAACCCGGTGGGGAGCTCGAGGGGAGCGGAGGTCGCTCCCCTCGACCAAGACGGGGAGCTCGAGGGGAGCGGAGGTCGCTCCCCTCGACCACGACTCGAAGTCGCGTTGACACTGTTTCTCGCGACGGCATATCCTCGAATCCGCTGGGAATTCCCGCCATTTTCGGCTGCCGGTTCAGGACAGACGCCCCATGTCGACCAAAGTCCTCGTCTTCGAGAGCGATTCCGCCTTCGCGAGCGAGCTCCGAAACGAGCTCGGGAACCTCGGCTGCGCAACGACCGTCGTCGAGGACGGCAACCTCGGCCTGCAGCAGGCCGCCGCCGAGAAGCCCGATTTGATCCTTCTCTCGATCGAGCTGCCGCGCATGAACGGCTTCTCCGTCTGCAACAAGCTGAAGAAAGATCCCAGCCTCAAGGACATTCCGCTCATCATCATGTCCAGCGAGTCGAGCGAGGAGACGTTCGAGCAGCACAAGAAGCTTCGGACGCGCGCAGAGGACTACGTCCACAAGCCCGTCGCGTTCGGCGAGTTGCTGCAGCACATCCAGAGCTTCGTGCCGCTCGGGGCCCCGCCCGTGGACCCCGAGGGCGTCATCGTCATCGACGACGAGATCGAAGTGGGCAGCACCGACTACGTCATCGAGGACGACGACGCCTCGGCCACGGTCGTCGCCAAGACGTCCGTCCCGCCCGACTCGAGCAACCTCGATCGGGTCGACGCCGATGTCGACGCGTTCGCGGAGTCAGCGTTCGGCCGCATCACCGCGCCCGGGGCGTCCGAAGGACACGCCACGGGGAACGGGTCAGTGGCCGCCCCGGAGCGATCGCGCGCGCCCCACCCCAAGGCACCGATGCCGCCTCCGCGCGGATCGGTGCCGCCGCCGACGGCTCGGGGGCAGAGCGTCCGCCCGCCGGTCGTGGGGGGCGTCGATCCTGTGGAACACGAGCGGCTTCGCGACGATCTCGCGCGGGCGCATCAGCGCCTCGGGACTGCCGACACGGAGTTTGCGGAGGCGCGCCGCGAGATCGAGAAGCTCCGAATCGAGGCAGGCGACGCCGAACGCCTCGCGCGTGAGGTCGACGAGCTGAAGGCGAAGCTCGCCGCGGGCACGAAGGCGGGTGGCATCTCGAGTCGCGACTTCCTCGATCTGCGCGAGGCCCTCAACAAGAAGGACAAGGAGATTCTTTCACTCAAGGAGCAGACCTCCAAGAAGGACAAGGAGATCGTCGAGGCGCAGGACCGCGCCATCGCGCTCGAACGCGGGAAGGCCGACAACGAAGAGCGTCTTTTGAGGCTCGAGCGCGACCTCGCCGAGACGACGGAGAAGAACGAAGCCCTAGCGACCGACAAGGACCTCGCCAAGAAGGCGAGCGACGATCTGCGGGCGCGCCTCGACAAGGCGCGCGTCGAGAACGAAACCCGAGAACGACAGCTCCAGGAACTGCGCACCAAGACGGCCGAGGAACGCGCCGCAGGCGACGCGAAGCTGGCGGCGGCGCGCGCGGATCTCGACCAGGAGCTGGCCAACGAACGCGCCTCGCAGGCGCGGTCGCTCGACGAGGCGGATGCGCGCCGTATCGCAGACCTTGCCATCGCGGAACGCGATCGGAACACCGCGCTCGCCGAGGCTCGCGAGCGGGCGGAGCAGGGCAGGCGCGACGCGCTGAGCGCCCAGGCATCGCAGCTGAAGCAGGAGCACGAATCCGCGGTCGCGTCGCTCGGGCGAGCGCACGAGGCCGAGTTGAATCGCCTTCGCACCGACGCCGCCGAGGCTGCGCGGGATGCCGACGAGAAGAGCGAGAAGGCCCTCGCCGACGCAACCAAAGGAGCCGAAGAACGTCTCGCTCAGACGCGAAACGACGCGGAGCGGCGCCACGAGGCGGCCGTTGCCGAGCTCAAGTCCGAGCACGAGGCGCTGGTCACGAAGCTCGAGCGCGAGCGCGACGCGCGCATCGCGACGCTCGAGAACGACCGCGCGGCGAGCGTCGCGGCTCTAGAGGCGAAAGCGTCGCGCGAGCTTGGCGAGTCGAACGACAAGCTGGCCAAGCTGGAGATGGACCTCGCGGCGATCCGGGGTGAGCTGCAGTCTCTACGGGAGACCAAGGAAGCGGGCGATGCCGCGAGCGCCGCGCGGATCGCGGAGCTGGAGGCGAAGCTCGCCGAGGTCGAGAGCGTGCGAGACGATCTCTCCACCAAGTTCCAGAACTCGAGCGCGCGCGTCGGGGTTCTCGACGCGGATCTCGCGGGCGCCCGGGGTGATCTCGAACGCACCCGCGAGAAGCTGGCGTCGGAGTCGGAGCGCGCCCACAAAGCGACGACCAAGTGGGACGCCGACAAGCAGTCCCTCGAGCGAGCGAAGGACGCCCTCGCCGTCGCGCTCGCCCAGATCGAAGAAGCCGAAGGGCGCTCCTGAGGCGCTGCGCTACGCGAGGCCCGCGCGTCCCCGCAGGCGAGCGGCCTCTCGGCGCGCCGTGGCCGTGACCCGTCCCGCGTCCAGCCGCTGGTGGACGCCGTCGCGCACCACGAGCGCTCCGTCCACCAGCACGTGGCGGACGTCGCGCGCGCCGCACGCGTAGACGAGCCGCGCGTGCACGTCGCCCCCGGGTTCGGCGTGCGCGCCGTCGATCCGCACGACCGCGATGTCGGCCCTCTTGCCCGGCTCGACCGACCCGGTCACCCCGTCGAGGCCCAACGCCCGCGCGCCGTCGATCGTGGCCAGGCGAAGGGCGCGCCGGGCCGGCAGCGTCTCGACGCCCGCACGGACCTTGGACAGCAGCGCGGCGTGGCGCAGCTCCGTCCATGGATCCAGGTTGTTGTTGCACGGCGCGCCGTCGGCCCCGAGCGCCAGCGCGACCCCCATCCGATCCAGCTCGGCAATACGCGCGACGCCCGAGCCCAGCTTGAGGTTCGCGCTCGGGCAATGCACGACGCGCGTGCCCTCGCGCGCCAGCGCGAGCGCCTCGTCGTCGCGGAGCTGGACGCCGTGCGCGAACACGGCGCGTGGCCCCGAGAAACCCCAGGACCGAAGCACCGCGACGTCGTCGTCGCCGAGCGCCCGACGCACCGCTTCGCGTTCCTCGGGGTGCTCGGCCGCGTGGGTGTGGACGAGGTCGCCCGCCTGGGCCGCACGCTCGACGGCGCCACGCACGAGGGCCTCGCTGCACGAGAGGACGAATCGTGGCGCCCACGCGTACCCGATGCGCCCATCCCCGCGCCCCCGCCAGTCGCGGGCCAACCGCTCGCTCTCGTCGAGGCTCGCTCGCGTCGACTCGCGAAGTCCCGGGGGCACCCCGTCCCCCGCATCCATCATGGCCTTGCCGGAGATGGCCCGGATGCCGGCGCGCATGCACGCGTCGATGACCGCCTCGTGCGCGCGCACCGAGCCCATGTCGAGGACCGTGGTCGTGCCGGCGGTCATGACCTCGAGCAGGCCAAGCTCGGCGCTCGCGGTGGAGGACCGTTCGTCATGCACGGCCTCGAGCGGCCAGATGCGCGCTCGGAGCCACTGTAGCAGCGGCATGTCGTCGGCCATGCCCCGCATCAGAGTCTGGCAGAGGTGTACGTGCGCTTGCACGAACCCCGGTATTACAGCGCACCCGCGTGCGTCGATCAGCCGCGTGAGCCCGCGCCGATCGTCGCGCCGAGGCACGCGGCCCACGGCGGCGATCTGCGCGTCACGGACCAGGACGTCCCCGTGGACGACGCGATCCTCTGCGTCGCACGTCACCACGACTCCGCCCTCGATCAAGGTGTCCACGCGCGCTGGCCGGGTCCGAGGCTCACACACGCGGCTCGCCGCCGCCAGCCTGTTTCCTGTACTATCCCAGGCAGGACAGCGCATGCCGACCCGCGTCCTCGTCGTCGACGACAGCCCGACCATACGCAAGGTCGTGAGCGCCGTTCTCGAAAGGCACGGATACGCCGCCGTCCACGCGGCCGACGGCCAAGCCGCCCTCGACAAGCTCCTCCGAGCCGCAAGCGGCCCGCGCGAGGACGACAACGGCGAGGCCGACAAGATCGACGTCGTCCTCGTCGATTTCGTGATGCCGCGGATGAACGGCTTCCAGCTCTGCAGGGCGATCCGCAATAACGACATGCTTCGCACGATGCCCGTCGTGTTGATGAGCGCCAAGTCGGACCGGATCCGGGATCACTTCGTGCAGCAGACAGGTGCGATCGATGCCATCAGCAAGCCGTTCGAAGAGCAGGCGCTCATCGCCGTCATCGAGAACGCGATGCGCCGCGCCGAAGAATGGCGTGCGCGCGACGAGGCCACCGCCAGCAAGGCCGCCGCGGCCGACGACTTCGACGCGAACGAGTCCTCGCGCCCCGGCGCTGGCGATGCCAAGCCGCTCGTCGCGCTCGCGGGCGACCTCTCCGTCATTCCTATCGGCGCCGTGTTGCAGCTCCTGCAGATCGAAGCCCGCACCGGCGTCCTGGGCGTGACCGACGGCAAGACCGAGGTCACCATGCTCGTGCGAAACGGCTTGATCGACCTCGTTCACGCGCGCGGTGCGGGCAGCGAGTTCCGGCTCGGCCGGTACTTCGTCGAGCACGGGCTGGTCACGCCGAACGAGATCGACAACCTCCTGCGAGACAACGCCACGGTGCCGCGCGCGCCCCATGGGCCGCCGGAGAGCGGCGCGCGCAGCGCCGTGCCCCGCGACGAGGGCTCGCCTCGAAAGCTCCTCGGGGACTTGCTGGTGGAGACGGGGCGGATCTCACGCGAGCAGCTCCGCGAGGGCCTTGCGCGGCAATCGAGCGAGCTCGTCTACGAGGTCCTCCGGTGGCCGGGGGGCCGCTTCGAGTTTCGCCGCGAGGACACCGGGCCTTCAGCGTCGGCCGTGCAGCTTGGGCTCCCCGTCGCGTCGGTCGTGATGGAGGGGTTCCGGCGCGTCGACGAGTGGCGTGTCGTCGAGGCGGGGCTGGGCAACTTCGAGTCGGTGCTGCACGCCGACCGGATGGCCATCGACGCCGCGCAGGTCGATCGCCTCGCGAAGGCCGAGCTCAAACTCTTGGAGATGGTCGACGGGGAGCGCACCGTGCGCGAGATCATCGAGCAAAGCCACATGTCGAGCTTCGACGCGTGCAAGATCCTGTTCCAGCTGCTCGAGGCGCGCCTCGTGCGTCGGCGGGCCACCTGACCACGCCGTCGCAAGGGGCTCCGGCTCGTGGCCGCCGCGGTGGCATCGTCCTTCGGGTCGACGGGGCGCTGACCTTTCTGGCCGCCGCGGACGCGGTGCGCATCTCGTCTCCCCCGCGCATCACCCCCGTGCCTGGGGCGCCGCCCGCGCTGCTCGGCGTCACCTTGTACGAGGGGACCATCGTGCCCGTACTGTCCATCGGATCGGCGCGCGGCGAGATGATCGTCTGCCAGCACGCGGGCGAGGTGGTCGGCCTCGTGGGCGGCGAGATCGTCAAGACGGGCACCTTCGAGGTGGCCGACGACGGCGTCGCCGTGGGCGACGACTACGCGACGGCGCTCGACCTTACCGCGCTCTACGTGCGAGTCCAGGCAAGTGCGCGCTCGCGCGGAGTATCGCTCCGCGAATAGTCAGGGGCCGGGCACTCGCGCAGCCCCGGCCTCGCTGAGGCCCGGACACGTCACGACACCGCCCGGATCCCAGGCGTCGCCGAGGACCGTGCGCCACTGCACCGCGTAGCGGCCTCGCACGAGCCCGGGCAAGAGGAGCCGCTCCCCGGGGCCCACCCACGCGACGGGAACCGCGTCGACCCACAGCATCCGCAGCTCGTCGGTCGTGTTGGAGAGCGCGAGGCCCCCTTCGGGGGGCGAGCGCCCGACCGCGCCCGCGCCCGCGGTCGGCACGTCGACGGGCGCCGTGCGGAACGCCGCGAGCTCGGCTCGCTGCAGGAGCACCTCTGCGGGCGACATCGGAGGCGCGGCGGCGCTGAAGGAGAGGCCCGCGGGGGGCGCGGCCATGTCCTGAGGAGCGAGGTCTGCCGCGCGGTCGATGGCCGTCGCGTCGAACGAGAGGCTGCCCTGCGTCGTCCATCGAAGATCGGCGTGCAGTGGCACCTCGTCCGACGCACATACGGCGATCGACGGCGGAGCGCTCATCAGATCGAGCAAGAACCGGCAGACGAGCGGTCCGCCATCGCCGGCGTCGCGTACCGTCGCGATCTCGAGGACGGCCTTGGCGGCCCGCGTGGAGACATCGACGCGCCGCGTCCGCACGTTGAGGCGCCGCGTGCTCTCGCCCCCCGGGCTCACGTCGGCGGGCGAAAGCGGGGCGACGTCGAGGCGTCGTTCGCCGAGCAGCGCGCGCAACGATCCTGGCTCCACGACGCGATACACGTCCTCGCCTGGCCAGAGCAGCAGGTGACCGTAGCGGTCCGACCGGGACCGCAGCTCGGTGCCGGCGGGAAGGACGAACGCCCCACTCTGCAGCAAGAACCGCGCACGCCCCTGCGAGAGCGCGATCGACATCCTGGCCTCGGACCGCCGCTTCGCCGCTTCGATCGCACCCACGTTGACCTCGGGTGCGCGAGGCGCGGGCGGCCCTTCCCCCGTGCGTATCGTCGCTTGCAGCAAGTAGCCGAGCGGCCCCCTCGGGTCGCGCGCGCCTTCTCGGGCGCCACCTTCGCGTGCCGACGGTTCGCGCGGGACGTCCGCCGGCAGGCCCTGGTCGCCGCGCAGCGGCTCCGGCGTGTGGCCCGCATCGAGCTCCGAACCGCTGGTCGTCGAGGCAAGCGGCGGGTTTGCCAGCAGCGCCGGCTCTGCGGTGGCCTGCGGGCTCGGCGCGGCGTCGGGCGCCTCCGCGGGCACTGTCGTCTTGCACGCCGCCAGAGCCACGCAGGCCGCGAGCGCCGGCGATCGAGGGAAGAGCATGGGGAATGTGCTACTCCATCCCGTCGACGATGCAGAGGGACCACTACGAGGTCCTCGGAGTCCGACGCGACGCTTCGCCCGAGGAAATCAAGAGCGCCTTCAAGAAGCTCGCGGCGCAGTGGCACCCCGACCGCAACCAGGGGGATCCGAGCGCGCACGATCGGTTCAAGGAGCTGAACCTCGCGTACCAGATCCTCTCCGACGACAACCGCCGCACGCTTTACGATCGGCTCGGCCATCGCGCCGAGGAGCCCGGGTCTCCGTTCGGTGCGGGCGGCCCGTTCGCGGGCGGCTTCGTCGACATCAGCGACATCGCAATCGACGGCATCCTCGGCGATTTGCTCGGCGTCTTCGGCGTCGGCAAGGGCGACAAGGGCGACATCAAGAAGGCGATCGAGGTCACCTTCGAGGAGGCGGCCTTCGGCTGCGAGAAGACCGTGCACTACGAGCGCGTCACGGCCTGCGTGTCGTGCCAGGGGTCGGGCGCCGCAACCGGCACGCTTCCCACGACGTGCACCGGGTGCAACGGGCGCGGGCGAATGCGGCTACAGCAAGGGATCCTGCCCATCGCGGTCGAGCGGACGTGTACGCGCTGCAAGGGGACGGGCCGCACCGTGCAGCATGCCTGCGTCTCGTGCCGCGGCAGCGGGCTCGCCGCGACGACGGACACCGTGCGTGTGACGTTGCCCCCCGGGATCGACGCAGGCGCGACGAAGCTGGTGAACGGCGCAGGGAACAAGCCTCGCCCCGACCGGGCGCCCGGCGATCTCGAGCTCACCATCACGGTGCTCGAGCACCCGTTCTTCAAGCGGGCGGGCGACGACGTGCTGTGCAGCGTGCCCGTCTCGTTCACGCAGGCAGCGCTCGGGGGCGAGGTCGAGGTGCCCACGCTCGACGGTCGGGGCAAGCTCCGCGTGCCCGCGGGCACCCAGCCCGGAACGGTGCTGCGCATCAAGGGCAAGGGCGTCCCCCGACGCGGAAACCTGGGCCGCGGAGATCAGCGCGTCGAGGTGGCGATCGAAGTGCCGACGCAGCTCACCGAGCGTCAGCGGCGCATGCTCGAAGAGCTGGCGCACGAGCTGGGCGAAGCGGTCTCGCCGCAGCAGAAGTCGTTCATGGAAAAGCTGCGGGACTTGTTCGATTGAGGCGGATCCGCGCGTACAGCTCGGCCTCGCTCAGCACTTGGGTGCCGAACTTCTTGGCCTGATCGAGCTTGCTCTTGCCGGTCTTGTCGCCGGCGACAAGGTAAGTCGTCGTCTTCTTCACGCTGTCGTGCACCTCGCCGCCGGCGGCGCGGATGTCGGCGTGGACCTCCTCGCGCTTCTTCGACAGGACACCCGTCACGCAGAACGTCGATCCGCTGAGCGGCCCGTGAGCAGCGACCTCCGGACGTGGCTGCGGCCGGCCGACGCCCGCGTCGACGAGCTCCCTCATCAGGGCGCGCTGCACCGGGTCTCCGAAGAAGGCGACGACGCTCTCGACCATCTTGGGACCAAAGCCGTGGATCGATCCGACCCGGTCACGCAGCGCCTCGACGTCGAGATCGAGCGCGTGCTCGAGCGTCCCCAGCTCCTCGGCGAGCTGCCGCGCGGCCACTTGCCCGACCTGCCCGATCCCGAGGCCGCAAAGCACGCTCTCGAGCGGGCGCTCCTTGGACCGCTGGATCGACGCGAACACGTTTTGCGCGCTCTTCTCGCCCATGTGGGCGAGCTCCGCGATCCGCTCCGGCCCCACGGCGTAGAGCCCCGCCACGTCGTGCACGATGCGGTGCTCCACGAGCTGGTCGACGAGCGCAACGCCCAGATGATCGATGTCCATCGCAAAACGCCGCGCGAAGTAGAAGATGCGCTGGCGGATCTGCTCCGGGCACTCTCGGTTGGGGCAGCGTGTGGCGGCCCCCAGGCCGAGCTCGGGTCGCTCCACGTCGCGCAGGTCGCGCACGACGGCCGTGCCGCACGACGGGCACTTCGCGGGCATCCGAAACCGCTCGTTTTCGGCCGTGCGCGCCGCCGTGTCGACCGAAACCACCTGGGGGATGACTTCGCCGGCCTTCTGGATGAACACCTGGTCGCCGATGCGCAGGTCGAGCGTCTCGACCATGCTCGCGTTGTGCAGGGTCGCGCGCGACACCGTCGTCCCCGCAAGCGCCACCGGCTCGAGCACCGCGACGGGCGTGAGCGTGCCCGTCCGGCCAACCTGCACCACGATGCCCTGCACCTTCGTGCGCGCTTGCTCCGCCCGAAACTTGTAGGCGACGGCCCACTTGGGGAACTTGGACGTCATCCCGAGCATGTCTTGCTGGCGGTACGCGTCGACCTTGACGACGGCGCCGTCGGTCTCGAACGGGTAATTCGCGCGGGCGCGATCGATCGCCTCGATCTGCGCCACGACGCCTTCCCAGGGCACCACCGCGTGCCGCCGGTGCGTGGGCAGGCCCAGCTTCTCCAGCCAGTCGAGTGTCTCGTGCTGCGTCGCGTGGAGCTCCGCCCCCTCGACGGCCTGGTAGAAGACCGCGCGCAGCGGGCGGCGCGCGACCTCGCGCGGATCGAGCATCCGGACGGCTCCGGCCGCGGCATTGCGCGGGTTCGCGAACGGCTCGAGCCCCTGCGACTCGCGCTCGGCGTTGAGCGCGTCGTGATCGCGCCGGTAGATGATGACCTCTCCGCGGAGGGTGAGCCGCTTGTCGTGCCCGATCCGCAGCGGCACGCTGCGGATCGTACGGATGTTCTCCGTGATGTCCTCGCCGACGACGCCGTCGCCCCGGGTGCTCGCCTGGACCAGGCGGCCGCCCTCGTAGATGGCCTCGACGCTCGCGCCGTCGAGCTTGGGCTCGATGCAGAATTGCGGCTTTTCGCTCGCGGGCAGCCCGTCGACGACGCGACGGTGGAACTCGGCGAGATCGCCCTGCGAGTAGGTGTTGTCGAGCGAGAGCATGCGGACGGCGCGCTTGACCTGCACGACGCTCGTGCGTGCCTGTCCGCCCACGCGCTTGGTGGGCGAGTCGACGGTGGCGAGCTCCGGGTGCGCCGCCTCGATCGCGCGAAGCTCGCGAAGCAGCGCGTCGAATTCGGCGTCCGTCACGTTCGGATCGTCGAGCACGAAGTACCGGTAGTTGGCCGCCTCGATCTCGCGCACGAGCGAGGCGTGCCGCTGCGCGGGCGTCATGGTAGGGAGGATCTCTTACCATGTCGGCCCGGCCTCCCCGAACCGCCCCCTCGGGCGCGTCTTTCGACGGCGGTCGCCGTGGAGACGACGCACCGGACGTCGGCAAGATCCTCGTCCAGGTCGGGTTCGTCGTGGTTGCCGCGCTCTTCGTCTACGGGTTCGTCGCCGTGACCAAAGAGGGCGAGACACGGCGGGTGTGCAGCGCGCCGTGCTTCCTGCGTCCCGACTACATGGCCGCCGATCGGCGCGCGCCGGACTTCACGCTCAAGGACCTCCAGGGCGCAAGCGTCTCGCTCGAGAGCCTTCGCGGCAAGGTCGTCGTCCTCAACTTCTGGACGAAGACGTGCGGGCCTTGCCTCGAAGAGATGCCCGAGCTCGCGGAGCTGGCCAAGATCGTCAAGGACCGCCCCGACGTGGCCATCGTCACGGTCTCCGTCGATGACAGCGCGGCCGACGTCCAGCCCACGCTGCAGACGATCTTGCGCGAGCCCCCTCCGTTCCGCGTGCTCATCGACCCTGGGTCCGAGGTCGTCAACGGCAAGTTCGGCACGCGGCTCTTCCCCGAGACATGGTTCGTCGACAAGCGCGGCGTCATACGCGCGCGCTTCGACGGCGCGCGCGAGTGGGCCAATCCTCTCGTCGTGAACTACATCGACGCGCTCCGCGAGGGCGACTACTGCGCGGTCCACATCGAGGAGCACAGCCTCCGCGGCAAGGCGGCGAAGATCTGCGACGAGATGACGGGCACCTGAGCCAGCGCAATACGAGCGACTAACGATAGACCCCGGGCGTCATGGCCCCCAGTCCGGACGCGCGCCTCCACCACGGGTCGCACGCCCAGGGCGCGGCGAAGGCGCCCCGCAGCACGATCTCGGCGAGCTTACCCCGGGGCGAGAATCCCCACGGCGCTTCCTGCGACGTGTCGTCGGGGTCCGAATAGAGCCGCCACACGAAGAAGCCCGCGAAGTCGGGCTCGTCGAGCTCGGGGGCGATGAGCGCGCGGTACGCTGCCGCCTGCGCGCGCTCGTCGACCACGACGGCTTTCATCGCGTCGGGCCACTCCCATGGTCGTACGGCGGGGTCCGCGCGCGTCGTGTACCCGATCTCGGTGAAGAGGACCGGCTTGGCCCACGTCGTCGCGAGGGCGTGGACCTTGTCGCGGATGGCGGCGCCGTGCGCCGCGAGCACGGCGTCGGGCGCCCCGTCGGCGTCGGCGAGCGGATAGAACGCGTTCACGCCGATGACGTCGACGGCGCCCAGGATCACCGTATCGTCCACATCGTCCCAGTTGGCCGAGTACGTGAGCAAGCCGTGGTACACGCGCCGCACGTCGCGCAGGATCCGCTCGAAGCTCGGTGCGCGCGCCGTCGTGACCCACGGGCGGAGCTCGACGCCCGCGGACAGGAGCTCCACGTTCGACGCCTCGGCGACCCGCGCCCAGGCTCCGAGGAAGCGCGCGTAACTCTCGGCCCAGCGCGTCCAAGCGGCGTCGCCGCCCGGGTTCAGCATGCCGCGCCACTCGCCCGACTCGACCCAGAGGTGCGGGACGAGCATCACCCGGAGCCCTCGCGCGTGCGCCATCGCGACGGCGCGCGCGACGTCGCGGCGATTGCGCTCGAACGGCGCTTCGAACGTGGGGTCGATGCCGCGCGCCGAAAGGTCGCCGATGCGACCGAAAGGGGTCAGCGCGACCCACGTCGCGCCCATCTCCTGGGCTTCTTGCAGCGATCGATCGAAGGCCGCGGACCCGTAGCCCACGCCCGCGTGGTAGGCGTTTTCGATCGGCCCGATCGTCACTCCACGCACGCCGCCGATCTCGGCGCGCTTCCACGCGTCGGCCCCCGGCAGAGCGATCGCCAGCTGCGCGGCGACCGCGAGGGCCAAGGGCACGGCCGCCGTCAAGCGACCCCCTCGAGCACCGCGTCGGTCAGTGAGGCGAGGTCAGCGACGACCACGTCCGCCCCGGCCGCGAGGAGCGCCTCGCGCGGGTACGAGTGCGCGACGGCGACACACCGAAGGCCGGCGCTCTTGGCCGACGCGATGCCTCCCGTCGAGTCCTCCACCACGACGGCGCCGCCGCGGTGCCCGAGGCGCTGAAGCTCCTCGAGACCCTGCAGAAAAGGCGCGGGATCCGGCTTGGAGGCGCGCGACGTCTCGGCGCTCACGATGAACGCGACGGCCTCGCGGACGCGCATCTTTTCGAGCGCGAAGACGATCTCGTGCTCGAGCGCTCCCGACACGATGCCGACGGGCCCGCGCGCGGCCCGTCGTGCCACGAGCTCGCGTGCACCGGCGAACGTGCGAAACCCCTCCTCGAACCTGGCCATGAAGCGCGGCGCCTTGGCCGCGACGCAGGCGCGCACTTCTTCCTCGTGCGCCTTTTTGCGCAGCGTGGCGCCTCCGCGCCACAGCGCCGATCGGAAGACGCCCGCGTCGTCGAGGCTGAGATACTTCTCGACGTACTCCTTCTCCGAGATCGCGATCCCGTGGGGCGCGAGCACGTCGTTGAACGCGGCCAGGTGCACCGGTTCGCTGTCGACCAGCACGCCGTCGAAATCGAGCAGGGTGGCTGTCACCATGGCGCCTCTTACTTGTCCGCGCGCACGAGGTCGAGCGTCACGATCAGCGCGCGGCCGAACCGAGCCTCGAGCGTCCGAGTCTCGGGCGCGTAGCCGGCGCGCCGGGCGACCAGGGTGTGCGCGCCGCTGCGGACGTCGACCGAGAGCGGTGTCGCGCCGGCGGCCACCTTGCCGTCGAACGCCACCGTCGCCCCGGGCGGCTCGGTCACGACCGTGACGACCGATGGCCGCTCGCGCAGCGCCTGCGACTCGCGCAGCGCCTCCGCCCGGTCCTGCGCCGACAGGTCTCTGATCGCCAGGTAGGCGTCGATGTTCTCGGCGGCGCCTTCTGCGTCGTCCATACGCTCGCGGCTGCGGGCCATGTTCCACAGCTCGCTCGCCGGCCCGCCCGCCTTGTAGGCCGCCTGAAAGTACGCGACGGCGTCCGCGTAGCGCCCGTCGCGAAAGCTGCGCACGCCTTCCTGGTCGAACGCGCGCGCCGCGTAGACGGTGGCCTTCGCCGCCGCCGTGTCGTCGCGCAGGCGCATGCCCATCGGGGTGCACGCCGCGGCGAGCGGCGCGATCGCGAGAAGGCGCACGATGGGCCGGCGCATCACGAGATCCCGACGATACGCCATCGGGCCGCCCGCCTCAGGGGATCCGCGTGGCCCCGCTGACCACCCGCTCGATCCGCCCGTGGTCGCGCCGCACGCGTACGTCGACGAAGCTTGCACGCTCGAAGATCGCTCGCACGGCGGCCGCCTGGCCGAAGCCCACCTCGACGGCGAGCACGCCGCCCGCGGCCAGGTGCGTCGCGGCCGATTCGACGATCCGTCGCGTGATCGCCAGGCCGCCCTCGTCCGCGACGAGCGCCCCGCGCGGCTCGTGGTCGCGGACCTCGGGCTCGAGCTCGCCCATCTCGTGCGGCGCGATGTACGGCGCGTTCGCCGTGACGACGTCGAAGCGCCACGCCGCGTCGACCGCGGCGAACAAGTCACCCCTGCGCAGCGCGACGTTGTAGGCGCCGAGGCGTAGCGCGTTGTCGCGCGCGACCGTCAGCGCGTCGTCGCTCACGTCCGACGCGACGACGCACGCCGTCGGCCGCTCGCGCGCCATCGTGATGGCGACGCAGCCCGATCCGGTGCAAAGGTCGAGGGCTCGCATCGACATGGACACCGCCCGGGAGCGCTCGAGCGCCTCGTCGACGAGCGCCTCGGTGTCGGGCCGCGGGACGAGCACGCGCCGGTCGACGCGGAACGGGCGGCCATAGAACTCGCGATGCCCGAGGATGTAGGCCACGGGCTCGCGCGTGCGCCGACGCTTGACCAGCTCGCGGAAGCGCGCGAGCTCGCGATCGTCGAGCTCGCGCTTGGCGTCCGTGATGAGCTGGATGCGCGTGGCCCCGAGGGCGAGGCCCAGGAGAAGCTCGGCGTCGAGCCGCGGGCTCTCGATGCCGCGGCCGCGGAAGTCGTCGGCGGCCCACCGGAGCACCGATTCGATCGTCCAGACCGCGGGTTGGGACGCGGACAACACTAGCCTCGGGCAGGGCCGGGTCTGGACAGGCCATCGCTCCGCGGATCCGGCATCGCCAGCACAGGTTTTGCGCGTTTCGAACGAGCGGCGCAAGCGGTCCCCTCGGGGGCCATGCGCGGGACCGACGCGCGCCGGCCCTTCTGCTAGATTCGCCGCGCTTTGGACGCCCTCCCTCCCCCGCCGCCCGCCGTGGTTCAG